>Ga0116129_1001681_pt1 | contig 11920 bp, 15 predicted proteins | sample June2015DPH_17_2_FD_89732 | JGI IMG/M metagenome (GOLD analysis project Ga0116129, IMG submission 89732) | Peatland microbial communities from SPRUCE experiment site at the Marcell Experimental Forest, Minnesota, USA - June2015DPH_17_10 | ecosystem: Environmental > Terrestrial > Soil > Wetlands...
ACCCAGGTTCGCAAGCTCGCGCGTGTCTCGGAGCGTGGTGCCGGCATTGTGGCGGCGGTTGCGGACATGATATGATCTCCCGAAAGACGACCCAGCCGTGATCACTTCGACGCGGCGATCTGGCGATCCGCGGCGGTTCGAACCGATTGCTTCGTGTTGATGGTTGGAACGACCGACATGCCGGGCCGGAGCTGGCTCGCAAAAGGGTCGTCCCTGTCGAGCACGATCCTCACCGGGATGCGCTGCACGATCTTGGTGAAATTCCCGGTCGCATTGTCCGGCGGCAGCAGAGCGAATTCCTGGCCGCTGGCAGGCGCGATGCTGTCGATGTGGCCTTTGATCCGCGCGTCCGGGAAGGTATCGATCGCGACCTCGACGGGTTGGCCCGCGCGGACATCGGTGAGCTGCGTTTCCTTGAAATTCGCGACAACATAGACGTCCTCGAGCGGCACCACGGCCATCAGCTGCGTGCCGGCTTGAACGAACTGCCCCATCCGCAAGCTGCGATTGCCGACAACGCCGTCGACGGGGGCGACGACATTCGTGTAGCCAAGGTTGAGCTCGGCCTGTTCCAGCAACGCGCGATCACGCAGCAGCGCCGCTTGGGCTTTAGCGAGCTGGGCCCGCAACATGTTGCTTTGTTTTTCGGCGGCATCGATCGCCGCGGCGTCGCGCGTAACCGTCGCGCGTGAGATGTCGCGTTTCGAGATGGCTTGCTGTGCCATTTGCACGCTGCCGGCCCCACGATTGGCGAGGACCGCATAGCGATCATTGTCCTGCTCCATGAATGTCAGATTGGCGTTGTCGACCGCCATGGTGGCACGCGCCTGGGCGATGACGGCCTGCTGCTGATCAATGGTGGCATTGATATTGTCGATGTCGGCCTGCGCCGCCGCGACGTTCGCCCGCGCCTGTTCGACCGCGGTGACAAAGTCTCGGTCGTCGATCTTGGCGAGAAGCTGGCCGGCTTTCACCGGTTGATTGTCGACAACCAACACCTCGCGGAGATAGCCGCCGACCTTAGGCGCAACGATCGTCGAATCGGCCTTGACGTAGGCGTCATCCGTCGAGACTTCGAAGCGACCGACGGTCCAGTAGTGCCAGCCGAAGCTGGAGACACCGAGGACGATGCCGATCGCGGCGGCACCCGCGGCGGCCAGACGAAGCCATCCGGGACGGCGCTTATGGCCGGCCTGGCTGGCCACATCGCCCGTTGCGACGATCGAATGGCTCGTATCGAGGCTGTGCAACTGCCGTTCGATCTTGAGCTCCGCGGGTGGTGTCAGCTGGTTCATGGGTGCGTTCCTTTTTCAAGCAAGCGGCGCAACTTGGGCTCCGTCCCTGATATTTGCGAATTGAATCAATGGCTTTACCTACCCCAGGGACATAGCGTCAACCGGCCGCCGCGATAATCGCTAATTGCTCGAACGCTCTATGTGCCCTGACCAAGCAATTCGCGCAGGGCGGGGGCCAGGGTGGTGAGGCAATCGCCGGCGAAAATCGCGCCCATCGGCTTGCCGGGTCGGCGAAAAGCACTATGTCTGAGGCGGTAAATCGAATCGCCGATGAAATTTGCGGCGGGTTGACGGGCGACTCGCTTGTTCTGGCGGCCGGGGTCTCGGGATGCGAGGGACGCAATTTGCTGAGCTGAGCGCCTTCGTGGCGGTCGCCGAGCACCGGAATTTCACCAAGGCCGCGGCGCAGTTGGCGATTTCTCCGTCAACCCTCAGCCAGACCATACGGTCGTTTGAAGAGCGGCTGGGCGTGCGCCTGCTCAACCGCACCACCCGCAGTGTGGCGCTGACGGAGGCGGGTGAGCGGTTGCTGCATGACGCGCAGCCGGTTCTCGACGGCATCGACAAGGCGATCGGGGGCGTCAATTCGTTCCGCGACAAGCCCATTGGTACGCTGCGCCTGAACATGTCGCGGGCAGCCGCCATGCTACTTGTCGGTCCGCTGCTGCCGCAATTCCTGGCGAAATTTCCGGAAATAAAACTCGAAGTCGTTGCCGACGATACCCATAGCGATATCGTGAGCGGTCGGTTCGACGCCGGCATCCGCATCGGCGAACGGATTGCGAAAGATATGATTGCGGTGCGTCTGCTCGATGAATTTCGCGTGATCGCCGTTGCTTCACCGGCGTATCTGGCTCGAAATCCGCGTCCTGTGGAGCTCGATGACCTCCACGCGCATAACTGCGTACGGCTGCGCTGGGATTGGGACGGTTCGGTTCAGCCGTGGATTTTTGAGAATTCCGGCCGTCGGCTCGAGGTACCGGTCGACGGTTCGCTCATCCTGAACGACATGTATCTCGTAGAGAATGCGGTGCTCGATGGAATCGGCATCGGCTATCTTTCCGAGACTCTCATATCGTCGCACCTCACCGCCGGGCGCCTGATTCCTCTTTTGGGGGATTGGTCCGGGCATCTCTCCGGCGTATTCCTCTATTATCCAAGCCGTCGCCAAACGCCGGGCCCTTTGCGCGCGTTCATCGATTTCATGCGCGCTCAATCCGACATCGTACCCGCGACGCGCTTAAAAACGGCCTGATCGGAATTCAAGTGGGCGATTGTTTTGCCGAAACTCACAGCTCATTCGGATTTCGCGGAATTATCAATTTCTCTTCTTCGAGCCATTCTTTCGGAGGTCGATCGAATCGTTGAGGCAAAATGGCAAGCCACTCGGTCTCGATGTCAACCGGAAACAAGCTCGAGGAGATATCACCATGTTTGCCAATACCAACATCGTTGCAGTCGCTGCGATCCTTACCGTGCTTGCGGCCCCCGGCGTCGCTTCCGCCCAGACGTCGAACCGCTCCCAGACGAAGCTGCCGGCCAATGCCTACGCTTCGACCGTGGCGCCGAACCAAGTGCGCCCACAGCCCGCAGCGTTAGGCCGCGGCACATGCGGCTCGATCGTGCATCCGTATGCAGCCGACTTTTACCTGGCCAGTTGCGGTGGGCGCAGCGCCCACAACCCGGACTTCCAATTGACACGGTGAACACGGCATCAACCCTGGCGTCCAATTGACGCGAGGCGAAAGTTGGCTTGCTCGCGATGTGGCCGGGTGGCGGATGCTGCCCGGCCACGCATCGCGACGGCGCCGGAACTCAATCGAATTGCTGGGCGCCGGGAACGACTTTCAGCGCCGCCGCAGCGACGAGCCGGTCTTGTTCACCGGTGCCGGAGCCGACGCCAATCGCCCCGACCACGCAACCGTCGATGACGATCGGCAGCCCCCCTGGAAGATTGACGCGCTTGCCCTGGGTCGCGATCGCGAGCTTCAGATCGACGCCGGCGAGAATATTGCCGGTCGGTACGCCGTAGGACGCGGCGGTTTTGGCCTTCACGAGAGAGGTTTCCATCGACATCGCGAACGCGCCATCCATGCGCGCGCAGGTCAGCAGATGACCGCCGGCGTCGACGATCGAGATGCATTGCGGCACCTTCATATCGGTCGCCTTGGCGATTGCGGCCGCGAGCATCTTCTCGGCACCGCCGTAGCTCAGGATCTTGGTCTCGATGGTAAACGTCATGGACTGATTTCCTTATTGACCTGGTTTCCTCATTGACTTGGGTTCTTGCCGACGGCGTCGACGTGGTAGCCGGCTATTTTCTGATAAGCCGCGAAAATCTCGCGCAGCTTCTCGGGAGAGATGACGTCCTCGATCTTGTCGAACGGCTTGCCGGCGGTCATTTTCTCCACCGTATCGACGATCGGTTCTACTCCGATCAGCAGCAGCAGCTGTCGTCGTTTACGGCGCCAAGTTTATAAAGGAACGCCGAGACGTGGCCCAGCGCGTCATGAACGTTTATTTGCGCGGCGTCCGGGTCTATATGGATGAATTGAAGGACGGCAGGATCGTCGGCAAGGGCGCCGATGAAGTCATCGCCGGCATCGTCAGATATACGCCGATCAAGGGTGCCGACCTGCTGAAACGAATCACGCCCGTCGTCATCAACCCGGACGGGCCGGGCAACTTCGAAGCATGAAAAAGGATTGGAAATTTCTCGAGAACAAGCGGCTTATCCAGACCACGACCAGACCGGATGATATCGTCGACATGTCTTTCGCCGAAGCGGCCGTCAAGACGCTTGGCGCGTACAAGAAACCATAGGATTTGAAAATGGAAGAACGTGTAACCTTCGAGTCGAACGGCAATAAGCTTTCAGGTGTCCTTCATCTTCCCGATGGTCTGGCTGCGGGCGAAAGGCGGCCCGCTTGCCTTGTGCTCCATGGCTTCGGCAGCAACAAGGACAGCAAGGCCTGCATCAGTCCGGCCCGTTTGCTGGAAAAATGGGGTTACGTCGCGCTGCGGTTCGATATGCGCGGCTGCGGTGAGAGCGAGGGTCCGCGCGCCCACATCATATGCCTCGAGCAGGTTGAGGACACCGAGAGCGCGGTGACCTATCTGATGTCGCGACCGGAAGTGGACGCCTCCAAGATCGCCTGTGCGGGCCACAGTTTCGGCGCCGCCGTTTCGGTTTATGCCGGCGGCGTGGACAAGCGGATCGCCGCGGTTATCTCCTCGGGCGGTTGGGGCGACGGCCAGACCAAATTCGAGCTACAGCATTCGAAGCCCGGAGCTTGGAAGAAATTTACCGAGACCTTGGAACGTGGGCGCGATGAGCGTGCCAGGACCGGCGCATCGATCAAAATCCCGCGCTACGATATCGTTCCAATTCCGGAAGGCATGCGCGGCAATCTCGCGCCTGGGTCCATCATGGAATTCCCACTTGAAACCGTCGAAAGCATGCTGGCGTTCCGCGCCAACGACGTCGTCGGAAACATCGCGCCGCGTCCGTTGTTGCTCCTGCATGCGTCGACCGACTCGGTGACGCCAACCGAGCAGTCCATCATCCTGTTCCAGAAGGCCGGTACCCCGACGGACCTTCATTTGTTCGCCGACGTCGACCATTTCATGTTTGCGGAAAACAACGTGATGGTCACCGACATCGTGCGGACATGGCTGAAGAAGTATCTGGGCCGGTGAGCCCGACGTGACTGGTCGGGTTGCTCACCGGCCCTTGCGCAGCACGTGATAGCTCAGCTCTCCGGGATCGGTGAGGTCCGGTACTTTCCAGCCGTCGAGGTCGTATTCGGCCATGCACTGCTCGGCGAAGCCCTTGAATTTCGCCGCGTTGCCGGAGGCCTGGGCGCCGAACAGGCAATAACGCCGGATCTCCTCGGTCGAGCCGCCGTAATTGATTTCATAGAGCTCGTGGCGCCCGCCAAATTCGGTGGTGAGGCAGTCCCACAAGAGCTTGAGCAGCTTCACGCGCTCTTCGGCCTTGTAGCCGTTCGAGCCGCGCAGATATTGGTCGAGATAGGGGCGGATTTCGGGGTTCTGGAAATCGCGCGCGTGGCTGTTGAGGTAGATGAGGCCCGACGCCACGGTCTGTTCGATCAGGTGCTTGATGCGCGTATACGCCATGGTGGCGATGATCTGGTAGGCGTTGCCGGGGTCCATGTTCGGCAGCACGTAGTCGCCGATCCAGGGCTTGGGATCGCGCACCATGGCGTCGGATAGTCCCCAGAACAGATTGCGCCATGCGATGACCTCGCCGACATTAGCCTGCACGCCGCGATAGTCCTTGGTGCCGGCGGCATCGATTGCCTTGAGCAGCAGTCCGCAGATGAAGTCGAGTTTCACGGCAAGCCTCGTGCAGCCATGGACCACGAAGCGCGGCAGGAACCCGGTGCGCGGGAAGAAGTTGTTGGCCTTCTCCATGTCGCCGTAGACGAACACGTTCTCCCAGGGCACCAGCACCTTGTCCATGATGAAGACGGCGTCGTTCTCGCCGATGCGGCTCGACAGCGGATAGTCGAACGGGCTGCCCATGGCGGTCGAGCTCATCTCGTAGGAGGTGCGGCAGATGAACTTCACGCCCGGTGAATTGGTCGGCAGCATGAACACCGCGGCGAATTTCTTATCCTGCACCGGGATCAGTCCGTGGTGCGCCACGAAGGTGTAGTTCGTCAGCGCCGAGCCGGTGGCGACCACCTTGGCGCCCGACACCACGATGCCGGCATCGGTCTCCTTCTCCACGTGGCAGCAGACATCGCCGACCTCGTTGGGCGGACGGTCGCGGTCGATGGGGGGATGGATGATGGCGTGGTTGATGAACGGCACGCGCTCCTGGCTGTAGATGTACCAGCGCTTCGCGTTGGCCTGGTAGGGATCGTAGAAATCCGCATTGGCGCCAAGCGTCGCCAGGAACGCCGCCTTGTAGTCAGGCGAGCGGCCCATCCAGCCATAGGTCAGCTTCGCCCATTCGGCGATGGCATCGCGGCCGGCGACGAGGTCGTTCAGGGTCTTCGGTGCCTTGAAGAAGGCCTGGGTGACGCCGCCATTGCCGGTATCGGTCGGCAATGTCAGCTGCGCCTTGTGTTTGGGGTCATGGAGCGCGTCGTAGAGGCGTGCCACCATGCGGGCGGTGTTGCGGAATGCCGGGTGGGTGGTGACGTCGTCGACGCGCTCGCCGTAAATGAAGACGGTGCGGCCGTCGCGCAGGGACTCGATATATTCGTCGCCGTTCTGCGGCCGCGCGACTTTCATGTGGCCGATGTTTTCCGGTCGCGCCGCGAAGGCCATCTTGTCATCGCTGCGGGTCGGCCTGGCCGCCGGCTTCACCTTGGCCCTTTTCGTTCCTGCTCCCTTGGCTGCCTTCGCCATCAAGTGCTCCCTGAACGCTTTTTGCCTTTGCGTGATATGGGAGCATATTTGCGCAATCCGAACAAAGGCCATCAATCGGGAAACGACGGAACGAACCATGGAAATCAAGCTCACCGGCAAGACAGCTCTCGTGACCGGCGGCAGCAAGGGGCTCGGCCTTGCGATCGCCCGCACCTTCGCGGAAGCGGGCGCCGATGTCGCCATCATGGCGCGCCGGCAAGGGCCGCTCGACGAGGCTGCCGCCAGCATTGGGGGGCGACCGGGCCAGAAGGTCCTCGCCGTCGCGTGCGACGTGCGGCGCGTCGACGACATCGAGGCCGGCTTCACGAAGGTCACGCAGGCGTTCGGTGGTGTCGATATCGTGGTGAACAATGCCGGCTCCTCGAACGCCAACCCGTTCGAGAGCGTCACCGACGCGCAATGGCAGGAGGATATCGACCTCAAGCTGTTTGCCGCCATCCGCCTCACACGGCTCGCGTGGCCGCACATGAAGCAGCGCAAGTGGGGCCGCATCATCAACGTGCTCAACATCGGCGCCAAGGCGCCGCGGCCTGCCAGCGCGCCGACCTCGGTGACGCGTGCGGCCGGCATGGCGTTGACGAAAGTGCTGGCCGGCGAAGGCGCCCCCCACGGCATCCTGGTCAACGCGCTCCTGGTCGGCTTCATCGAAAGCGATCAGTGGGTGCAGCGCGCCGCCAAGGCGGGCGTGCCGCCGGCGGAGTTCTTCGCCAATATGGGCCGGGACGTTCCCATGGGCCGCATCGGCACCGCGCAGGAATTCGCCAATGCGGCCTGCTTCCTCGCCTCGGACGCCGCGTCCTACGTCACCGGCACCGCCATCAACATCGATGGCGGCCGCTCGCCGGTGGTGTAGCGGCTCGGCACCGCGGCGCTACCGCGGCGGCGGTGCGCCAGGCTCGATGGGGGAGGGTATTCTTTTGCGCATTTCCAGGATGTTGACCTTCAGGCCGCCGGGCATGATCATGTCGCCGGGCTTCTGGTCCTTGCCGCAGGGACCGAGCCATTTGGCCACGATGGTCATGTTCACCGCGCCGCCCGGTATGGCTTCGCTCTGCGACGACACTGTCATGGTATAGGCGGTGTCGAAACTGCCGGTGATCACGGCGCGCGAACTCGCGGTCTTGCCGCCGACCGTGCAGGTCGAATCGATCGTCGTCTTGTCGCCGGATTTCTGGATGTCGCGCTTGGCGCAAGCCTCCGCGGCGAACGGCCCGGCGCTCGACTGCATCATCTGGTCGGTCGCGGCATCGATGCACTGCTGGATGGTCTGGCCAACAGTGCGGCTCTCGAAGCTCATCTTGAGCTCCCACAGGCCAGGCTTGCGGGTCGGCAGCTCGGCCGCCGCGGCCGGTAACGCCCCCGTCAGCACCAGCACGCAAAGCGCTCCGATACGCACCATGAAACCCTCCAGCTTTCGATCTCGATAGCTAACGCGCCGCGATATCGCGGCTGAGCTTACAGGCATGGATATCGATGACAAGCGCGGCGGTCGCGCCGCCCTCAGGCCCCGTCCCGCCCCGCCATGATGAGCGCCCAGAACACCTTGTATTTCGACTGTGGCGCGTAGACGGCCGCGATGCCCATGCGGTTGACCCCGGCCTTGAGCATGGTGGCGCGGTGAGGCGGAGAGTCCCGCCAGCCCGAAAACGCTTCGGCGAGGGTGTGATATCCGGCGCCGACGTTTTCCGCCGCGCTCCTTGTATCGAAGCCCGCGCCGGCAAGCCGGCTGTTGAATTCGCGGCCAGCGCTGCGGTCGAGCTTATCGCGCGCCGCCATGGCGCGGGCTTGGTCCTGCGCCATGCGGGTCAAGTCGGGATCGACCACGACGGCGCCCAGGCCGTTGTTCTGGCGGTAACCCGAGATCATAGACGCCGCGGCGTTGGAATCCACCACCGCGGAGGGGTCCGCCATGCTGGCATAGAAACTCGGTTGCTCCGGCGGCTGGTCGGCGGCACAGGCCGACAAGGCCGCAGCCGCAAACGCTAACGGCGCAATCTGGCGCAGGACCCGGCAAAACCCCATGAACGATGCCCGTTTCGAATCGAAGGCAGCGACCATACTGGCCGACGCGGTATGAAGAAAGGGTGCAAGCGGCAGCTTCGACGGGTGGATTCGATCGTCTAGCCCAAGAGAACGGCCACCTTCACGGCCGATGGGGGTAGCCGAACCGGTCGAAGTCGCGCTCGTAAGCGCGGTAGACGCGGTCGCGCAGCGCGGGTGTGTAATAGTCTGTCCACGGACCGTGCCGCGAAGGGTTGATTGGAATTACGGCGTTTCCGCGAGTGCCGTTGACGGCGCCGATGTGGTCGAGCACGCCCAATATATCATCGGAGAAACGCTCGATCCGGCCGACGAAGTCGAGCGTGATGCCCGGCATGGCGAGAATATCGTCTTGCGACTGCAAATGCGCGTCGACGCGGCTGTCGGCAAATGCGGCCGCGTAGGTCACGAAATCGGAAAACGACAGCGTCTGGTCGGGTCCGGCCGGTAGATCGGCGTCGATCTCCTGCCTGCGCACCAAATAGGCGTCGACGTAATCATCGCCCGGCACCAGCGGCTTGCCCTGTAATTTGTCGGCCCAGCACGATACCGCACGGGCGTAAGGATTGCGCACGAAAGAAAACCGCAGCGTGTTGGGATTGGTGGCAAGCCGATGGAAGGCCGCAAGCGACATGCTGCGCGGTCCCTGAGGGCCGCGAAATCGGCGTCGACGACCCGAATCCAAAGAGACCGAATGACGTCCTACCGCCTCCGCCAGCGTCATCTTGATGCGCGTCGACGCTGCCTTCGGTACGGCGATGTAGATAACGCCGAGCAGCGGCGCGACGTTGACCAAGTTGTCGAACTCGAAGCCACCGGCTGCCATCGTGTCGTAGAATTCGACTGCGGATGGATCCGACCAGTTTGCAATCAAGCGGCTTCCGAACCAGCGCGCGCCGGTCAGGAGTTGTTTGGTGCCAACCTCAAGAGGCCGTAAGAAGCCCATCCGCCCCGTCCGCCAAGCAAAGCCCGTCTCGCACCCCCGAGGAATTCTTAGCCGAACTCGCACGTCGGCCAAAGCGCCGTTTTCTTAAATCGATGTAATGTTTTGAATCGATGTAATGTTTTGCGGCATCTGCGGGCGCGCCGCCGCGTCACGCAAATCGCAGCAACCGGGCTGCGTTGTTGAAGCAGATGTCGGCACGCACGTCATCGGCGAGCGGCACGCGGTCGATAAACGTGCTCGCCTCGTCGGAGGATTCGAACGGATAGTCGGCTGAAAACATCACCCGCTCGTGACCGAGCGCGCTGATGGCGCACATCAGCGGTTCCGCCGAGAACATGCCGGACAGTGTCACCACGATGTTGGCGCGGATATATTCGGACGGCGGTTTCGCAAGCTTGACGCCGTAGAGCTTGGCCCGGCTGTCGAACCGCCACAGCAGGTAGGGCAGGGTTTCGCCGAGATGGCCGAGCGCCAGGACGGCACCCGGAAAGCGATCGAAGTGGCCGGAGAATACCAGGCGCAGCGCGTGGGAGCCGGTCTCGACGCCCCATTCCCAAGTGGCGCGAGCGAGCCCCTTGGTGCCTGCGAGCACCGGCATCGGGGCCGGCGGATCGGCAGGGTGCAGGTAGACCACGGCGCCGAGTGCCTGCGCGCGCTCCCAGAACGGATAAAGCGAGGGGTGGTCGAGATACCGGCCGTTGGTGTGGCCATTGATCATGGCGCCGACAAAGCCCAGATCGCGGATCGTGCGTTCGAGTTCGGCGGCGGCGGCTTTGCCGTCCTGCATGGCGAGATGAGCAAAGCCCGAATAGCGGTCCGGGCGCTTGCGGATTTCGCCAGCCAGGAAGTCGTTGGAGTCCCGCGCCAGGCGCACCGCGGTCGCGGTATCGCGCTCGATCTGCACGCCCGGCCCGGAGACCGAGAGAACCGAGCGTGCGATGCCCGCGCGGTCCATGACGGCGAGGCGGGTGTCGCCGAAATCCGTGAGCCGGCCGATCACTTGGGCGAGAATGGCCGGATCGACATCCGCGACCGTGGTCTTCCAGTAGTCCTCGAATCCCGGCGACAGGAAATGTTCTTCAAGGGCGATTTTCTTGACCATGTGATTTCTTTTGTATCGGATGCTGGGCGCGATGTATCATCAGGCAAGCAAGCCTACAAGTAACGTTAGCCTATAAGTAACGATGCTCGGGCAAAGGAGGATGCTTCGCATGGACCGGGCCGACCGTTCTGCGCCCAATGACAAAAGCCAGGTTCAGGTGATTGCGCGCGCCGCCGCGATCCTGCGCGCGCTGGAAGACGAGCGACACGGCCTCAGCCTCGGCGAAATCGCCCAGCGGGCGAACCTCGCCCGCTCGACCGTGCAACGGATCGTCGCCGCCCTCGAAACCGAAAAGATCGTCATCGCGGCGACGCCGAACGGGCGCGTCCGGCTGGGGCCGACCATCCTGCGGCTCGCCTCGTCGGTGCGCACCGATTTCGCCGATCTCGCGAAACCTTTCATCGTCGGGCTGTCGCGGGAGCTGCGCGAGACCGTCGACCTGTCGGTCGTGAAAAAAGATCATCTCGTGTTCATCGACCAGGTGATCGGCTCCCAACGGTTGCGTACCGTTTCGGCCGTCGGCGAATCGTTTCCGCTCTATTGCACGGCGAACGGCAAGGCCTACCTCGCCCAATGCGACGCCGCAGCGATCGAGCCGCTGATCGGCGCCACATTCGAGGCACGCACGCCGAACACCGTGACGCGCATCGAGGCGCTGTTGCGCGAGTTGAAAACCGTACGCAAGCAGGGCGTCGCGTTCGACCGCGAGGAACATACGCTGGGGATTTGCGCCGCCGGTGTGGCGTTGCGCGATCCGCACGGCAACTACGTGGCGATTTCCGTGCCGGTGCCGAGCCAGCGGTTCTACGATCGTCAGACGTTGATCCGCGATCGGCTGCTCTCCACCAAACAGGAGCTCGAGGAACACCTCAGCGCCACCGCCGGCTGACGCCCGAGGCGCGGCTTTGACGAGGCCGGGAGCTTGAATCGATGTCCGTAATCCGGTACAGACATACCGAATAGTGGTACATAAACGCCCCATGACGCAAAGGCCCAGCCCAAGGGCCAGGATGCAGGGAGGCAAACGTGGCGAAGAAAATCCGCGGCGTGTCGTTCGAGGAAAACCTCAACAACACGATGGGGCTGCAGTTCTTCAACCTGTCCCATCGGTTCGGCTACCAGTCTCCCAACTGG
>Ga0116129_1001682_pt1 | contig 11918 bp, 7 predicted proteins | sample June2015DPH_17_2_FD_89732 | JGI IMG/M metagenome (GOLD analysis project Ga0116129, IMG submission 89732) | Peatland microbial communities from SPRUCE experiment site at the Marcell Experimental Forest, Minnesota, USA - June2015DPH_17_10 | ecosystem: Environmental > Terrestrial > Soil > Wetlands >...
GAGCGGTACTTTGAGCAGGGCGCTGAGTTGCATGCCGGCATCCTCGAAGGAGCGGGACAGATTGCCGTTCCTGCTCTGGTTTCAACGCTGTGCATCTGCATCGTCTTTCTTCCCATGTTCTTTTTGAGCGGCGTAGCGCGCTATCTGTTTGCCCCCCTCGCCGAGGCCGTCATCTTCGCGATGATCGCCTCCTACGTTCTGTCGCGCACTCTGGTGCCTACGCTGGCGATGTACCTGTTAAAAGCTCACAAGCGGGGAGGCGCGGCCTCGCGCAACCCGTTCACTCGCTTCCAGAAGGGTTTCGAACGCCTGTTTGAAAGCGTGCGCTCGTCGTATTCTTCCTTGCTCGCTCGGCTTGTCTCGGCCCGAGTGTTCTTTATCCCTGTTTTCCTTGTCACCTGCCTGCTGGCCTTCCTGCTGATTCCGTTTCTTGGGCAGGACTTCTTTCCTGATACCGATAGTGGCCAGTTCATTCTGCACGTGAGGGCAAAGACAGGAACGCGCATCGAAGAGACCGCGCGTGTGGCGGATCTGATCGAAGGCAGAATCCGTGAGACGATTCCATCGGCGGAGATGGACAATATTCTCGATAATATTGGCCTGCCCTACAGCAACATCAACTACATTTACAACCGCTCGGGACTCACGGGTGCAGCCGATGCGGACATCCTCGTTTCGCTCAAGGAAAAGCACCACCGGACCGAGGACTACGTGCGTACGCTTCGCGACAAGCTTCCCGGCGAGTTTCCCGGAGTCACCTTCTATTTCCTGCCGGCCGATATTGTCACAGAGACGCTCAACTTCGGTCTCCCGGCACCGATCGACGTACAGATCGACGGTCCTGACATCGCCGCGAATCAGCGCGTGGCGGAAGAGATGCTTAGCGAACTCAGTCATGTCCGCGGCATCGCCGATCTGCGCATCCAGCAGCAATCGGACTATCCCAAGTTCCACATAGTAGCAGATCGTACCAAGGCTGCTCAGGCAGGATTTACCGAAAGCGACATCGCCAACAGCGTCCTGATCTCTCTCAGTGGCAGCTTCCAGGTAGCGCCGGAGTTCTATCTCAACCCGAAGAACGGTGTCAACTACAACCTGGTTACACAAACTCCCCAATACGATATCCAGTCTGATCAGGACCTTCAAAACATTCCCATCAGCGGTCCAAATCAGAAACGGCCGGCTATACTCGCCGATGTTGCATCAATCCAGAGAACCAGCGAATTGGGCTCCATCAATCATTACAATATCCGTCGCGTGGTCGATATCTATGCGGCCGTACAGGATCGTGATCTGGGCTCGGTGGGCCGCGAAGTAAACCGCATTGTTGATTCCAACCGTAAACTGCTTCCGCGCGGGAGCTTCGTGACGACGCGCGGTCAGTATGGCACCATGAACACCTCGTACATTGGCCTGATCGGCGGCCTGGGCTTTGCAATCATCTTGGTATACCTGCTCATCGTGGTCAATTTTCAGTCGTGGCTTGACCCTTTCATCATCATTACCGCGCTTCCAGCCGCGCTGGCCGGCATTGTCTTGTTTCTTTTCATCACGCACACAACCCTCAGCGTTCCTGCTCTTATGGGCGCCATCATGTGCATGGGAGTCGCCACAGCCAACAGCATTCTGGTGGTGGCCTTTGCCAAGGAGCGGCTGCTCCATCACGGAGATTCAATCATCGCCGCGATCGAAGCAGGGACCACCCGCTTCCGCCCGGTCATCATGACGGCGCTGGCCATGATTATCGGAATGATCCCGATGGCGCTCGGACTCGGTGACGGAGGTGAGCAAAATGCGCCGTTAGGCCGCGCTGTCATTGGTGGCTTGCTCTGTGCCACCGTGGCCACACTGGTCTTTGTCCCGTCAGTGTTTGCGCTTCTCCACGGACGGAGCACTTCGCCGGATGCACAACCGGTCTCAGTCCCGGAGAACGAACCTATTCACGCGTGATCGCAGCGAATGCGAAGGGAGACACACCATGAACACCATCGAAGAGAATTCATCTGAAGCTACCCAAATTGATAGGGAACGAACTGCGCCTGCGCCTGCGCCGGCGCCGTCAGGGCCGTCGTCCCGCTGGTTGTTGGCTGGCCTGGCGGCTGCAGTCCTTGTTCTCGGGATTGTCATCTCTTCGGGCATTCACGAGCGCGCCCAGGCGGAGAGCGCGCTGAGTGTTACCACGGAGCGAGCAGCCATTCCCACGGTGGATATCGTTTATCCCTCAGCGAGTGCCCAGTCCCAGGAGATCGTGTTGCCCGGCAACACGCAAGCCTTCAATGATACGCCCATCTATGCCCGCACCAACGGCTATCTCAAGCGCTGGTATGTAGATATCGGAGCCCATGTGGCGCAAGGCCAGCTTCTGGCTGAGATCGACACCCCAGAAGTTGATCAGCAACTGGAGCAGGCGCGCGCAGACCTGAAAAATGCCCAGGCGAACGAGCAACTGGCACAGATTACCGCAACGCGCTGGCAGAACCTGCTCAAGACAAATTCCGTCTCCAAGCAGGAGACCGATCAAGCTGTTCAAGATCTCAGCGCACGCCAGGCGTCTGTCGACTCCGGGACCGCAAACGTTCATCGGTTAGAGCAGTTGCAATCTTTCGAAAAGGTTTATGCGCCCTTCGCCGGCGTCATTACCGCCCGAAATACGGACATCGGCGCGCTCATCAATGCCGGTGCCGGCGGCGTGCCGCAAGAGCTATTCCATATGGCTGCGGTGAATAGACTGCGCGTCTATGTCGCCGTGCCTGAAGTTGATTCGCAGGCAGCCCAGACAGGAGCCAAGGCGACCCTCACGCTCGATGAATTTCCCGGCGAAAGCTTCCAGGGCACGATCGTTCGCAACTCCGATTCGATCGATCTGGCCTCGCGAACGCTGAATGTCGAGGTCGATGTCGACAACGAGAAGAATCGCATCAGGACCGGGGCCTATGTTTTTGTGCATCTCAAGAACGCGCACACTCCCCACACCTCCACTCAATCACTCACCATTCCCGCGAACACCCTGCTTTTTCGTTCAGAAGGTCTGCGCGTCGGTGTGGTTCGCAGCGGCCAGGCAGAGCTTGTTCCCATCACGATCGGTCGCGACTTCGGGGCCACAGTTGAGGTGGTCACCGGTCTTCAACCGACAGATCAGGTCATCGTCAACCCATCGGATTCCCTCACCAGCGGCAGACAGGTTCAGGTCAGTGCGCCGCAGGCTGGAGGCTCGAAGTGAAGCGGCATTCCATCTTCGCGATTGCATTTTCTCTCAGCCTGTCTCTCAGCGGATGTATGGTCGGCCCGAGGTATGTCAAGCCAACCGCGCCGACGGCGCCAGGATTCAAGGAGCAGCCACCAGAGTCATTTAAAGAGAGCGATGGTTGGAAGACAGCCCAGCCGGGCGATCAGGCGCTGCGCGGCAAATGGTGGGAGATCTTCGGCGACCCCCAGCTCAATGCGCTCGAAGAAGAGGTAACAGTCTCTAACCAGGACCTGAAGGTTGCCGAGGCGCGGTTCCGCCAGGCGCGGGCCATGATCCGCTTCAACCGGTCGGCGGAATTTCCGACAATCTCTACTTCACCGAGCGTCGTCAATGAACGAGACTCCGCGAATCAGGCCTATTTTCCGCAGTCTTTGGCAAACAATGGCACGGGATCTTTCACCCTGCCATTGGATCTGTCCTACGAAGTCGACTTATGGGGCAGGGTCCGCCGTACCGTGAGCGCGTCACGAGAGGAAGCTCAGGCCAGCGCGGCCGATCTTCAGACTGCCAGCCTGAGCCTGCATGCCGAGCTAGCCGTCGACTACTTCGAGCTGCGCAGCGCCGACGTACAGGAGCAACTTCTGAACGACACCGTGAAGGCTTATACCGACGCACTGCAACTGACGCAGAATCGCTTCGACGGCGGAGCCGCTCCCAAGTCAGATGTTGCGCAGGCGCAAACACAGCTTGATGGAGCACGGGTTCAGGATACCGACATTATTGTGACGCGGGCGCAATACGAGCACGCCATCGCAACTTTAATCGGCAAGCCTCCTGCGCAGTTCAGCATAACGCCTGCGCCGAAAACCGCACTCCAACTTCCTGTCATCCCGGTCGGTTTGCCGGCGAGCCTGCTGGAGCGCAGACCCGATATCGCCGCCGGCGAACGCCGCGTCGCAGAAGCAAACGACCAGATCGGCATAGCTCGCGCGGCATTCTTCCCATCCCTGGTACTTGGGGCCGAAGGCGGATTTGCAGGAACCAGCATTACAAACTGGTTCAACTGGCCCAGCCGGATGTGGGCCGTTGGACCACAGATGTCGCAGACGATCTTTGATGCCGGACGCCGGCGCGCCGTCTCTGAGGGGGCAACCGCAAACTATGACGGCACGGTAGCTTCTTATCGGCAGACGACACTGGCTGCCTTCCAGGAGGTAGAAGACAATCTCGCCGCATTGCGCATCCTCGAGAAGGAGGCACAACAACAACGAGAGGCCACCACTTCTGCCGAGGATTCACTCCAGTTGTTTACGAATCGGTACGAGGGCGGGGTTGACAACTATCTGCAGGTCATCACGGCACAAACCGTACTGTTGGCGAATCAACGCAATGACATCGACATTGAGCGGCGACGCATGGATGCCAGCGTCCTCCTGGTCAAGGCCGTCGGTGGTGGATGGGACGCCTCGCAGTTGCCAAAGTTCTGACTAACGGGAAGCGCCGGAAAGGCAAATTGTGGCCCATCAGCACTACGATCTGCTGGTCATCGGAAGCGGGCTGGCGGGGCAGAAGGGCGATATCAACGCCGCGAAACGGGGCAAGCAGGTCGCCCTGCTTGAGCGTGACGGGAGGATGGGCGGTGTTTCCATCCACAGCGGTACCATTCCGTGCAAAACCCTGCGCAGGGCCGTACTCTATCCCACGGGCTTGTGTGAAAGGACGTCCTCTGCGGACGAGGTATTCGGGCAGGGAGGCGGATTTCGCGCCAAGACCCTGGCAGTCAAACGCAGAAGTTGGCACGAATAGCAAAATGAATCCAACTACCATTAAATGAGCAGGTTAGTTCTCGCGCTTCTGGCAGGAAGAGGCGAGGCCCCTTCATTTGGTACGCTTCACGCCGGCTGGTTCGGCGGCAATGGTGCTGCTAGCCTGAGCAAAGCGCCCAGTTCCAAAGACTTAATGATTCCCAATGCCAGGTCCGAAAGCTCGCGATGCCAGATACCGCAGAGCTGCCTGGGCGGCATGAAAGCCAGCCATGCCATGAACTCCCCCGCCCGGAGGCGTTGAAGCACCGCAAAAGAAAAGGCCTTTCACAGGCGTCTGATAGAGCGAAGCAGTAGGGCGAAAGAGAATCTGCCCCAAATTCATGCGACCGGCAGAGAGATCGCCACCTATCAGATTCGGATTCCAGCTCTCAAGCTTTGCGGGCGGAGAGATGGAACGAGCAAGAACACATTCGCGAAATCCAGGAGCAAAACGCTCGATCTGCCGTTCGATCATGTCCTGATGGTCAGCCTCACTCTCATTGGGAACATGACAGTAGGCCCACGCGGTATGTCGACCAGCAGGGGCGCGGGTAGAGTCAAACAGAGAGGGCTGTACAAGCAACACGAAGGGAGCGTTGGACTTGAACTCCCGCTCGGAGGTGACAATCTCTTCCAGAGTGCCTCCCAGATGGATGGTTGCGGCGCGCAAGCACTCCTTTGCCGTCCACGGAATGGGCGCACTCAGAGCGTAGTCGATCTTGAACGCGCCGGCTCCGTAACGGAAACGTTCAAGCTGGCCGCGATATGCTGCCGGCAACGCGACCCCGGCGATGCGAAGGAGTTGGCGTGGAGTGAGGTCGGCGAGAACGACATCAGAATCGGGCAGCTCAACCACTTCGTAACCGGTTTTGATGCGGCCGCCAACCGAGCCGAGGTGACGAGCCAGGATATCAGTGAGCGTCTGCGCACCATGGCGGAGGATGGGCCACCCGTAGCTATGTCCCGCAGCCATCAGAACAAGGCCAACTGCGGCCGATGCTGCGGTTTCGAGCGAAAGAACAGAATGTGCAGCCATTCCCGCGAAAAGGGCTCGAGCCCGGATACCGGAAAAACGCGAGCGGGCAAGCCAGGCTCCGGGTAAAATTGCGGAAAGACCAAAGCGGGCGAGCAGAAGTGGATGCTGCGGGATGTGCTGCACGGGACCAAGCAGATCTTCGGCCAGATCGGCGAAACCACCTGCCAACGGTTCGACCAATGAACGATACCTGGGACCATCGCTGGCATCGAGATTGGCCACCGTATCTTCGATCGAATGCTCAAGCATGACGGCGCTGCCGTCATCGAGTGGATGAGCACACGGTGCATTCGGTTCGATCCAGGGAATGTCAATGGGGAGAGCACGGAGAAAGGGACTTACGATTGCCATCGGGTAGACCGAGGAGCCGAGGTCATGGTGGAATCCGGGCAGCGTGATTTCGCCGGTGGAGCAGGCCCCCCCGATCTGTCCATTGCGCTCGATGACCGTGGTTGAAAGCCCCGCAGAGGCAAGCCTGATTGCTGCCGAAAGCCCGTTGGGGCCGGAACCGATAATAGTGGCTGTTGGCATAAATTACCGAAATTCGAGACCGGAGCTCTCTTGGGACGATAGCATCAGAAACATGAGATGCAGAACCGTCTGAAACCGACCGGAGAGCCCGAACTCGCATCGAGAGTATACAGAGTTTTCAGGCCAAGGCTTGCTATGCAGAAGATGAAGGACGATTACCGATATCTGTTCGATTCGGCATACGGTTCAACCAACCATTTTCTCGCACGCTGGCTCTTCCTGCGGGCGCTCGGTCTCATTTACTTTTCAGCCTTCTTCGCACTACTTTTCCAGATACGCGGCCTGATCGGAACACAAGGCATCCTCCCCGCCACGGATTATCTGCAATCGGTCCGTGCCCTGGGTCTTCTCCGCTTCTGGTACGTCCCTTCCCTGCTTTGGTTTTCTGGTGGCGATCGCATGCTCATGACGATCTGCTGGAGCGGCCTCATCGCCTCGATCGTCCTTATTGCCAATGTCTGGCCGCGCATGATGCTGCTTGTCTGTTTCCTTTGCTTTGTCTCCTTTGTCAGCGTGGCACAAGACTTCTCCGGCTACCAGTCAGACGGAATGCTGCTGGAGGCTGGCTTCCTTTCCCTGTTTCTTGGGCCTTCCGGCTTTCTTCCCGGGTTGGGAAGGAAACAACCGCCCATTCGGGCAGCTATGTTTCTGCTTTTATGGGAGTGGTTCCGGATCTATTTTCAGTCGGGCGTAGTCAAGCTGGAGAGCGGTGACCCGACGTGGCGGAATCTGACAGCCATGTATGAGTATTATCAAAATGGCCCCCTCCCTACTTGGATCGGCTGGTACGTTGAGCGTCTACCGCACTGGTTTCATATCGCTACCGCCGCAGCCACACTCATCATGGAACTTGCCCTTGTCTGGATGGCCTTCCTACCGCGATCATGGAAGACCGTCTGCTTTTTCGTGGTTACGGCATGGCAGGCGGTGGTCATCGCCACTGCAAATTACGCCTTCCTCAACTACCTCGTTCTCGTGCTCGCAGTTTTGCTGCTCGATGATGCTTTTCTGCAACGTTTCATCCCCATTCTCTGGCAGAAAAAACTTGCTGGGAACGCTCTTGATGGGAAGAGAGAGACAATCATCCCAGCCGGGGCAACCATGGCCTCATCTCTCCGAGGCGGAATCTTTGCAGCTCTACTCGTTTGGATCTTCTATGCAACCTGCCTTCCCCTCGTCGAGATGTTCTGGCACACAGCTCTACTTCCTACAAAACCGGTTGCTGCGCTCGAACCATTCCGTATCGCCAATCAGTATGGCTTATTCGCCGTTATGACGCCTCATCGCTACGAGATCGAGTTCCAGGGATCCGACGACGGACAGCATTGGATTGCATATCCGTACCGCTACAAGCCCCAGGCTCTCAATGAACGCCCAGGTATCTATGCACCTTATCAGCCACGCTTGGACTGGAATCTCTGGTTTGCCTCCCTCGGCTCCTGGCAGCAGAATCTTATCGTGCCGCGGACCGAGGAGTCTCTTCTGAGGAATGACCCTGACGTGCTTGGGCTCTTCGCGGGCAATCCCTTCCCCTCTGCTCCGCCGCATTTAATTCGTGTCGTTCTTTGGCAATACTGGTTCAGCACCCCGGAACAAAAACATAGCGAAGGTGTATGGTGGCGACGCCAACTCCTTGGTACTTATGCTCCCACCCTGTCTCGACTTCCCAATGGTCAATTCGGGATTGTTGATGAGCCTACCCTGGATGCTCCGTTACAGCCATAGAGGTTTAGATTCCAATCGCCACTCAGAGGGCATCTTTGCCCCTGTGGAGCTATAGTCCTTGTTCAACAGGAATGATCTCAGCTTTCTTCTAAGACTCATCCGCAGCTTCCTGTTTTGCAGCCCGGAAAGGGCGAGATTGGTCTTAGCAAAGATGAGCGGCGGCGATCGCTGTTCTTAGACCCACGATATAGAATCGGTGTTGCCGGCCTGGAGCGGCTCGCAGCCTGATCTGGCTTTGGCGGAAGGCTGGGAACGGCTGGCTGGAAGCACGTTAGGATCAAGTTCAATGCCTCCATCTCCTTGGTGGCCTCATCCTTGTTTCCCATTCGCCGGTAGAAAGCCGCGCCATGATAGTGCAATTCGGCGCTATAGAGATCAGAGCCAACCGCAACCTGCAGATGCGCCAGTGCTTCTTGCTCTCTGCCTCTTGAGAATCAAGGATGAATCAACGCCTCGAACAGTTCTTCCGCCATTTTTTGCAGATGGTTTGCGGGCAGCAACTCGGGTCGGAAGTGGCTCTCAAGAACCAATGCACTGAGTGCCCCCCCCATCACGGCCAGGCGCCGCTCCACCCCGGTTCGTCTCGCTCTGGACAAGCTCTTGCCGAACAGCATTTCGACAAGATTGCTGGCTGATACATTGAATAAGGAGTTGTAGAGCTTCAGCAGTTTCTCGCTGAGTTCGGGCCGCCGGACCGCATACAACTTGAATTCCAGGGTGAGCGTTCCCCACGATGGGTCGCAAACCTGAGCCGCAACCCATCGCTTGAAGATGCCAGGGCGTTTCCTCAAATCCGGCTCGTCTTCGATCTTCTTGCACACCGCAGCGAATTTCGTATGGACACGGTGTTCCATCAATTCCAGGAAGAGATCTTCTTTACTCACATAGTGGGCATAGATGGCGCCGCGAGAACAGCCCGCCCGAGCGGCGACCTGATCCAATTGCGTGTTCTCGAATCCCAATTCAGCAAACAGCGACTGGGCGGCGTCCAAAATCTTCGCCTTGGTGGTCTCTGTACGGGCCTGGGGTTTGTTTTTTTGTGTTCTAACCGGCCGCGGCATACTCGTAGTTCTATGCGACGAAGTGACAAGAGCGTCCATCAAGCCTATTATAAAACCAACGCGTATGTTTTTAAAAGGAAAAAGTTGCTCATCAAAACGAGCGCCAGACTGATGACTCTTTCGGTCTAACGGTGTTTCAGAACAGAGTCGAAGAGGTCAAATGCATGTGCGAAGAAGGTCACGTTGCCTGCAACGATTTCGCGAAAAAATCCGGAAAGAGCCACAACCGGCTCCTGACCTTGAATTCGGCCGCTAGGAGGGCAGAGGAGTTCAGATGTCTTTGTTGAGAAAAGAGCGCCGCGCCGATCTCGTAGCGCATTCAAGTCACGTGGGACGAGCGCTGCTGATGGTCTTCATTTTATCGGCATCCGTTCCACGCACTGCGTCGGCTCAGATCCAGGCGCCGCCTCAGGGGGCCGCATCCCGCGCTGCCCAACTCCCTCTCTCGGGTCGTCAGCCCGGAGGAACCGTTGTCCAGCAATCGTCCACAGCACCGCCCGGATCAAGTGTAAACACGGTCAACACCCAGATCCAGATACAGGGAGCCTACAACGGGAGCGTGCCCGGTAAAGATGCGCCCTCCGGTTCTATCACCCTTACGCTCGATGAAGCGGTCCGCCGCGGGCTGGCAACAAATATCGGTATTGCTGGTGCCGATGCGGCTTCGATGCAGGCGCGTGCCGAGCGTCTCCAGGCGCGCAGTTCGCTGTTGCCCAATCTAAGCGGCTCCCTGGCCGAAAATGCGGCGAAGGTCAATCTGGCAGCGGAAGGTTTCAGCTCCAGCGAGTTCGGCAGCGCCCTTCCGTTCCAGTTTCCGACCGTCGTAGGGCCGTTTCACTACTATGACCTGCACGGCTCTTTGCAGCAAAGCCTGATGGACTTCACCGCCATCCATAACCTGCGGTCCGCGAACCAGTCGGCAAATGCGGCCAGTCTGGACGCGAGGCAGGCGCGTGAGGAAGTGGTGCTGTCGGTTGCCGGAGTGTACCTGCAATTAATGGCCACATTTGCAGAAGTCGAACAGCAGCGGGTGGAAGTTCGGTACGCCGAAGCCAGTTACAAGCAGGCTCAGGCTCAAGCCGATGCTGGCAACAAGGCTCCGATTGAAGCCAATCGCAGTCTGGTCGAGCTGCAGACGGAACAACAGCGGTTACGCTCTCAGCTTGGCGATCTTGAGAAGCAGAAAAACCAGCTTGCCCGGCTGATCGGCTTGCCACTTGGACTGGACATCCAGATCAGAGAGAAACTTGAGCCTCTGCACTCCGGGAGCCCGACTCTGGAAGATGCCGTGCGCCGCGCATGGACAGAGCGTCAGGACCTGAAGTCTGCCGAAGCCCAGCTTCACGCCGCGGAGGAAGCTCGCAAAGCCGCTGGTGCCGAACATCTCCCTTCTGCTTCCGTTAACGGCCAGTATGGACTGCAGGGCACGAATCCGAATCAGGGTTCCGGCGTCTTTCAGGCCTCGGCATCACTGAACGTCCCAATTTTTCAGGGAGGACGCATCCACGCGGACACAATTCAGGCGGATGCCGTTGTCGAACAGCGTCGCGCCGAGCTCGCCGATGAACGTGGCGTCGTCGAGTTGGATGTACGCAACGCCTATATCGACCTCGGGGTCGCCAACGATCAGGTCACCACGTCTGAAAGTAACCGCCAATTGTCGCTGCAGAATTTGCAGCAATCGCAGGACCGGTTTGCTGTAGGCGTCGCGGATTCGGTGGAAGTAGTCAATTCTCAAGAGTCTCTTGCCGCCGCCGATCATGACTACGTCAGCAGTCTGTTTTCGCAGTATCTCTCCAGAGTCTCGCTTGCTCACGCGATGGGCGAAGCGGAGAAAGATCTTCCCGATCTGTTCAAGAGGAACTAACCAATGAGCCCAGAAGTTCAGACAGACCAACAGAAAGTTGAAGAGAACAAACAGGACGCCACGCGCCTGGTTGGCCCTGATTCAAAAGCAGTCGCGTCATCGTCTTCTCGGCGCAAAATTAATCCATTTGTCTTCCTTTTCGTCGCCGTCCTACTGCTTGCGGTCGGAGTGAGCTGGTATCTCTATGCACAGGGGTTCGAGGAGACCGACGACGCTCAGGTGGATGGACATCTGAATCCCATCGCCGCTCGCATTGACGGCACCATCAAAGCGGTTTATGTAGACGACAATCAGTCCGTAGAAGCGGGAAAGCTCATGGTTGAGCTAGATCCGAGGGACTATCAGGTAGCCCTCGACCAGTCCAGAGCTCAGGCAGATCAGGCCGAAGCGCAGCTTGGCGCCTCGCATCCCAACCTTCCCATCACCCGTATCTCCAATCGATCCGATCTCTCCTCACAGCAGGCAGAGGTCGTGAATGCCGAAGCCGCCCTGGCCGCAGCCCGCCACGATCTCGATTCCTCCGTAGCCAAGCTCAGGGAATCACAGGCAACCAGCGAACGAAACCAGGCGGACTTCCTAAGGTATCAGACGCTTTATGACAAGAACGAGGTATCCCGTGCTGACTATGATCAGTTCAAGTCTACGGCGGCGGCACAAGCCCAGACGGTCGCTGCCAATGAATCGAGCGTAGCTTCAGCGCAGAAAA
>Ga0116129_1001684_pt1 | contig 11912 bp, 10 predicted proteins | sample June2015DPH_17_2_FD_89732 | JGI IMG/M metagenome (GOLD analysis project Ga0116129, IMG submission 89732) | Peatland microbial communities from SPRUCE experiment site at the Marcell Experimental Forest, Minnesota, USA - June2015DPH_17_10 | ecosystem: Environmental > Terrestrial > Soil > Wetlands...
CACCGCATGAGTGTCACCGTACATCATGACGGCAAGGTCGCAACCTCGATCGAGCCGGCCATCATACGTGCGCCGTGGACCACCTGCCCCGGCGCCGTCGCGCAGCTCGAACGAACCTTCACGGGCATCGCGCTGCACGCCTTTGCCGGGCGGGGTGAGAAGCAGGCGAATTGCACGCACCTGCACGATTTGGCGCTGCTGGCCGCGGCGCACGCCGCGGACTTGGTGCCTTCCGTGTATGACGTCCTGGTGAGCGATCCGATTGACGGCAAGCGGCGCGCGGAACTGCGCCGGGATGGCATGACGGTGCTTGCCTGGGTGGAAAGCGGTTTTCACTTAATCGAGCCGGCGGAGCTGGCCGGTGTCAGATTGGACAGAATGCGTTCCTGGATCGATGCGCTCGATCCTGAGCTCAAGGAGGCGGCCCGGCTGCTGCGCTGGGGCAACATGATGGCCAATGGGCGTATAATTCCGCTCGAAAAGCAGTCGGACGCGAGCCGCTTGCCGTCGGGCAGCTGTTATACGTTTCAGCCGCACAGGGCGATCCACGCCAAGCGCGTCGGAGCGATACGCGACTTCAGCGATGGTGGCGCGCTGCTCCTCGATGATCGAGCGCCGGCGCCGTGACGCCGATGAATTGGAATTTCTTACCGCCGCAAAAATTGATCGATTTGGCTCAAGGCCGCAAGGAGAAGTTATGGAGATGAACAACATGGTGATCATCAGCGTCGATGATCACATCAGTGAACCGCCGGACATGTTCGACAAACACCTGTCCGGCGACGATCTCGCGACCGCCCCGAAACTGCGCACCACCGAAACCGGCACGAACTATTGGGAATACCAGGGCATGAAAATGCCCTCCGTGGGTCTCAACGCAGTCGTGGGTCGGCCCCTTGACGAGTACGGCATGGAGCCGACCTCGCTCGAGCAGTTGCGCAAGGGCGTCTATGAAGTGAATGCCCGCGTCGATGACATGAACGTCAACGGCATCGCGGCGTCGCTCAACTTCGCAAGCTGCGTCGGCTTCGACGGCGGCCGGTTCAACAAGGCACCGGATAAGGCACAGGCGTTGGTCCACCTGCGCGCCTACAATGACTGGCACGTCGACGAATGGTGCGGCGCGCATCCCGGCCGGTTCATTCCTTGCGCGCTGCTGCCCACCTGGGATCAGAAGGCCATGGTGGATGAGGTCAAGCGCATTGCGCGCAAGGGCTTCACCGCGGTCTCGATCAACGAGAACCCGACGGTGCAGGGTTTGCCCAGCATTCACAATGCGTATTGGGAGCCGTTGTGGAAGGCCGTCACCGATCACGACATCGCCATTTGTCTGCACATCGGCGCCGGCAACCCGGCCCCGCACGCGTCGATGGAGTCGCCGATCGAAGCATGGATCACCACCATGCCGATGTCGATTTCCACGGGCGCCGCCGACTGGCTGCACCTCGAGGCGCTGGAGCGCTATTCGACCATGAAAATCGCGCTGTCCGAGGGCGGCATCGGCTGGATACCGTATTTTCTGGAACGCTCGGACTTCAGCCATGAGCGTCATAAGGCGTGGACGCACTCGCGCTTCAAGGGCACGAAGCCCAGCGAAGTGTTCCACAAGCATTTCCTGACCTGCTTCATCGACGATGCGTTCGGGCTGAAGAATCTCGACTCCCTGAACGAGGACCTGGTCGCGTATGAATGCGACTATCCGCATTCCGACAGCCTGTGGCCGAACGTGCCGGAGAATCTGTGGAAATCCCTCACGCCGCTCACGGATGCGCAGATCGACAAGGTCACGCACCTGAATGCGATGCGCTTCTTCAACTTCGATCCGTTCGCGCACCACAAGCGCGAGGCGCTCACGGTCGGCGCCCTGCGTGCCAAGGCCGCGGCCGACAAAGTGGATGTCACTCCTCGTTCCTACGGCGGTGCTGCACCGCTTGCCGCCGGCGAACAGCCGCGAGTGATCACATCCGGCGATCTCATGAAGATGTTCGCGCATCACGCCAAGGCGGCCTGATGGCGCGCGCTGGGAATCTGGAGCAGTTATGACGCACGTGATGAAAGGCGTGAGAGTCCTGGAAGTGGCGCAATTTACGTTCGTGCCGGCCGCCGGGGCAATTCTGGCGGACTGGGGAGCGGACGTCATCAAGATCGAGCACCCGCTGCGCGGGGACACGCAGCGCGGTTTCATCAACATGGGCGGCATCGCTGTCGACAAGGATCGAAATCCGCTGATCGAGCATCCCAATCGCGGCAAGCGCAGTGTCGGCATCGATGTCTCGAAGCCGCAGGGCCAGGCGCTGCTTTACGAGATCGCCAAGACGGCGGACGTCTTTCTCACCAATTACCTGCCGTCGGTGCGGCAGAAGAACAAGTTCGACGTCGAGCACATCCGGGCGGTCAACCCGAAGATCATCTATACGCGCGGCAGCGCCTACGGCGACAAGGGCGATGAGCGCAATGTCGGCGGCTTCGACGGCACGGCGTTTTGGTCGCGCAGCGGCATCGGCCACTCGATGTCGCCCGCCGAGCTCGACGGACCTCTGTCGCAGGGCATGATGGCGTTCGGCGATTCCATCGGCGGCATGACCATTGCCGGGGGCATTTCGGGTGCGCTGTTCCACCGCGAGCGTACCGGCGAGGGGGTCGAGCTGGATGTATCGCTTTTGAGCACGGCGTGGTGGGCCGCGGGCGCGAACATTACCCAGCTCCTGGAAACAGGCAAGACCACGCGAAATTCCATGCCCACTTCGGGCGGCTCCGCGCGCAATCCGCTGATGGGTAATTTCCGCACCTCGGACGGTGGCACCATCAATTTGTGCATGGTGAGCCCGACCGGCCTGGTCCGCGACGCCTTCGAGCATTTCGGCATTCCGCAGGCCGCCGACGATCCGCGCTTCGCCGACGTGCACAAACTGATCGAAAACGCCGGCGCTGCCAGCGACCTGATCGTGAAGGCGATCGGCAGCAAGCCGTTCGAATATTGGCGGCAGCACCTGAAGACGATGAAGGGGCAGTGGGCGCCAATCCAGAGCCTGCAAGACCTGACCACCGACGAGCAGGCTCTTGCAAACGACATGCTGGTCGAACTGGAGTCGGCCGACGGCAAGCCGTTCAAGGTCGTGCGCGGCCCGGTTCAGTTCAATCATGAGCCGCTCAAGACCACCCGCGCCCCGCAGGCCTCGGAGCATACCGAGAGCTTTCTGATGGAGCTGGGACTGGAGTGGGACCGCATAGAGAGTTTGAAGGCATCGGGAGCGATTGCCTGAGGAGTTGAGGAATCAATGAAGCCGGGAACCAAGTTGAAAAGCGCCGTGTGCGACACTGAAGTGATGGTGATTCGCGGCGGTGACGTGGTGGTCGAATGCGGCGGCTCGCCGCTGGTGGAGGAGCGGCCGGCCGTACGCGGGGCCATCACGCCCGCATTCGCGGACGGTACCAAGATCGGCAAACGCTATGTGGATGCCGCCGGCACGGTCGAATTGCTGTGCGTAAAGCCCGGCCAGGGATCGTTGTCGATCGGCGGCGTGGCGCTCAAGCTCAAAGAGGCCAAGCCGTTGCCATCGTCCGATTGACGGCGATCGATGAATATCTCGCTCTTTCTGCAAATGGCCGCCGACGCCGAGCCCGAACGCATCGGCTTGGTTTGCGACGGACGGCACTGGTCCTATGGCGCGCTCATGCGGGCCGCACGGGGTGCCGCGCAGGCTATTGTCAAAAGCGGCTGCCAGCACGTTGCCCTGCTCGATGAGGGCAGCGAAGCGGCGGCGATCGCGCTGTTCGGTGCCGCCATCGCAGGCATCCCGTATGTTCCGCTCAACTATCGTCTCGCGGACGCCGATCTCGGCGCTTTGCTGAAGCGGATCGCCCCGGCGTACATCGTGGGCGATGTCAATCGGATCGGACGCTTGGATCCGGACGGCGCTCATGCAGCGCGCAGCCGCGCGGCCTTCATCGCCGCAGCGGAAGCTTCGGCCGGCATCGAGCCCGACGAGGAACCCGGCGAAGGGATCGCCGTCCAGATCTTCACCAGCGGTACCACCGCGGCGCCCAAGGCCGCGCTGCTGCGCCATGCCAACCTCGTGGCGTACATCCTGGGCACCGTCGAATTCGGCTGCGCGTTGCCTTCCGAAGGCGCCTTGGTCAGCGTGCCGCCGTATCACATTGCCGGTATCGCAGCGCTGCTCAGTTCGGTGTACGCCATGCGCAGGATCCTGCTCCTGCCGTCTTTCGATCCTGACGCCTGGCTCGCGCTTGCCGCATCGGAGCGCGCTACCAGCGCCTTTGTCGTGCCGACCATGCTGGCGCGCATCATCCAGCGACTCGATGCCGGCGCGTCGGCGGATCTTGCGGCGCTCCAGGCCGTGGCCTATGGTGGCGGGCGCATGCCGCTGGAGCTGATCCAGCGTGCGCTGGACCTCTTTCCGAATACCAGCTTCACCAATGCCTACGGTCTCACGGAAACCAGCTCCACCATCGCGCTGCTGGGTCCGGAGGAGCATCGGGCGGCGCACACCTCGAGCGATCCCGATGTCCGCGCCCGCTTAGGATCGGTGGGCCGGGTGCTGCCTTCGGTCGAGATCGAGGTCCGCGACGATCAAGGCCGGGCCCTGCCGGCCGGGGAACGTGGCGAAATCTATGTCCGCGGCGATCAGGTGTCGGGGGAATACCGCGAACGCAAGGCCGTGGACGCAGACGGTTGGTTTCCGACGCGCGATGCCGGCTGGCTGGACCGCGAGGGGTACCTGTTCCTTGCGGGGCGCACCGACGATGTGATCGTACGCGGCGGAGAGAATATGTCGCCAGGGGAAATCGAGGACGTGCTGATGTCGCACCCGGCCATTGCCGATGCGGCAGCGGTCGGGGTTCCCTCGGTGGAGTGGGGCGAGGCCGTCGGGATCGCCATTGTCGCCAAGCCCGACGCAGTCGCGCCCGACGCGGACGAGTTGCGCGCATTGATAAAAAATCGTCTGCGTTCCTCGCGGGTACCGGAACGAATCGTGTTCTTGAAGGCGCTCCCGTACAACGAGATGGGCAAGTTGTTGAGACGCGAGGTTCGCAATCTGCTCAAGAACTGACGGACGGCGCCGGGAAATCGCTATTCCGTTCGCTGACTGCGCCGACCGGATGATAAGCCGGCTCGCGGCAATGACCGGGTCGGCCGCCATTGGTCAACTGAATGGCGCGACGCTGCTCGGCGAGCGAGCCATGTTGGCCAATCGGGTGATACCGGGGCGGGTGTCGGCGGGCGGAGGCTGCCGCCTGTTCGATGCCGTGAATGACACCGTGGCGCTGAACCTTGCCCGTCCCGACGACCGGGAGCTGTTGGCCGCCCTGTTCGAAACCAATGATTTGGATGCGGGCGACGATGAGGCGATTGGCGCACGCATTCGAAAATGCGATGCCGCCGCGCTGGTCATGCGTGGCCGCTCCATGGGGTTGGCCATCGCGATGGAGCATGAGAGACGGCCATGCCTCGCGAACCTGGGACTGGAACTCGCCGGGGGTCGCTGCGCCGGCGATCCCACGCAGCGGGCACCCCGAATTCTGGATCTTTCCGCACTGTGGGCGGGTCCGCTTGCCGCACATCTCCTCTGGCTGGCGGGCGCCGAGGTGGTGAAGGTGGAAAGCCGAGCGCGCCCGGATGCCATGCGCAACGGAGAAGGAGCCTTTTACGCGTTGCTCAATCAAGGCAAGGCCAGCGTGGTCCTCGATTTCGCGGATGCGAGCGACCGCCGAGCGCTGCTGGCACTGATCGCCGCATCCGATATCGTGATCGAAGCAGCGCGTCCGCGCGCATTGGCACAGTTCGGCATCGATGCCGCGCGCATCGTTGGCGCTTCGCCGGGTCTGGTATGGGTGACCATTACTGGACATGGTGCGCAAGGCGAGGCCGCCGACTGGGTAGGTTTTGGAGACGATTGCAGCGTTGCCGGCGGCCTTAGTGCGGCGCTGCGTGCCGCCGGCGGGCGCAGCGGCTTCGTGGGCGATGCCATCGCCGATCCGCTCACCGGAATCGCGGCCGCGCTGCTCGCCTGGAACTCATGGAAGTCGCGCCGCGGAGGACGCTTCGGACTGGCGTTGAGCGAGGTCGCCGCGCATTGTCTCGCGCAGGCGCGCGCGCGCGATCCGGCCGCGCTGTCGGCAGAATTGGCCGCATGGAGCGCTGCAGCGGGCGAGCCCTTTCCAGCCGTCGGGCGCAGGACCATCGGCACCGTCGCCGCCTTCGACGCAGACACGCGCTCGCTTCTTGCCCAGGTTGCACGCTGATTCAGCGCGTGGCGCGGTTCTCGGGCCGGTGTCCTGGCCCTAATTGGCGCGGATGCCCGCCAATATGAAGTCATTTATCCCGGCCTCCAGGTCCTCCTCGCTGGCGAGCCCGGCAGGAAAAATCCAGTCCTTGAACATGATCGAGGCCAGCACCGAGATGAACGCCAGCCGCACCAGCAGCTTAGGATCGATCTTGGGCTTCTTCTTGTTGAGCCGCTTCGTCATCATCGAGGCGCCATGATCGAAGTAGGTGGCGAGACTGTCGATCTTGCCGACAGCGTGGGCGGTACCAACTTGGTAGGTTTGAGCCACCACCAGCGAGGTCAGCATCCGGGAGTTGTCGCGGATGAAATGCTGCAGCTCGCTGGTATAAAGACGGGTCATCTTTTTGCTGTAGAAGGTATTGGCATCCGCGCCCATGTGCGCGTTGACGAAATTCAAAAAATGCTGATCGATGGGTTTGAAGACGGTTTCGCCGAACAGGTTGGATTTCGATCCGAAATACCGAAACAGCTGTGCCTCCGTCACGTCCGCCCTGCTGGCGATCGCCGCCGTGGTCGTTCCGGCATATCCGCAGCGCTTGAATTCCTCTGCGGCCGCTCGAACAATGCGATTCAGTATGTCATCCGCAGAGCGCCGCTTGCGCTTCGAGGCAAGTGCGCGCTTTTTCGACTTCATGGCGGCATCATAGCTGCTTCGGCGTGTCTTGTGGCGGGCGGCAGCGGCGCATAAGATAGTGCGAGCTATCCCAAGCGCCGGATGAGCGGACCATGGCTTGTCGCGGGGAGCGTGAATGAACAGCTTCGATGAAGTTTTCGATTTTGTCGTCGTGGGCAGCGGCGGCGGTTCGATGTGCGCCGGATTGGTCATGAAGTCGGCGGGCAAGAGCGTCGTCATACTCGAAAAGACACAGCTTGTCGGCGGCACCACTTCGCGTTCCGGAGGAGTGATGTGGCTGCCGAACAATCCATTCATGAAGCGCGACGGCATCGAGGATAGCTTCGAAAAGGCATCTACCTATCTCGACGCCCTGGCGGCTCAGGAGCCCGACGCGCCGGGCTCGACCCCGAAGCGACGCCGCAAATATTTGACTGAAGCACCGCTCTTGGTGGATTTCCTGTCGAGCCAGGGCGTCAAGCTGAATCGTGTCAGCTTTTGGCCCGACTATTACGATGATCTGCCCGGCGGCTCGGCGCCGGGCCGCACGGTGGTGGCCGAACTGTTCGACCTGAATGAGCTGGGTGCGTGGAAGCCGAAACTTCAACCCACCTTCGTTCAAGCGCCGGTGCCGCCCATCCTCCGACGAGTCAAGGTTTCTCTGCCTGCGAGCCTCGAGGAGATGATGAGGTTGGCCCGTTTAAACCGCTCGTGGCGCGTGAAGGCGCTTGCACTGAAGGTTGCTCTGCGCGGAATTGCTGCGAAGCTTACCGGCAAACAGTTGGTGTCGGGCGGCGCGGCACTGCAGGGACGCATGTTGGCAGCGGCGCTGCGCGCCGGAATCGAGATCCGCACCGAGTCGCCGGTCAAGGAGCTGATCGAGGAGAGTGGGGCGGTAACAGGCGTGCTGACGACAAAGGACGGCCGCCCCTGGCGCGTCGGTGCGCGCCTGGGCGTGCTGGTCAACGCCGGGGGGTTTGCGCGCAACCAACGCATGCGGGATCAATATGCGCCCGGTACGTCGGTTAAATGGACCATGGCCCAGCCTGGCGATACCGGTGAAATGATCGAGGAAATGATGCGGCATGGTGCGGCCGTTGCACAAATGGAGGAGCGCGTCGGCAATCAGCAAACACTGCCGCCAGGCGCCGAGGAGCAGGAGGGTAAGCCGGGAGTTCAATCCATGACGGCCTCGCCGCATGTGATCCTGGTCGACCAGAGCGGGGTCCGCTATATGAACGAAGGTGGCTCCTACATGCTGTATTGCAAATCCATGTTGAAGCGCAACCAAGTGGTTCCCGCGGTGCCGAGTTGGGCGGTGTTCGACAGCCAGTTCATGAGCAAGTACGTGCCTCCCGGCACATTGCCCTGGACCAAGGTGCCGCAGAGCTGGCTTGACTCTGGTTATTTGAAGAAGTCAGACACCATCGAAGAGTTGGCGCGCCTGCTGAAGATGGATGCGGCAACGCTCAAGTCGACCGTGGATCGATTCAATGGTTTCGTTGCGAACAATCGTGACGAAGATTTTCATCGCGGCGAGCGTGCGTATGATCGTTGGCTGGGCGATCCGTTCAACAAGCCTTCGCAAACATTGGGTACGATTGCCCGGGCACCTTATTACGCGGTGGCAGTCGTTCCGGGCGACGTCGGTACATATGGCGGAGTGGTTACGGACGAGCATGCGCGCGTGCTGCGCGCGGACGGAGCGGTGATTGCGGGCCTCTATGCGACCGGTGTTTCGACCGCCTCGGTCATGGGGCGCGCCTACCCGGGAGCGGGCAGCAGCGTTGGGCCTTCGTTCATCTTCGGCTTCGTGGCGGCCAAGCACGCGGTCGGGCAAATCGATAGGCCGCGCGCCGCCGTGAGGCCGGCCTTCGCCGACCCTCAGCCTCTAGAAGGGTAGGTTGTAAAGCTTGACCGCGTTGGTCTCCAGCACCTTCTTTTGCACGTGTTTATCGTAGCCGCCTAGCGTGTCGACTATATGCTCCTGAACGCCGGGATAGAGGGATGTGGGATGTGGGAAGTCCGTTTCGAACAGCACCTTGTCGACGCCGATGGTCTCGAGCAGCAACTTAGGTCCCACCTCCTCGAACCAGTACGTGACCCAGAATTGGTCGCGGAAATAATCCCATGGCCGGCGTTGCAGTATCTTCGACTTGGCAGGCAGCATCTCGTCGAATTGGTGTTCGAGGGCCTCGAGGGCAAAGGGGACCCAGCCCATGCCGCTCTCGATGAGTCCGATCTTGAGTTTCGGATGACGATCGAGCCGGCCGCTGACGATCCAGTTGCCGAGCGTCGCGGCATTGCCGATCGAATACATCGTTGCCACCACAGACAGGGTCTGCTCGAACGCAAAGCCTTCCCAGGTAAGGGCATTGGGATCGATCGCTGCGTTTAGGTGGAAATTGACCGGCACACCGCGGTCGGCGCACATCTCGAGGAGAGGAGTCCAGTAATCGCTCAGGAACGATGGAAGTTTCAATCGTTCCGGAGTATCGGGAAGCACAAAGCCCTTGATGCCCATGTCGATGCAGCGGCGCGCCTCGGCCTCCATCGCCGCTTTGTCCCACAACGGCAGATGGCCAAGCGTAAACAGGCGCTGGCCGGACTCTTGCTGGCGTTCTGCGGCAGCATCATTATAGATTTTGATCACGGCCACCGCGAGTTCGTTGTCCCCGAGGGACATCAGCGACCCGGCTTGCGTGACGCCCGAATTCTGATAGCAAATCTGGGCATACACGCCCATGTCGTCCATGGCCTGCAGGCGCGCCTTGGTGTCATGCGCGCTCTTGTGGCCTTCGTCGATGGTCGGGAAGGCCAAACGACCGAGCAGCTTATTGTGGTTGGCGGCGATGACATTGCCGCCCAATGTCCCGAAGTCGCGGTCGCCCACGAACCAGCGGTCGACGCCCTTGACCCGGCGAACCGTCGGAACCTTGGCTTTGAGCTTGGCCGGAGCGCGTGAGGTGAACAGGTCCGGTGCTTCCGTGATATGGGTGTCGCAGTCGACGATCTTGATGCCCTGCAAACTGGGGTGCAGCCCCTTCGAGGCCGCGGCGTAATCGACGTTGCGGACGACGCCGCCCGGGGTATAGCCGTCCGCGGACCAATATTTGCGGGCTGCGCTTGCGATTTCTGCGGTGTCATCGGTCATAACTCGCTCCGTTGATTCGGAATTCCGTCATTCTCGCCACGTGTACGGCCACTCTCGCACGTGTACGCCGCGGGTTCAATCCGCACTACGATATGACAGCCCTTTTGGACATAAATTCCGCGCTTGTTGCGGACGCCGGGATCGACATGCGGCGCTGATGCGATGAGTGGCTACGCTACGGGTGCCGGTTCGGCCGAAGCGGGCGCCGCGCACGGGTCGGCTTGGGTTCGGCATTCGCGTTGAGCCCGTCCATGACGAAGTCGCCGATGGCAGCGCTTATTTCGCCCTTGGATGCCAAGCCCTTCGGAAACAATAAATCCTTGAAGATGATGCACGCCAATATGGTGGCGAATGAGACGCGCGCCATGAGCTTGGGGTGAATCCTCGGCGTGTCGACCAGACGTTTCGTCGCCATTGCCGTAGCACGAGAAAAATAGTCGTGCAGGCCTCGTACATGACTCAAGCCACCGAGGTTGTCGGACGCATACATCTGCGCCACGAACAAGGACATCAACATGCGCGAGTGGCGCTCGACGAACTGCTGCAACTCGGCAATATATTGGCGAGTTCCTTGTTGCATGGCCTCCTCATCTGCCGCGTCGACGCCGTGGGCGGAGCGGAACTCGAGGAAATGGCGATTGAGAGGCTTGAAGATCGCATCTTGGAAGAGCTTGGCTTTCGATCCGAAGTTGCTGAAAATCAGTGCTTCCGCAACGCCGGCCCTGCGAGCGATTGCCGCGGTCTTCGCACCCGCATAACCGTTGTGTTCGAACTCAGCGCGCGCCGCCTCGATCAAGCGATCGACGATTTCTTCGGTTGTGCGGCGCCGGCGCCTGCTGGGGACCGCCCTGGCCCGCTGAGGCGAATTGTCTTTCGGCAAGATAAACCTCTCGAACACCAGGCCAAAGATGGTGTCTCGTTGCGGTGGCCGAATACTAGCAGCTATTCAGCAAGGACTCGGTGCGGGCTCGCGGTTGTTTTGAGGCAGCCGACGGACTATGATTTTGTTAACTAGTAATTACTATTTAGATCCGCGCCATTTAGATCCGCACCTGGGATCGATTTGAGGAACCGATGGAAAAGTGTATCGCTGTAACCGGTGCAGGCTCCGGATTGGGACGTGCACTGGCGCGACGTCTCGCTGCCGACGGCGATGCGGTGATTCTGCTCGGCCGGACGCGCGCCAGTCTGGAGGCCGTGGCTGCGGAGTTGGGTGACCGGTGCCGCGCGATCGTGTGCGACATTGCGAGCGCTGATTCGGTTCGCTCGGCTTTTGCCGCGCTGGCAGCGTATCACCCGAAGGTCGACGTGCTGATCAACAACGCTGCGATTTACCAGCCCTTCTTCGTCAAGGACGCCACGGACGCGCAGATCGCCGCTGCGCTGATGACCAATTTCGCGGGTCCAATCTATTGCTCGCGCGCCGTGATACCCATGATGCACAAGGGCGGTCACATCATCAACATAAGCAGTGAAACGGTGGTATTGCCGCATGCCATGTTTTCACTCTACCAAAGCAGCAAGGCGGGACTCGAGCGGTTCACCGAGGCCCTGCATGCGGAGCTGGAACCGGAGGGCATCAGGGTCACCATGGCGCGCGCGGGCCAGATGATGGATGCCGATTCGAAATCGCCTGCCGATGCAGCAGTCGCACGGCGTTTTGCCGAAGAGAATCTAAAGAGGGGCCTGGATTTTCGCGCGCGGCCGATCAGCAGCTTCAATTCCGCCGCGGAAGTATTGCGCATGCTCGTTCGCCTTCCCGACGACGTCAACGTGCCGCAGATCAGCCTCGAAGCACGGCGGACGTAAATGGGGGAAGGACGATGACCCTGCAGCA
>Ga0116129_1001686_pt1 | contig 11888 bp, 9 predicted proteins | sample June2015DPH_17_2_FD_89732 | JGI IMG/M metagenome (GOLD analysis project Ga0116129, IMG submission 89732) | Peatland microbial communities from SPRUCE experiment site at the Marcell Experimental Forest, Minnesota, USA - June2015DPH_17_10 | ecosystem: Environmental > Terrestrial > Soil > Wetlands >...
ATCGAACTTGGTTTCGTTGAGGCTGCGGACCGGCTCGTCTACGTAGTTGAAGCCATCCGTGGCGTTGCTAGCGTTGGGTGTGGGATAGATGTTCATCATGGCCTGGCCAATGTTGTTGATCAGACCAGTCGGAATCTTATTACAGGGAATTCCCTGTGCCTGGCTTCCGTTGGCATTGACTGGCATAGGGCTGCCCTGCCCATTGCACTGGAAATAGATATTCGGAGAGACATTCGGGTTGGTCGAAGCACCAAACATATTCGGGTTGGAGATGACGAGGCCAGAGACAGGGTTGCCGAACGGGTCATCAGAGAAGTCGCCGCTGCGCATGGCAAGCGAAGGAACCAGGCCTGTAAAGGGAATAGCCTCACGTTGATACTTCTGTTCGCCATCGACGAAGAAGAATGTCTTGTTCTTGCGAATCGGGCCGCCGACGGATCCTCCAAATTGATTCAGATTGAACTTTTCCGGTGAGGTGGCAAAGAAACTTTCGGCATCGAGGTCGGTATTGCGCACAAACTCGTAGAGCGATCCATGGTAATCGTTGGTACCGGACTTGGTTGTGACCAGAACAGTCGGTCCGGCCCGAGTGCCGTATTCTGCAGAATAGCTATAGGTGAGAACCTTGAACTCTTGAATGTCATCGATTGAGGAAAAGATGCCGATCCCGCCGGCAGTTAACTCATTGTTGTCGATGCCGTCCAGCAGCCAATCGGTGCTATTGGGACGGGAACCGCCAACCGACAGAGAGAAGGAACCACGTGCAGCCACCTCGCTGTCGCTGCCGGAGGTGAAAAAGCTGTTTGGGTTGGTCTCTGTCGTTGCGCCCGCCGTGAGCGTGGCCAGCTGAACAAAATCGCGGCCGTTCAAGGGCAGCTGCGACACCTGCTGCGAAGTGATGACCTGGCCAAGGGTAGCATTGGCTGTCTCAACGGCAACCGCGTCGCCGGCCACCGTCACAGTGGTGTTGACTGTCGCAGGTACGAGCGTGAAATCGAGTTCCCGGGCCTGCTGAACCTGGAGATTCATATCCTTGGATTCGGCGGTTCGAAAGCCTGAAGATTCGACGCGTACCGTATATGTCCCGACAGGGAGCAAGGGAACCAGGTAGTGTCCCGCTTCGTCCGTCTTGACGGTGCGCTCCAGGCCGGTTTCTTGGGCGATGACGGTGACGGTGGCTCCAGCAACACCTGATCCAGCTTTATCGCGGACGTTACCCGAAAAGCTTCCCGCTGATTGGCCATAGAGGGTCGGGGTGACGCCGAGCACACATGCGATGGCAACGGCGAGAAAGAATATTCTGTGCGCTATCTGGCTGGCTAATACTTCCGTCGATTGCTTACTTTTCGGCTCATTAATTGTGCACCTCATCGTCAAACCCCTTCCAAGGAAAATTGGCTTGCCTAGAGTGGAGCGGTCGATCAATCGGTCGATTCATTGTAGGAATCGCCCTGCGGAATGTCAAAGCTGGACGGTGCTCAAGGGGCGCACGTCAGGTAAACAAGAATGGTCAACTGCTGCCGGCGTTGCATCCCTATTCGTCAGTGTTGTACGCGATCAGATGAGGAGGCGGATCGATTGAGGTAGATACGTTTCAGCAGCTTGAGCAGAGCTCAGCAGAATTCAAGCCAGGATCGGCGGAGATGGGCGATATGCGGCCAGGATCACGAATCGATTGCAGGCGGCTAAGTAACGCTCCGGGTTCATGCTGAGGGTCATCTGCGGCGGCTCGACGAGAAAGGCCAGAAGCGCCATTGGATCGTTAAAACTTGCTTCGTGCATAGGAATCGGCAAATTATCGATCTCCTCGCAGAGTTGCTGACCGGGAGTCGAACGGCCCAACTCGCCTTTCCAAGTATTCTGCTTCTGGAAACACGAGTCGGAGACGTCGCGCGGTTGGGGGTGTCCGTATTCAAGCTTGGGGTACCAGTCGGTGCCGCGGCCCTCGGGAGTCAGATCCAGCATGAGCCAGAGTGGATCAAGATCGGGGCCGCCCCGTGGATCTTGTCCAGGGTCCGCCATTGTCCTGCTCATCTCTCCGCTGTAGAAGTGTCGCGTGACTCCGAGGCGGCGAGTAAAGATGCTGAATCCCGGCACATCCGCGTCGTCCGAAGTGACATAGGTGCGCGTGTACTCGCCGCTGAGATCGGAGGCGAACGTAAGATTGGCGAAGTCACGCTGCTGCTTGAAGTCAACCAACCGTTCGATGGGTGATCGGGCAGTGACAGCGATGGACAGGCGCTCACACAAGTTAACGGCGACTCCGTTCCCATGCACTGAGAAGCGAGGTGCACATTGGACACGGTGCCTTGCGCTTTGGGCCGTACATCATGCTGTAGACCATCAGCGTGTCCCTTTCACCGAACAGCCGAGCGAGAGAAGTCTGGCCTGATTCTGAGATTAATTCAATGTCCTTTGCCAATTCGCCGCCGGGCGGTAGCATCCGCCGCTGCCGCGCGACGCGCTCAATGTGGCGGCGCAGCTCGATCTCCTCGGCGAGCAGCGAATTGCGCGCCGCGCGATATTCGGCGCTCTCATTCGGGTAATGAGCCCGATTCGTGGCGGCCAGTTGCTGCGCCGGAACAAGCGTTTCCGCGTTGAGCATAGGATCCTCCGCAGGATAATACCGCGCACGCATCGGATGCCATTCGCGGCAGACGGGTCATGGCGGTTCGGACCGCAAACCAAGCGAGCGGCGCAGCAATTCCGGTCTCCTTTGGGAATGGATCGCAGATGCTCTTATTTTTGATTACTGACGAGAGAGAACATGGCTCCTTGAGGATCCTGACCGTTGATGATCCAGCTACCACCGGGTACCTCCATGGGACCATTCAAGATCTTGCCGCCGCCGGTCTTGACACGTTCGATCGATGCGCCGATCGAGTCGACATGGAAGTAGAAATTCCAGCACGACACGGGAATATGTGCGGGCTTGGTCATCATGCCGCCGTCGCCCATTTCCCGGTGTTCGCCCTCATCAAAGATTCGGTAGGCACCCATTGCCCCCATGTCCATATCGCTCACCTTCGTCCAGCCGAAGAGCTTTTTGTAAAAGTCAAAGCCGCCTTCTAGGTCCGTGGTGTAAAGTTCGTGCCAACCGATGGTACCGGGGGTGGGTGGCGCCGGGCGCGACGGGGAAGGCATGGCGGGGTTAGGAGTAAAGATCACGATTGCAGCACCCTGGGGGTCGGACATGACGGCGAACCGAAGCATGCCGGGAACGTCGATCGCGGGCTTCCAGAGTTTGCCGCCGGCCTGGACAATCATTTCTATATGCGCGTCAACGTCGTCGACCGAGATATAACCAACCCAGGCCGTGTGCCCGGAAATATTCAACATTCCGGCAATTCCGACGTTGTTAAGGTTGAATGTGGTGTATTGCATGCCGTCAGTGCTCGCGGGCATTTGCTGAGTGGTCCAGCCGACAACGTCAGAGTAAAATGTACCGGCGGCTTTTGTGTCGCTGGTCATCAGCTCGTACCAACCGAATTTTCCTTTAGGTGTAAACATTTTAGGCACTCTCCAATTGAGGTCTCAAAATAATGATCGACGGCCATGTGGCTGGTCGTTGAAATCAACATAATTGATACCAACATAACGGAACAGATGTCAACCCGGCTTGAGTCAAAGTTGATGCATCAAGACCCGATCGTCTCCTACACGGCTGAAGGCCCATAGGAGCCCACCCTTAAAAATTACCCTCCGATTTTCGTCCGCATGGGTGGGTCGAGGTTCCTGCAAAACTCGCGAGGAAAGGGGCCGAGTTTGCGAGCCAAAGACTAACCAAACTGCCTTGTTCGGACATTGTTCTGTGTGTCCGCCCGGGCAGGCACGGTAGACTGCCTGGTCAGATTTGGCCTGCACAAATCACGTGAGAATGGCTTCTACGGTTCAGTTCGGCCACAGTTTAATGGACTACAAGGAACTTGCTACGCCTCAGGCCTGGATGATGTGAGCCACGCGGGCGCCCCCGGTATTCCAGACTCCGGGCTTTGCCGCTTGCCCCCTCAGCCTGGCCTTTCGATTGGCTTCCAGTTTGAGGTTGTTAGAGCTGACGCCTATCTGCTGGACCTAGATAGCGAGTTGGCGTGGTACCGAGTTGCCTTCGAACCATGGAAATGAATGCGCTGGTTGTGCTGTAACCAGCATCGAGAGCAGCGTTTGTGACCGATTGGCCCTCAGCCAGTCGCTGTATCCCATGAATGAGCCGAGCTCGCTGCCGCCAGCGGCTAAAGGACATGCCGCATTCGTCCGCAAACAGGCGCTGCATGGTTCTCTTGCTGGCGCCGCATTCAATCGACAGAGTCTCGAGCTGCCGGGGCTCCTGAGGATTGGCGCGCAGCAGATTGGCAAGCTTCCTGGCGCGCGAGTCGTGTGGCTCGGGTAGCTGCACAGGGACCGAGTCAACCAGCCGCAATTGATCCAGGATGAGCTCAATCACGTGCCGCTCCGGCGCCACCCGCCTGCGGAGCGTGCGGAGTTGGCAGGCGTGCAGGATGAGTTCGCGTAGGAGCGAGGAGACGTTGGTGACCAGGCAGTGCCGGGGAAGCGTGCTCGATAAATTTGGCTGGAAATAGAGCGTTCGCATGGAGACCCGGCCTGACATGCTGACTCCATGTGCGGTCTCCGCCGGTATCCATACGGCGCGCATCGGCGGCACGACCCAGACGCCTTCGTTTGTCTGAACGGTCATGACTCCTTGCGAGGCAAAGAGCAATTGGTCTTCCCGGTGGGAATGCTGCCGGATGGCATAGCCGTGTTCAAATTCCCACGAGCCTCCGGCCATCTGGGCGATCCGGCGGCCGTTCTGGGCAAATAGAAAGGAATGGCGTGTTTGCGACATTTATTGTCACAATAGCGAAAGTCAACCAGCAGGACAACTGCTATTTCTTGGTATGCAACTTGTTTTCCACGACGTAATTCCGGAGGCATTGATGTTGACTGCGGGCAGAATGGTTGGATTTTTGACAACGACGGATTACCAGAAGGCACGCGCCTTTTACGAAGGCAGACTGGGCTTTAGGTTTGTCAGCCTGGACCAGTTCGCGCTCACCTTGCGCGCGGGCGAGAACATGATCCGCATCGGCAAGTCGGAAACGTTTAACCCGGCCCAGGGTACCGTGCTAGGTTGGGAAGCCGATGACTTGCGGTCAGTCGTGTTGTGGCTTAAGAGCCGGGGCGTGGAGAGCGACAAATATGCATTCATAGAGGACCAGGAGCTGGGAATCTGGAACGCACCTTCTGGAGACCAGGTAGCATGGTTCAAGGACCCCGATGGGAACGTTCTTTCCGTCAGCCATCACGTTTGAGCCTTGTGTGCGCCGGGAAACCTGTGTACCGTTGATGTTGGACATGACGAATCATGGTCTTGCGCTACCTAAGTATTCGATCGGCACGGGAGACCGGTTTGCGCATCAAGCAAAGGCACAGTTGCAAGCCTGCGTTGAAGCTCTTAAGCAAGGGATCGAAGTCATCCCGGTGTGGAACAAATCCAACCGCGAGCACACGATCATCGGCTCGGAACCGCACTCGGTGCGCGAAGCTGCCGATGCGGCGGTTGAGGCACTTGGCTGGAAGCTTCCCTACTTCTGTGACGCTGACCACATCACGCTCGAAACAGCCAGCCGCTTCTACGGATCGTGCGATTTCTACACCATTGATGTTGCTGAAGCGATTGGCCACCCGGCCGCGACGGCCGAGATCGATCACTTTGTGAAGCGCCACCCCGAGTTGCTCGGGACCATCCAGCTTGGCGCTGCAACCGGAACGGTTACGATCAGACCAGAAGACCTGCGCTGGGCTGCGGCAAAGTTTCTAGGCGCAGTGAAGAAGGCGGGCGAGGTCTATCGCAATATTCTGAACGCCAAGGGCGCCGGGCACTTCATTGCGGAAATTTCCATGGATGAAACCGATCGCGCGCAGTCGCCGGCGGAACTGCTCATCATTCTTGCCGCAATTGCCGATGAAGCTATTCCCGCGCAGACCATTGCGCCCAAGTTCAGCGGTCGCTTCAACAAGGGCGTGGACTATGTTGGAAACCAAGAAAAGTTTGAACATGAAATGACGCTGGACGTAGCGGCCATTGCGCTCGCAGTTCGGCAATACGGGCTGCCGGAGAACCTGAAACTCAGCATTCACTCCGGGAGCGACAAATTTTCCATCTACCCCGCCGTTCACGCCGTGATGCAGAAGCTAGACGCCGGCGTACATCTGAAAACTGCGGGAACCACGTGGCTCGAAGAGTTGATCGGACTGGCGGAAGCCGGCGGCGATGGGCTGGAGCTTGCCAAGGATATCTATGTGGAAGCATTTACTCATCGCACGGAACTCTGTGCACCTTACACCACCGTGATTGACATCAGCCCTTCACAGCTTCCCTTTCCGAGCCAAGTGCGCAGTTGGAGCAGCAGCCAATACGTGGCTGCCTTGCGCCATGACCAGGCTGAGCCGGCTTATAACAGCAGTTTTCGTCAGTTGCTGCATGTGGGGTTCAAGGTAGCCGCACGCATGGGCAGGAGTTACACGGACCTGCTCCAAGCCCACCACGCCATCATCGCCAGAAACGTGACGCACAATCTTTACGCGCGGCACATTGCCCCGGTTTTTCTCGGCAAAGCCAGGTAGCTGGGACCAACCTCGGGAAAGCGCCGATAAAGCGTCCGCGCTCAGAGCAGCGCAACTGGCAGAAGCAGGGAGGGAATCGCTTCCAGGGCAAGAGCGACTGTACCCCAGAGCACCGCAAGTTCACCCAGGCTGGCTGCAGCGATCTTGGGAATCGCAAATTCCGATTGTTCAAGCTCTTTCTTCACGAACCCCAGCAGGGCGGGGTGGCTGCCGACTTCGCCGCCGAGCAGAATCAATCCCGGATTCAGCACCAGCGAGAGATTCACAATCACATCAGCAACGATCTCAGCACGATGAAGAATGATTTTCCGGGCGCGCAGGTCCCCTTCTTCAGCCAGGTCAAGCACGCCCACGGCGCTGGTCTGCGGCGGCGCAGGCGCCGTTGTCGCAACCCGCTTGGCTGCCGGCGCATTCCAGCTCTTCAGTATTCCGGAGCGGGTCAAAACTGCTTCCAGTTCGCCGAACTCATGCAGCGCCGGCTGCCGACGCAAAATGTGTGGCAGCCTGAGATAAGCAATTTCACCCGCGGACCATTGCGCCCCATGATGCACTTTGCCTTCCAGCACAATACCCGCACTGACGTTGACTCCAATATCGATCAGGACGAATGTCTGCTCCAAGCGTGCCGCACCGCGATGCCGTTCGCCCAGCGCAGATAGGTTGGTGTCATTCTCAACCACCACCAGGCAGTCCACCTGCTTGTTCAACAGTTTGCGTAAAGGAACGGAGCGCCACTCTTCCAGCGTGCTGATCGACATCACGATACCGTCATCCACGTTGGTGATGGCAGGGGCGGCGACCACCAGCACCAGCAACTGGTCGCGCGTCTTCTTTTGCTCCTTCATTAGACGTCTGCATTCTTCGCCAATCAAGACGCAAATCGCCTCGGGAGTGGTCCTGCGGCCCGCGAGGGACACGTTTGACCGGTCTAACTCGTCTCCACTTAGATCGGTAAGCAGAAATGAAACCATGCGCGCCGTGATCTGGACGCCAAGAATGCAGCCGCGTTCGGCTTTGAAGCGGATAATATCTGGAGGCCGTCCGCCGCTCGATTCTCCCTCTCCTAGCGGTTTGATCAGATTGGCTGCGAGCAGGTCGCTAACGACGTTGGTCACAGTGGGCGCGCTCATGCCTGAGGCCCGCACCAGGTCTGCTCGCGAGCATGACCCCGCCGCGCGCAGAAGCTTCAGAATCGTCAGCGCGTTGGTATGGCGAAGTAAGGACGGTCTGCCGACCGCGATCGGTTCTTTCTTCACGACGGCTCGTTCAAGAAGATGACAACTTCGCGCCCCTCGTTGATAAGATCCAGACGACGATCAGGGCATGCAAGCTCCGGCCCATCCGGCTTCCAAGAGTATAGCAAGCCTTGAAAGAAGGCCTCGTTTCCTGCTGCATTCCACAGCAAAAGGCGTAGCCTGGTCAAAACTGCAGGCGTAGCTTCAACCTGGTTAGTATCCCGGCAATGGCCAGAATACAGAGGGTAAATACTATCGTCTTGATGACAGCCGGACTTCCTATCGGAAAGTGGGTATCGAGAAATGACCATCCCAGGCCAACGGAAAGGAAATACCATAAGTCGGGCAGCAGGTAGGTCGTCAATGTATTCGATCCAGCCGGATGCACAATCAATGCCCACCTCGTCCAGCCCTTGATGTCAGAAAGCCAGTAGAGCAGCGTAAACATCAGCATGGCCGCACCGATGCTATAGAGAGACCATGTTGGAGTGGCACGAATTTTAGAGATGCCGAGCGGGGTGAGGAGAAATCCCGCCGCCAGAATTAGGATTCCAACTCCGGCTGCAATCGCCATGGCGCGACCGGGATTGGTCCGCGCGCGCGGGCCGAGAAAAATGGAGGTCGTTACCACTCCGGCCATGATGATACAAGCCATGGCACCATTACCGAATGGCCAGATATAAAGAGGGAGACGGTTGGGAAATGAAATAACTGTTCCCGTAGCCAGCGCGCAAAGAGCTATCAACAAGACGAACCAGATGGCTGGCGCCCATTTCCAATTGCGCGTGGGGATATACAGAATTGCAACCGCCAGGTAGCTCAACCCGATAAGTCCCAATATCTCCGGATAGGAGAAGTCGATCCAGGCCACACGCCCTTCCGGAGTGACTCTGCGAAAGACGGCCAGCAGCACAACAACGCCGGCGAGTCCGATCAGGCGGAGAATTAGCGCGTATTTTGGGAATCGCTCTGATTTTGGATAAACATTTAGATAGAGTCCTGCGCACAGCAGCCCGAGCAGTCCCCAGATGCTTCCCGACATTCCCATCCGCGCCGGATCGCATTTTTCAGCGTTGGCCAGAATCAGCCCAAGGACGAGCAGCCCGATCACACGTACCAGCACATGCGCCCAAAGGGCGAGCAGCGATGCATCGCGTTTCAGCCTTTGGGTAATTGAAAGAGGCAGCGACATACCGACAATAAACAAGAAAAACGGAAAGACCATGTCGACATAGGTCATGTAGTCTTCACTGCGGTGCGCGTGATAGGTCCACCGCGGCAGGCCCGGGATATCAGCAAGCGCATTGACGAAGATCATTACGGACATGGTCAGGCCACGGAAGATATCGATCGAAATCACGCGCGGGGCGTTCACTTGCATGGCCCCTGGGTGCAATCGATTGGCTGTCTCGCTCATTGCTGGCTATTTCCCTCCTTGGCGGCCACGCGCAGGGACCGATTAATGGCACCCAGCAATTCCCCTCCCGGGTCGCCGGAGTAGTCCCAGAACATCACTCCGCCGAGCTTCTGTTCAAGCACATAGCGACACTTGGCCGAGATGGATTCCGTATCCTCATACGATACAAAAATATGCTTCTCCGCGTTATACAGATAGGGAGCGGAGGCTGCCTGATCCCAGTACCGTACATAGCCTTGATTGAGCATCGTTGCGGTAATTACGCTGTAGGGCGCATACGCATTGGGCACTGGCTGGCCTGCCTGCAGCATACCGTGATTCACATCCGCAACCTGGCCCCACACATGACCATAAAAAGGCAGACCCAGTACAATTTTTTCGGCCGGAACCCCGGCCTTCTCGAAAGCCCGAACCGACGCGTCGGCCGAGTAGTTGCGCACATCTAGAGGATCGTTAAACAACGGCGCATGGTTTCCCGTCAGCGGATCGGAACCCGGCTCCACATAGTCATAGGCCATCAGGTTCACCGTATCCACATACTTCTGCGCCTTGTTCATTTCCGTGTGCTCCAGGTAGTCCGGCGACGCCCCGGCAGCAATGGTGAGATAGAGCCTTTTATGCGTACGGGCCGTCTGTTCATTGAAGCGCTGGCGAAGCTCGGCGAGGAGCAGCGTAAAGTTGTGGCCGTCTTCAGCCCGGAATCGATGCCCTGAGCCTATCAGGCCCGGGTATTCCCAGTCGATATCCAATCCGTCCAGCTGGTAGCGACCAAGAAACTCAAGCGCGCTCTCGATGAACAGTCTCCTGCTTGCTGGGGTCAACGACACATCGGAGAAATTTGTCGACCACAGCCAGCCGCCCACCGACACCAGCACGGTCAGACTGGGATTCTGTTTCCTGAGGCCGGCAAGGAACGCATAATTGCCCGCGTCATGAGCGAAGCCGGTCACCATGCGGCCATCCTTGATGTTGGCAAAAGCATAGTTGACGCGGGTCACGCTGCGGGCATCGATCTGACCAGGTATCAGGGCTGCGTCCTGCGGGAACACATATGCCGCGACAACAGGCACAGGCCGATCGATCTCTGCGGCCGAGAGCGCTGGCATCAGCAGGCAGGCGATCAAAAAAACATTACAGCTTCCGCTCATCGAATCCTTTCTAAATACTAGCCAAAGATATTTGAAATTTTGACTCCACCGGTCGTCTGTCCGATGATCTTGTTGTCCAGACGAGAGCATCGGGAGGCGACCGATGGAGACGTTCACAAGGCTGTTTGGCAGCCTGCTTCTTTTTGTATATCACTGTTTTGACCGGATCGTGATCAACGGTTATCTGACTGGATTATCCCGGCCCGAACAAGTCGTTCATTTTGTTCGGACGGTCCTTGGTTTGCCGGTCGTGAGCAAGGAAGTTCTCAGCCAGCGCACCGCTGATTATCAGAACTGGGTGGAGCCCTATGCCCGCAATCAAAAGACCCCGATTGAATGGGCGGGGAAAGGCGTTCGCAAAGAAGATTACGTGTTGCCTGCACAGCGTCGCATGGAGAACAGGAAGGCCTGCGGCGTCTATTTTGTCTTCAAGAGTATGGAACTGGGCCCCACTTTCCGGATCAGCGTGCCAAAGTATCCCACGCAGGATCCCAACTACCGAATCCTGGCGCATCAGACCAGCCGCTTCACTCATTACTACTTCTATATCCTGGACAAGGTGCTGGGACCGATTGTCATCCGCGTAGCATCGTTCTTCCCCTTCCAGACCACGTACTGGCTCAACGGCCACTCTTTCATAGAGCAGGAGCTAAAGCGAAAGCAGATTGGCTTCCGCAAGGACGACAACGCTTTCCTGGCGGTGGGCGATGTGGCCCAACTGCAGGCGGCTGCCGACCGGTTGAGCCCGGAGATCATCCGCAAACAACTCGACTACTGGACATTCCTGCTGGGGCCAAAGTTTTCCAAGAAAGAGCGTGGACAGGTGAACCTGTCGCGGTTCTATGCCATCAGCCAGATCGAGTACTGCCGCAATTTCATCTTCAAACGCCACTTTCCTATCCATACAATCTTCGAGCGCAGTTGCGAGATCGGCCTGTGGCGCCTGACCGCCAGTCGCATCAGCCAGATCTTCGGCGTCCGGCTGGATAAGAGGTTAAAGGGAAAGTTTGCTACGGTAATCGATCAGATCGAACACGGACACCACGTTTTCAGGGCGAACTGGAAACAGGCATTCCTAAAACAGTATGAGAAGTTCTCCTGCTTCCTGCGCAATGAGCTAGTCTCCAACAACTTGCGCAACTTCGGCCTGAAGAAGGGGCTCGAACATCTCGACGCTGTCCGTAAAAGGTTCCAGATCATCACCGACCGCTTCGCCGGTTTTCAGGCCCAATCCCTCAACGTTCATGTGGACTTTCCTCTGCTTCAGAGAATCGCTCTGCCCATCACCATCGGCTCTGTCCGTTATCCAGGCATCAAAATCCATGACGAGAGGATCATCCGGCTGCTGGAGGTCCTCCTGAATAGCGGCAGTACGATGTGGGGCTGGACCGCCAAACAGAATCACAAGGCAGTCATTACCACCTTCCAGCTTTCTGCCAAAATATACGGACTCAACCAACGCCG
>Ga0116129_1001688_pt1 | contig 11885 bp, 8 predicted proteins | sample June2015DPH_17_2_FD_89732 | JGI IMG/M metagenome (GOLD analysis project Ga0116129, IMG submission 89732) | Peatland microbial communities from SPRUCE experiment site at the Marcell Experimental Forest, Minnesota, USA - June2015DPH_17_10 | ecosystem: Environmental > Terrestrial > Soil > Wetlands >...
CCACCATCGATCGCATCGTTCCTACGGCGAGTTTGAGAAGTGGCATTATTCAGTTTGGGGGGAACTCTTACAACCTGAACCCAGCGAATGGGCCTTTATCCGGGGCTTGTAATGCAGGGGCATGCGATCCACGGGGACTGGGCGTGAGTCCGGTCGTCATGGCGCAGATGGCGCTTTTGCCGACAGGTAATAATCCGTCGGAAGGTGATGGTGTCAACACCATCGGCCTTACGATTCCTGTGGCTACGCCCATCAGTACAAATGTTGGAAAGCTGAAACTGAATTACAACTTCAATAACAAATGGTCGGCCTTTTTCAGCTGGCAGTATTCCAGCACGGCTCGCGCTGGTGTGGAGCAGATAAGCTTGCTCGGCACACCCCATTCAGTCAGCGCCGACCCGTATTTTGCAAATTTCTACACCTTCCAGGTGCAGGGTCAGATCAGCTCAAACTTCCTGTCGGTTACGCACGGTTCTTTTCTACGAAATTATTGGGGCTGGAACAGAGTGACGCCTTCGCCATTGGTGGCAGGTACCGATCAGGCACTGCAAATCGCGGGCGAAGATCAGGGCGAGGAAGGTGACTTTGGCGGCAGCGGAAAGTTATTCGCCGATCCAATCAACATTAATACTCAGCAAGCTAGGCCGCGCATTTGGAACGGGCACGACTGGTATATCGCTCAAGACTTCACCAAGATCCACGGCAACCACCAAATCCAATTCGGCGGGGATGGCCGAATCTGGTACGACTATCATCTGCGCACCGATCAAGTCCTTGGGGGACTGACCACCGCCCCGATTACTTACGTTGGATCTTCCAATTTGTCGCAGGATTCGTTTGCCACCGTGCCCAGCGCATACCAGCCAGTGAACCTGCCAGCCAGTGCCGCTCCCTTGTGGAATGGTTACTATGCTTCGCTGCTTGGTATCGTAGACCACTCAGCTCAGGTGGAAACACGAAATGGAAGTTTCCTGCCCAATCCACTGGGTACGCCAACATCGGCAAATTTCACCGTGCCTTCTTTCAATGTTTATCTCCAGGATGCATGGAAGGCTCGTCAGAATCTGACGATCAGTATGGGAGTGAATTGGGGTGTAACTCTTCCTCCGAGCGAGTCCGCCGGTTTGGAATCGGTGCTGGTTTATGCCGATTCGAATACTCCCGTGAACATCCAGCAGTTTCTGAAAAGCCGGGGGGCCGCGTTGGAGTCAGGGAATTCATATAATCCGCAGCTCGGCGTGGCTCCAGTAAACTCGCTGGCTTCGCCCTTTACAGGAAAAATGCGCTTGGGAACGTGGAAAGATGTTGGCCCGCGCATTTCCGCTGCCTGGCAAATAAAACCCGGCACTGTGGTTCGGGGAGGATACTCGCTCATCTTCGATCGCATAAGCGCCGTTACGGATGCTTTCAGCTTGACTACGGGCGGTTTATCCGATGTGGATACTTGCGGCGGACCTGTTTTCGGTGCGAGTGGGGCGGTGTGTTCGGGAACGACGACCGATCCAACAACGGCATTCCGCATTGGACCCGATGGCGCCAACGTTCCCGTGCCGTCGCCAGTCGCGAATCCGATTCCACTGGTCCCTGCCGGTTCCAGCCTGTCGCGGTCCTTTGGAGCGGATGCATTTATGACTCCTGGCTATGCGCACGCCTTTGATATCACCGTGCAGAATGCGCTCCCCCACAATCTTTTCCTGGAGGTGGGTTACATTGGCCGCCTTAGCAGAAATCTGACACAGTATCAACAACTCAACGCGGCCGATTACTTGCAAAAAGATCCTGCCGGCGGTCAAACCTATGGGCAAGCATTCGACTCGCTGGATCGCGCTTTCATTCTCGGCATTCCACTCAGCCCGCAGCCATTCTTCGAACATCTGATGGCCACTTCCGGACCCAATGCCGTCTGCGCGCCGGGAACGTGTACTTCACTGGCTTTGGGGCTTATGCCATCCGTAGGTGCCGGTGACCTGGGGCTCTTCGACTATCTTATGAATCTTCCGGGAGTATTTGGGCCAGCCGGCGCGTTTGCCAATCCGACAAGCAACAATCAAATTTTTGAAAACGCACAGGAGACCGACGGTGGATTTTCCGATTACAACGCCGGAATCGTGACCCTTCGTAAAGCGATGTCGCATGGACTCCAGTTTCAGTTCAACTACACCTGGAGCCACGCCATCGGCAATCAGGGAGTCAATCAACAGTACATTTATTCCAGCAATAGCCCCTTTAACCTGGGCCTTGATCGTTCGTCCGAGTTGTTCGATCATCGACAAACGGCAAATGCCTTCTGGTTTTATGAGTTACCGTTCGGCAAAGGCAAAACTTTCAGCGTCAACAACAGAGTTGTGGATCGTGTAATTGGCGGCTGGAGTACATCCGGCATCTTCAATTTCTTCACTGGCGCACCGATCTGCGCGATCGACGACTCCGGCAACTATGGTTCATTTTTTCCCAACGATTGTGCCGTACTGAGCGGTGGCATTCCGGACGTGGCCGCTGGGGCAACCAGCGCATCGGGCATTCCAAGCTGGGGTGTGCACCGTCAGCCAGACGGCTCGCTGAATATTTTTTCGAATCCCACTACGGTCTACAACAGCCTGCAATTTCCATTGTTAAGCACCCAAGGACAGATCCCACGCGACCAAATGCATCAGTTCGCATATTGGAACGTAGATTTTTCGCTGGGAAAGCAAATTCCTCTGACCGAAAATGTAGGGCTGGTTCTTACCGCCGATGCCTTCAACGTATTCAATCACACAACCTTCATCGTTTCCCCGTCCGCCTTGGACCTGCTTAATCCGTCCGGGTTTGGCGCGATCAACCAGCAATTTACCCCAGGAATTTCCAACACCGGCGCACGCAAAATGCAGTTGGGCCTGCGGCTGGAATTTTAAATTGCTTTATGCAAGAGTGCCCAAAACAGCTTGCGCGAGGTAAATAGCCTCCGGGAGTAAAAACTGCGGCTATGAAGTCGTGGATGGTGCTCCCCGAGCCCCCAGCGCAGCAGTGTTTATTAAACTCCCGGTTCGAAAAGCATGGTGATGATTTTCTAAAAATCTTCGATTTTTTATGCCGGAAATATGCAAAATTACCCGGGTATACCAAATCGCGATTCCGCATCGTCTGCGCTGTTCACGCTGTCGGGCTATGGGCTCGTGCTGGTGCTCGTGTCGTTCGCGCTATTGGTATCGCTGGCGCTGCAAAACTCATTGGGAAACCCCGCGCGATGTCTTCGTCGCTCTTTTTCGTATCGCTGGGAACTTTGATCGATCCAAAGGTGTTGTTAAACAATTTGCCTCTGCTCGGTTGGATGCTTCTACTCATCGTTGCTGGCAAATTTCTGGTGTGGACGACAGTCGTGTGGCTTTTCCGCTATCCGTTGCGGACTGGGATCGCAGTGGCCGCGGGATTGACACAGATTGGCGAACTGTCGTTTGTGGTCGTGCAAGTGGCGCGCTCTTCAGAGTTGGTAACCGAAAAAGTCTTCAGCGCCGTGATCGCCGCATCGCTCATTTCGATCTTGCTGAATGTCTTCCTTGTACGCGGCGTGTTTGCATGGATCGGTAAAGAGCCTCCAAAGCAAGCTCGAACCGATTTCGCGGAGCGCTCTGCACACGGTGATCCTCGCGGCGAAATGGCAGCCCAACAGGCATCACTCGCGTAAGGAGAGACTTGGGACGAATAGTTACAGCGATTACCCGATGGCAAACAACCCCGCCGGGATTTACGGTCGCATGGCGCACACGGGAAAGTCCCGGCTACGCAAAAGAAAGACCGTAAAAACGGAGAGGAAAACAATGGTCAGCCAAAAGTCTGAGAAGTGCGCTCACCAACCCTGTGTTTGTGTGCCGCCTGTCGGCGAGAAATATTGCAGCTCATTTTGTAAGGACGCCGGTTCGAACGAGACCGAGATAGCCTGCGATTGTGGTCACCCAGCCTGCGCGAAGTGATTCAACCGGTTCGAGCAGCCTGCAAATGGAATGCCGGCTCTGATCATTGCGCTTGAATGCCTGAATCTTCCTTGCTGAGGTCTTCATCGAAAACACAGCGCGTTTCGCCTGTGTGGTAGCCTCTATCCAAGCGAGGAGTCGATGGATGTTTGAGAGCATTCTTTGTCAAGTAGCGGAATACGATCCTAATATTCTGGACTCCCTGATTGGGCTTGCGGTCGAAATTGCCCGTGAGGGTCGAGAGGGAAGGCGAATCGGCACCCTGTTTACGCTCGGCGACGAGAACGCCGTACTTGAGAGATCAAGGCCGTTGATTTTGGATCCATTGTTGGGGCATCCCGAGGCTTCGCGGCATGTCGCCAATCTCAATCTCCGCGGAACCATCAAGGAATTGGCGCAGTTAGATGGCGGCTTTGTCGTAAGCCGCGAAGGGATTGTACTTTCCGCGTGCCGCTACCTCGATGCTGTTGCCGCACAAGTGGATGTGCCGCTGGGGCTTGGAAGTCGTCACATTGCAGCCGCCAACATGAGTGCTGTTACAAAGGCGGTGGGAGTCGTGGTTTCTGAGAGTTCGGTGGTACGGCTTTTTTGTCACGGGAAGCTGGTCGCCGAAATCATTCCCGAGCTTTGGATGATGGACCATGCCGCCCACCTTCGTGGCACCGTAAGAAGGGAACAGGTCGGCGAGTTGACCGTGCTGACGCCAAATCTCCGCGAAGCCTCCATTGCGGAATAAGTCGGTCACCCTGGTTTATTCTATGATTACTTCCACCAGCCTCATTCTCCGCCAGTGAATGAAGGTCATACCAGCCCAAATCCCGCCTGGAACGCCTCAAAGCTTGGTGTGGCACTAAGATAGAATCCCCTATAACGCAGGGCGAGAATAGCCATGGTACAGGTGTCAGATCGCGAAGAGTTGATGGTGACGAACGAGTATCACTTGATACGAACCGGGCGTTTCCTGATCGCCGAACTATTGAAGCCGCATCGTGTGTTAAGTACTTCCACGCGCAACGGCGGTCAAACGGAAACCTTGCGCTACCTCGTCAATCACCAGAGTTGCGAGGGCACTGACCATCGCGAACGTCACGCGCACATTACCGGAATCGGGCCCGAGAGCTACCACGACGCAGCTTGCCGTGAGATGGGTCTCGACGGAAATCTTGCGGCAGTCATGGGAACCGCGGCAAATATGAACTATGCCGCCATCGTGCAACATCGTGATGGCGGAATGCTGGTTACCGCAGTCGTCACAGCCGGTGTCCAGGGCAATGCTGCCTGTGCCGGGGATCCAGCGTCATGGCGCGAAACGGAAACAGGTTGGGAAAAAGTTCCAACGATTGGCGGGACGATCAATACGATACTTCTCGTGAACCATTCCCTTACCGAAGGTGCTTTGGCTCGAGCTGTTGTAACCATGACAGAAGCCAAAACGGCAGCACTTCACGAGTTGGCAGTCAGCAGCCTTTATTCAAAAAATCTAGCAACCGGAACAGGTACCGATCAATTCTGCGTGGGCGCTCCACTCGACGCGGGCCAACCGCTGACCAGCACCAGCCCGCACGCCAAACTTGGAGAACTCATCGGGCTCGCAGTGAAAGAGGCCACTCTCGAAGCGCTTCGCTGGCAAAATGGATTGGAACCTAGTTATACGCGCTCGATTTTCGTCGCATTAGGGCGCTACGGATTGAACGAGCCAAAATTCGCTGACGAGATAGCATCTCTAATGACGGAGAGAGAACTGGAGCTTTTAAAGAAAAATTTAAAATCCGTCGTATACGAACCAAAGGTTGCTGCCGCAGCATTCGCCATCGCGGCAATTTTGGATCGTATTCGTTTCGGAACGCTCCCCGCCAATGCAGCGCCCGACATCTTCCGTCAACAGGTGGCGATTCTCGCCGCGAATCTCGCGGCGAAGCCCGACAGCTGGCCCCGTTTCTACGCACAACTCTCTGAAGCAGACCCTGACCAACCCGTACGGGCCGTACTTTCAGCGATCGCGTTAGGCTGGTCCTCCAAGTGGAAATAGACATACTGCGTCCCCACGCCACGCTCCTCGCCGGAGCGGTATTGCTCGACTTTTTGATTGGCGACCCGGTCTATTCCGCTCATCCCATTCGCTTGATAGGCCGCACACTCAATTGGCTCGAAGGTCTTCTGAGAAAACTGGGAGCAGATGGATACGGAGGAGGAATTGCCCTTTTCATTTTATTGAGCACTATCTGGCTTGGGGGAACCAGCGCAGTTCTGATCGGATTGCAGAAATGGAGTCACGGCGCGGCATCTTTTTTCCACCTCTTCCTTGCCTACTCCTGTCTTGCGCTTCATGATCTTGTACGGCATGCCTGGGCCGTGGAGACCGCCGCCCGCCGTGGCGATCTGGATGGGGCGCGTACTTCAATTTCGAAGCTTGTTGGCCGTGATACCGACCGCATGGGTATCGCTGCCTGCCGCCGTGCTGCGATCGAGAGCTTGAGCGAAAATCTCACAGATGGGTTTGTGAGCCCTCTTTCTTGGTATGTCGTTGCAGGACTGCCCGGTCTCGTGCTTTTCAAAGTCATAAGTACGATGGATTCCATGGTGGGGTATAAGACTCCGCGATATCTGAAGTTCGGTTGGTGCGGAGCACGGCTGGATGATCTGATGAATTTTGTTCCGGCGCGAATCACGTGGATCATACTCACGCTTTTTTCATTCGTGATTCCCGGCTGTTCAGGACGGAAAGCATTCCGCGTCGGCTGGCAACAACATGCGATTCTTCCGGGACCAAACTCAGGATGGAGTGAAGCAGCCACCGCAGGCGGCATCCAACGCAGATTGCTTGGCCCCATTTGGGCAAAGGGGGCGCTCGTTACCGATGTTTGGCTGGGTGATCCCTCAGATCCACCAGCGGGAGCCGATTCCGACCTTCCCCGGGCTGTAATTCTCAACGTTGCCGCCGGTGTTCTATCGGCGGCTCTTGCCATACTGCTTGCACTAAGGATTTGACGCTAGTTCCACACTATGTAATTCTCATGGTGTTCTCAGGTGCCCCAAAAAGGGCTTAATAGGGAAGCTGGTGAAATCCCAGCGCGGTCCCGCCACTGTTACGAGGTACGCCGTTTCGTAGTCCCACTCAGCAGGTGCGCTGGGGAAGGTGAAACGGTTCATGGCGATGATGCTGTGACCTTGGAGCCAGGAAACCTGCCGGGAACGGTGTGCGACTTACCTGCGGAGAACAGGAAGCGTGCGAATCGTCTTTCGACCCTCTCGCCGCTTCGATTCAGAAAAACTCCGCACATTAAGCCTGCCGCCAGTCCACAACGGGGTAGATTCCATGAGCAGTATTGCAACCAAACGCGGTGATGGCGGCCAAACCGGCCTTGCCGGCGGCATTCGAGTTTCAAAATCAAGCTTGCGAGTCGAGGCATACGGCACCGTCGACGAATTGAATGCCGCGATGGGTCTTGCCCGCGCCCTCTGCCAGGACGAAGACTTGCGTACCCGGACCGCGACGATTCAGAAGGAACTCTTTCGCGTCGGCTCTGCATTGGCCACTCCTGCCGAAAGCGTCAAGGGGCAAGCGCCGGTAACGCCTGAATTAGTGGATGCACTCACCAAGCAAGTCCATCAAATCGAATCCATTGAAGGTGTTCTCTCCGATTGGTCGATTTCAGGAGAGCATGTGGCAGCCGCGGCTTACGATGTGGCTAGAACTGTTTGTCGCAGGGCTGAACGCAATGTCGTTCGCCTCGCCGAATCCGGAGAAGCGGTGAACCCTAATGTTTTGGCCTACCTGAATCGTTTGTCCGATCTGCTTTGGTTGTTTGGCCGCAAGCTGGAGTTCGATGCCGGGGTGAGTGGTTCTCTACGCGCCGCGAACGGCAAGGCCGGCCCTCGTTGGTCTCGGGCCTGGTAATCGTCTTCAAAACGAATTTTCAAGGAGATTGCCTGTTCACCCTCGGCTAAGGCAGAAGCGTAACTTCCTATAAATGAAGATGCATCCCATGCGAACAATTGTTCCTCCGGTCGTCCTAATCCTGCTGGTCGTTGCGATTGCTGGAGCAGTGCATACCTATGCGTCTCCGCCGGGCGGACTTCAATTGCCGGTGCTGGAAAGAGAAAATGGTGATGCGCGAGTTCGGACCGGCAAGTCTCAATATCCCAGAGAAGCGGTCGATAGTGACGAAGTCACTGTCAGCGTCGTACGTCCCGCGCACCGTATCGTCTCGCAGTATTGGTCCATCGACGAGTTTGTCTATTCGGTCTTGCCGCCTCAGGATGTAGTTGCTGTGAGCCAAAGCGCTTACCTGGAAGAAGTCAGCAACGTTTACCAGAGTGTTCAGCAATTCAAACCCGCCGTCGCGACCGATCCCGAACGGGTTGTCGCACTCGATCCAGATTTAATGTTCGTCTCCAACAATGGCCGCGCCGACTATACAAGTCTCGCTCGAAGTTCCGGCGTACCGGTCTACCGCATGGAGACAAACTTCGAGACTCTCGATCAAATCGAACAGAATATTCGGCTTGTCGGTTATTTGACGGGACAAGATGAAAGCGCCGCCACAGAAGCTTCCCGGTTTCACGCGGCAATCGCGAAAGCAGTTTCTTTGCGGCCCACAGGATCGCCGAAACCCCGCATCCTTGGCCTGGGCGGGCGCTACAGCTACGGCCAAAAAACTCTTTTCCAGGATATTGTGACCAGACTCGGTGGTGTCAACGTCGGAGCTGAAAACGGTATTGTCGGTTACGACTCGGTGAATTTCGAGCAAATTATTCGCTGGGATCCGGAGTGGATTGTGGCCGGCGCAAAAACTGGAGATACAAAGCAAGTTCTGGCCACGTTAATGTCCGATCCGGCAATTTCTTTAACCCAGGCCGCACGAAACGGCCACATCGTCGTTCTCGACAATCGCGTTTTCCTCCCCATGTCGCCCTATACTTCAATCATTGTCCAGGCAATCGCCGAAGCAATTTACGGACGGCACGAAGGAGATAAGTTGTGAGTGCCGCCGCTCAGAGCAATCCCGTAACAAACGTTTCATCTAGGTCGCGGCTTCGGCTGCCTATTTTTTACGGCTTTCTTGTGCCAATCATTTTCCTCTCGCTTCTGGCGGGTGTAGGAATCGGAAGCACCCACATTTCCTGGATCACAATCCTGCAGGTGGTAGAGTTCAAAATACTCCCCCATGCGTGGACAGCCTCGCTTCATATCACGCAAGCAGACGCGGTGATCGTATGGTTGATTCGCGTTCCTCGCGTCATTGTGGCCTTCTTCGTCGGAGCGGGCCTCGCGGCTGCCGGTGTTTTATTACAGGCTCTTTTTCGTAATCCACTTGCCGAACCCGGCTTGGTCGGCGCAGGTGAGGGAGCGGTATTGGGTGGTGTCATTTCATTCGTGACGGGCTGGAGCGCGACTTCCGTTCTTTCCCTGCCGCTGATGGCGATGGCCGGCGCACTCCTCGCCCTGTTTGTTGTGTATGTGATGTCGACTCGCGGTGGCGTAACGCCGGTTGCCACGCTGCTTTTGGCCGGTGTCGCCACCAGCGCTTTGCTAAGCGCGGTAGCGAGTCTGCTGCTTTCCGTGAACATTGTGAACTGGCAGATCGCGCAGGAGATTGTCTTCTGGATGATGGGTGGTTTGGACGCTCGTACCTGGACTCATGTCTGGCTGTGTGCTCCGTTTGTCGTGCTGGGAGTGGCTGCCTGTTTGATCCAAACTCGTGATCTGGATCTTCTCCAGTTGGGCGAAGAGACTGCCGCATCCTTTGGTGTTGATGTCGAATCCTCGAAGCGTATGTTAACGCTCACCGCGGCGATTCTGACAGGCGCAGCCGTAGCCGTCGCCGGACTCATCGGCTTCGTGGGTCTGGTCGTACCGCATGCTGTGCGTCTGGTTCTCGGCCCATCGAATCGCGTGCTGCTCCCGGCTAGCGCTCTCACTGGCGGAGCATTCCTGGTTCTCTGTGATCTGCTGGCGCGCACCATTCACCCTCCAACTGAGATTCGCTTGGGTATCGTCACCGCCCTTTGTGGCGGTCCGTTATTCATCTACTTGCTCCTCCGACAGTATCGTGGGGTTGCGAACTGATGAGTGTTATCGAAGCCCGCCAGGCAGCTGTGAAACGTGGAGGCCGGACGATCTTTGGCCCTGCGTCAATCGCAATCGGAGCCGGCGAAATGACGGCCCTGATCGGCCCGAACGGCAGTGGCAAGAGCACTCTTCTGCGCTTATTCGCAGGTCTTTGGCGGCCAGATAGCGGAGATGTTTTTCTAGATGACAGGACGATCCACAGCCGCCCTCGCAAAGAAATTGCGCGCCGGATTTCGTTTGTCCCGCAAGAGACGCAAATCGATTTTTCCTTCACTGTCGCCGAAATTCTTGCCATGGGACGTTACGCCCATCGCGGACGGCTGAAGCCACAGAGCCAAGCGGATCGCGCTGCGGCGCTGACAGCGGCGGCGGATTGCGACATTACGTATCTGATGGATCGTGCGGTGAACAGCTTGTCCGGCGGCGAACGCCAGCGCGTGTTGATCGCGCGCAGCCTGGTGGTTGAGCCGGAATTTATTTTACTGGACGAGCCTACGGCGAATCTCGATATCCAGCACGCTCTGGATATACTTGCATTGTGTCAGGCGCTGTCGCGCAAAGGGAAGACTGTTGTGGTTGCGACCCATGACTTCAATTTGGTTACGCGTTTCGCGGCTCGCTTAATCCTTCTCGAAGCCGGAACTCTGGTCGCGCAGGGTTCCCGCGAAGAAGTGCTTCATCCCGAAACAATCCAGGAAGTCTTTCATGTGGATGCGGAACTGGCGTCAACCAAAGCGGGCGACTCAGTATATGTCTTCCACCAGCGCGCGGCGGGATAAGATGGAACTGCAATAGCGCTCCCAATGCAGCCCATCGCTAAAGCCGGCACATCCGAAGTTTCTTCGACGAACTCTGAAGCGCCCGACACTATGAAGCGAATCGGTGCTGGCGTCGGGCATTTCCGCTGGGTTATCTGCACTCTTCTTCTATTTGGAGTTACCAAGAACTACATGGACCGCCAGGTCCTGGGAGTGTTGAAGACCACCCTTCAACATGATTTTGGCTGGAACGAAATCGACTACAGCAATCTGGTGTTCGCTTTTCAGGCGGCCTACGCCGCCGGCATGGTAGTTGTCGGCCGATTAGTCGATCGCCTGGGCACGCGGCTGGGTTACGCATTGGCCATGATTTTCTGGAGCGTGGCTTCCATGGGGCATGCCGCAGCTGGATCTTTTTTTAGTTTTGTCGTTGCGCGCTCTGCCTTGGGCTTCGGAGAGTCAGGCGTATTTCCCGCGAGTATCAAAACTGTTGCCGAATGGTTTCCGCAAAAAGAACGAGCTCTGGCAACCGGAATTTTCAATGCAGGCTCGAACGTCGGAGCCATTTTGACTCCACTGATCGTGCCTTGGATTACGATCCACTACGGCTGGAGAATGGCCTTCATCTTCACGGGAGCGCTCGGATTTGTCTGGCTGGCATTCTGGCTTTTGCTTTATCGCAAGCCGGAGGTTCATCCCCGCCTCTCCAAAGCCGAATTGGAATACATCAACAGCGATCGTCCCGAGGCTGTGCCGCAGGTTCGCTGGGCGCGGCTCATTCCTCACCGCCAAACTTGGGCATTTGTCCTCGGCAAATTCACCACAGATCCTATCTGGTGGTTCCTGCTTTTCTGGATTCCCGATTTCCTCCAGAGAAATCATGGACTCAAGTTGGGGCAGCTGGGCCTGCCGATCATGGTGATTTATGTTTTGGCCGACGTGGGCAGTATTGCCGGAGGCTGGTTGTCGTCGTGGATGATTCACTGCGGAAACAGCGTGAATTTATCGCGAAAATTCGCCATGCTGATTTGCGCGATCAGCGTTATCCCCATCGTCTTCGCGTATCGCGTGGAGAACCTGTGGACCGCGGTATTGTTGATCGGC
>Ga0116129_1001690_pt1 | contig 11884 bp, 10 predicted proteins | sample June2015DPH_17_2_FD_89732 | JGI IMG/M metagenome (GOLD analysis project Ga0116129, IMG submission 89732) | Peatland microbial communities from SPRUCE experiment site at the Marcell Experimental Forest, Minnesota, USA - June2015DPH_17_10 | ecosystem: Environmental > Terrestrial > Soil > Wetlands...
CGCGGTGGTCGTCGAGCAAGCCGGAAAAGGCGCAGACCGGGAGAGGGCCGGATTGCTGATCGAGAACATCGCCGAACGCGATCGGGCTCTTGCGGAGGCCTTGTCCAAGGATTGGGACAAAGGTCGTTTCCCCGATTCGGCTGCAAAGACCGAGCCTATCTTTGGCCTCGCGGCCAAGGATCAGCTGCTCCTCCAGTGGGAACGCGCCGCAGCCTATTCAGCGAACTTGGCCAGCCATCCCGATCGCTTCTACCAGCTTCTGCAGACGAGCCCACGTGGGTAACATTCATCTCAAAGATTGCCCGAACTCGCCGCCCCCTAAGGATTGCATGTCAACTTGGATTCAATCTCAGTTCAACTCGCCAGCCATTCACGTTGCGCAATCACGAAGCGCAATGGGCGAGCGCGCGGCCGCAGACATAGCGAGCGAGATTCGTGCATGCCTCCGAAGGCAGCCGGGCGTGCGCATGATCTTTGCCGCTGCGCCCAGTCAGAGCGAAATGCTCGCCGCACTTTGCGAGGAGAAGGACATCGATTGGTTGAGTGTCACCGCCTTCCACATGGATGAGTACCTCGGCCTGTCTCGGGACGCGCCGCAGCGCTTTGGCCTTTGGCTGCGTCGGGCGATCTTCGACCGCCTTCCCTTCCGAGCCGTGCATCTGCTCGAACCGGGGAATCATCCTGGGCAAACCGCCGCCGATTATGCCGCGAAGCTCAACGCTGCGCCCATCGATATTGTCTGTTGCGGCATCGGTTCGAACGGCCATCTCGCCTTCAACGACCCCCCAGCCGACTTTTCTGACCCGCTCACCGTCAAGACCGTAGATCTCGACGCGCGGTGCCGCCAGCAGCAGGTCGATGACGGATGCTTTCCCACTCTCAGTGACGTACCCACCCGCGCGCTTACCATCACCATACCCGGGCTCCTTAACACTCACGCACTGTTCTGCACCGTGCCTGGAGCCATCAAGAAGGAAGCTGTCCGCCACGCACTCCTTGATCCAATCTCTCCCTTGTGTCCGGCTACCGCGCTGCGCCTGCATCCCTGCTGCACCCTTTATCTCGATCCCGACTCCGCCAGTGAGGTTAATCTGAGCAGCCTGCCTGGGGGCGATCAGGTCAATGCCCGCGCCCTGGATCAGTTCTAAGGTAGAGTACGATTTCTCTCATGCATCAAACATTGACTGGCCGCGACCCTCATACCGGAGAGCCGCTCACTGTCCGTTGCGCCGATGGCCGCATAACCACCATTGAGAAGGGCGCACCCGGCGAGGACCTCTGGCTCTCGGCCGGCCTGATCGATCTGCAAGTGAATGGCTATTACGGCGACGATCTCAACGCGGATGAACTCACCGTCGAAACCGTTCTCAGGCTCGCCCGCCGCATGCTTGCCAACGGCGTCACCACGTTTCTGCCCACGCTCATTACCGCATCCGAAGAGAAGATCGTACATCACCTGCGCATCATCGCAGCTGCGCGTCAGGCAGAACCCCTGTTTGCGCGCATGATCCCTTACGTGCATCTGGAGGGGCCGCACATTGCCACCGAGGACGGCCCGCGCGGCGCACATCCCCGAGAACATGTACGCCCACCCGTTATCGCCGAGTTCCTGCGCTGGCAAGCAGTCTCCGGCAATCTCGTCGGCATGGTCACACTCTCACCGCATTACGCCAACTCGTCAGAGTACATCTCTGCGCTCTCCGCGCACGGCGTCCATATTGCCATTGGTCACAGCAGCGCGAGTGTGGATCAGATTCACTTAGCCGCCGCTTGCGGCGCCCGGCTCTCAACCCATCTCGGCAATGGTGTGGCCAGCGTGCTGCCTCGTCACCCAAACCTGCTCTGGGCTCAATTGGCAGAGGATCGCCTTACCGCCACCTTTATCGCCGATGGTCATCATCTATCGGCCGACACGCTCACCGCTATGCTTCGCGCCAAAACGGTGGCGCGAGCCATTCTTGTCTCGGATCTTGTGGCGCTCGCAGGCCTCCCACCCGGCCAGTATGTGACGCCGGTAGGCGGCAGAGTCGATTTGAATGCCGATGGGCGCCTCAACCTTGCCGGCACAAGCTATCTCGCCGGAGCAACCGCCAATCTCAAAGACGCCATCGCATACGTCGCCGCCAACACCGGCTTTAGCCTCGGCGAAGCCATCGAGATGGCAACCGCAAACCCCGGGCTCTTCGCAGGTACTCGCGGAGTTCTCCGCGTCGGCGCGGCAGCAGACCTTGTCCGTTTTCGCTGGGAGCAAGGCTTCTCGACTCTGGTCCTCGAAGACGTTTTCGTCGAAGGGCAGGCCTGGCAATAAGTATTGCCCTGGAATTTTCTTGCTCCCCGGCGAGACCGCGGACCCGGATCTTCCGATCGCCCGCGAAGCTCAGGCGGTATACACAACGGGTCTGGCTCTTTGGATTCGAGGCTGTGAAACTGTCGAATATAGGCCTGTAACAGGTTTTCAATCATCACGTTAGGCACATGACTGTTATCCGCAAATTGATTCTAGACGACCAAAAATCGATCAGGCCAAAGGTAAAGGAAATGCGAGGTCGCGGTCGTTGATCAAAAATCTCAGCCCTGCTTCGTTATCTCCCTCATTCGAGCAGAATCGATATTCCGCGCTTCCTTGATTTGATTGAGACATATTCCGGGCTGGTTGGGCTGATGCATTGGCAGTTCGGTTTGCCGCGGGTGCCACGGGTAGTGGTGATGGATCCGCTGCGAAAGTCGGGCAGGCGCAGCATCTGCTCGAAGATGGCGCCACGCTGTTGTTCCAGATCGACGAGGGATTGGGGCGTGGTCTCTGTCCTCCATAGAATATGCTAAATCATCCTTACGGACTCATACGCTAGGATACTAGCCCCCCAAAAAACTGCACAAGTACCTACAAGTATGTCGCGCACCCTTGACGTCATCGTTTATGCGCTTAAGCGCTCACCCGTGCTAATATTGACAATCGTGGTTCTTGGTATGGGGATTAAAAAACAAATATGCGCCACTCTTTTTGCGTAAAAGAACTGGAGGCGCAGCGAAAGGTAAATGGGGCATGAACCGAAGAGAGATGCTGAATGGGTTAGGTGGGGTTGTTGCGCTAGGACTTTACGAAACAGCAGGTTCTGCTGAAGTATCCAACAAAGACGAGAACACGGCACACTGGCCCTTTCGGGGGGCCATGGTTTTGAACCAGTGGACGCAGATCCTGGCCGATGGCTTTTCATTCCCGGTTCCTGGTTATGTGTACGAGGGTAGCAGGCTCGAGAGTGGGGTTCCTCTGGGCGCCCTCGGGACCGGCTACATGACTCTTGACGGCAACGGAAAGCTGGGCTTCAGTTCCATTTTCAATGATCTGGTGCCTCCCAAAAAGCTTTTTGCCGACTGGTTAGTGGTAGAGCAAGGAACTAGGCATATTCCTTTATCTGCGGCACGTATTGCCTATTGGGGGCATTACCCGGTGGCAGATTTGTGCGCACATCTGGGTGAAGTCCCGCTCGAAATCGGCATCAGGGCCTTTACGCCGTTTATTGTTGGGGATTCGGCAGCCTCAAACACGCCAGTTGCTCTGTTCGATCTGGAACTCCGGAACCTTTCGGATAAACCCTTGGCCATCAATCTTCATTTGAAATTTCCGTCGAACCCAGTTGTCCCAGCCGACGTAGTGAAAAGCGGCGAGTTGGCAGTCCGTGGAGAAGGTGTGGTTGAGACGGAGTCAGCTGACGGACGCTACTTACTGCCTGTCGATCTTCCCTCGAATGGGTCGCGGCGAGTGCAGTTTGCTGTGGGATGGTATGCCCCGTCGTGGCGAGATAGTGGAAGTGAGCCTCACATAAATCGATATGCACAACGTTTTCACAGCGCAGAGGAAGTCGCGGAGTTTGGTCTACGTAATCGAGAACTCCTCCTCCGGCGTGTGCTTGCATGGCAGAGTGAGATTTATCGCTCGGACCTGCAGGAGTGGTTGCGGGATGCCCTGGTGCAGGGGTTCTACAGCCTGGCGAAGAACTCGATCTGGATTGCACGCACAAGAAAAGACGATTGGTGGGGCGAGAATGGCTGGTTCAGCCACAGTGAAAGCCACACAGGGTGCCCCATTGTCGAAACCATGGTGTGCCGGATCCATGGCCACTTTGCTCTGCTCTTCTTCTTCCCTGAACTTGAAGAAACAACGCTGAATGCATTCCACCATTATCAGATCAGCAGCGGGGAAATTCCGTTTGCCTTTGGCACTCCCACCAGTATGCGCGACCCGCGTTACACATGTCAGCACCCACTGAATTCAGGCCAATATGTGCAAATGGTCTATCAGCTCTACTTGCGGACAGGGGACCGGAGCATCTTGTCGAAGTTCTACGAGTCCAGCAAGCAGGCCATACGTTTCCAATACTCACTCGACGACGATGACTGCGGCTTGGTTCATGACCAAGCCCATGCGCGCCCGGGAGAACGGTGGCCGGGCAATCAGTTCTACGATATATGGCCATGGCAAGGCACTTCGAGTTACGTTGCGGGTACCTGGCTTGCCACGCTTAGTGCCGGAGCAGCGCTGGCCACGGCTGCGAGAGATAGCAGCTTTGCGGAAGAATGCACGAACCGCCTCAGCAAAGCCCAGGGAGCTTTCGAGAGAAACCTCTGGAATGGCTCTTACTATCGGCTTTGGAACGACAAAGAGGCGGGGCAGGTCAGCGAAGTCTGTCTGGCAAATCAATTGATGGGTGTATGGTGTGGCCGGGTCGCGGGCCTTCAGGATGCGCTACCAGCAGTACACATCAATGCAGCGCTTGACACGATCGAGCGGCTGAATATGAAGGCCACATCGTACGGGTTGATCAATGGCGTCACCCCCGATGGCAAGCCCTTCGAATCCAAGTTGGGTGGCTCCGGCGACCACGCTAAAAATATCTTCTTTGGGGAGAACCTGTGCGCTGCCATGACATTCCTCTACCATGGCCGTCGTGACACCGGGCTCGAAGTAGCGCGGCGGCTCTATGATGCCGTCGCGATCAAGCACCCGTCCCCCTGGAACCAACGCTGTCTGATCAACGGAGAAACAGGGCTGCCGCAATGGGGCGAAGATTACTATTCGGATCTGGTGATCTGGGCTTTGCCGATGGCGCTCGCCGGCCAATCTGTAGAGCAGTTTGCGCGAACTGGTCTGGCCAAGAACATGATAACCGCCGCGGCGAAAGAGAGCTGACGGTGGAGGCCAACGAGTACAACTGTGGGCAACTACTCCACCGCGGCGCTGGTGTTTGACAAACAGATTGCACTGTATGGGGTCAGCTCACGAAACGGAAAAAATCATACGCTAAGGCTGGGCGGTGGCTGGAATCCACCTGTAGAGCGTTGGGATGGACACGCTGAGGTTCAGGGCTACGTCTCGCTGCGGCATACCGTTGGCTAGCAGTCGCTTTGCAGATTCGATCTTGCTGTCGGTCATCCGGCGCTTACGGCCGCATTTACGGCCCAGCTTCCGGGCGGTTTCAAGGCCAGTTCGGGTTCTTTCGACAGTTAATTCCCGCTCCATCTGCGCCAGACTGGCCATGACATGAAAGAAGAAGCGGCCCGATGGGGTACCCGGTATCGATCACGTCGGTGTTGGTGGCAATGCGCGAAGGGGCCACAATGGCGGACCACAAGGGCCACTCTGCTGCTGGTTGATGGCAACGGAAACATCACCAGGCTGGCCTGGTTAGCGCGCCGGCGGCTTGACCGTACGCGAGCTAGCGCTGCCAAGGAAAAGTCCAAAACGCGAATCGTCCGCCCCGCTGCGCGGGGAAATGCCGGAAGTGGTTGCTGCCAGCGGAAGCAGGGCCAGAATCCTGCCAAAATGGCCCCATCTTTCGCTGCCACCGACACGTCGGTAAGGCTCTTGAACTCGATCCCTTGGTTGTGGAGTTGGCCAACCCGGTCAACTAGGTTCTTGACACTCCGGCCCAGCCGGTCCAGCTTCCAAACGACGAGCGTGTTGCCTTCGCGCAACGCCTCCCCTGCCTTTGAAAACTCGGGACGTTCCGCGCGGCTGCCGCTTGTTTTTTCGTGAAAGATCTTATTGCATCCCGCATTGGTCAGGGCATCGGTCAGCAAATCGAGATTCTAGTCCTGGGTGGAGACGCGCGCATAGCCGATCAACATGCTCTGCCTCTACTCCCTCTATCGCAGCGGCAAAAGCCGAAGCCGAATTCGCTTGGGACCAATCGTCAGCAGGGCTCCTGCTTCCAACTCCACCCGCATCTGGCGCAAGGCCAGCACCAAATGCGTTCCGATGGATACAGGTCGCAGATCTTCGCCGCGTATCTGTGCCACGCTTGGCTTTTCTCTATCCGCTATAGTGAGTGCAATTCCGAAATCCAGGTCGTTGGTGAGAATGACAAACCCATTGGCCGCAGCATAAGCCATGATGGCCGGGGTTCCCAGCGTAATTCCACCACCTTCACCAGGCCTGGTCCCTTGCTCACCGCCAGCCTGGGGCTGAGCCCCCGACTGGAGCAACTTCAGAGAAGTGAACTCGCGACCATTTAATGGAAGATCGCTCACCTGCTTTTCGCTGATGACCTGACCAATGCTCGCTGACTCTGTGTCCAGTCGCACCTACTGGCCCGAAACGACAACCTGCTGCTGGCCTGTCCCACTTTCAGTTCAGCGTCCACGCGAGCGATCTGATCCACAAGAAGATGGACATACTCATTCTTGGTAGCGTCAGACCCCTCTTTCTTGATAGTTGTGCTGTAGGACCCTGGTTTCAGGTAGGGCGTCGTGTATCGCCATCCGAGGTCGAGTTCATCGTCTGCGAAATATTTGTGCCATCGTTCGTGATGGTAACGGTTGCTCCGGCCACGACGGCTCTCGAGGAATCGGTAACCCGTCCGACGATTGTTCCTACTCTCCCTGCCCCCATTGTGGAGCAATCGCCAAAAAGGGCACCGGTAAAGCAAGGTATTTCACTTTTTTGGCATCTACTAGCGCTTAAACTCTCAAGAGAAGAGCAGAATACTTGCCTATTTGATCTCTGTCAACATAAACGATATAGTCATTTAACGCAATTTTCGGCTATTTCACCAGGGCTGGGAGAAATTACAAGGTTTTATATTTTGCGCTTAAGCGCTTAGTCCTGCTATTGTAGTTTTCTGTCAGGAATGCAATCCCAACCGTTTTAGGTCCATCATGAAGGCGCTCTACTGCCCTGTATGGGGAAAACTGGAAATCACAAATCTTCCACGGCCGCAGCTAACCGACGGGGAAGTTCTGATTCGTGTCTCCAATTGCGGTATCTGTGGCTCCGAGTTGGAGACATTTCGTGCTAACAGCCTACGGCGAACTCCGCCGCTCATCATGGGGCATGAGTTCTGCGGACAAATTGAGGAAGTACGCGGCCCGAAGTTGAATTGGACTGAAGGCCAACGAGTCATTGCCCACGCTCTGATTCACTGCGGTCAATGCACAGTTTGCCTCCGCGGAGACACAAATCTGTGCGTGAACCGCCAGGTTTTTGGCATGCATCGTCCCGGCGCATTTGCGGAGTATGTCGCCGTTCCGCAGCGAGTCCTGATTCCCTGGCCTGAGGGTATACCGGGTACCACCGCTGTGTTCGCCGAGCCGCTTGCAAATGGCATCAATGCAATGCGCCAGTCTCCAACGGCGAGAAAATCCCGGGTTGTTGTGATCGGCGCAGGCCCTATCGGTCTCATGTGTGTCTTCGCCGCAAAGCAGCTCTACCGATCCTCCATCGTAGTTTCTGATCTGGTCCCGGAGCGTCTCGCGGCGGCACAGGCTGTGGGAGCGGACAAGACGGTCAATGTTGCCTTACAGGATCTTGCTCACGAAACGCAGGAGTATTGGTCAGGCAATGCCCCGGAGTTCGTTATCGATGCAGTCGGCAGCGGAAAGACCAAAGTCCAGTCTCTTGAACTTGTAGAATCAGGCGGAACGGTTGTCTGGATCGGGCTGCATGAAGACCGTCTGCAGCTGAACAGTTATGCAGTGACTCTCGGGCAGAAATGCGTGACAGGCTCCTACTCAGGCTCTTTTCAGGATTTTCAGCAAGCGGCCGATCTGTTGGCGTCGAAAACCATGGACACAAGCTGGGCCACGCAATATCCATTGGAAAAGGGCGAAATTGGTTTCCGCGATATGTTGCTGGGCAAAGAAGACAAGATCAAGGCGATTCTTGACCTGAACGGACATCTCTCATAATCCTGATCCTGACAAGTATCTGCTAAGGAGTCGATTTTGCCGCAGAAGCCCAAGATTGTCATCACCGACTATGGATTCCCTTCGATTGCCACCGAACGTGAAATCATACAAAACGCAGGTGGCAAGTTCGCCGCATTTCAGTGCAAAACGCAAGAAGAGGTGATCGCGGCTGCGCAAGATGCAGATGTGCTGATTGTGCAGTGGGCTCCGGTCACGCAGTCAGTCATACAGAGCCTGCCAAAGTTGAAGGCGATTGTTCGCTATGGCATTGGCATCGACAACATCGCTCTTGATGCCGCCCGCGACCAGGGAGTCAAGGTTTCCAACGTCCCTGACTATTGTATCGACGAGGTTGCCGATCATTCTTTTGCCCTGGCTCTGTCACTGGCGCGCCAGCTTTCCGCAATCGATCGTCAAGTCCGGCAGAATGTCTGGAAGATTGTGCCGCCACGGCCCATGTCTGCTTCACGTGAAATGACGTTTGTCACCATCGGGTATGGACGAATCGCACGTGCCGTACTAGAGCGCGCCCGGGCTTGCAAGTTCCACCTCGCTATATACGATCCGTATCTCCCAGCAAATATGAACGTGCCGGAGGACATTCGACGGTTGGATGACATCGATAAGACCCTCAAGACTGCGGATATCCTCTCTCTTCACCTTCCACTCACGCAGGACACACACCATCTAATGAACTCCGCCGCCTTCTCCAAGATGAAGGCCAATTCCATATTAATTAATACAGCGCGTGGCAGCCTTGTCGATACAGTCGCCCTTGCCAACGCTTTGCAGAGTGGGCAAATTGCGGGTGCAGCGCTGGATGTCTTTGAGCGCGAGCCTTTAGAGGAAGACCATCCACTACGAAGTAGCGCAACCGCATTGCTGACTTCCCACGTTGCCTGGTATAGCGAAATGAGCGTTCCCGAACTGCAGCGGCTGGCTGCTGAAGAGGCCGTTCGGACTCTCAGTGAAGAACCGCTGCAATATCGCATCGTTTGAACAGAAAGAGGATCCAATGCAATACGAGATTCAACTGCTCAAGATGGGGCAGTGCGAAGTACCTGGACCGGAAGTGTACTGGATGAGTGGATGGAATTCGTGGGAGACCTTGTGCTTCTGGATGGTTCTGATCCGTGGCAACGGCAAAAACATCCTCATCAATACAGGGCCGCCCCGCAATCTGGCACCCATGAATGCGGTTTGGAGCGAGGCGATTGATCCTCGATCGCAATTCATACGGAGTGAAGCCGAGCTGCCGGAGCATGCTCTCCGCAGCATTGGGATTTCCCCATCGGAGATCGATTACGTTTTGATCACTCCTTTGCAAGCCTATGCAACAGGGAATCTTGCTTTATTCACAAACGCAACAATATGTATCTCTCGCCGTGGATGGATCGAAGATTTTCATGCTCCAAAATTTGGCATGCACATCCCTCGCAAACTGCGAATTCCGGACGAATCACTCATTTATCTTGAGATCCAGGCACCAGAAAAACTCCGGTTGCTTGAGGACGAGGATGAGATTCTCCCGGGACTTCGTTGCTTTTGGACGGGCGTTCATCACCGGTCATCGATGGCCTATGCAATTGAAACCGCGCGCGGCACGGTCATAGCCTCGGACTGTTTTTTCAAGTACCCGAACATCGAGAAGATGGTCCCACTTGGGATTATGGAAAGCCTGGATGAGTGCATGCAGGCTTATGCGCGTATCAAGAAGGAAGCCGATATCCTTCTTCCCCTTTATGATCCTGCTGCAAGTCAGCGGTTTTGAATGCGCATGACCGGCTTGTTGCTCATTGTCCTCGGCGGCGTAATGGAGGGGCTTTTTGCCCTGCCGATGAAATTTACCCCTAGATGGTCCTGGGAGAATATCTGGGCCGCCGGCTCTTTGGCCGCTCTGACTCTTGTTCCCTTGCCCCTGGTATTGCTGACCGTACCGCATATCGGCAGCATCTACGCTTCAGCTCCGCCCTCAGCAATCGTGCTCGCTGTACTCTTTGGCGCGGGATGGGGATGGGGCGGTGTCTTCTTTGGCCTTGGAGTTTCAACCTTGGGCCTCTCTATGGGCACATCGTTAATCATGGGACTGATTGCCATTGGCGGCTCCCTGATCCCGATGCTCTTGCAGCATGGGGACCAGCTGATGACGGGAGGCGGCGCAGCTCTGCTGATCGGAATTGGCATCATGTTTGTCGGGCTGGCAATTTGCGCCCGGGCCGGCAGTCTGAGGGTCGGGAACAGAAAGCCCGCTTGCTCTTCCCGATCACCATTCGCACTGGGAATATTTTATTGTGCAGCAGCGGGACTGCTGTCCGCGCTTGTCAACCTTGCCCTGATCTTCGGGGAGCCCATCGCGAAGCCGGCCCTCTCTCAAGGCCTCGATTTGTCCACCGCTAACAATACGGTCTGGGCATTGGTTTTTACCTCAAATTATCTGGTGAATCTCGGGTTCTGCATCTTCAAAAGTGTTCGAGAAAAGACGCTGCACAAATTCTTTCTGCCATCGACAGCCTGGTACTGGCTACTGGCAGTAGTCATGGGCATCTTGTGGGCAGGCGGCATTGTGATCTATGGACGTGGCGCCTCGATGGAAGGCGTTTACGGGCCAATCTTTGGATTTCCTATTATGCTCGCTGTTTCCATCCTGACGGGAAATTTGGTGGGAGCAGTAGGGGGGGAATGGCGCGGATCCCCGGCTAGAGCGCGCTATACGATGACGTTCGGTCTCTCGATCATGCTTCTGGCGATTGCCACTCTCGGATATGGGACATATTTAATCCGATGATTTTTCCAGGCGGTGCGTAATTTCCTTATATCTGTCTGTTTTCTAGCAGCAACCGGATTTGCGAAGTCGCTCGAAATGCTGAGCCGTGAGGCTGCAACTGGATCGAGCTTTTCAATGGCTGCTTGATTGTGTTCCGCCGCGAGATGAGCATCCCGGATAACCAGGGAGATGGTCTTAAGCCGGTTCACTTTTCCATTGCTCCCCAGAGGCCAATGACAAGGGAGCTATTGCCGGTGCGCCGGAGCCATCGTGGGGCGCTGTCGCCGGGGTCACTATGTGGAAGAGTGCGAAGGACAAGCTGACGAGCGATAAAGACGCGTTCAGCTGCGTCCGGCCCCGATTGGATGGCTAACGAGGCGTTAACAAGTTCAAGCTGTGCGCGACTGGGGGGCCGATCTCACTGCCGCGTCCGCTGAATACGCCGACTTGGGCGGCGCTTCGCTAGATTCCGCCAATCTAGGAGTCTGTCGGGAATAGCCCCCGGCGTAACTAATTAGACACCCCTTTTCTGAATGGATATATCTCTATTGGGTGGTTGGCTTGACGATGGATTCATGCAACGGGAACCTATAGTTCCCGCAAGATCCAGACAAAGACGTATGAGGATCTTGCCTTCCGTTTCCTATCGGCCGACCAGCATCCGGACCACAGCACGCTGGCGGAGTTTCGCAAGCGTCACCTAACGGCATTGGCCGGGTTGTTTCTGCAGGCTTTCGAGTTGTGCGAGCAAGCGGGCTTGGTAAAGCTTGGTCATATTGCTATCGACGGGACCAAGATCAAGGCCAACGCCAGCGAGCACAAGGCGATGAGTTATGACCGGATGGAGGAGACCGAGCAGCGGTTGAAACGGGAGATCGATGCGCTGCTGAGGCAGGCGGCTGAAGCTGACGCATCTGAAGATACGCGGTACTGCAA
>Ga0116129_1001693_pt1 | contig 11876 bp, 9 predicted proteins | sample June2015DPH_17_2_FD_89732 | JGI IMG/M metagenome (GOLD analysis project Ga0116129, IMG submission 89732) | Peatland microbial communities from SPRUCE experiment site at the Marcell Experimental Forest, Minnesota, USA - June2015DPH_17_10 | ecosystem: Environmental > Terrestrial > Soil > Wetlands >...
CGACATGCCGCCACTCCACCCCGCCGGCCAATACCGCCACCAGCGCCGCACACGCAGCCAGCAGCTGCCAGGAAACCAACGGCCTCGCGCGCCGCGCCGTACGCAGCGCCAGTTTCGCTCGTCCATCGGTCAGAGGCTCACTGAGCAAGCCGCGCTCGCGCAGTCTCCGCTTCAACCCCGGCGGAGCAGGCCGGCGTTCAAAGGCCTGGCGCAGTTCGCGTTCAAACTGGTCCATCGGGTCAACTTCCACCGGATCACGCTCCACGCACAAACTCCTTCAAATGTACTGCCGCCTTGGCCCGCAACAGCTTCAGCCCGCGCTGCAAATGGCTCTTTACCGTAGCCAGCGGAGACCTGAGCGTGGCTGCAATCTCCTCCGGCGTCAGGTCCTCCTGGTAGCGAAGCACCAGCGCGGCTCGCTGCGGCTCGGGCAGCGTGGCCAGCAGTTGCTCCAGCCTTGCGCCCAGCGGCGAGGCGCGCTCTTGCCCGGGTGCGCCGTCGACGTCCGCGATCTCCACCCACAGGTCCATTCCCCGCACCCGCCGCCTGCGCATGGCATCCGCGGAGCGATTCATCGCCACCCTTCGCAGCCAGAAGCAGGCATGATCCGCGCTTTCGATCCGTCTCAGGTTGTGGTCCAGCTCAACGAACACATCCTGCGCAATCTCTTCGGCCAGACCGCGATCGCCCGTCATGCGCAGCGCCAGCGAGAACACCATCGACTGGAACTGGTCCACGAGTTGTTCAAAATCCGGCTGCCAGTCATGGGCCATTGTCTTCGCGTCTACTCTCTTATCCGCAAAAGGCTGCGTCGCGGGATGCAGAGAATACGCGATGGAGAGAAAAAAGTTCGAACAAGGCGACTTGCGAGGCCCCCGGCGAGGCCCCCGACGAGGTCCCGGCTAGAACAGCTCCGGGATGCTATGGAAGGCAATCCGCGTCGGCGCCGACTTATACGCCGTCAGCATCGTCGCCGGGGCCAGCGTGCTCATCCCATATTTGTTGTTGAGCTGGTCCATCACCGCCAGCAGCCGCGCGCGGCTCTGGTCGTCTTCGGTGCCATCAAATAAGTTCAGCGTGTGCAGCCGATCCGGCACCAACCCCTTCAAATGCACGCCGATGAAGTACGGATGGTCATACTGCGCGCCCGCCGGCCTGCTGGCCCACAACCGAGTCAGCGCCGCAATCAGCGTGGGGTTATCCTGGCACTCCATCAGCTTCAGCTCCGCCTTCCATCCCTTGGTCGGCACGCCGTAGGTACTCACCGGCCCGCGTTCTCCCTTGGGCCCGGCGAAGCCCACCGCCAGGCCGATACCACTGGCCCACAAACCTCCGGCGCGTAGCCGCATGGCCGCCTTGTGCAGCAGCTTGTGCGCCACCGCCCAGGCCTTGTCCGGAGTGCGCATCTCCGGAGCCAGCACGTGCTGATGGCTCAACGACTTCAGATGCTCGGTCTCGGCCATCTCGAAGTCTTCGCCCCGCAACCAGTGCCACAGCCGCTCGCCCCAAACCGATCCCCATAGCTCTCCGGCCTGGTTGCACTCCAATGCCAGCAGCTGGTTCACGGTCTGGATGCCTTTCTCGCTGAGCCGCTTCTCGGTCCGCGCGCCAATGCCGGGCAGGTCGCCGAGCGCGAGCAGCCCGAGCGCGTCCGGCAGTACGTCGAGCGGCAGGGCCACCAGGCCGTCGGGCTTCTCCATGTCGCTGGCCACCTTGGCCAGATAGCGATTGGTCGCCAGGCCCACCGAGCTGCTGAGGGTCGGCCCTGCCTTCCGGCGGATGGCTGCCTTCACCTTCCGGCCCAGCTCGATCGCCGCCAGCAGCGGGCGCTCGCGGCCCATCAGCCGGCAGGCCATCTCGTCAATCGACAGCACCGCCGTCACCGGCAAGCAGCTCTCCACCGCTTCAACAACGCGATGGTGATAGTCGACGTAAATCTCGTGCCGCGCCTCCACCAGGACCAGTTCGGGGCACATGCGTTTCGCATCCGCGACCAGGGTGCCGGTCCTCACGCCAAAAGCCTTGGCCTCATAGCTGGCCGCGATACACACCGTGGTATCGGCCAGCATGGGCACCACGCCCAACGGCCTGCCGCGCAGTTCAGGACGAACCTCCTGCTCGACGGAAGCGAAGTAGGAGTTCAGATCCACAAACAGCCAGTTCAAATGCCCGTCCGGGGCCGCAGCCCGCACCCGTTCCTTTGGGTCAGAATCTGCTCCCCCGTGTGTGGGATGGTCTTCGAGCGCATCTAAGCCCACAATGGGGGAACGCACCAAATTGGGATCGGGGTCCATACTCGGATTATTTTCGTCTTTTATTCGCTCGGCCGCAAGGCTAAAGCTTCAGGTGACGAGCCGAATCGGCCGGTGATACACTTGGGTTCGCCGGGAAACCGGAACGGCGATGCTTTTTCTCCCCCCCCATAGATGATATTTTCCGTCGACCGACGATCTATGTGCAGTCGAAACTTTCCGTAGAAGGTGTGGGTTCCAGAATATGCTTCGCTTGATTCACTGGTTCTCGATGAACGGAATCCTGGTCGCCATCCTGGTGACGGTAGGCGTAGCCGTGCTGCTGGTATGTTGCCTTGGCTGCTCGAACTGCCCCAGCCGTGACAAAGACGACCTGTTTCGCCCCCACGGAATGTAAAGCGCCCTGTTCGGGGTACGCGCGTTCCCTGCCGGAGCCTCGCCGGCCGCGGTCTGCCCGGGCGCCACAGGATCGAACTCCGCAACAGAGCCGCCTCCCCCTCAAAAGCCTGCCTCCGCGTGCCTGGCTGGCTCTGCGTATCTGGTTCCGGGTGTGGGCCCGATCCGCGCCGAGGACTGCGCCTTGGCCGATCTCTGCCGAGCCGAAGTCTTCGATCGAGGCGGCCGTGGACTGCTTGTTCCCCCGCCAGTTTGGGGATTTTATCCGGCGGCCAGAAGCTTCCCCAGGACCCGATCCCGAAGAACTCTTCCTTCGGCAAGACTGGGCTCGGCAAAACTGGGCTGGGCAAAACTGGGACCCGGGCCGGATCAGGTCGCGTCGCACCGGGGGGGCGTCGGCCCCCCCCGGCGTCTCTGCGCACGCCCTCGATGGGCGCCAATCCGCTCATCCACTCCGGCCAGAGCGCCTATTCGACCGGCGGCTTGAGATAGGTTTCAAACTGGGCGAGAATGCGATTAAACAAGTGTGTCCGCACATCGGCGCCGGTAATCGAATGCGTCTTGCGCGGATAAATCTCGAAGTCGTACGGCAGTTGTGCCTCGATCAGCTGCTGAATGAACTGCACCGAATTCTCCATGTGCACATTGTCGTCGCCGGTGCCATGCACCAGCAGCAGCCGGCCTTTCAGGTTCGCGGCCGAATTGACCACCGAGAAGTCGTGATAGCCGGAGGCGAAATCGGCCGGCTCACTCATGTACCGCTCGGTATAAATCGAGTCGTAATTGTGCCAGTCGGTCACCGGCGCCACCGCAACCCCGGCGCGGAAGCGGTCCGAGTGCGTCATTGCATAGAGCGTGAATGTTCCCCCCCAGCTCCAGCCCCACCAGCCCAGCCGCTTTTTGTCCAGCTGCGGATACTTGTCGAGCGCCGCATCGAGAACCGTCAACTGGTCTTCGAGCTCGACCGGTCCAAAGTTGTGATACGCTGCCTGCGCAAAATCGCGACCACGCGAGCCGGAGCCGCGATTGTCCGCATGCAGTACGGCAAATCCATGCTGGGCCAGCAGCTGGTCAAACAGCAGGTCATTGTCCCAGCGATTGGCCACTTCCTGAATGCCGGGGCCGCCGTAAGGATTGACGATGAGAGGAACGCTGGCGGCGCTGGTGGCGCCCTCCGGCAGCAGCAACGTCGCATAGAGCGTGCTGCCGTCGTGGGCCTTCACCTCCAGCTGCTGGGGAGCGCTCGTGTGGTAAGCCTCGAGCGCGCGCGTTGACCAGAACGTGTTGCACTTGCCTGCCTTCACGCACAGCTCGAGGGTGGGCGGGCTCATCCGCGAAGACTGGGTGTCGACAAACCCCTCGCCGGCGGGCGCAAAGTTCCCCTCATGTGTACCGGCGCCGCTCGTCAGTGGGGTGCGATCACCGGCAAAGCTCACCTGCCATAGTTGCTGCTCCAGCGGATTGCCCTCGTTGGACGCGTAGCGAATCATTTTGGCCGCGTGATCCACCGCGGCGACATCGCCCACGTCAAATTCGCCCTTGGTCAGCTGCCGCACCAGCCTCGCCATGCCTCCGCTGACGGTTCCGGCGTCGTAGCTATAGAGGTAAAGGTGATTGTGGCCGTCGCTCCAGTTGGTCAGCGCAATCGTTCCGTAGCCCACCGACACATCGTAGTTGTCGTCGAGAAACTTTTCGTCACTGAACTCGAGCACCTGGTGCGCCTGCCCGGTGCCCGCGTCCGCAAAGTAGATCTCGCGATGCTTGTGGTTGCGGGCAAGCGTCTCCACCCACACCGTCCGGTTGTCAGCCCAGCCGAAGCGTGGAATGTAATCCTCACCGGCCTGGATCGGGATCTTCATCCAAACCGTCTTGCCGCCCCTGGCGCCCACCACCCCCACGCGCACGTCGGGATTCGGATCGCCCGGCTGCGGATAGCGCTCGAGGTCCACCGTCGCATGCGTCGGAATCCAGTCTTCAATTGGATACTGAGGGACCTCGCCTTCATTCATCTGCAGATAGGCCAGGTGGTTGGAGTCCGGCGACCAGAAATAATTGCTGCGCACGTCCAGCTCTTCCTCGTACACCCAATCCACTTCACCGTTGAGAATCGTGTCCTTGGGCGCCGGCGCCACCACGGTCGCCGGCATTCCAGCGTCCTTCAGGTGCAGCACCGACAGTCCGTGGTCCCGCACAAAGGAGATCGAATCTCCATTGGGCGAGAATTTCGGATCGTCCCCCGAAGCGGCTCCGGTGAATCCTTCCTGCACGCCGGTGCCGGTCTTGAGGTCATAGAGCCACAGCCGGCCGTTAGAATCAAACAGCAGATGCGCCGAGTCCGGAGCCCACAGGTAGCTGGCCATCCTGTAACGGTCGCGATGGTCCTTGTCCTTCTCCGAGCCGGCCGCACCGGAAAGCGCTGCCAGTTTGGCGCGGCTCACCATCACGTGCGACTTGGCCGTCGCCAGGTCCACATCCACCAGTTCGCCGCCGTCAATGTACGTCAAGTGCTTGCCATCCGGAGACCACGTCAAGCTCTCGGGCGGATGCCCCAGGAGCGGACCGTGGGCAAAGATGGCTTCGACGGTGAGTGGCTTGCCCGCTGAGCTGGTCTGGTCCAGGTCGCTCCGGGCAGCCTGCGCCGCCGGAGCCAGGGTTCGAAGCAGGCAGCAGAGAGCCAGAGCTGACGGCAGAAAGGCAAATCGAGTCAAGGGAAGATCCTCCGGAAGCGGACCTTGCACCGTTCGATCCCAACGAGAACCGTTCAATCCCGGCACAAGAGAGCATCGCTGCCAGGAAGAAGTCTATCGCACGGCTTGTGTGCTCAGGAAAGGAAGGGCCAGGGGGAGAAATTCGACCGATTGGCGCGCCCGTCTCTCAATGTCCTACGGGCCCGGCGCCCCTTTTCGGCCGCTGCATCAGGAAGACCAGCGGAATGGCCAGCATCATGGCGATCGCCAGCATCTTGATGACGTCAAGATAACCGAGCATGGTCGATTGGCCCAGAAGCTGCTGATAAAGATTTCCCTGCGCCAGCGCTTTGCCCTGGGCCAGTGAGCTGGTGCCGGGGCCGTGCTGGACAAGGTACTCGCCGAGCCTGCTCACCCTGGTTTGCAGATTGATACTGCCGAGTCCGGCTGCTGCGCCCAGCCGCTCCTGGTGGAACTGCTGCCTTCGCGCCAGCATCGTAACCACGAACGCCGTGCCCACGCTGCCGCCAATGTTGCGCGCCAGGTTGGTCAGTCCGCTCACATCGTTGTTCTTGTTGCCGGGAATCCCGTTATAGGAGAGCGTGTTAATGGGAATAAACAGAAACGCCAGGCCCGAGGCCTGAAACACGCGCAACCAGGCAACGTGGGCAAAGCTCGCACCGGTATCGAGATCAAGCATGGTCATGAGCGCCGCGCTTGAAATGCTGAACCCGTACACAATCATCCAGCGGGGATCGACGCGGCTGACCAGGAAGCCGACGATGGGCATCATCAGCATGACCATCAGGCCGCCGGGAGAGATCACCAGCCCGGCCAGCTGCGCCGTGTAGCCCAACAGCGACTGCACAAACTGCGGAATCAGCACGGTGGTCCCGAACAGGACCGTCCCGAGAATCCCCATGAGGACAAACGAGACGGCGAAGTTGCGATGCTTAAACAGCGTCAGGTCGAGAATCGGCCGCTTGTTGCGCTGAATCTGGTATAGCTCCCATGCCACCAGAGTCACCAGCGAGAGGACGCACATCACCACGAACGAGGTAATCAGCCGCGAGCCGAACCAATCGTCCTCCTGGCCCTTGTCCAAAACGAATTCCAGCGAACCAAACCCCATGGCCAGCAGCGCAAAACCGACGAAATCCAGCTTGAGGCCTTCCTTCTGCGTCTTCTTCACTTCCTGAAGAATGTGCGGCGGATCCTCGACAATGCGGCTGGTCAGGAACAGCGACAGCAGAGCCACCGGCACGTTGATAAAGAAGATCCATCGCCAGTCGAAGTTGTCCGTGATCCAGCCGCCCAGCGTTGGCCCGATCGCCGGGGCAAACACCACGGCCAGCCCATACAGTGCGAATGCCTGGCCCCGTTGCTCGGGCTTGAACGTGTCGGCCAGAATCGCCTGCTCGCTGGGCGCCAGGCCACCGCCGCCCACCCCCTGCAGCACGCGAAACAGAATCAGCAAGGGCAGCGACGGAGCCAGCCCGCACATGGCCGAACTGATGCCGAACAGGGCCACGCAGATCATGTAGAACTTCTTGCGCCCGATAAATGTTGTGAAGTACGCGGAGGCGGGAAGAATGACGGCGTTCGCCACCAGATAGCTGGTGAGCACCCAGGTGGCCTCGTCCTGGCTTGCCCCCAGTCCGCCGGCAATATGCGGCAGGGCCACGTTGGCAATGGAGGTGTCCAGCACCTCCATGAACGTGGCCAAGGTGACGGTCAGGGCGATGACCCATTGGTTCCGTCTAGGCTTCCAGACGGTGGCAGGGTTGGACGGGGAAGGTGGCCGGCTCTCGGCCGCGGCGGCGCTCATAGCTGGGACTCCCCTTAGACACTGGCGGCTCGAGCTTCGATGCACAAAATCCAGGGAACAGGCCAGCTCACAGACCTCCCGATTCTGAACCCGGGCTGAGCCTATTTTGCCATGCCCGGTATCAAACTGGCCGGCGCGGAAATCTCGCCCCCCCGCGCGGCGTATATTGATTCAGTATTCATGCGCCGAAAAGTCAATCTCCCCCTGATCTTCCCTTCTGGACTCTCTTCGATGGCTCCCGGCACGGGCGCGCACGCTGGCGCCCCGTCGCCAGGATCAATTCCCGCCAGGGCCGTGGCGGGAGCGATGCTGCTGATCGTCTGTGCAGCATGGGCGGCGGCGCAGCAGCCGCTGCCTCTCGCCGATGCGGAGCTGCGCGGCTCGACCCTGTTCCGGCAATCGGGGGCAACCGGCATGGTGCTGGTGGTGGTTCGCAATCACGAAGTGCTGATCAGGGGCTACGGAGAAACTTCGCCCCGCAGCGGGATCAGACCGAATGCCAACGCCCTGGTCCGGCTCTGCTCGATCTCCAAAGTGTTCACTGCGGAGATGCTGATGCAGATGGCCAATGAAGGCAGGCTCAGGCTCAGCGATCCTCTGCAGAGATTCGCGCCGCCCGGCACCATCGTGCCCCGGGGGCCGTCCGGAACTCCCATCACCCTGCTCAACCTGGCAACGCACACCAGCGGCCTGAGGCGCGAAGTGAGCTCCTATCCGAGCAACACGCCGCACTTCACCTTTCCGGATCAGGCGTTTCGCTGGAAGTGGCTTCCCCGGCAGCGGCTCATCAGCACACCGGGCACAGCGGCCTTATATTCCAATGTCGGTTTTGACCTGCTCGGCGACGCGCTGGCCACTGCCGCCAACAGGCCGTACGCCGAGTTATTGAACGAGCGCATCGTGCGCCCGCTGGGACTCGGCGATACCACGCTTTCGCCCAGCAACGATCAGTGCGCCCGTCTGCTGGTCGGGGCCCGCGACCAGGGCCCCTGCACCGACACCCAGCCCTCCGGCCCGAGCGGCGGCGTCTACTCGACGGGCGCCGACATGGCCCGCACGCTCGATTATCTTCTGCACATTCCAGCGCCCGGCGCTCCCATGGGCCCGGCCATGCGCGTCTATCTGAATCCGGCGCAGTTGAAGTCCGCAGAGGGATTGAACCATGCCGGCGAGGCGACCGGCATCGGGCTGGCATGGATTCAGATTGGAGATCCGAACAGCTTATCCGCGCTGATGGAAAAAACCGGCGGCGGAGCAGGCTTCAGCACCTACATCGCTCTGAGCCCCAAGACCCGGACCGGCATCTTCCTTGCGCTGACCGACGGGCAGCGACGTTCGGAGGTCGACTTCTATCACGAAGCCAACAATCTGCTGGCCGCAGTGGCCAGCGTGCCCCCGCTGCCGCCCCAGGCGCACGTCGAAACCGCGGCAAGAAAGCGCAGGCCGCGTCCTCATCACCCGCCTGCGCCGACGGCGCAATGAGATTTTTTGACCGGCCTACCGGTCCCCTCGCCCCCCGCCCGATCTGAGCTGCCGTCGCACCAGCCAGACCAGCAGCCAGCCGCATGTGCCCAGAACGGCGTAGATCACGACATTCGTGCTCCACCCGAACACCAGCTGAGACACAGTCGAGATCTTGCCCGAGGTGGGTTCCTCGATTCCCATCAGAAGCCAGGAGCTGATCCACAGCTTGTTGCCAAACATCGAGTTCGACCCCATCACGCCATAGCGAAACGTCACTGCCAGGGGAATGAGAAAGCCGAGCACGGCAAAGGCAAGTACCCATCGGTAGAAACCTGATCTTGAGCGCATGGCGAGTATCATACTCTCAGCCCAGCCCTAAAACGACGCACTCGAGTTTCGGTGTTTCGGTTGCGCAGTCCGCGGCCAAGCTAGTATCGTCCGGCGTATGCAATGGGCGACTCCGGAGCAACGTACGAAACTCGGCCAGGCGCGCCGCAAGCTGCTGGGCCGCCAGCAGCACAACGCCCTCAACATCCGGGCCCGCCAGCGCACTCCGCTCGAACTGCTGGAGCGCTCCATGCGCGGCCGGGTACCGGCGCTGGTCAAGCTCAAGTACGAACTGATGGCGGATTCGCCTTTTGGCTACTTCCGCGGCGCCGTCCCGGTGATGGCCGCCGACCTGGCCGCCCTGCCCAACAGCGGCATTGTCTGCCAGCTCTGCGGCGACGCTCATGTGCGCAACGTGGGCGCGTACGCCGCGCCCGACGGCCGGCTGGTCTTCGACATCAACGACTTCGACGAGACCATCCGCGGGCCCTTCGAGTGGGACCTGAAGCGCATGGCCGCCTCCATCTCGCTGGCCGGCCGGGGATCCGGACACAAGGGCTCGGCCGTCCGCCGCGCCGTCGAAGAGTGCGTCCTCCACTACACCGCGCTGATGAAAGCCTTCGCCAAGATGCCGCATCTTGAAGTCGGCCGCTTTCAGGTCCATCGCCTGGGTCAGGTAGCGCCGGTACACGCGGCGCTGCTCAAAGCCGAGCGCGCCACACCAGCCCACACGCTCAACGAGCTCACCGAGCCGATCACAACCCGATCCGGCACCTCGCGCCGCTTCAAAGAGATCAAACCCATGCTGAGCCGCCTTTCCCAGGCGCAGGCGGCAACCGTGCTCGCCTCGCTCGAACCCTATCGCAAGATGCTCGAGCCGCAGCGGCAACACCTGTTGTCTTTTTACCGCCCCGTCGACGTCGCTTTCAAAGTGGTGGGCACCGGCTCGGTGGGCCTGCGCGACTACTGCATCTTCCTGGAAGGCAACGGCCCCGACGATCCGCTCTTCCTGCAGGTCAAGGAGGAGCCGGCATCGGGCTACAACGCCTATCTGCCGAACGCGCATCCCGACCATCACAACGGCAAGCGCGTCGCCGATGGGCAGCGCGCCATGCAGCTGCAGTCGGATCCGTTCCTCGGCTGGACCAACATCGGCAGCCGGCAATATCTGGTCCGCCAGCTCAATGACCACAAGGGTTCGATCGATCTGGACGACCTGGCCGGGGACGGGCTGGGGGCCTTTGCTGCCGTCTTGGGCGAACTGCTGGCCCGCGGCCATGCCCGCTCCTCGGACCCGAACGTCCTGTCCGGCTATCTCGGCTCCGGTAACGGCTTCGCCCGAGCCCTGGCCACCTTCGGCCAGCTCTATGCCGACCAGACGGAAAAAGACTGGGCCGAGCTGCGTCGCGCCCGCAAACTGCCAGCCAACCCTTAGCCGGCTCTGCGCCATTTTGCCGGCTGTGGCCCATTTTGAAGATTCCCCAGTTCCACGGAGGCCCCCTTGAACCGCCGCGTCTTTGCCCGGACTGTCGCTGCCACCGCTTTGGCCGCCGTCGCTCCCCCCCTCCCTGCCGAAAGGCCCTCGGCTGCCAGCGGTCCGGTTCAGGCCTCCGGCACCGGGGAGAAGCTGGAAACCTCAGCAGCCGTGTCTTACCCGCTGAGCATCATGCTCTGGACCATCTATAAGGAGCTGCCCTTTGAAGATCGCCTCGCCAAAGTCGCAGAAGCCGGCTACCGGAACGTTCAGCTGGTGGGCGAGTACCGCAACTGGACCACGGCCGAGTTCGACCGCGCCAACGAGGCCCGCAAACGGCTCGGCATCCGCTTTGATGCCACCGCCGGCTTGCGCAACGGAGTGGCCAACCCGGCGGTGCGCGACGCCTTCCTTGCCGAACTGACGGAGGCCCTGGTCCCCATGCAGACCCTCGGCTGCCCGGCCATGATCGTTCTCGCCGGCAACGTAGTCCCCGGCCTCTCGCACCAGGACCAGCATGAAAGCTCGATTGAAACCCTGAAGGCGGCCGCCCAGCGGATCGAAGGCAAGACCATCGATGGCCAGCCGGTCCGATTGCTGCTCGAGTGCATTCACCTGGAAGAGAACCCCAAGTACTTTCTCACCAGCGCCAGCGAGGCCATCGAGATCGTCCGCGCCGTCAACCATCCCCAGGTACAGTTTCTCTACGACATCTATCACGAGCAGATGAGCTTCGGCGACCTGACGAGCAAGCTTGACAAGCACATCGACGTGATCGGCCTGATTCACATCGCCGACGTTCCCGGTCGCCACCAGCCGGGCACCGGCGAAATCAACTACGCCAACATCTACCGCAAGCTCCAGGCGCTCAAATACCAGCACAACATCGCGATGGAGTTCTACCCCGCCGGCGACCCCATTGCCATTCTGCGCCGCGCCAAAGCGGAGGCCCTGAGTCCGGACTAGGGGCCGGCACGAGGGGAGGGGGAGATTCCTGCCGCATCTGTGCCCGGCATAGGAGCCCGGAGGCCGGGCCCGATCGGCACAGTCGCCAAAAAAATTCGGCCGCGGACTTTATTCCGGCGGGGTTTCTGCCGATAGAGGATTGGGCGCTGTCTCGCCGTCACTTGCTCGGGATGGACTGCGGCGGCCGCGAATTCTCATTCTGGAATGGCTTATGGGACCCGCTAGTACGATTCAAGAGCAAAAAGATCCAGGTATCGTCACCTCTTCGGTGGAAATCGAGCGCGTCATCAAAGATCTGCAGAGGTCGCGCAGCTTCGTCAGCGTCTCCATGAGCGGGGGCCGGAAGATGAGCTCGATGATCCTGGAGGTTGACGGCAAGAGCCGGCAGTTCATCTACGATGCCGGGCGGGAGGACGAATTAGCGGCCATCCTTTCCAGCCCCAAGGTCTTCTTCTCCTCGGCTCTACGCGGCGTTCCGGTGC
>Ga0116129_1001694_pt1 | contig 11875 bp, 10 predicted proteins | sample June2015DPH_17_2_FD_89732 | JGI IMG/M metagenome (GOLD analysis project Ga0116129, IMG submission 89732) | Peatland microbial communities from SPRUCE experiment site at the Marcell Experimental Forest, Minnesota, USA - June2015DPH_17_10 | ecosystem: Environmental > Terrestrial > Soil > Wetlands...
ACGCACTTGCCGATCCCGCTCGAGGAGACCGGAGCGTTCAACCTGTTTGCCTGGCAGGGGGTGTGGGTGGCGGGGCTGTGGATCGGGGCGCGGTCGGCGCTGGGGGACACACCGCTGAGCCATACGCCGCGCTGGGTAGTGTCGTTCTCCCTGGTTGCCTGCCTGTTCTTCATTGGGATTCGGCATGGATGGCTGGGGCCGCATTTGACCCAGCCGGCGCTGGGCATTCAGCTGGACAAATGGCAGCTGGGGTGGCTGCGGATCATCAATCTGGTCACATTTACGGTGGTGGTGTACTGGATGCGGCCGGTGCTGGTGCGGCTGATTGCGATCGAACCGTTTCTGACTCTGGGCAAGGCTTCGCTGCGGGTGTTCTGCGCGCATTTGTTTTTTGTGTTTGTCGGCCTGGCTCTGCTCTACCAGGACGTAGGCCAGGATGTGGGCGGCCCGATTGAACAACTGCATGGAGCCACGGCAATTACGCTGCTGGTGGTGACGTTTGTGGCGCTGTTTCTGGTGGCCGCAAACGAGGTGCGCAAGCGGCGGGCCGAACGGGTGGCGAAAAAGATCGAAAACGATAAGAGAAGCCCGTCGGTACCGGCTTTGCCGTAGGGCCGGAGCAGGGGTCGTCTGACTCTCTCAAGAAAATCAAATTCACACAACGTTTGCATTCTATTCGTCTGGCTGCATTAGTCTGTTCATAGTTCCGCGTGGCCCGCGCTCCAGAGAGTGAATTGGCCGCCGGGCGAGGGCAGACCGTTTGAGCCAAACCGTATTTGTACTGGAAGACGAAGCTGATATTGCGCGATTGGTGCAGCATCACCTGGAAGCAGCCGGATTTTCAATACGCCTGTTTTTGACTCCGACCAATCTGATTCCCGATGCTGAGCGCACGCCGCCAGCATTGTTTCTGCTCGACATTATGGTCCCGGGCGGGGACGGGCTGGATGTGTGCCGGCGGTTGCGGGCCAATGCGGCCCTGTCAACGATTCCGATTATTTTTCTGACCGCGCGGGCGGGGGAAAACGACCGCGTGCTGGGCCTGGAACTGGGCGCAGACGACTACATTACCAAGCCGTTTGCCACCCGCGAGCTGGTGGCGCGGGTCAAGGCGGTGCTGCGGCGGTTCGAGCGGCCGACAACGCCGTCGATGATCAGCTTTGAAGAAGTCGTGATCGACGCCAACGCGATGCAGCTGAAGGTGCGCGGGGAACTGACGACGACGACGGCGACCGAGTTCCGGCTGCTCGATTATCTGGCGCGTCATCCCGGGCGGGTCTTCAGCCGCGATCATCTGCTGGACGCGGTGTGGGGCGATGCGCGGTTTGTGACGCCGCGTTCGGTCGACGTTTACGTGCGCCGCATCCGGGAGAAGATCGAGGTCGATGCGGAGAACCCGCGCTACCTGAAAACCGTGCGTGGCGCCGGCTACCGGTTCGAGCTGCCCAAGGCCGAATAAGCAGGCCAGCCGAATCCGGCATCCGCTGGACGGGAGCAAGTTTTGACGCGTGGAGTTTTCACCAAGCTACTGGGGCTTTTTGTCCTGCTGCTGGTCTTCCAGACCGTGGTGATGGAGTTTGTGTTTCGCCGGCTGGTGGAACATAGCGTAGGCGATACGTTTCATCGTCTGGCGCATGAAGCGATGTGGGCCGGACTGATTGCCCTGGCGCTGGCCATGTCGCTGGCGGCCTGGGCAGCGGGGCGCATCACAGCGAGAATCGAGCCGGTGGTGGCTTTTGCGCGGCGCATTGCCGAAGGCGACCTGAGCGCGCGCCTCGTGCTTGAGGGGGGCGATGAGCTGGCGGCGATGGAGGCAGCGCTGAACCAGACGGCGGAGCGGCTGGGACACAGCTTTGCGGAGATCGAGAATCGGCGCCAGGAACTGGCCGCGATTCTCGATTCAATGCAGGAGGCGGTGGTGGCCATTACGCCCGAGGGCGCGGTGCGCTGGTCGAACGCGGTGATGCAGAAGATCGCCGGAACGCAGCTCCATGCCGGCCGGCCGCTGGTGCATTTTGTGCGCGATCCGGATGTGCTGGCCTGCGTGCGCTCGGCCCTGGATTTGCGCGAGGTGAGGTTCGGGCGAGCCAGTTCGCTGGCGCCGGGACGGATGTTCGAGATCAATGCAGCGCCGCTGCCCTCTGGCGGGGCCCTGGTGGTGCTGCACGATGTGACGCGGATTGAAGCGGCGGAGAAGTCGCGGCGCGACTTTATCGCCAACGTGAGCCACGAGCTGCGCACGCCGTTGACCTCGATCCAGGGCTATGTGGAGACGCTGGTCGAAGACCCGCGGCCGAATGCGGAGACATCGCGGGAGTTTCTGGGCATCATTCATAAGAACGCCACGCGGATGAACCGGCTGACCGAAGATCTGCTGGCGCTGGCGAGCGTGGAAGGGCCTGATTACAAGCTGACGCTGCAGCCGACGCGGGCCTCAGCGCTGGTGCAGGATGCCATTGAGAGCCTGGGCGGGATGGTGGTCGATTCCGAGGTCGAACTGCAATCGACGGGGGCGCCCGATGATCTGGTGCTGGCGGATCCGGACGCGATGAACCAGGTGTTTGGCAACCTGATTGAGAATTCGCTCAAGTATGGCAAGTCCGGCAAGCGCGTTCGCGTGGGAGCCAGGCTTTTGGAAAGGGAAGTGGAGTTTAGCGTGCAGGACTTTGGGCCGGGGATTGCTTCTGAGCATTTGAATCGCATCTTCGAGCGGTTTTATCGCGTGGACAAGGCGCGGTCGCGGGAGTCCGGGGGCACCGGCCTGGGCCTGGCGATTGTGAAGCATATTGTGAATGCGCATGGCGGGCGGGTGTGGGCTGAAAGCGAGCTGGGTGCCGGTGCGCAATTCCATTTCACGTTGCCCCTTGCACCGACGCCGGTCGGTGAGAGAATGACAGCGGCGACCGTATAGCTCAAAAAGGTTCGCCTAAATTCTTTCCTATAAGAGTGGGCGAAGATGGAAACGATTTCAGGATCTCTTGCCGCGCGCCGCGTTTTTTCCCTTCTGATTTCTCTGCTGGCTGGATGGGCGGCCGCTTCTGCGGGTCAACAGCAGCGACCGCCGGCAGTGCCGCTGATTGCGCATGATCCGTACTTCAGCGTGTGGTCGATGGCCGACAAGCTTACCGACCAGAACACCCGGCACTGGACGGGGCGCCAGCAGCCGATCTTCGGATTGGCGCGGATTGACGGCAAGAGCTGGCGTTTTATGGGCGACGATCCGCGCGAGGTTCCCCCCATGGAACAGACCTCGCTCGCGGTGACCCCGACGCATACGATCTACGAGTTTCAGGCCTCGGGCGTCTCCCTCCAGGTGACCTTCTTTACGGCCGCGTTTCCCCAGAATCTGGACATTCTGTCGCGGCCGGTAACGTATTTGACGGTGACGGCGAAGGGAGAGGGCGCGCACGATCTTTCCGTCCTGATCGATGTGGATCCGGTGATTGCGGTCGATAGCCCGGACGAGGCGGTGACCTGGGGACGGTCGCGGGCCGAGGGGCTGACGGTGCTCAATGTCGGCTCGCGCGATCAGCGTGCGCTCAACCGGCCGGGCGACGATTTGCGAATTGACTGGGGGTACTTCCACCTGGGGGCGCCGGATACGGAGGGGGCCGAGTTTGCGCTCTCTGCCGATGCCATCGAGCGTTTTCAAAAAGCCGGCTCGCTTCCCCCGTCCGACCAGATGGATATGCCGCGCATGCCGCGCGACGGCGCGGCGGACCTGGCGGTCGAACTCCCCTTCGGGAAGTTGACTGCCCAGCCCATCAGCCGGCACGTACTGCTGGCCTATACGGAAGAGTTCGCGATCGAATACCTGGGCCGCAAGCTGCGGCCTTATTGGCAGCGCAACGGGTTGAGCGTTGAGCAGATGCTGGCCGAGGCCGAGAACCAGTTGCCGGCGCTGGACCGGCGGGGCGTGGCGCTCGACCAGGAACTGACGGCGGATCTTGAAAAGACAGGCGGCAAGGCGTATGCGCAACTGGCGGTTCTGGCTTATCGGCAGACGCTGGCAGCGCACGGGCTGGCGGCCGATGTGGATGGGACTCCGCTCCTGTTTCCCAAGGAGAACTTCTCTAACGGGTGCATTTCGACCGTAGACGTACTCTATCCTTCCGGGCCGTTCTTTCTGTTCTTCAATCCGGTCCTGCTCGAAGCGCAGCTCAAGCCGGTGCTCGAATATGCAGCGTTGCCACGGTGGAAATGGCCCTTTGCGCCGCATGACCTGGGCACGTATCCGCTGGCCGACGGGCAGGTGTACGGGGGCGGCGAGCGAACGGAAGAAGACCAGATGCCGGTAGAGGAGAGCGGGAACCTGCTGATCCTGGCAGCCCAGATGGAGCGGGAGCTGGGCAACTTCGACTTTGCGCGCACCTATTGGAAGCAGTTCACCCAGTGGGCGGAGTATTTGAAGCAGGAGGGGCTCGATCCCTCCAACCAGCTTTCGACCGACGACTTTGCCGGGCACCTGGCGCACAACGCAAATCTGTCCATCAAGGCTATTGAAGCGCTGGATGCCTATGCGATTCTGGCGCGCGGGGTGGGCAACTCGGACCTGGCCGAGCAGTACGCTCGGCTGGCGGCGGAGATGGCGGGCAAGTGGCAATTAATGGCCATCGACGGGGACCACTACAAGCTGGCTTTCGACAAACCGGGAACCTGGAGCCAGAAGTACAACCTGGTGTGGGACAGGGTCATGGACCTGAATCTGTTTCCGGCCAAGGTCGGGCAAACGGAGCTGGCTTTCTATCTGGAGCACATGAACCGGTTCGGCTTGCCGCTCGATAATCGGGCCGACTATACGAAACTGGACTGGTCGATCTGGACCTCGACCTTGGCTGAGCCGGGACAGGCGGCCGAGGTCGAGGCGTCGAACCAGATCCTGGACCGGACCTGGCACTGGATCAACGAGGGCCCAAGCCGGGTTCCGCTGACTGACTGGTACGACACCAAGACGGGCAAGCAGATCGGGTTCCAGGCGCGGTCCGTGGTGGGCGGAGTGTACATCAAGGCGCTGGCGGACAAAGGGCTCGCGGAGAAGTGGCGGAACCGCACCGAGCCTTAAGCGGACCAAGCCTTCAGCGGGCCCTGACTAGACCTTGGCCGGATCCTGACCCAGAGCCAGCGATTGGCCCTCGAAAGCCAGTCTCTCCCGTCCGCAACGAGCCAAGGAATGGAGGAGCCCGATAGGGACTCTGTTCAGAAACTGTGTTGCATGATCCCCTCTTCGTTCTTAGACCGAAACTAAAACTTATGAAACATGAAGAACGCCCCGAGAGAGAGACAGCCAAGAGCTAAAAAGTGATTCCAGTGCAGCCGGTCTCCAAAGTAGAAGACGCTGAACACACCAAAAACTGTGAGGGTGATGATCTCCTGGATCACTTTTAGCTGATCGGGGGAGAAGGTTCTGGCACCGATCCGATTGGCGGGAACCTGGAGGCAGTATTCGAAGAATGCTATTGACCAGCTTGCCAGGATTACTTTCCAGAGAGCGACCTCTTTAAACTTCAGATGACCATACCACGCGAAGGTCATAAAGATATTCGAGCCGATGAGCAAAAGGATGGTCCACATGTCCGCATATTACTAGCCGGGCGGGGGGAGGAAACGAACCCCCAGGACTGTTCGATTTCCCCCGGCGAGTTTCAAGACTCACTCACCAGGCAGCACCTTTCTCCCTTGACGATCGACAGGAGAAGCTCTCATTCTTTTGTTGAGCTTCGAGGGAGCTGCAATCGCCAGCCGAAGCGCTCCTCGCTGAGGCGCCCGGGGCGAAGTCGGCCGCAGGCCGAGTTCGAACAGCTGGGCCCTATCTCAGGAGCGATCGCCGTGGCGCTCAAGCAGGAGGAGGAGTGTCCATGTTCAAGGAATGGCGATCGCGTCTTGGCTTCTTTCTGCTTTCCAAGTCGCATCGTGAGATCGGCGAAGAACTGGAGTTTCACATCGAGCAGCAGACCCAGGCAAACCTTTGCGCTGGAATGACGCCCGAGCAGTCGCGCCGGCAGGCGCTCATCGCTTTCGGTGGAGTCCAGGCGGCACGAGAGCGCTCGCACGAACAACGCCCCAGCTTTTTCCTTGAGACCGTTGTCCAGGATGTTCGTTACGCCATGCGCGGCTTTTATCGCAATCCCATCTTTACGATCACGACCGTCGCCACGCTCATGCTCGCGATCGGAGCGACGACGGCGGTCTTTAGCGTCGTCGATCGAATCCTGTTCCGCCCGCTTCCCTATGCCAACGCCGACCGTCTTGTCTCGGTTGGCATGGTGCATTCTCTTGAAACCGAGTTTATGCTGGGCTACTTCTATTACGACTGGCAGCGCAGTCAAAAGCCCTTCGAGGCACTCACTTCCGAAAGCGCCACGACGGGCGAGTGCGACCTGACGGAGAGGCGCCCTGCACAACTGAGCTGTGAGACGGTGGAAGGCAATTTTCTGCCTACCCTGGGCATCTGGCCCGTCCTGGGTCGCAACTTCCTTCCCGAAGAAGACCTGCCGAACGGGCCACGCGTAGCCCTGATCTCCTTTGGCCTATGGCGCAATCATTACCACCTGGACCCGGGCATCCTGAATAAGGCAATTGATATCGACGGCACCCCGGTCCGCGTCGTCGGGGTATTGCCGAAAGATTTTGAGATGCCCAGACTTCAGGCCGCCGACCTGCTGTTTCCAACAACGACCGAGAGCCAGTCCAGTTGCGGCGAAGAAGCCGACAAGCAGAGTCTGAAAGCGCGGTTGATCGGCGAATTTGCTCACTCTCTGATGCAAGGTGGCAAGGTCGATCGGCAGGGTGGGGGCGAGCAAGAGCGACATTCTGCGGTTGGTCATGGGTGAGAGTCTGAGGTTGATTGCCGCCGGAACGGTGATTGGCCTCATTTCCGCGCTGGCGGCGACCCGCGTTCTCGCCAGCGAACTGTTTGGCATAGGCGCCCACGATCCGGGCACGTTTGTCATCGTGACACTGCTGCTGGTTGTGATTGCGCTGGTGGCGACCCTTGTGCCAGCCAGGTCTGCGAGCCGAGTCAATCCGATCGTGGCCCTGCGATGTGATTGAGATCGGTTCCCAAAACATCGGCTTATCGGCGGGCGGATTGTTCCTTGGTACGAGCAGGGTACAAACAGGGCGCAAACAGAGCACGGCGCTCAGGCCAGGAGCCTCGGGCCGTTACCGCCGTGAGGGGACTTGACCAAAGGGGTCACCGCACCCAAGGTCCAGAATTGGACGCTCACGGCCACTTCCTCTCTTCGACTGCTGTTGGGGTCCCGGGATCACAGCCCCGGCCATGGAGCCAGACCTCGATCTGGAACTTCCGGTAAAATGAGCAGTCGTGTCCTTTTGCGAGCCGCAGACTTGAACCGGTAACCGTAGGGGATTGGCCGCCTGCAACCGGAGAAACGCCAGGCACATTCAAATCCCCGTAACATTGGGCGTAGACAATGGGATGCACCAGTATATCTGTAAGGGAGAACTAAGTGAAAAAGACTCTGATTGTTATGGGGCTGTTCGCGTTTGCCTTGAGCGCAGTTCAGGCCCAGAAGCTGACCGGCGCCGGCGCTACCTTCCCCGAGCCTATCTATTCCAAGTGGTTTAGCGAGTACAGTGCGGCGCATCCCGGCGTTACGATCAACTACCAGGCGATTGGGTCGGGCGGAGGCGTTCGTCAGATGACGGCGGGGCTGGTGGATTTTGGCGCTTCCGACATGCCGGTAACCGATGAGCAGCTGGCGGATTCAAAGACCAAGCTGACGCACATTCCTACCGTAATGGGCGCGGTGGTGCCGAGCTTCAACGTTCCCGGCGTGAGCGATCTCAAGTTCAGCCCGGATGTGCTGGCGGATATTTACCTGGGCAAGATCGCGAACTGGAACGATCCGCGGATCGCCAAGGACAACGCGGGCGTTTCACTGCCCAACCTGAAGATCATTGTGGTTCATCGTTCCGATGGCAGCGGAACGTCGTACATCTTCACCGACTATCTCTCAAAAGTGAGCAATGACTGGGCCAACGGGCCGGGGCGCGGCGCTTCGCCTTCGTGGCCGATGGGCGTGGGCGGCAAGGGCAACCCGGGCGTGGCCGGACTGGTTCGCCAGCTGCCGGGCGCGATCGGCTACGTGGAACTGTTGTACGCGCTGCAAAACCACATCAGCTACGGCGAGATCAGGAACGCTGCGGGGAACTGGGTGAAGGCCTCAATTGACGGTGTGACGGCGGCGGCGGCCAGCATCAAGGAGATGCCCTCCGACTACCGCGTCTCGATCACCAATGCGCCGGGCAAGGACGCTTATCCGATTTCGAGCTTCACCTACCTGCTGGTGCCACTGAAGTTTCCGGACGCAGAGAAGGGTAAGGTGCTCAAGGACCTGCTGAGCTGGATGATCACTTCCGGCGAAGCCGAGGCCGCTGGGCTTTCCTATGCGCCTCTGCCGAAGTCGGTCTCCGACAAGGTGCTGAAGACGATTTATTCGTTGCAGTAAATTCAAGGCTGCAAAGGGAATGGTCCGGCTCGACAGAGCCGGACCATTTTCGTCTGGAGTGAAGGCGCGCCTGACAGGCCGTGGAGTGGACGTTGGCTTGACCGACAAATCGCGGGAAGTTGAAGAACCTCGACGCTGGTCAGAAGTGCTTCCGCGTTGAAGAGTCAGTCGCTGATCTTCGGTTGGAACGCGAGCATGGCTAACGTTCATTCTGACGCAGTCACTAGATCCCAAGCAAAATATTGAGCAAGCGGAAACACATTCTGCGAGATTTTCGCGAAGCGGATTCGGCTGATTTTGAGCAGGTCTTCGCTTTTTTGCGGCCAATCAGCCTTGGGGGGGCTAGAGAGTGATGCCGAAGATCGGAACGAGGGCAAGGAGTCTCACAGAATGCCCGGCGCACAATCCCGTATGCTGCTGTGGCTGGTCCTCCGCGAGTGTCTCCTTCTATTGGTGCTCGGCCTCGCCATCGGAATTCCGATCTCTCTCTGAGTTCCACGCGCATTCTCAACAGTCTCCTCTACCAGCTGAGCCCGCTCGATCCGATGGCCATCTCGACGGCCATTGCCGCAGTTGCGCTCATGACCGTCGCCGCGGCGTGGCTGCCCGCCAGGCGTGCCACCAAAATCAACCCCATAGAGGCATTGCGCGCAGAGTAATTTCGACCTAAGAAAACCGCAGGAGATGCCATTTTGGGCCACTTCAGTGCATTGTTTGGACTGCACTGTCCGCGGCTCGGCAATCGACCGAATTGGTGAGATCCCCACGAACTGCGACTGATTGTGGATTCAAGCCGGTCGAGAACGAGCAGGGGTTCAACTGCAGCGTTCGGGTTAAATGGTGCGGTCGGCACCGGCACGCATGATGCTTGCTGAAAGTTCGCGCGCTTGGTGAAATCCCTGCACTTTCGTGGATTGTCTGGGACCGACCCGGCGGCCAGTTCGCGCTTGGTGCAAGGCTATCTCGGCGTGGATCGAACTTCGACTTCGAACACATCGGCAAGACTGGGAGTATGTGCCCGGTAGGGTGTCCAGGCGGGGGACCGGCCTTGGTAGCTTCCTTCCGCCCATTCTCCTTCCGCCATCTCGATGGGCGGAAGGAGAATGGGACGCGGGTCGAAGGGCGGGCATGCCGATTCGAATCTTGAGCGGCGAAGAGACAGTTACCGGGACCGATTGCGGCTACTGTCACTGGAGCGGACCCGGTACGTGCCTGGGTGCGGGGTGTCCTCAGGAGGCGCGATGATCGGCGATGAGGCGGTCGAGGAGAGGAATGAGTTGTTCGCCGGTTTTGGGCAAAACAAAGGAATTTGCCGCCTCGTCCCAATCGAGCTTGAAGCTGGTCGAGAGGGCTGAAATCCAGATCTGCTGAATGGGAGCGTTGGGGGTAATGACGAACTTTCCCGGCGGCTGTTCGAAGAGTACGTTGATGAGGCCGCCCTGGCCGCCTTCGACCTCAAAGCCGGCCTCATCGTCTTCTTCGCGCGCGATCAAATGCTGCAGCAGCGCGTCGAGCGCCGTGCTTGTTGCTTTGCGGAACTCCTGCTCATCCATCATGGTCTCAGTCTACCAACTTGGTGGGGAGTTGGAGCGGCGGACTCGGACGCGGTCCTGCGGATTCTGAGCAGCCATAGGGCAGCAATTGGCCGGTTTTCGACCATCTTTGCCGATGGCTTGGCGCAACCGATTTTTGGAGACATTTGCGGAAAGTTCTGTCACTATCTTTTTCAGGCAATGATGTCTATACCACTAAAGTTATTCGGCGCGAGGCCGATATTGCTGTGCATGGGAAGATTTGCCGGCAGGAGGGATTATGGGAATTGTTCCAATTACCAGCCTCATTCCATTACCGACAAACCATGCGATTCCATCCGGGCTTGAGCTTTTGCCGATGGAACGCATAGAGAATTCAGCGAGGACCAGGGAGGAAGCCTATTCCCCCAGTGGCGGCAAGTCCCGGCGCGATTCGGCGGACGACGAACTGGATGGGGATGTCGACGAAGGCGAAGTGGACGAGTCGGAGGACGAGTTGGACCTCGGAGCGAAAGCCGAAACGGGGGTTGCGCTCTCCGCTGCCTGGCCCGCCGAGACGATCAGCCTTTACATCTGACTGGAATGGGCTGCTTGGGACCGGTCGGGTAGGAGCAGGACACCTTCCTGCGGGTGCGCCTCGTGCAGTGTCTTCTCAATAACTAGACAGATGATTTCATCTTTTTTTTTCGGGTTCGAGGGATGGTGCAGCCAGGTTGAATCTTCTCCAGAGTTTGCCGGCAGCGGGAAAGCTTTCAGTGATTAATTCTAGAGTGGCAGTCCAAACAAAAGGTTTTGGATCGTCATTCCAGGCGGCCAGAGATGCAGCGATAGCGGACTTGAAGTCTGCGACGCTATAAAAAAACGCCGCGTCGGATGGCCTTAGTGCTCCTGTTCGGGGTTGTCAAAACGGCAGCCGAGACTCCTCCGGCATAGAGGAGACGGATGATCGAGTTCTAGGACGAAGCGAAGCGGCAGATGCCGTTGCATTTCGATTTCCCTGAGGATGTGCGTTATCGCGAATGCACCACGGTGGAGCGGGTAAACGCGCGTCTGAAAGACGAGTTCGGCGAGCGCTCGGTGCGGGCGCGAGGCAACTCTAAGGTGATGTGCCATGTTATGTTCGGCATCGTTGCGCTGGCCGCAGATCAAATTCTGAGACGGATTACGTAGGCAAGACGAAATGCCCTCATCACCAAGCTCGATTGCAATTCTGTCGCTTTTCGTGTAATTTACTAACCAGTTAGTTAATTTATGGTCGATTCCAATCCAACGCGCACCAATGCCGATCGGTCCGATCAAACGCGGGCGCGCATTCTGGAGGCGGCGACGACAGAGTTCAGCGCCAACGGGCTGGCGGGGGCCCGTACGGAACGGATTGCCGAGTCCGCGGGCGTAAACAAGGCGCTGCTCTACTACTATTTCCGTAATAAGAACGATCTGTACCGGGCGGCGCTCGAAGAGGTGGCTGAGCGGGTTTCGTTGTCCGGCATGTCCCTGCTCGAGCTCGAGAGCTCGGCCGGCGAACGACTGCTCCGCGCGGCCTTGAACCACTTTGACCGCATTTATTCGCAGCCCGTATTCCAAACGCTGCTGCAGCAGGAGATGATTCGGCTGCGCAAGGGCGAGAGCAATGCGCTGAGTCCGCTGGTCGACAAGCTGTTCCGGCCGATGTCTGAGCGGATGCTGGCGGCTGCCGAGGAAGGGATTCGGTCCGGCGAGCTGATTCCGGTGGAGAGCTCGCACCTGATTTACGCGACGTTGGGGCCCAATGTTCTTTACTTTCTTTCCGCGCCGATGATGCGGCTGATTGCCGACGGGGACCCGTTTGATCCTTCGGCCTTGGAGTTTCGCCGCAAGGCCGCAGTGGAGTAT
>Ga0116129_1001696_pt1 | contig 11870 bp, 10 predicted proteins | sample June2015DPH_17_2_FD_89732 | JGI IMG/M metagenome (GOLD analysis project Ga0116129, IMG submission 89732) | Peatland microbial communities from SPRUCE experiment site at the Marcell Experimental Forest, Minnesota, USA - June2015DPH_17_10 | ecosystem: Environmental > Terrestrial > Soil > Wetlands...
GCAGTAGACATGCAAGACATGCGGTCCGCACTTACTTTACTGTAGCAGTGTATCACATGCGGGCCGCACTTAGCGTAGCAGTACATCCATGCAAGACATGCGGCCTGCACTTACTTCAGTACATGCCACACTAGGGTCTACATCTAGTTCAGACGTAGCAGTGTATGAGATACATGCCGCCCGCACTTACCTACTTTAGCAGTAAATGCAAGACGTGCGGTCCGCACTTAGCTCAGGCGTAGCAGTGTCGGACATGCGGGCCGCACTTAGTGTAGCAGTACATAGTAGATGGAAGTCGTACAGTCTGCATTTGGTTAAGATGTAGCTGATAGTTAAGTTTAGCAATACAAGGCAGACTTGGGATCTACACTTTGTTCACTTGTAAGACATGTGGCCCTCACTTAGTTTGGATGGAATGATAATACTGGTAGTCTGGACTTAGTTTAGACCTTGCAGTGTGGGACATGTGGCTGGCAGTTACTTCTTTCATAATCTCTCTTATATGGAGGGACTGGAAGGAACACTTAGAATAATGGAACGATGAAAAGATAGCATGTATTATCTGAATGAATCGGACTCAGAATACACCCTATCTAAGTAGTCGTAGTCATCTATACACATGATTCACTCCGTCATTGAACGAAGGAGAAAGAATGGAGGACAAAGACACATACCTTCCAGACTAGTCTTCAGAATGAGACTCAGACAAATCCGACAAGGCCATGGATAGGAAGAACCGCGTTTACGATTACATTCCAGATACGACGGCGACGGGCAGGGCGACGGGCACGGTCGGCTCCAGTGGAAGCGTTGGCAACAGATGCAAGGTATGGCTGGGGTAACGAGTGGGTCAATTGATGGTATGATGATAAAAATAAGTGTCTTACCTTTAGACATATTAATGGAACAGGTAGCAATGAGAGACGTCAGCCCAGTTCCGCGTCTTTTTATACTGTTGAACATTCACGTGATGTGCGGCCCGCCTGTGAGAAAGTTCATCCTGTCAAAAGTTTATTCTTCAAGATCCACGTTCTGGGAGGCCTGCTTGTCACTTTAACTCTACTTGGATAAATTAACCACGACATGTAATTATATTGAGTATGTATTTACAGACCTAGGCAGAATGTAAATAGTAGGAGACTTGTAATTATTCGATTCATAAATCGGCGGAGCGGGACAAACTCAGGCGGGCCGCTCGTGGGCGGGATGAAATTGTTTTATGTGTGTATTGGCGGAGCAAGCAAAATGTAAATCGGTCATTGTATCATAGGCGAATACTTGTTTCTACATTCATTGAAAGATTTTCTTACTTGAATGACCAGCCCAGCCCACATTGAAGCCTGTCTCTCAGCATAACAACGTTGTCCTGCTCGGGCTGACGACTGGGCAGTGGACACCCAGTCATTGGCCTTCTTTTCAAAGAACATCAGAGTCCAATTCATCTCCTCCGGAACAAGCTGGACCTCTTCCTCCCATCTTAATTTTTTGGCGCGTGCTCGGAGCCAGTTAATTCGATATACTTGATAAGTGTTGAACGTTGAGAGAGTAAATCAGCTCTTGAAAGAATGAACACTTACATTCATCTAAGTATTCCGACTCACTACCCTCCACAATACTAATCTTCCAAATCCAGGATACGGGCGTCATTGATTCGCCTCTTGCATTAGGCTCGTATATTGCCTTCAACGGTCGAATATCGGCATCACGAAGTTCGCTGAATCGGCTAAGCACGGCAGATGGGACGTTCCGAAGGTGTTCCAAGGACCACTTTGCCAGTCTGTATACCCGGATATGATGACGGAGGTTGTGGTCCGCAGCATGCAGAGCAGCGTATCCTCGAGTTTTACCTTTTTTGTTCCATGATAACCTGATGTCTGTCCTGTAGATGTACGACTTGTGACATATTTCTCGTCGTACGCCTTCCAACGCTTCTTCCGCTTGGGCTATGCGAAGCTCAATCTCCTTTTTAGCAGCCGCTTGCAACTCTTGAGCAAGTACACCAGGAAACGTAGAAGGTAGAAGCAGTTCTATCTTCTCAACCTCACCTTCCGCTTCAACTGCGACTGTAGCTGGGTCATCATCTTCCGCGTCAGATATGACTTCATCACCGTATGGAATTTGCCGAAATATGACATCGTAGGCATCAAGCATGGGGAATAATGCTTCTGCTTTGTCGTGGAATCGATCGATTTGTGTTCTCAGTGTTTCTCTCTTTTTCGCAATTTCCTTCCTCTGGGTCACTGAAGGGGCTTTGCCTTGTTTTCGTATGAAAGCTACCACACTTGTCCTACACAAGTGAATTGAAAGCCATGAATTTCTGAGTGGCTGACATACTGATGCTCCTGAATTTTGAGTCCGTCAACCAGCCAGGCTGTGATCCCAATTCCGTTATTGAAGTCCAACTCTGACTCCATTAAACGTGCCTCCACCTCCCGCCGCGGGATCACTGCACAGTTATGAACAAAAACATTTATGAAAAATCTGAGACTTGACAATACCTTTTGGCAAGTTGTTGTTATAGATATCCATTGCGGAAACATCTGTTAGTCGATGACAATCGGCATTCTCAGCAAGTTCAGTCCAGGCCTGGATTTGCTCCACCGAAGCAGTCTGATTCATGAGTTCGAAATCCTCTGTGTGTTCTAAGCCGGTTTTGCATATTTTCCTCCATTTGGTACACAGAGATGCCTCTGAAATTTCAAATGCTGTGGGTGAGCCAGAGCAGTGTAAATTTCGTTGATCTTACCCATGTTCACCATTTTCTTCCAGTTGTTATCGGCGATATGAGCATCCATAACTTCCGTCCGATGGGCTAAAGTCATTGTCCGCGTCATTGGACTGATACCGTTTAATACACTCCAGTTCGTCTCCAGGATTTCTCCATCGACTTTGCCAATACCCTGGACAAAGGTGGGTGCATACCTAGCATAGCACTGGTCTTGATGACCATGCACATGAAAGAGGCCGATCGCAGGTAGCAATGGTAGGCCAGCTGGGAAGTCTAAAAAGGGACCAGCAGCAATTCGCCTAGACAAGTTGATACTGTACTGACAATTAATGTCGTATGCCAATATAACTCCAGGGATTCCATCCATGTTGCTGTGTTTAATGGATTCACAAAGCGCATAGTCCATGTTCATCTGCCGTTCACCTTTTTGGAAGTTGACGAAGCCGCCAGGTGTATAACATCCATGACGAAGACAAGCCAAAGCTCCGACGCCAGAAATATCACAACCTTTGTGGCATTTTGACTTGTCCAGAACGGCGCGATGTTCATTGCAGGTAATGGGCTGTGCGTGGTTAAGAACTGTCAATCAGCCTGCTGTCCGACTGACTGCTTGACACACCTCTTTTCCCTCCACTGTCTGAACGATGTGTTGTTCATATCTATGACGCTCCGTCATAAAGCTTTCACCATTCTTGATCCACACATCATCGGTACTCCGAGCTTGCATTTGATGAACGGCTACAAAGTTGCCATCTGCGACATAACCCCGCCAATAAAGCCAGCGTCTCTCGTCTTCTTTCCAATTCTCCGGAAGATTAACACCAGGCTGTGGGCAGGCAGGACAAAACAGTGCCAGGGCGGCTGCCTCAGGCTGTGCCGTTCGATTGCCAAACCCAAACCACTTTCTCTCTTTCATATTTCGCCACTGGCGACCGACCCTCAGTAGTTCACGGTATCTATCCTGAATGAAATAAGAGATGTCAGAGTAGACTGGAAAGAATTCACCACCTTACTCACTGGGATGCTTTGAGGAATAGCCTTGTTAGTCATTCGTCTGAGTTTCTGAAAATAGTGATAAGTCGATGTTTGACATTCCAGATTTTCCAGTAGGTAGTCGTCCAACAATTGGAATGAGAAGACCGTTCGGATCTGTTTGTATGTCGATGGATAATACCCCATCCGAAGCAGTTGTATATCTTCCGTAGCAGCATTTGGGCAAAGACAGACACGGAAAGGGAGATAATGAATACCATTGGTATGAACCACTACCATTAGTTTAGCACCTGGGAGGAGAGGAGTATCTCATGAGTCATATAGTAAATCATGTAAAACACTTCTTACCTGGAACTTTGGTAGTGGTGGGCTTTCCAGGATCTACCCAGTTATAGTCCTCAGAGTCGTCCTCCGCCTCTGGCAGCTCCGCCTCTGGCAGCTCCGCCTCTGGCAGCTCCGCCTCTGGCAGCTCCGCCTCCGGTCGCTCCGCCTCCGGTCGCTCCGCCTCTGGCAGTGCCGCATCTCGCTGCTCCGCCTCTGGCACCATCTCTGCTCCCTCACTGTCGTCTATGAACTCATCAGATGGCAGGCTAGGGCAAGGATGACCTCTGTGCCCAAGATTAATGCATATACCAACCTTCCAGAGCCAGGATGGAGCAAAGTACTGTCCTGTCCACTGTTCGATTCGATGGAAAGGGTGTCGGAGATGGGTTTCATGACAACAGTTGCGGCATGAAGTTGGCGACCCATTACAATCGGAGCAGCGATAGGTAGCCACATTTTGACAGCAATGGACGCAAGTTGAGTCTTCTGGAAAGGCTTCGAGATCCAGTATCTCCTGGATTTGTTGGTCACGGCGAGGGATCCATTCGCGAATGTAGTTTTGCGTCGTCTGAATGTAGAAACCTCAGTAGAGTATAATGTAATGAGAGGGAAGGGGATTCTTGCCGAGCCTGAATACTGTGGAAGATCATGGTCCAGGTAGATAAATGTATCATCTGCTGTCTGTATTGGGTGCTCATGATCCCCTCCCACCTTCTGTCTCTTCCTGGGAGAGGTCAAACCACTCCTCCCTGGCCGTACCATCGGTGTCTGTTGTTGGACCAGCCTTCCATTAGAATTCTGCTTGAACGTGAATTCGACAATCGAGGCTGGGTCTGGTATACGGCGGAGTCGATTCATGGTAGGGGCTGGCACAGACTGATACTTGACAAAGAGACTGGGAATGCCTGAATCGGGATGCACGTTATCGACCCATTGTAGACAACCCTAGTTATCTACAATCGATCGATAACGTGCAGCCTGCCCAGTGTTACTGAGACCATGAGTGTCCTTTATCTACATTGTCTCATGGTAACATAGCCCTCTACAGTTGTTCGTTATGGTGCAGTCCCAAAACGTCATCAAGCCATTAATACCATCAACATCCAGAAGGGGATGAATCACTATTTCAGTGACACAGCCCGATTGGGACGATTAGAAGGTCAGGGAAAGCTGCAAGAAGATTGAGTCATTTACCACGGTTCAATATCTTCTGTTATGGTGGAATCTGATGCGGACGCAGAAGCCCAGATTATCCAGATGCCAACCTTGTATAAATTTCTGCCTGCCCAACTCCAACTCCTCCAAGACAATGCAGAGACTGTGAAATCCCATGATAAGGTAAAGGGAAGATATAAGCTTATCAAGGCCATCCGAAAGCAAGTCCTGGCCCTCCCAGAGTCAAAGAATCTATCTCTCCAAGAGAAAGGCAACCTTGCTATAGCCGTGGACTCATGGTTTGCAGTGAGAACAAAGAAAACGGGGAAGAAGGTCAAGTTTGGGAAAACGTGGACAGGCAGATTAGCATTGTACGAGGAAAACAAAGTGATGACAAATGAGTTAAAGTTAAAGTTGTATGACAAAGGAAAGGCAGAGGGGAAGGAACCGAGGAACGCGTTCTCTTACTTTCAGGCTGCAATCACAGAACTTTGGGATGGGATATCGACGAAAGAGCAGGCGGCATATGAAACTTTGGCACAGAGGTGGAACGCAGAAGGGGTTTCTAGAGAACAAAAGCAAGCGTAAGTCCACTTCTCTCACTGGTGCGGGCCGCTCGACCAAGTGCGGGCCGCTTTACCAATATTGTAGGGCCAAGGCTGACTGGTCTGACAGAGGTGCTGAAAAACATACTATGGCAGCAACCAAGAAATTTGCTGAAGAAATGTATCGATCCTTCGGGATTAGATATCTATTCCTGGTCGCACTGGAAACTCCATCGGAAACCATCCAAACAGGCGTTCTCGATTTCAACGATTCTATAGCTGGTGGCATGTCTTACAGCACTGGACATCGAAACTGGAAGATGGAGGGGTTTGACATGGATTCGTGGAATGATCATAACCGAGATTATTACAACGCTGGAGATTCCCAATCCAAGGTGGAATCGAGGAAACTTCCAAGGGTCCACTTGCAGTTAATGACAAATAAGTATGGGGAGCCTGTACTTCCCAACCCTATTCTAGTCCCAGCAAAGCAAGAGGGACGGAGGTGGAAGCAGAGTGTAGTTAGGGCCTTTCTGTCAAAACACTATGGTATGTGGAGATGGCTGTTTCTGAAGAACGGTACTTACATACTCTATAAAGAACTAGCCTCTGGAACTAATAAATCCATTCCTTGGAAGAAGTTCCTGCCCCACACACGGCGTTGTGTCTCCACCGAATATTTGCCAGAGGCCTACCTACAGTACCTTGCAGAGCCATCATCGATGCGCGACAACCAATGTCACTCCCTCCTGAACTTTTGGTACCAACGACAAGTTGCTGGTTCTTCACCCGTCTTCAGATTTCGAAAATATCTCGTTGATGACAACTTGGTAGAGGCCAAGGAAAGAGAATTGGCTGTAGCAGAAAGCGAGGATGAAGTGGAAGATCATGATAGAGAGAAGACCATGTCGAAACCAAAGGGCAAGCGAAAGCAGCGGCTGGTCCGATCTGCCAAGGAGAAAGAAAAAGCCCGTTCCTCTGACGAATCATCCGATGCCTCTAGCTCAGAGGCCCAGTCCACACAAGGCGCGTTTGATGTTACACTACTCAATGATGAAGATGATCAGTTGGATGGCCTTGGCTTGACCCTTCTCAATAATGATTCGCCTATTGCTGGACCTTCCACCACCATTAGGCCTTCCAAAGATTCATTCCGCACCCCCGAGCGGCCCGCAGCCCAAGAGCTTGATGCACCACTCGATGTCAACTCAATACAACCTGAACTTCAAGTGGTCAACTCTTTCACAAATAGTTCGCCTGCACAACGAAAACCTTCCACCACCATTAGGCCTCCGAAAGATTCCTTCCGCACCCCTGAGCGGCCCGCAGCCGAAGAGCTTGATGAGGAGTTCAGAGTGACACCACTGGATATCAACTCATTGCAGCCTGAACTCCAGGATATTTTCCACTCCATGACCAAGAGTTCGCCTGCCGAACGAAAAATGCTAGTTACAGCCTTTCAAGCCCTCCAGGTCATGAGGGGAACTCCATCAAGATCTGGCGCCATTGCGGAGCAAGCTGTTCTAATCAGGGAGACTAACGATGCCAATGAGATGAAGAGATCGAGGTCAGACACTGTGGATCCAATTTCATCCTCGCCATCGAAGAAGTCAAGATTTCTTCAGCCTGATTCAAGGTCATACGAGGGAAATTCAAAGGACAGCCTGGATCTGATTGGGACTACAGAGGAAGCCAACCTGGCGGAGCGAAGTAGGGGAGATCCAAAGATAAAATCTAAAGGGAAGAAGAAGGTTGTTATCCCTTCTTCGGAGGGTCCCCGTCTTACACGTTCGCAAGTGCTATCTTCAAAAATGGCCACTAGGGCCAGCGCCAATCATCCTCGTAAATAATTCTATCATCTAGCTGGTGTGCATGATAATGTATGATAATACTTAAAGCTGTGTTTCTAATCTGAGCAATTGCTTGGCTCACTCTACACAGTACTACAGGAGAACTCAGTTGGTAAAGCTGCCTGTTTGTATGAGATTGGCTGTGACATTCAACATCACTCCTACTCAACCTTGATACCATACACCGACAATGATTTCAAACACCTCATTCCTTCGTCCTGTTGGAGGCCGCCCCTACGCCAGACAGCTCCAGGCGATAATCGACGAAAGGCGCCAATTGTCAACTTCTGGACTCCCTGAAGTCAAATCGCTTCCGGCTCGTCTAGGCCAGGAGTTCTTAGGTTACTTGGGCAGCCGGCTGCGCACCGCTGCGAAGAGATTTCACAACACCAAGTTCGTTTCCGACGTTTCCCAAGCGGCTTTTGAGAAGAAGATTAAGATTGAGTTTGTAAGTTGCCAAAGTCCCATTGCTGGTGGATACTCAACTTTGAATAGGACAACACCCTCCAACTCCTGGCCATCTTAGTTTCAGGTGGCAAACACTTCGCGGTTCCTGCATACATCAACCATTGTATCCACATCGAAGGCGACCAGTCGTACAAGATTGGGATGGGCTTTGATACGGAGGATGGGCTTACGGTGCTTTTGACCGATAGTGAAGATGACTGGTGGATCAATGGCAATGAGCCGCCATCCGACGTCCCCTCGCTGCTACGCGCTTGGAGGCGCTTTCAAACACTTGTAAGTCATTTGTCAGAATCTTTTTCTGCATGGGATGACCTTTTTAGTCGAAGCCAGTTCTATTTGGGATTGAGACCGCCTCGGATGAGAGACTCGACCACCACTACGAGTCGGTGAAGTTGAGCTACCAAGCGTTCTTTGCAACTTACGGTCGTTACAAAAGTCAACTGGAAGCCGTTCAGATGGAAATTCAAGAACTGGAGATAGCATTACCAGTAGCTGAGGAGGAGGAATTGGAGCTCTACAAGGCTAGATACACTTAGCTTAACCCATCTATCCCAATATATTACTGTCTTGTCCCACCAAGATTTGCCATGTATAAGGGTGACTCTATGACTGGCTGGCTACCCTACTAGGAGCGGTGCATGTCAGATGGGCTGGCCACGTTACTAGCTTAGTCCATCTATGACTAGTAGGTTGCACCACGTTTAGCCTTACGGTACATATATGACTAGCGGGCCGCACTTCAAACGTAGCGGTATGTCAGATTAGCAGGCCGCACTTAGACGAACGATCTGTGGCAATACCTAAAGACTTCTGGCGGGCACGTAGTTCATCCCTCACGCTCCCATCACAACATTACTCATGCTCATAATATCTGAAGATGCTGTTCAAACGTTCACCCACACACGTCCTCCTCGTTTTGTCGTGAGTTTTATTGCCATTTGAAACGTAACCATGCTCATCAGTTATCTTAGCGGACGGTATCGCCAGAACTCCTCCCAGCCCCTGTAGCGCAAGCTAATGTGCAGGCCAGTTTTTTTTCCGTTTTATACTTCAATGGCTTACTGACTATCTTTATCTCCTTCACTAGCAAGTGCCCGCAAACCATTCCTTTCGGATCCGCATCTTGCATTGTATGGGCGTTGCCCAAGCTGCGTTTCATACAATCGGCACTTGGGTTTTCGTGAGTCTCAACAGATTTCCTACCTTGTCTTCCTTTCCTTTTGTTTTTTCGACCTGCAGGAAGGGCTAGTTGCTACTATTGGCAAAGTTAGGACACTTGTAGGGCGTTAGGGCTGGGTTAAAATTATAAGTCTTATTGATCTCGTATGATGTCTAGATAAAAAAAATCTATCTGTAACAAACAAAATTGTACATGCAGGACTTACGTCCCACACTTTGTGCAGACGTAGATGTAAGACATGCGGCCCGCACCTCGATCTGACTGTAATAAGTGCGGCCCGCACCCATTTTGCCATCTAGCAATATATGCACAGCCTTGCATCCCACACTTGGTTGACACGTCGATGTAAGACATGCGGCCCGCACCTATTTCAGACGTACCAGTACCCATAATACGTGCGGCCCGCACCCAATTCTGCCATGTGTAGGCAGTACATGGAAGACTTGCATCCCGCACTAATTTCAGACGTAGTATAACCTGCGGCTCGCACTTCGTGCCGCCCGCACATCCATGCCCTGCGGCCCGCACCTAGTTCAGATGTAGCAGTACATGTAAGTCGTGCGGCCTGCACAGAGTTCAGCCATGTGTAGTACATGCAAGACTTGCATCCCGCACGTAGTTCAGACGTAGCAGTACTTGTATGACTGGCAGCCCGCACTTAGTTCAGCCCTGCATAGCAGCATCTAGGACGTGCGGCCCGCACCTAGTTCAGATGTAGCGGGCCGCACTTATGTCACCTTGTGTAGAGGTAAGTCTGTGATTCACCTAAATGTAGCAGTACACCAGGCTGCGGGGAAGCTAACTATAGTTTTAGTTATCTATAGCCATCCTGTATCAACTCATTTTGCGTCATCCACTCTTGCTCCCGTCGACTAATTGGATATTTCTCAGTGATAACATCCAGGACCCTTCGATGAAAGTATTGAACTAAGCAAAATCGGTCTCCATCTACCTCTCCAACTCCGTGGGCTAGAGCCTTGCCACAAATTCCAACTATCGTTCCTGGGTTATACTTGAAGCGGAGCCCGATGCCAGGAACCTCCAATCGTCCATTGGTGTAGTCGCCCAACGTGGTTAAGATATCATAGTATGGACTATAGCCTTTTCCATCTCGATGTAGATGAGACTCTCGATTTGATATTATGGAAAAGGCAGTGGATGGCGATGGATATAAAAGTCGGACCGGCCCCAGATTCTTCGTCACACTGGTACGAATCAAATTTTGCTGAAACCCTCGTAGAACTGATAGTCCGATTGCCGCAAGTTGGGGATGGATCAGTGCAAATACAGCCCCTAAAAGCGATAGGGATTCATGATCGTTACGAAGATATCGAACAGTCGGCGCGTCAGGCCAACCTCGGAGTGAGTTTGAAACAGACAGAATGTTGGCCGTATTAAACCAACAGGGCGAAAAGGGTATATGGCCAGGTGAGGTTGTAGTCTGTCCCAGAGGCTTATAGCCTTTGTCCCGTGCCTTCACCGGTCCCAAATCCTTGGGGAGACTCTTTTTAAACACATCATCCAGTTGATGGATGTTGGTTACCATTGAATCCTTGGAGGGACAATGAGTTTCTTTTGGTAGATCTTAATTTATATACATACGTTACGTGCCCGAGTAATGGCATCAGGTACATACCAAAGTACAATAATTCCTTTGGAATCGACAATCGTACAAGGCTCGTCTTGCAGTGGCAACAGGGCTCCATTGATAGTTGAAAATAGCGGGGGAAAACGGCAGAGAAGGGCTTGCTCATGCTCCGCCGACCTGATGTTCTGTGAGATCGTTAATGCGTCTGCGTACTCCTCAATCGACCAACTCAGATACACTGATTTAATTCATTAGTGCTGCAGAGCGGGGAGAATTGAAAAGGACACACAAGGGTTTTGGTATGCGCGGCAGACCTGAGCAACTATCATTTCCGAGTCTTTGAGGAGCCCATAAGATAGCTCATCATCATTAAGGAGTGGAACATCTTGGGTCCACAGTCTGTTAGACAGAGACTGTGTCATGTGTAAGGATAACTTTTCAGTGAGATTAATTGGTGAGTCAAAGTACTCCAAACTGAAAAGAGACATTGAGGTAATAGAAATGGGTAGCAGTAAGTATGTATGTGAGGGTTTATGTTGAGTTCAGAAAGGGCAAGTGTTGGTTCGACTTGGTTACGTCGAGCCCTGGTATGTTTTTTTATGTCCGCAACACCCTGACAAAGTCCTTGCAGTAAATTTATTAGTCTTAGTCGTTAGCCTACAGTAGTATGTACTCCTTGCACTGTGTAAATCCAAAGATTCAACAAAACAAAAAACAAAAAAAATAATAATGTACGACTGAATCCTGATGCTGCGGGCCGTGCAGCATTTGAATTATTCAGGTGACCTGCGGCCCGCAGGTACTTTGTGGATTATAGTACATTACTTTACATTAAAAATAATTGACAAACAACAAATTTAGGACTGATCAGGATTGAGGAAAGTAGTGCTATTATTTAATGATATATTTTTAAAATTTGCGCTGCGCGCAAGCTGCGCGCGCCGAAACCCAAGGCCGATGAGCGAGCTGCTGGGCAGCTCGCCTATGCTTGATGTGTACGACGAGCTCGGCCATCAGCCATGTGACAACGTCACATGGA
>Ga0116129_1001697_pt1 | contig 11869 bp, 11 predicted proteins | sample June2015DPH_17_2_FD_89732 | JGI IMG/M metagenome (GOLD analysis project Ga0116129, IMG submission 89732) | Peatland microbial communities from SPRUCE experiment site at the Marcell Experimental Forest, Minnesota, USA - June2015DPH_17_10 | ecosystem: Environmental > Terrestrial > Soil > Wetlands...
GAGACGATGCTCGAATGGCTCGGCAACACAATCACGGCCGAGGAACTCTGGATCAAATGGCTGCGATCGGTCTCGGTGCGGCAGTTCGAAACGGGTAAAATCGAAGCGAGTGAGTTCGCGCTCGCTGTGACCCGCGAGTTCGGTCTCGACATCGAGCCTAAGCGATTCCTGGAATCGTTCGCGGGCTGGCCCCGGGGGCTCTATCCAGGCGCCATGGAAATGCTGGCACGCATACCTGCACGCTATCGGCGCGCACTGCTTTCGAACAGCAATGCACTACATTGGCCCCGGCTGCTGAATGACATGGGACTCAAGGCGGCGTTCGAGCACCGGTTCGTCTCGCATCTCACGGGTAAGATAAAACCCGACGGCGCTGCCTTCGAGGATGTGATCAATTCGTTTGGGTGCGCCCCGGAGCAGGTACTGTTCCTCGACGACAACCTGCTCAACGTTGAGGCGGCTGCGGGTCTTGGCATGCGCGCGGCTCGGGTGGTAGGGCCCGGAGAAGCACAACGCGTCCTCACCGACTTCGGTATTATCGAGGAACACCGCCATGCCGCAAATCGAAGTTGACGCCGATAAGCCCTGGAGTATCGAGCGCCACGCCATCGATCCCATCCCGAACACCGATCGCCATGGATCTCCAGGCGAGTTGTTCCGGCTGTGGGTCGGTGCCAACGTCAATTACGTGGTGCTGATCACAGGGTCTCTGGCGATCGTGCGGGGACTTTCGCTGCAGGAGTCGATCTGGGCCATCGTCGTCGGCAATCTGCTCGGCTGCGCCATGGTTGGGCTGGCCAGCATCATGGGCCCCAAGACCGGAACGGCCGGCATCGTGACTTCTCGAACCAGCTTTGGGCAGCTCGGCGCCATCCTGCCGATTTTCATCAGCACGCTGGCGGCCATCGGCTGGTTTTCCATCAATTCGGTGGTTGCCACGGAGAGCCTGGCCAAGCTGTTCAGCATGCTGGGCCTGCCGCAGACCGCTTTGGTATCCGCGGCGGCCCTCTTGGTGGTGCTCGCCGCGGAGATCCTCATCGCCATCTATGGGCACGCCACCATCATCGCCGCCGAGAAATACGGCGCGATCGTGTTGGTGCTGTTGTTCCTCGGTTTCGCGTTGCTGGTGGTTCCCAAAATCGACTTCGCTGCCGCAGCCGCGGCACCGCACCCGGCGAAATTCGCCACCTGGCTGCTGGTCACCGGACTGATCTTTTCCTACCCGCTCTCTTGGACCAACTTCGCCTCGGATTACAGCCGTTATCTACCGGAGGCGACTTCCTGGCGCAGCATCGCAGTCGCCGCGGCAGCCGGCCAGTTCGTCTCGCTGGTATTTTGCGAGATCATCGGCGTTCTGTTCGCGATGGCCTTAGGTGGCGCACTGACCGATCCCGTGGCCGACCTGCCCAAGATTCTGCCCAGCTGGTACCTGTCGCCCTTCTTACTGGCGGTCATCGTTGGCAGCATTGCCGCCAACGTTCCCAATGGCTATACGGCGGGACTGGGATTGCTGGCCCTGCGGCTGCCGATCGGTCGCATCGCCTCGATGCTCTTGATCGCGGCGCTGACCCTCGCATTCCGGATCTTTACCCTGTTCTACGGCCACGCCATCGATCTGTACGAGCAATGGCTCGGCTATGTCCTGATCTGGACCGGACCCTGGATCTCGATCGTGGTGCTCGATTATTTCATGCGGTCGGGGCGCTATTCGCACCGGGACCTCATGACATGGGGAAGCGGCCGCTACTGGTATTCGGGCGGTGTGCTCTGGGCGGGAGTCGTCGCGTTCGTTCTCGGCCTGGCGGCCAGCTTGGCGTGCAGCAACTCCGATATGTATGCCAGTCCCTTGATGACCAGGTTGTTCGGCGGCACTGACTTGAGCTTCGAGGCGGGTATGCTGGTTTCCGGCGTGCTCTATTACTTTTTGAGCGGCAGGACGGCCGACAACCAGCTGCCCATCAAGATGAAGGGTGCCCAAAAGTAAGGGTGCGCGACCGGCGCTTTGGGGTCGGCCTTCCAGCATGATTCGCTTAGTGGCCGTGTAACTGCCGGGTCTGCGCCGCGCGGCGCGCCGCTGCGGAACGCTCCCCTGGCGAGCGCCGTGCAGCGGCTGAGCGCGCCTGCCGGGCCAGCGCCTGCGGCGAGGCCGCCGCAGAGCTTTCTCGCTGCAGTGCATTCTCCGACGCCCGTGACCGTTTCGCGCTGGCGGCGCTGCGGCGTGGGGCTCCGTGACCTCGCGCAAAATCGCGCGCGGCCTTCTTGCGGGTTTGCGCGGAGGTCTTTCCCGCCCTCGGCGGCGCGAGATCGACACCCGCGCGGCGCGCCTGCGACAGGCCAATGGCGATGGCCTGCTTGGCGGATCGCGCTCCATGTCTGCCTTTACGAATATGATCTATTTGTTCGCGAATGAACTCGCCCGCCTGGGTGGACGGCGATTTGCCGGCCTTCTTGTCGGCGCGGGCTCGATCCAGCGTTCGCTTCTCGGGCATGGTGGCTACCCTCAATGATTTCAATGAGCCTTTATCTACCCGTTTTGGCGCTGGCGTCCCCATAGGCCTAACCCGCGACCGGCCGTCGGAATCGACCGATCGAATGGCGGCTCTTACGAGGCAGGCAGATTCGGGCCGAAAGTGAGAACTGCTGCCTGGTCTATGCACGCCCCGGAGGCTCAAATATTCGAGCGGCGCCATAACCATCGTTCAGGTACTTCAATGCCACCATCATTTGTTCATCAATTTGCCTTGCCCTTTGGCTTGCCGCTGGTGGCAGGTATTGTCTTGATCATCCTATTCGCCAGCGCTGCCGGCAGGCTGCGCGCTCGCCGGCCGGCGCCGGCAGGCATCATGGGAAAACCGTTGATGACGGAAAACGAAAAGGCATTTTATCGCGCACTGAGGCGCGCTCTGCCGGGTTACCACGTGTTTCCTCAGGTCGCCTTCGCTGCGTTCCTGACCCATGACGGCAAGCTCCCGCGCAATGCTCGAGCCGCGGTGCGCAACAGATTCAGTCAGAAGATCGCTGACTTCGTGGTCTGCGACAAGGACAGCCTGAAGATTGCCGCGCTGGTAGAACTGGACGATCGTACCCACGACGCGAGCGCCGACCGCGAGCGCGACGCACTCACAAGCGCGGCGGGCTACAGAACCATCCGCTTCGAGTCGACGCAAAAGCCCAATGAGATCGAGATATCGGCGTTATTCAGCCGCCAGAGCGAATCGGCGGCACCTGTCCGGCTGCGGCCAGCGACGAAGGCCGCAAGGTGATGAACCTTGAGCGCTGCGGCCGCCCGCGGCGCTATACCAGCTTCAGATCCACCGGCGCCGTGCCCTGAAATACGTGCGTCACTTGAGTGGACGAAAGATCCCACATCGAATGGAATAATCCGCCGAGCACGGCGCGATAATCGTTCAGCACCGCATAGTCCCTATCCTGGAACAGTGTCCCACGAGCCAGACTCTGTTGCTCGCCGCGGACGGTCCCACCATTGATCGATCCACCGAGAATCCAGTAAACGGTACCGTGACCGTGATCCGTGCCGCGGTTGCCGTTCTCGCGAAAGGTCCGGCCGAACTCCGAGAGCACCACGACCACGGTGTTGTTCCACTCGGCGCCGAGGGACTGCGAGAACACTTGCAGCCCGCGCCCCAGGCTGCCGAGATTGGTGGCCAGCGCACCCTGCGCACCGCCTTCGTTGACGTGGGTGTCCCAACCGCCGACGTCGATGAAGCCAATGCGATACTTATCGCGCATCAGCTTGCCCATGCGTTCGGCTTCCAGTTCGAAGCCCTTGGTGTTGATGGCATTGCGATTCGCGGCATTCATCTCGTCGGCGAACGTCTGCGCCACCTCCTGGCGCAATTCGAGGCCGTCCCGCACGGCGCTTTGCAAGTGGTGGCCGGCGTACATGTCGCTCAAAATTTCCGCCTGGCGGCCATCGAAGGGCGGCGGCCTGCCGACATTCTTCAAGGAAAGATTCGGGACAGTGAGCGTGCCCTCGAAGGCCAGCGGCAGCGCGTCCGTGAAGGCGATCGAGGTATTGGCGTCGCTCGAGCCTACCAAGGTATCGGAGAGACGACCGAGAAAGCCGGAACGGTAGTTGCGCCCGCTGTTGTTCGGCTGGCCGAGCTCGATGCTGTCCTGCGTCTCGAAGTGGCTGCGCGACAGGTCATCGATTCCGGCGAAGGGGATGAAGGCCACCTGACGCTGCATGTACATCGCGCCGATGGTGTCGCGCACCGCCGGTGCCAGGGCCCAGTCGCCGTCCAATGCGAGCGCACCCGTGTTCGAGGCAGCATCGGGCTTGGCGATGGCGATGTTGGGGCGAACCTCGTAATAGAAGCTGCTGGAATACGGAATCAGCAGGTTGGTCGAATCATAGCCGCCGCGTAGAAACACCAGCAGGAACCGCGGCCCGCCGGCGGGCGCCGCGTACAGGCGTGCCGATACAGCGGCGCTCAGCAGAGCCGCGCCGCCGAATTTGAGTAAATGACGACGATTCATAGAGGTTCTCGGCGCGATGATGCGAACATTGGACTCATTCAAAATTGAATTCCGGCGCGGCGAGGAGGAACGTGTTCCACTCCTGCTGGGAATTAGCCCGGTTGAGCGCATCCTTGGTGTGCGCTGCCAGAAATGGCTCGACCGCCTCGAAATACAGTCGGTTCGATAATTGCGGAAATCCGGCGGCCGTGGCTGCCTCGCCGTCCTCAGGATCGAACAGCCCCGCGTTGCCGGAGCCGATGGCACGCGCGATCTCAAAGCGGCGGCTCATCTGGCCGGAACTGGCCCAGTTCAGTTCGGTGAGGGGATAGCCGTCGGGTGTCTGATGGCTATGCGGTCCCTCGCCCAAGCCGTTCAACCAATTGAGCATGGGGCGCGTGTTGTAGATCGGCTTGCCGTCGTACGCGAAGCGCAGCGCGGACACCACGAAGCGCGTGGGATCCTTGAACTTGGCGCCGAGCGCAGCGTTGATCTCGCGAGACAGCAACATCGTGTGCAGCACGGCGGCGATGTCGCCGTCGGTGTGCATGAAGGTCTGCGCCATGCGCTCGACCAGCGCCGGCGGCGGATTGTCGGCCACGAAGTACGTGGCGAGTTGCCGCGATACGAAACTCGCACAGGCGGGCTGGGCGACGATCAATGCCACCGCCTGCTGCACCTCGTCGAATCCTTGGCCCTGGATCGGATGCCCCAGCAATGTCTTCGCACCGAAATCGTGGCGCGCGGGATTGAACTCGAACGCTCCATGGCGCACGTAGAGCCGCTGCCATTCCGGTTTGAGGTGGGGCGCATCGCCGGCATTGATGCCGACGCCGGTGAGCACGCGCGCCAGATTCTGAACGTCCTGTTGCGAATAGCCGCTACCCACGCCGAGCGTGTGCAGTTCCATCAGCTCGCGCGCGTAATTCTCATTGATGTGCCCCGCGGCGTTCTGGTTGTTGTCGAGATACTGCAGCATGGCCGGATGCTCGAGGGTCGCCATGACCAGGTCCCTGAAATGTCCGAACACCTGCGGCCGGATCGCGCGCTCTTCGTAGTCGCCCACCAGCCAGCGAAGATTGGCCTTGTATTGAAACACGCTGAAGTGGTTGAGCCAGAACCACACCATCTGTTCCTGCAATTGCGCCGGCGAATACACCGCGCGCGGCAAATCACGGCGCGCCGCTTCGTAAGCGAGCCTGTTGCCGCGATCATTGAGTGCCTTACGGGCCTGCACCTTGTCGGCTCCATCCGGCATCGCGTTGATGATCTTGCGCTGCGCATTGACGTCGGCCAGCCAGCGCTGCGGATCGGCATGGGTCACCTCGAGCGCGTCGATCTGCGCTGCGATGGGCGCGGGCAATTGCGGTTGCTGCGGGTGCAATTGCCGCTGCAGAAATCTTTCGCGGCCCAGCCGCCCATAGTCCGCCACGCTGGCGCTGTCCAGCCCGAAAGACACGCGGTCGAGCCACAGCACATCCTCGCGGTGCAGCACCGGCAACGCCGCAGAGGCCGCCCGCGACCCCGAAGCAGCGCCGTTCGCGCCGCTTCCGCCGGGGGTCGTGCAGGCCGCGGCCAGCAGCAACATCAGCGCCGCCAATACCCTCGAGCGCCAAGGCAGGTAACCCCGCCCCGGCGCCCGCGACAGGACAGCGGTATCACAGTGAATTCTGGCGGGATTGGACAAAATTGCGGCCCTCTGCCGAAAAAACGGCCTTTAGAGCATCCCGTTGACGGCATCATGACCTAAAATGACCGGCGACCTTGACATAATTAACTGCTAACGTTGTGCAGGGTTGAATCGAAAACCGTCGTGTTAACTGCAATGAGAGCAAACCATGGCCAAGAAAGAATCAAGTACAGAGAACGATGTGAAAGCCCGTCGGTCCGCCCCGCTGGTGACTCCGACGGATCTGGGCGCGGAAGCGCAGAAGAACATTGCGGGGGGCATGAACGGCATTCTCGCGGATGTGTTTGCGCTCTACCTGAAGACCAAGAATTTTCATTGGCATATGAGCGGGCCGCACTTTCGCGACTACCACCTGCTGCTCGACGAACAGGCCGATCAGCTTTATGCCATGACCGACCCGATTGCCGAGCGCATCCGCAAAACCGGCGGCTCGACGTTGCGCTCGATCGGCCACATTGCCAGGCTGCAGCGCATTCAGGACAACGACGCGGAATACGTGGATCCGCTCGACATGCTGGCTGAACTGCGTGAAGACAATCAGACCCTGGCGGCGCGCCTGCGCGAAGTTCACGATGTCGTCGATGAAGTTCGCGACATTGCGACGGCCAGCCTGATCGAGAATTGGATCGACGAGACCGAACGGCGTACGTGGTTTCTGTTCGAGTCGAGCCGCAAGGGCGGCACCGGACACTGATCGGGCGAGCCTGACCTAAGGCGACCGGGGCTCACGGAGTTCCGGGGCGGTGATGATCTCGAACCTGGTCACGTGGGGCGTTGCCGGGCTGGCGACGGCGGGGATTCTGTTTCGGCCATTCAAGATGCCCGAAGCAGCGTGCGCATTGGCGGGCGCGCTCGTATTGATCCTGCTTGGGCTGCTGCCGCTGAGCGCGGCGTTCAGCGGCGTCGCGAAGGGCGTCGACGTTTATTTGTTCCTGACGGGCATGATGTTGTTGGCAGAGCTTGCCCGGCAGGAAGGTCTCTTCGATTGGCTGGCGGCGCGCGCGGCTGTCCTGGCGCGGGGCTCGGCGAGCCGGTTGTTCGCGCTGGTGTACCTCGTCGGTATCCTAGTGACGGTGTTTCTCTCCAACGACGCAACCGCCGTCGTACTGACCCCTGCCGTGGCTGCCGTGATGCGCGCGGCAAAGCTCGAACGGCCATTACCTTACCTGTACATCTGCGCATTCATCGCCAACGCGGCGAGCTTCGTGCTGCCGATTTCCAATCCCGCCAATCTCGTCATCTACGCCGCTCACATGCCACCGCTCTTGCAATGGCTGCCAAGATTTGCGTTGCCCTCGCTGCTGGCGATCGCGATCACATTCATCTTGCTGCGCTGGAGCCAACGAGTGGCGTTGCAACATGCGCCCTCGACCGATGTGACGGTGCCGAGCTTGTCGGCGGCCGCCAAGCTGGCTGCGTCGGGCATTGCAGCCACGGCCCTGCTTCTCATGCTGACGTCGGCGCGAGGGCGCCCTCTCGGGCTGCCCACCTGCGCGGCGGGCGCGGTCACGGTCGCAGCGGTTTCTCTAGCCGTGCGCTGCTCGCCGTGGCGATTCGTGCGCGAGGTTTCGTGGGGAGTCATCCCGCTCGTTGCCGGGCTTTTCGTTCTGGTGGAAGCGCTCGATCGAACCGGCATCATTCGCGCGCTGGGCATGCTCCTCGGCGACGAGGTGCGGCAGTCGCCGGCTGTCGCCGCCGCCGGCTCCGGAATCGTCGTCGGCCTCATCTCGAATCTCATCAACAACCTGCCCGCCGGCCTCATTGCCGGCACCGCCGTGCAGGGCGCGCAGCTGCCCGCCAATGTCACCGCTTCCATTCTCATCGGCGTCGATCTCGGCCCCAACCTCTCGGTGAGCGGATCGCTCGCGACCATTTTGTGGTTGAGCGCCTTGCGGCGCGACGCCATTGAAGTGAAGGCTTGGGACTTCCTCAAGCTGGGTGTCATCATCATGCCGCCGGCGCTGCTGCTGGCGCTCGGCGCATTGGCCTGCCTTGCCATGTGAGTTATTTTCAGCGAGGCCATTGGTACAGCTAACTTGCAAGGAATTCCGATGAAAAAGCTTGCGGTCATGCTACGGTCGAATGCCGAGGAGTGGGTCCGGCTGCTGCGTGCGGCGCTGCCCCATCATGAAATTTTGACCGGTCCCTTCGAGGGGTCAGTCGAGAGCGCCGATGCCGAGTATGCCGTGGTCGCCAAGCCGGCACCCGGTGCGCTGGCCGCCCTCGAAAATCTAGAGGTGGTATTCAGCGTCAATGCCGGCGTCGAGGCATTGCTGGAAGGCGGCGAAGTACCGCCCGGCATTCCCATCGTGCGCATGGCCGATGCGGGTTTGGCGGAGGGCATGTTGGAATGGGTGCTCGCCGCAACCTTGGCCTGGCATCGCAACATGTTTGCCTACCGTACCGCGCAACTAGCCGGCAAGTGGGCACCGCTCAAAGAAATTCTGGCGCGCGATCGGCGCGTGAGCGTGCTTGGCGCCGGCCGTCTAGGTGGCCGGGTCGCGCAATTTCTCGCGCAGATCGGATTCGACACCCGCGTCTGGAGTCGATCGCCGAAGCAAATTGCCGGCGTCGTGAGCATGGCCGGCCGCGGCGATCTCGACAAGTGCGTCGCCGGTGCCGAGATTCTGATCAATCTGCTGCCGCTCACACCCGCGACCGAAAACCTGCTGGATCGACGCCTGCTGTCGTTGCTCGCGCCGCAGGCGGTGCTCATCAATGCCGGCCGCGGCCGTCACCTGGTCGATCGCGACGTCATCGAACTACTCGACAGCGGACAGCTGCGCGCGGCCGTTCTCGACGTGTTCCGCGAGGAGCCGCTGCCCGATGCCCATCCTTTCTGGCGGCATCCCGCTGTCTATTTGACACCGCACGTGGCAGCGCCGACGCACGCATCCACTGCGGTAACCGCCATCGCCGAAAACCTCCTCGGCTATGAGGCAGGCGCACCGCTGCGCCATGTGGTCGATCCCGATCTCGGTTATTGAGAACCGCCTCCGCGCCGTCGCGGCGACTTAGTTTGCGTTGCGAGTCATTCGAGCGGCGGCGGGGACTTCCCCTCCGCTGATCTTTTCGGCGCGCGCGGCGATGCCGCTTTCTTTGCGCGAGGCTTGGGCTTGCGGCTGTCAGTGGAAATTGTGGGCGGCTCGTCCGCGACATTGCTCGCCAAGGAATCGCTCCTGCTCGCTGCCATCTGCGCCTCGGCTTCCAGCCAATCTCGTTCCGCGGAGTCATCAGGGCGTCCGCGAGACTCCCAAAGCTGATATGCCAATTCTGCGATCGAGCGGTTTTCGCCAGACATCGCTGCACTCCTCATAGATGTAGCACTAAAATGTAATCAGTAATTGCAGGGCCTGTGCCCTCTCCCTCCCCTTTTATCGCCCTTGCGCAAGCCAGCCCGCTATCACCCTTGATCCCGACAGGCTGTAATCCCTTGACCGACAGACCAGTCGTATAGTGCGAACTTGACCGAGCGACCGCGGTCTGTCAATAAGATCATCGGAGGTTCGACTCATGCTGCGACTATTCCGATTATGGCGCCTCGCTGGTCGAGACCTAAGGTTGCTGTGGTATGCGTTGAGGCATAGCGGTCGTCCGCTTTGGCTGCTGCCGGTGGCGGTAGTCTTGGGCCTCTATGCGTTGGAGCCCGCGAACTTTGCCATGCCGCTGCTCGGCGCCGTCGATGACTTGGTTCTCCTTCCCCTGCTGCTGCATGCGGTGGTCAAATTCCTGCCGGCCGAGATCCGCTACGGCTTCGAGCGCCGCAGCGCGGCTTGAGCAGCAACGTTCTTGTGAACGCTCGAGGTCTACTCAGGTTGCCCAGGCAACAGCAAGTTCAAGAATAGCGCGCACATGCCGCCGGCGGCGATCCCGGAGGACAGCAGATCGCGCAGCAACTGCGGCAGCTGGCCGATTACCGTCGGCACGAAGGTGACGCCGAGCCCCACGCTCAAGGAAATGGCCGCGATGGTCGATGCGCGCCGATCCATGTTCACGCCGGCGAGAATCTTGATGCCCGCCACGGCCACCGTGCCGAACATGATGATGGTGGCGCCGCCGAGCACGGCCTGGGGCATGGCCTCGATGACACTGCCCACGACCGGGAATAGCCCCAGTGCAATCAGGATGAGCCCCACCCAGGTGCCGATGTAGCGGCTGCCGACGCCGGTCAGTTGGATCACGCCGTTGTTCTGCGCGAATGTGGTGCTCGGAAAAGAATTCAGCGCGGCCGCCAGCATCGAGGTAACGCCGTCGGCCATGACGCCGCCGCGCAGCCGTTGCAGGTACTTAGGTCCCGCAATGGGCTCGCCGCTGAGCGATGAGGTGGCGGTGATGTCGCCGATCGACTCGACCGCCGTGATCACATACAGAAAGGCGAACGGCAACAGCGCCGTCAGCTTGAAACCCAGGCCGTAGCGGAAGGGAATCGGCAAGGTCACCCACGGCGTCCGGCCATATTCGCCGAGTGCGACCTTGCCCGCCATCAGCGCCACCGCATACCCGCCCGCCAAACCCGCGATCACGGACAGGAGGCGCATCCAAGGCCGCTTGCCGGCGTTCAAGGTCACGATGAGCGCGATCACGATGAGCGCCAGGCCTAAATTTTCGGCCGAGCCGAAGCTGCCGTCCTGCTCGGCTTCGAAACCACCGCCCACGCTGGTGATTCCCACTTGCACCAGCGTGAGCCCGATCAGCGTCACCACGATGCCGGTCACCAGCGGCGTGATGATCCGGCTGGCCCGGCGGATGAAGGGACTCAAGATCAACGGTGTCAACGCGGCGGCGAAACATACGCCGAACACCAGGCCCAGCGCATCGTGCTGCGAGCTACCCGACGCCAGCGCCGATCGAGCTAGCGCGATGATGGGTGCCAAGAACACGAAGCTCGTGCCCTGGATGTTCAGCAGTCCCGAGCCCACCGGTCCGAGCCGGCGCGTTTGCAGCAGTGTGCCCACACCCGAAACCAACAGAGCCATGCTGACCAGGAAGACGCCGTCGGCGGCGGAAAGCTTGAGCGCTCGGGAAATGATCAGCGGCGGCGTGACGATGCCTACGAACACCGCGAGTACGTGCTGTAGAGCTACCAGCACCGAGAGACGCAGCGGCGGCGCATCGTTCAAACCATAGATGAGATCGGTGCGCGGCTTGTCGCCGGCGTCTGCTTCGCTGCTCACCGTGCCCCTCGTCTGAATGATATGCCTGGCGTGGTAGTCATTATGACCGAGAGCGCACAGTCGTCGCGGCGCAAATGTTCGCCGCAAAATCTTCGTCGATTAAGGTGTAATGTTTTCGATCCTGTGCTTACAATCCGTGCATCAGAAAGTCTTCATTCGAAAGACAGTTCGCGTTTTACAGGTGCAACAAAGAGGGGGAGAGTCCCACATGTCGATTCGCAAGTCGTCTTGGCTGCGCATGATGCTGGCCGTCTCGGTTTCGTTGGCGGGCTGGAGCGGCGCCGGCGCTCAAAACACAGGGACTAGCGCCGCGGTTTCCACCGCTGGCGGCTCGGAACTTGAAGAAATTACGGTGACCGCGCGCAAGCGCCAAGAGTCGATCCTCAACGTGCCGGTCGACGAACAAGTCATCCCCGCGCTGAAGCTGGAACAATTGCAGATTACCGACGTCATGGACCTGCCGCAGATCGTTCCCGGCCTCGAATTCGGGCATTCTCTGCTCTCGATCGGCACGCTGGTCTCGATC
>Ga0116129_1001700_pt1 | contig 11863 bp, 10 predicted proteins | sample June2015DPH_17_2_FD_89732 | JGI IMG/M metagenome (GOLD analysis project Ga0116129, IMG submission 89732) | Peatland microbial communities from SPRUCE experiment site at the Marcell Experimental Forest, Minnesota, USA - June2015DPH_17_10 | ecosystem: Environmental > Terrestrial > Soil > Wetlands...
AGGAGATTTTGGCCACGTTCGACTTGAAGACGCGGCTCGATCGAGTGCTCACCCTGCTCGGCCGCCGCATCGAGGTCTTGAAGGTCTCGCGTCAAATCGACGAGCGGACCCGTGAAGCCTTCGATGAACGGCAGAAAGAAGCGGTGTTGCGCGAACGGCTGAAGCAGATCCAGAAGGAACTGGGAGATACCGATACGTCCTCGGCCGAGCTCGAGGATCTAAAGAAGGCCGTCAAGGATGCAAGGATGCCGTCGGAAGTGGCGGAGCAGGCGGAGCGCGAGATCAAGCGGCTCGAGCGGATGCCGGACGGCGCCGCTGAGTATTCCATGACTCGTAACTATCTCGACTGGCTGCTGGCCATGCCTTGGTCGAAAGTCGATCCTGAAACGGTCAACATCGAACAGGCTCGTACCATCCTTGACCAGGATCACTACGGGCTGGAGAAAGTCAAGCGCCGGATCTTGGAATTCCTCGCCGTACGGAAGCTCAATCCCGAAGGCCGCAGCCCCATTCTCTGCTTCGTCGGACCGCCGGGCGTGGGCAAGACCTCTCTCGGCCAGAGCATTGCCAAGGCGATCGGCCTCAAATTCGGACGCGTGAGCCTGGGAGGCGTGCATGATGAGGCGGAGATCCGCGGCCATCGGCGCACCTATATCGGATCGCTGCCGGGCAATATCGCGCAAGCCATGCGCAAGGCCGGCAGCCGCAATCCCGTGCTCATGCTGGACGAGGTCGACAAGCTGTCGGCCAGCCACCAGGGCGACCCGTTTTCGGCCCTGCTCGAGGTGCTGGATCCGGAACAGAACAACTCGTTCCGCGACAATTATCTCGCCGTGCCCTTCGATCTATCGAAGGTGCTGTTCATCGGCACCGCCAACGTTCTGGAGTCCATTCCTGCGCCTCTGCGCGACCGCATGGAAATCATCGAACTGACCGGCTACACCGAGGAGGAAAAGCTGCAGATCGCCAGGCGCTACCTGCTTGCACGGCAGTTGACCGCGAACGGCCTCGCATCCGGCCAGGTGGAGATCTCGGACGACGCGCTGCGCCGTGTCATCATCGACCATACGCGTGAAGCCGGAGTGAGGAGTCTCGAACGCCAGATCGCTGCGCTGCTGCGCAACGTCGCCGTCACCATCGCCTCCGGCGACGCATCCAGTGTCTCCATCGGGCCGGATGAGGTCGCCCGTATCCTCGGTGCCGCGCGATTTGAAAGCGACGTCGCGCTGCGCACCAGCATCCCGGGCGTAGCCACCGGTCTCGCCTGGACCCCGGCGGGCGGCGATATCCTCTTCATCGAGTCGAGCCGCGTGAGGGGCAGCGGCAAGCTCATCCTGACCGGACAACTCGGCGAGGTCATGAAGGAGAGCGCTCAGGCAGCCGTCACCTGGGTGAAGTCTCAGGCGGATCGGCTGGGGATAGATCCCTCGGCATTGGACAATAGCGACTTACACATTCATGTTCCTGCCGGCGCTATCCCGAAGGACGGCCCGAGTGCCGGGGTCGCCATTGCCACCTCGTTGGCGTCGCTGTTATCTCACCGCACCGTGCGGGCGCAGATTGCCATGACCGGAGAAATCAGCCTGCGGGGTGTGGTGATGCCGGTCGGCGGCATCAAGGAGAAATGCGTGGCTGCAGCGCGCGCCGGCATTCGCACCGTGATCCTGCCGGCCCGCAACCGGCGCGATCTCGAGGACATTCCTGAGAGCGTGCGGGCCAAGCTCGAGTTCGTCTGGGCGGAGAAAATCGACGACGTTCTCGCTCGGGCACTGGACGATGCGCCCGCGCAACGGGCGGCGGCCTAACCCCGGTACCGATGCCCGTCGGCGGCTTAAAAAACCCGGCCTTCGCCGGCGAGGCGTTGATCCACCTCGTCTTCCGCCGCCAGCCAGTCATCGAGTTCGTGACCGGGAGCGAAACCACGGCGTTGCGCTTTGAGGTAGGCCAAATTGGCAATCGACACACCCCGGTCTTCGGCAACACGCGGCACTATATACAACGCCAGATTGCGGAGGACAATTCCCGAAACCATCCGCTTTTGCGATTCTGCAATGTGTGCTTTGGCGCCCGGCTCGGACGGTTGCGGCCTGATCGGCCGTTCCAACCTGATCTCACTGGTGTTCATAAAAACCTCTGCGCGCAATGGGTTTAGATGACGTCCACGATCTGACAGCGACGGTGCGATTATATCCGTCAAATGTGACGTTTCCATACGCGCAGCGGTTATGCGAACGTAGGCGCAATCCTACGATCTTGTTGCTCAATGAGCGGCGGGCATCAATAGCTTCTATTTATCACGCAGCTCGCGGCGGATGATTTTGCCGGTGGCCGTCATCGGCAAAGAAGCAACAAAGTCGATTTGCCGGGGATACTCGTGGGCTGACAGACGGGATTTCACGTAGTTCTGCAATTCAAGCACCAGCGCCTCGCCGGCATCGATGCTCTCGTGCAGCACGATGAAGGCCTTCACGATTTCGGTTCGCAAGTCGTCGGGCACGCCGATCACCGCCGCCAGTCGAACCGCAGGGTGCCCTAGCAGGCAATGACCATGTTGCATTCCGTCTGGCCATAGAACTCATTGATCGTCAGCCCGAATGTCTCGCGTCCCCAGTTGAGCAGCTCCTGGCCAAGAGACTCCCCGCCGCTGGCAATGCTGCGCATGTCGAGGCGCCAGCGCGCTCGAGGATTGGCGACGGAGCGCAGCATTTTCAATGCGGTCGGCGGCAGGAATGCATTGCGCACGCCGAGATCGTCGATCAATTGAAATGCCGCCTCCGGGTCGAATTTTGCGAATCGGTGTGAGACAACGGGCAGCCCGTGATGCCACGCCGGCAGCAGGACATCGAACAAGCCTCCGATCCACGCCCAATCCGCGGGTGTCCAAAAGCGGTCGCCCTGTTGCGGGGCAAAATCATGCGACATCTCGACACCGGGAAGGTGGCCCAGCAGGACGCGGTGTGCGTGCAGCGCACCTTTAGGCGAACCCGTCGTTCCCGATGTGTAAATGATCACCGCAGGATCATTGGCGTTCGTGGCGAGCGGATCCAAATCGATGCTCTGACGCAACAAGCCCTCGTGAAAGCCGACTGTGTCGGCGTTGACGCCGTCGATGGTGTAGATGACTTTGAGGTCCGGCAGACGGTCCCGTATGGCACGGATTTTCGCCGCTCCCGCAAGATCCGTGATTACCGCCCGCGTACCGCTGTCCGCCAGTCGAAATGCAAGTGCCTCGACTCCGAATAAACTGAACAAGGGCACGGCGATGGCGCCGATCTTGTAGATCGCAACGTGCGCAATCGCAGTCTCGGGCATCTGCGGGATCAGAACCGCAATCCGATCACCTGGCCTGACGCCCGCGCTCAGCAGCAAATTCGCCGCCTGATTGGACAGCCGGCGGATTTCGGCGAACGTGTACTCGACGTTCTCGCCGGCCGCCGGCTTATGGATCAGCGCGATTCGGCCCGGCTCATCGGACCATTTATCGCAGACGTCTACACCGATGTTATACCGTTCTGGAATCTCCCACGAGAACGCGGCGGCCACTTCCCATCCCTCATTTGGCAGCGCACGAAAAATTCGCAGCATCGGTGACTTCGCCAGATCCCTTGTACTTCGCGACCTGAGGGAACGGGCACAGGGGGCGCGTAATTGCGACACCCTTCGTCTTGTCGTCGGAAACATATTTCGTGGCTATGATCCGAGCCGGCGCCACACCTTTCTCCACCCACTGCTCGAGCGCCACGACCATATCGTGCTCGGCATCCCCAACACCGCCCGCTTGACCGAATTGATTGGGGCCCGGGCCGCCTCCGCAGTGGCCGACGCCCGGCGCCAAAAACAATCGATAGAATTGTTGGGTCTTCGCCAGCGTCGCCGGGTCCGACTTGTTTCCCTGAGCCGCCACCACAGCCTGGTAGTAGCGCACCGAGCTCAGCGGCGTGACGATCGAATCCGTCATGCCGGCGTATTGAATGAACTTCCCGCCGCGAGCCTTGAAGCCCTTGAACGTAACGTCATCGGCATTCATGATTTTACCGACGACCCTCTCGGCATCGGCCCTTCCCTTGTCGAGGTCGAAGCCGTGAAAGCTCCACTTGCGGTCCTGGTAGACGAAATTCCTGTAGTAATTCGCGCCGTACATGCTCATCTGCGCCTCAGTCTCCGCGGCTTCGAAGCTCGTGGCGCTGACCGTCTCGTTCCACCCGTTGGCCTCGCCGCCATAGGGCTGGCCCGGATACACCTGCCGCCCGGTGCTATCTTTGGGCCCCTGATGGATGGATTCGAAGGTCTGCAGCTTTGCGGGGCTCAGGCCGATCGACGAGGATGCAACCTGGCATCGCAGCGGATCGCTGATAAACCCAAGTTGAGCGTCTCCGGGTGCGGCGCAGGACGCCGTTACCGCATTGCCGATTTTTTTGAGATCCTCCAACGAGAGATAGCTGGCCTGACTCGCCAAGTTCAGGTTTTCGGTCCACATGAAGCTCGAAAACAGATTGGTCCATTCATTCGCCGCCGCGCCGCTGACGATGCCGTCGAAGTCCTCGGGGTAGCGCTGCGACTCCATGAATCCTTCCTGGCCGCCTTTCGAGCATCCTACGAAATAGGAATGGCTTGGCCCGCGGCCATAGAACGCGGCGGTTATCGCCTTTGCCGTCACCGCCGTCAAATGCACGGCGCGGTAGCCATGGTCGATGACCTTTTCCGGATGACCCAGCGCCCAGTCAGCGCTCGTGGGGCCGATTGCCGGGCCGTCGTGACCATCGTCGGTCGAGGCAACCACGGAACCCGCCAGCAAGGGGTTGAGCATGGAATCGTAGCGAATCGATCCGGCGAAACCGCCGTTCCCCACCGATTCGTAGCGGCCGGACCAGCCCGAGGGCGGCAGCCACACCTCGAACTTGATATCGGAATCCGGCGTCGGCCGGATCTCTCCGGTCACCCGGCAAAAGGCCATCGGGATTGCCTTCGGCTGCATATACCTGTGCGCCCAGGACGGAACCGGCGGTGTGAAGCCACCGGTGGCGACGGACTGCGCCAGAGTGATGGTTGTATTCGGCAACGCCAGATGCGCCAGATCCTCGCAACTTGCCGCGGCGGCGGGCAGCGTGCCGCAAGCGAGTAACGTGAATGAAGCCGATAAAAACAGCAATCTCGGATTACAACCAACCATTAAATTCCTCCCATTTCATGAAACCAACCCTGCGAATCGCCGTACTAATGCCTCGAGGTGAGGGTGATGCCTATCGTGCGCGGCCGGAATGTGCGGTCCAGTCTGAGAGAAAGCAGGTTCGTCTGCGGCATCTTCAGCAGCCCCGGATCATAGGTTTCATTGCCGGGATCTTCCGCCGACGTCGGCGCCGTCTGTCTGCTCGCGAATTGATCGTCCGCGCGCGCAAATCCGCTTCGTCCCCATGCGACGAAATCATATTGCACGTTCATCGCCACCGTCCAGGGATTGACACCCAACGAATCTCCCTGACGCGCGATCACCGGACGAATTCCCGTCTCCGGAGCCGGCGCCGGCGCCCCCCACTTGACATCGAAGACGCTCGATTCCAGCCGCAATCGCCCGTCCATCAGGCGGTTCTTGGACCCTCGGCTCAGTGCGGGTTAACGAGACACCGAGGCATTCAGCCGCCCGATGCGCTCGAGCGCGGGCGGGTGCGAATCGAAGAACGCTGAATGAATGCGATCGGGTGTGAGAGTCGCCGCATTGTCGCGAAACAGCTTGACCAAGGCAGCCGCCAACTTGCCCGCATCGGCATGGTCTGCCGCAAAATCGTCGGCCTCTCTCTCATGGCGGCGCGACCACCAGGACAGGACGGGCGTCGTAAAGAACGCAAAGACCGGGACGGTCATTACGAACAACAGCAGCGCCATCGCAGCGGACGGCACCGGCACGCCCAGCGCGCCGTAGAACCCCGGCTGCCGCGCCAGCCAAGCCAGCAGAGCCAAGCCGCCGAAGGTCAGCAACACGGACGCCACCAGCCGCTGACGCACATGATGCAGACGAAAATGGCCGAGTTCGTGGGCCAGCACCGCTTCGATCTCCTCCGCCTCGATCCGCGACAGCAAGGTGTCGAAGAAGACGATGCGCTTGTTGCGTCCGATACCGGTGAAGTAGGCGTTGCCGTGGGCGGAGCGCAGCGAACCGTCCATCACGAACACGCCGCCGCGCGCCGCGAATCCGCAGCGCTCGAGCAGGGATTCCAGCCGCTTCTTCAGCGCCTCATCGGCCAGCGGTGAAAATCGGTTGAAGAGCGGCGCAATGAACTTGGGAGCTGCCCAGGTCAGGCCCAGGGTCCACGCCAGCCAGACCAGCCACACCCAGATCCACCAGCGCGCTCCCGCGTCGTCCATGAGAGCGAGGGCGGCCAGCAACAGCGGGCCGCCAAGCACTACCGACAGCAGCAATTGTTTGGCGAAATCCAGCGCATAGAGCCGCGGCGAGATCCGGTTGAACCCGAAGCGGGCCTCTATCCTGAATGTTCTCCACACGGAGAAAGGCTGGCCGACCAACTGCAGCAACAGCATCAGGGTGGCAACGACGCAGGCGCCGCGCCAGGGCTCGGCCAACCCCGAATGACGCCAGAGAGCGTCAATGATCGCGAGACCACCGCCCAAGGTAACCCCAAGTTTGACCAGAGCCTCGACCACGGTCGCCCACCGGCCCAGCCGCACTCGGGCAACGGTGTAGTCGGCGGCTTTTTGCTGGTCCGCAAGCGCGACCTGTCCGCGAAACGGCGCAGGGACCTCGTTGCGATGCGCCTCTACGGCCGCGATCTGTCGCCAGGCCAGCCATAGCCGTGTCAGCGTCTCCGCCGCGACAGCGATGAGAAACGCCCAAGTCAGCCATTGCATCGTGTCTTCCTCGTCAGTTTCCCTCCCGCCTGGGATGAAGCCTAGACGAATTGCGTGGGCTGCGAAACACCAGCGGCTTCTCCCCCGCCTCGCGACTCTGCGCCGCCTCCGGGGGCAATTCCGCCTTCGCGACCGCCGCCGTCACCAAGTGATGGTGCGGGGACAAATCGCAGACCGGATCCGCATTGGCCGCGTCTCCCGTCATTAGATAGGCCTGGCAGCGGCATCCGCCGAAATCGCGGCCTTTTTCCGGGCAGCTTCGACACGGCTCTTTCATCCACGCGTCGCCGCGGAAATGATTGAAGCTCGAGGAGCCGTACCAAATCTCCTCGATGCCGGCGCTGCGCACATTGGGAAAATCGAGACCTGGCAACATGCGCGCGGCGTGGCAAGGCAGCGCGGTCCCATCCGGCGCAATGGTCAGAAAAATCGAGCCCAAGCCGTTCATGCAGGGTTTGGGGCGGCGCTCGAAGTAGTCGGGCACCACGAAGTAAATCTGCATCCGAAGGCCGACGCGCTCCCGAAAGCGCTGCATGGCCTGCTCCGCTCGCTGCACCTGTGCGCGGCTCGGCAGTAATTGTTCTCGATTGTGCCAGGCCCAGCCGTAGTACTGGGTATTGGCCAACTCCACATAATCGGCGCCCAGCCTCAAGGCCATCTCCAGAATCTCTTCCACGTGATCGATGTTGAGCCGGTGCAGGACCACATTGAGCACCATGGGATAGTCGTATTGCTTGATCAGGGCCGCCACCGCCGACTTCAGCTCGAAGGTACGGGTGCTGCTCAGAAAGTCATTCATCTGCTGAGTGCTGTCCTGGAAGGAGAGCTGAATGTGATCCAGGCCCGCCTGCTTCAGGGCCTGCAGGCGTGCATCGTTCAGGCCGACGCCGGAAGTGATGAGGTTGATATAGAAGCCGAGCCGGTGCGCCTCCGCCACGATGATCTCCAGATCGCCGCGAGACAGGGGCTCACCGCCCGACAGGCCCAGTTGCACGGCGCCGAGCGCTCGCGCCTCGCGCAGCACGCGCAGCCAGTCGTCGGTGTCGAGCTCCGCGGCGCTGTTCGCGAAGTCGGTGGGGTTGTAGCAGAAGGCGCAGTGCAGTGGGCATCGGTAAGTCAGCTCCAGCAGCAGCCACAGCGGCGGTCCTGGTTTCGGCACAGGGGTCGGCGCCGCGCTCGGCACTACGGCCACGGGAGAAGTGTTCACGTGCGAATTTGCAGCCATTTTTTTTCCACCGCCATGCTGACGAAGCGAATGACGTCGTCGAATAGATTGGCGGCCGCGAAGACGCGTTCGAGATCCGCCGTGATGTCGCTAATCGTCGTCGCGCCATCGCAGCGCTTCAATATCTCGCCTGCGCTGCCGTTGAGCTTGATCATTCCCTCTGGATAGAGGAGCACATGCGCATTCTGTGCGGCCTCCCATTGCAGCCGAAAACCACGCCCGACGGCGGGTCGCGACGCGGCCTGTATGACGGGTTGGCTCAAGCAGGAGCCATATAGCGCAGTGCCATGGCATCGCTCATCTGCCAGAGCACGTCGAGTTTGAATTTCAGAATGTCGAGCGCGCGCTCCTGCAGGGCGCGGGTGTCGAAGCGGTCCAGGGTCACCGCCAGACTGAATTCGACATCGCGGCGCGCCAGACTGACCCGGCTTTGAAAATACTGCAGCCCGGTGCGATCTATCCAGGAATAATGCTGTGGCCAATTCGCGAGACGCTGCTTGTGGATCTCCGGCGCGAAAAGCTCGGTCAGCGAGGAGCAGACAGCCTCCGGCCAGGGTGCGCGGCGCGCGAAATTCACATAGGCATCGACCGCGAACCGGACGCCCGGCAACACTTCCCCCAAGCCCTCCACCGCCTCTCGCGAAAGTCCCACCGCCTCCGCCAACCGCAGCCAGGATTCAATGCCGCCCGGATCCTCGCCGTAGCCATCGTGATCGAGAATGCGCTGCACCCAGGAACGGCGCACCGCCCGATCGGTACAGTTGGCCAGAATCGCGGCATCCTTGATGGGGATATTGATCTGATAGTAGAAGCGATTCGCAACCCAGCCGCGAATCTGCGCCGGCGTCGCCGCGCCGGAATTCATCAGCACATTGAAGGGATGATGAATGTGGTAGGCACGTCCCTGGGTTCGCAGTTGCGCCTCGAACTCCTCCCGGCTCCAGGCCGCACCGCTCATAGGGTGATTTCCATGCCATCCCACGCAACCTCGACGCCGCGGCGCGCCAGCTCGGCCGATTCCGCGGAGGCCTCGTTCAGAATGGGGTTGGTGTTGTTGATGTGGATCAAAATCCTGCGCGTGGTGGGCGGCAGTCGATCGAGCCACTCCAGCATTCCGCCCGCGCCGCTTTGCGCCAGGTGCCCGATGTCGCGGGCACGTTTGGACGAGATCCCCAGCCGAATCATTTCATCGTCGGTCCAGAACGTACCGTCCACGAGCACACAGGCGGCCGCCTGCATGGCACGCCACACTGCATCGTCGATGGCGCTCAAGCCCGGCGCATACACGGCCGTTTTCCCGCTGCCCTCGTCCTCGATGATCAGCGCCAGGTTGTCGCCGACGACTGGCGAATCGCGATTGGGCGAATAGGGAGCAGGCTTGCTGGCCACCGGCAATGCGTGCCACCGCACTCCGGGCACGGCATCGACCTTGAAACCGCCATCCTCCAGATCGATTCGGCGCCGCTCCACGCCGCAAAAATAGCCCAGCACGCCGAACACGGGATTGCCCCGGGTGAGATCGGCGAAGGTGCTGTCGGTACACCAAATCGGCCAGGGACGCACCGATTCACGCAGCATATACAGTCCGGTGGTGTGGTCGACCTGCCCGTCGACCAAGATGATGGCGGCGATGGCACTGTCGCGTATCGCGCGGCCCGGCTGCAGGTCGGGATTTGCCCGCAACTGCGCCAGGATGTCCGGAGAGGCGTTCACGAGCGCCCAGGCGGCGCCGCCGGCCACGGCGATGGAAGACTGGGTGCGGGCACGAGCCCGCAAGCTGCCCGCGCGATAACCCTTGCAGTTGGGGCAATTGCAATTCCATTGGGGAAAACCACCCCCCGCGGCCGACCCCAGCACCCGGATTTTCACGAAGAATGAGGCGCCGTCCTTGATGAGCACCGTCAAGGGCCTCATCAAGGACGCACGCCCTCGCTAATCAGCGATTGGACACATACATCGTAATTTCCATGCCGAACCGCAATTCAACCGCCTGTGGGGTTTCCCATTTCATATCGGAACTCCTATATAAACTACCGCTCCATACTCCGCCCGCCCCGCGGCGTGCCGAATCAGCGGCATCATGAAACTAGACTCATGATTTTCATGAGCCTGCTGCTCCGCATCGGGGCGGCCGGCCCTGGTACCATGACCCCAATGAGATTGCGGACCCGCTTGAATCTCGTGGTGGCGGCCTTGAGCGCCGCGTTCTTGATCGTGCTGATCGCGGCCGAGGTCGAGAGCACGCGGACCTCCGTGCGCGAGGAAATCGAGGCGGCAAACCGGGTGGCCTCGCAGCTCCTAGGCCGCCTGGCGGCAGTCTATTCCCAGGTCGGAGGACCGGACCTCGTACTCCAATTCCTGCAGCAGCTCGGCCGGGTCCGCTCCAATGAGGTGTCCCTGCAGACAGCCACGGGTACGGTCATATATCAATCACCGCCGGCCACCTACAAGGCCGGGCGCGAGGCGCCTGCATGGTTCGCGCGCCTGTTGGCGCCGCAACCGGCCCGGTACGCTTTTGCGCTGCGCGGCGGGGTCTTGCTGGTGGTGCAAGCCCAACCCTCGCGCGCCGTGCTCGATGCCTGGGATGACATCACAAGGCTGTCAGCCATCGCGGCAGCCATGTTCGTCATCGTGAATGGGCTGGCGTTCTGGTCGGTGAAACGCGCTCTCGAACCCTTTCCCGTCATCGCCGACGGACTCGAACGCATAGAGCAGGGAGATCTGGCATTCCGTCTGCCGCACCTCGCGGGCAATGAAGCTCATGCGATCGGCGCCGCCTTCAATCGCATGGCGCAGGCCGTGCAGGACAAGGTTCTGGCCGAGCGCAAAGCGCATGACGCCGAGTCGCGGCTCGAGGAGCGGCGGGAGATGGCTTCTCTGGCGGACCAGCGCGTCGAAGAGGAGCGGCGCTTGATCGCGCACGAATTGCATGATGAATTCGGCCAGTCGGTCACAGCCATTCGCAGTCTCGCGCTGGCGATCACCAGCCAAGAGGGGGCGCGGAATCCGGCGATCGGCGACGTGGCGCGATTGATTTCGGAGGAGGCTGCGCGGCTCTACGATGCCATGCACGGCCTGATCCCCAGGCTCACTCCCCTGTCGCTGGATACGCTTGGGCTCGCCGCAACGCTGGAGAGTCTGGTCCGCGACTGGCAGCGGCGCCACCCGTCGATTGCCCTGTCTCTTCGCCAGGAGCTGCCCATCGAACTCGGGCCCAGCATCAATCTCGCCATTTATAGAGTCGTGCAGGAGGGCCTGATCAACGCCCTGCGGCACGCACAGGCCTCGCGGGTGGACATCGCCGTGCAATGCGACGACCGCCGAATCACCGCGACGGTGACCGACGATGGGGTGGGACTGGCAGCGGAATGGGCGGCGCGGCCCGGACATTTCGGATTGCGCGGCTTGGCGGACCGCGTACAGCAATTGGGCGGCACGTTCATCATCGGCAATCAGGACGGCCGCGGCGTGAGGCTGGCCGCAGACATTCCATTGAGCGTTCCATTGAGCGTCCAGACATGATCCGTGTCCTATTGGTCGACGATCACGCCGTGGTGCGCATGGGATTCCGCCTGCTGCTGCAATCCAAGGCGGAAATGTCGGTGGTCGCCGAGGCCGATTCCGGCGAAGCCGCATGCCAGCTCTATCTCGAGGTCAAGCCCGACGTCGTGGTGATGGACCTCGCCATGCCGGGCATGGGAGGTCTCGAGGCGCTGCGGCGGATTCGCGCCCGCCACGCCCAAGCCCAGGTATTGACCTTGTCGGCACACGACGACC
>Ga0116129_1001702_pt1 | contig 11850 bp, 10 predicted proteins | sample June2015DPH_17_2_FD_89732 | JGI IMG/M metagenome (GOLD analysis project Ga0116129, IMG submission 89732) | Peatland microbial communities from SPRUCE experiment site at the Marcell Experimental Forest, Minnesota, USA - June2015DPH_17_10 | ecosystem: Environmental > Terrestrial > Soil > Wetlands...
GGCGAGGGTGAGAATCAGAATGAACATGACTTGGCCGTCCGCCTGGCCCCACCGGCTGCCGGCGGTGACGAAAGCCAGAGCCGCCGCATTCATCATGACTTCGATCGACATCAGCACGAACAGGATATTGCGCCGGACGAGAATACCCAGCAGCCCAAACGAGAACAACACCCCGGCGAGAATCAACGCGTATTGCATCGGCACAGTGGTCATGCGACTGCCGAGCGGCCAGCGCCTGTGAGAGATGATTCGATCAATGGTGTCTTCCCAGATGGAAGGCTGCGACCAGCCCGGCCAACAACAACATGGAAGCGAGCTCTACGGCCAACACATACGGCCCGAACAGCGCAATGCCGACCTCGACTGCGCCGACCGTCTGCCCACCGATCATGTCACGCGCGCCGTGCTGGACTAGTACCCGCACGAGTTCGCACAGCAACGCGAGCGACAGCACACCGGGCCCGATCCAGGTGCGTGGCGTCAGCCAGCGTCGCTCTTGGTCGACCGTGGCCTTCCCCAGGTTCAACATCATCACCACGAAGACGAACAGCACCATGATCGCACCGGCGTAAATAATTACTTCGAGAATGCCGGCGAACGGCGCGCCGACGCTGAAGAACACCATCGCCACCGCCAGCAGAGACACGATCAGATAGAGCAGCGCATGCACTGGGTTGTAGTTGGTGACCGCGAGCAGGGTTGCAATCACGGCGACTGCCGCCGCGAAATAAAAAGCCAACGCCATGCAAAGCTCCTTGTGCGTGCGGTCAGGGCAACAGCGTCTTAACGTCCACGGGCTGTGCCTCGTGGGCCGCCGCGCCAACAGGCTTGCCGGCAATGGCAAGGCCGGCGACGCGGTAGAAATTGTATTCAGGTACCTTGCCGGTGCCGTTGATCAGCAAATGCTCCTTCTCATACACGAGGTTCTGCCGATCGTATTCGCCCAGTTGGAAATCCGGCGTCAACTGGATCGCGCTGGTCGGGCAGGCTTCCTCGCATAGCCCGCAAAAAATGCAGCGTGAGAAGTTGATACGGAAAAATTCCGGATACCACCGGCCGTCCTCCGTCTGCGCTTTCTGCAGCGAGATGCAGGCGACCGGACAGACGACGGCGCAGAGATTGCACGCGACGCAGCGCTCTTCACCATCCGGGTCGCGCGTGAGTACGATGCGGCCGCGATAGCGCGGCGGCAGATACGGCATCACTTCCGGATACAGGATGGTGTCGCGCTTGCGCGTGGCATGCGAGAACACCATCACCATGCTGCGCAAATTGGAGTAGATCGCTTTGAGAAGGGTGAACATGGTGGTTAGCTGCCCCTGCCAGTGCCCGCGAGCACGATGGCCGCCGTGACGAGGAGATTTAAGAGCGCTAGCGGTAAGCATAGCTTCCAGCCCAGGGACATGATCTGATCGTAACGCGGCCGCGGCAGTGAGCCGCGGAGCAGAATGAAAATCATGATGAAAAAGAGTGTCTTCAATGCGAACCACACAAAGCTCAAAGGTGGCCACCAGTCGGTGAATGGTCCGTGCCAGCCGCCAAAAAAAAGCGTGGTCAGAAGCGATGACACGAGCACGATACCGACGTACTCCCCCACGTAGAACATGCCGAACTTCATGCCGGAGTATTCCGTGTGATAACCCGCTGTCAGCTCGTTTTCGGCTTCTGGCAGATCGAACGGAAAGCGGTGTGTGGTAGCGACCGCGGCCAAGGAGAATAGGCAGAAACCCAGGAACTGCGGAACGATGAACCAATGATGACTCTGCGCGGCGACGATATGATCGAGTTGGAAGGATCCGGCTTGGACTACCACGCCCATCAGAGCGAGTCCCATGAACACTTCGTAGCTCAGCATTTGCGCGGCCGCACGCAAACCGCCGAGCAAGGAATACTTGCTGTTGCTCGACCAGCCGCCGAGCATCGCGGCATACACCTCCAAGCTTGCGAGCGCAAAGAATAGCAGTACCCCGACGTTAAGATCCGGCGCTACGCCCCAACCGGGCGAGACCGGTACGATCAGGAAAGCCAACATGGCGGTAATCATCGCGACGGCGGGCGCGATGATGAATACCGGCTTGTCGACGAACGGCGGCACCCAGTCTTCCTTGAAGAATATTTTGATCATGTCCGCTGATACCTGCAGCAGTCCGAAGGGGCCGATGCGGTTCGGGCCGTAGCGGTCTTGCCATAGGGCGAGCAGACGGCGCTCGGCCCAGATCAACATCGCAGCACCCATGACTAATGCAAGCAGCAGCACAATCGCCTTGACGATGGCGATCAGCACCGCGGTGAGGCCCGGGGTCCACCAACTCAGCCAGTCACTCATGGGGCAGTCCCTTGGCGAGTGTGGCGATGGCGCCGGCGGCAAACCAGGGTGCTCCCGGCACGCCGACGGCGAGGCCGACGGTACCGCGCGGCAGACTCTGTCGGCGCTGCAACGGCAAGCGCACAGCGCCGTCCGGCAGGGTGACTTCGAGCGTGGCATCCTCGGCGGCGTCGAGCGTGTCTGCATCGGCAGGATTGAGCGCGACGTAGGCGGTGGGAATGAGGTTTGCCAACGGCGCGGCGCGTGCGGAGAGCTCATCGCTGCCGAAAATATGGGCGAGTGGCACCACGGTCCACGCGTCGGCGCGCGCGACGAACGCTGCTGGCACTGCGTCAGAATACGTCGACTCCGAGCCGTTCGCGGCCACCTCGATGAGTCGGATTCCCGGATCTCCGCCTTGCAGTTGGCCGCCCACCTCATCCTGGAATTTATTCCAGGCCTGCGGCGAGTTCCAGCCGGGTGCCCAAGCATACGGAATCAATGCACCCGGCCGCGTGCCGGCCTGGGTACCGTCGTGGCCTTCCATCGAGAAGGCGAGCGCGGTGTCGGTGTCCTGCGGTTGGCGCGGCTCATGGACCGAGAGATTGGCGCGCATCGCGGTGCGACCACTGTAGCGCGCTGGTTCACGCGCTACTTTAAGTCCTGTCATGCGAAATTTAGCATTGGGCGCCGCATGGACGATCCCGCTGAGCGCCGGCACCGCCTGCGCGAGCGCCGCCGTGACTTCATCGAAGTGGCTCCACTCGGCGGCAAGCTCGTAACGCCGGGCGCGCAAGTCCGCGAGCCACGCCCAAGATTCGCGGATCACGGTTTGGGGATCGTAGTAGGCGGGGTCATAGACTTGGAAATAACGTTGTGCGCGGCCCTCGTTGTTGACCACAGTGCCATCGCTTTCGGCAAAGGAGCCGGCGGACAGCACCACCTCAGCTTGGGCGGCCGTGGCATGGATCTGGTGATCGACCACGATCAGCTTGAGTTTGGACAGCACTGCGTCGACCCGCGCGCGATCGGCGCGACGATACAGGTCGTTTTCCAGCACGACCAGGGTATCAGCTTCGCCGCGTTCGATTTTGGCGAACGCCGCATCGAGATCCCTGCCGTCCTGCCCGCCGTGCAGCAGTGCGAGACCTAAGCTGTTGACTTCGGGTACCGCGAGGCAGATTTCCGCCGCCTTGCCTTGTCGATGCAGCGCCAGCGCGACGTTGGCCGCGGATTCCAGCAGTGCGGCCGAACCCGTGCCGGTACCCGATACGAGCAGCGGCCTTTTAGCGCTCAGCAGCGCGGCGGCAATGGTTTTTGCCAACTTCGCAGTGACCTCATCGAGCCCGTCGACTAGCGGCGCGGCGGGATCGAGCGCATGCGCCACCGCGAAACCGAGTCGCGCCAAATCATCCGGCGCGGCGCGGAACGTGACGGCGGCGATATCATCGATGCGGGTCGCCTCGATGCTGGCGACGAACACTGGATTTTTCTGATGCTGGCCGATGTCGGCGCGAGCCATGGCCAGCCAGTCGCCAACGTGTTTTTCGGCAGCGAGCGTGGCGGTTTTACCCTGCGCCGCGCAGCGCAATGCCAGCGCCACGCGCGGCGCGGTGTTGGTTACATCCTCGCCGAGCACCAACACCGCGTCGGCACTTTCAATACTGCGCAAGGTCGCCGTGGGCAGCAAACTCGCGCGCAGGATTTGCAGTGCGCGCAGAACCTGCGCGTACTCGCCGGTCGCGTGCCCGTCGTGGAACTGGTCAGCGCCGACCAGCGCGCGGAGCGCGAAGTTTGCCTCCAGGCTGGCGCGCGGCGAACCGATGCCGAGCGCGCCTTTTGCGGACTTGAGCAGGTTGGCGGCGTGCGTCAGCGCTGCACCCGGTTCGAGGACCACGAGGCTGCCATCGCTCAGTGCCAGCGGTTGGCGCGGGCGGTCTTTGCGATTGACGAAGCCGTAGCCAAAGCGGCCGCGGTCGCACAGGAAATAGTGATTGACCGACCCGTTGTAGCGATTCTCGATGCGCCGCAGTTCGCCGTAGCGCTCGCCCGGCGAGATGTTGCAACCTAAGGAGCACGCCTGGCAGATGCTGGGCGCGAACTGCATGTCCCACTTGCGGTTGTAACGCTCGCCATGGGTCTTGTCGGTGAATACCCCGGTGGGACAGACCTCGACCAGGTTGCCGGAAAACTCGCTCTCCAGCACGCCATCGGTGGCGCGCCCGAAATACACGTTAGATGCAACGCCATAGACGCCGAGGTCCGTGCCGCCGGCATAGTCCTTGTAGTAGCGCACGCAGCGGTAGCAAGCGATGCAGCGGTTCATCTCGTGATTGATAAACGGACCCAAGTACTGATTCTTGTGGGTGCGCTTGGTGAAACGGTAACGGCGCGTGGCGTGGCCGGTCATCACCGTCATATCCTGCAGATGGCAGTGACCGCCCTCCTCGCACACCGGGCAGTCGTGCGGGTGGTTGGTCATCAGCCACTCGATCACACTCTGACGGAATTGCTTTGCCTCCTCATCGGCGATGGAGATATGGATGCCGTCCGCTGCCGGTGTCATGCATGACATCACCAAGCGTCCGTCCTTGTCGTTGGCGTCGTGGTACTCCTTGACCGCGCACTGTCGGCAGGCGCCGACGCTACCGAGCGCCGGGTGCCAGCAAAAGTAGGGGATGTCGAGACCCAACGACAAACAGGCGTGCAGCAGATTGTCGCTACCGTCCACGTCGTACTGCTTACCGTCGATGTGAATCATCGCCACGTCGGTTCCTTGGATTCAATCTTTAAGCCACTGCCTGAGCTGCCGGCGCGGCGATGCCGGCCTCGAACTCATGGCGGAAAAACCTGAGCGCCGACTGCAACGGCTCCATCGCCCCTGGGGCAAGCGAGCAGAACGTGGTGCCGGGGCCGAGGAAGCGGGTCAGTTGTTCCAGTATCTGAATGTCGCCGGGCCGGCCTTCGCCGCGTTCCAGCGCGGCCAATAGTTTCTCGGTCCACGGCAGGCCGTCGCGGCACGGAGTGCACCAGCCGCATGACTCACGGGCAAAGAACTGTTCCAGGTTGCGTACCACCGGGATAATGCTCTGAGTGGCATCTACCACGGTCAGCAAGCCGGTCCCCATGCGACTGCCGGCCTTAGCGATAGTGTCAAAATCCATCGCCAGATCGAGATGCTCAGGCAGCAGAAATTCGGTCGAGGCGCCGCCGGGTAGCCAGCATTTGAGTTGAAGACCCTCTTTCATGCCACCGGCGTGTTGCTCGAGGATTTCGCGCGCGCTGGTGCCGAACGGCAGCTCCCAGATGGCGGGACGTTTGACGCGGCCGCTGACACCGTACAGCTTCGTGCCCGTATCGTGGCTCTTGCCACGCGACAAACCTTGGAACCATGGCAGACCGCGCAGCACGATATGCGGCACATTGCTCAACGTCTCGACGTTATTGACCACGGTGGGCTTGCCCCAGAGGCCGGCGATCTGCGGGAACGGCGGTTTGGCACGCGGATTGGCGCGGCGGCCTTCGAGCGAGTTGAGCAGCGCGGTTTCCTCGCCGCAGATATATCGACCGGCACCGGTGTGCACGAATAGTTCAAAGCTCCACGGCGAGCCGTGCACGTTGGCGCCGAGATAGCCGGCGGATTGGGCTTCCGCGATGGCGCGGTTCAGCCGCTCGGCGGCCAGCACGTATTCGCCGCGAAGAAATATGTAGCCGCGGCTCGCCTGGATTGCGTAGGCCGCCACGATCATCCCTTCGATCAGCTGATGCGGCGCGCCTTCCATGAGCAAGCGGTCCTTGAAAGAGCCGGGTTCCATCTCATCGCCATTGCAGATCAGGTACTTATGTCGCGGTGCGTCCGCGCCCATCGGCACTAGAGCCCATTTGACGCCGGCGGGGAAGCCGGCGCCGCCGCGGCCGCGCAGATTGGCGTCCCTCACCAGCTGAGTAACCTCGGCGGGCTGCATCTCCTTAACTGCTTTGCGCAACGCCGCGTAACCGTCCTCGGATTCGTAGCCGTCGAGATCCAGCGGCACCGCGAGGTTGAGACGGGAAGTGAGGGGTTTTAGCTCAGCGTGCGTCGTCATGGATAGCGCTCGAGCAGTTGCACGATTGTTTCTGGCGTGACGTCGCCGTGCGTATCATCGTCGATCATGAGCACCGGACCCTTGTCGCAGGCGCCGAGGCAGCAAATCGGCAGCAGAGTGAAGCGGCCGTCCGCGGTGGTTTGGCCGAGACGTACACCTAAGTGCTTGCAGAATGCATCCTTGACCTGATCGTAGCCGGTGAGAAAGCAGGCCACGCTGTCGCAGATCTTGATGACGTGCCGCCCCACCGGGCGGCGGAAAATAAGATTATAAAAGGTGGCGACGCCTTCGATGTCAGACGCGGCGATGCCGAGTACGCTGGCGATCGCGGGGATGGCGCCGTCCGGCACCCAGCCATGACGCTTTTGAACAATCTTGAGCGCTGTAATGCTGGTGGCACGCAAATCCTCGTAGTGATGTGCTTCGTGCTCGATCGCCGCGCGATCCTCGGCGTGAAGCACGAAGGACTCCGACCTGTCCGGCGGCATGGCGTGCGTGCTCGCGGGGATTTCCGCGCCCTGGTTGTGAATGGTTTCGGGAGGCATCAGCGGTCCACGTCTGCCATCACGAAGTCGATCGATGCGAGCAGCACGATCAGGTCCGGGATCATCGCGCCGCGAATGATGTAGGGAATCATTTGCAGATGCGGGAAGCTCGGCGTGCGTATGCGCGTGCGGTAGCTCATGGTGCTGCCGTCGCTGGTCAGATAATAGCTGTTGATGCCCTTGGTGGCTTCGATCAGCTGGGTCGACTCCCCGGGCGGTATCACCGGACCCCAGGATACGCCGACGAAGTGCGTGATGAGGGTTTCGATGTCGTGAAGCATCCGCTCGCGCGGCGGCGGACAGGTCAACGGATGGTCGGCTTTATAAGGGCCGGCCGGCATATGCTCCAAACACTGGCGGATGATGCGGCAGCTCTGGCGCAGTTCCTCGACACGGATGAGACAGCGATCGTAGGCGTCCCCGTTCTTGCCCACCGGCACGTCAAAGTCGAAGTTCTCGTAGCCTGAATACGGCCGTGCTTTGCGGTAATCAAAATTGCAGCCGGTCGCGCGCAGGCCGCCGCCGGTGACGCCCCATTCGAGGGCCTCCATCGTGTTGTACTGCGCGACGCCGATGGTACGGCCGCGCAGGATGCTGTTCTCGAGCGCGTTTTTCACGTACTCGTCGAGGCGTTTCGGGAACCACTCGAGGAATTCCCGCACCTTGGTGTCCCAGCCGGTCGGCAGATCCTGAGCGACGCCGCCGATGCGGAACCAGGCGGGGTGCATGCGAAATCCCGTGACGGCCTCGATCACGTCGTAGGCTTTCTGCCGATCGGCGAACATGAAGAAGATCGGCGTCATCGCGCCTAAGTCCTGGATGTAAGTGCCGAGGAACAGCAGATGCGAGGTGATGCGGAAGAATTCCGCCATCATCACGCGGATGGTCTTGACCCGATCCGGCACCTCGATGCCGGCGAGCTTTTCCACCGCCAGCACGTAGGGTAAGTTGTTCATTACCCCACCCAAATAGTCGATGCGGTCGGTGTAGGGGATGAAGGTGTGCCAGGATTGACGCTCGGCCATCTTCTCGGCGCCACGATGGTGGTAGCCGATGTCCGCCACCGCGTCGAGTATTTCCTCGCCATCGAGCTGCAGAATGATGCGAAACGCGCCGTGCGAAGAGGGATGATTCGGGCCAAGGTTCAAGAACATGAAGTCCTCCTCCTCGTTGCCGCGCTTCATGCCCCACTCTTCGGGGTCGAACTTGAGCGCCGCCTGTTCCTCGTCCTCGCGCGCAGCGGTCAGCAGATAGGGGTCGAACTCGGTGGCGCGCGCGGGGTAGTCCTTGCGACCCGGATGTCCTTCCCAGTAGCGTGGCAGAAGAATCCGCTGAAGATTCGGGTGGCCTTCGAAGCGGATGCCGAACAAATCCCAGACTTCGCGTTCGTACCAATTGGCGTTGGTATAGATACCGACGATGGATTTGACCGACGGGTGTTCCCCCAGCAATGCCACTTTGATGCGCATCTGCCCGGAATCTTGCGGGCCGCAGCGCTCAATCGACAACAAGTGGTAGAACAGCGTGAAGTCGGCCGGCGGCAGCGCTTCGCGGTGGCGCCGCATGCGCTCATCCACCGCCTGCAAGTCGAGTAGCATCCGGAACGGCCGCGGCACCGATTTCTTGAGGAAACTCAACACCGCATCGCGCTGTTCCAGCGGTGTCCAGAGCGTCGGCACGTCGTCGTGCATCGATTGATGAACGAAGGTGTTTTCGCCGAAGCGCGCATACAGCTCGCGCACGACCTCAGGTGGCGCTATGGGCGTTCCATCTGCCATGCGTCAGACCGAATCCGGCGCGCGCAGTGTCGTCTGCGCTTGGCGCTCGGCTCGTTTAAGATCCCGTTGCGCGGGCATGGGATTGCGATGGACCCCCTGGTCGCCGATCACCCAGGATAATGGGCGGCGCTCCTGCGTAATTGCCTTCTGTAGCAGTAATAGGCCTTCCATAAACGCTTCCGGTCGCGGCGGGCACCCCGGCACATACACATCCACCGGCAGGAATTTATCGACCCCCTGAACCACGGAGTAGATGTCGTACATGCCGCCCGAATTGGCGCAGGAGCCCATCGAGATCACCCACCGCGGTTCCAGCATCTGCTCATACAGCCGCTGCACCACGGGCGCCATTTTCGTGAAGCAGGTGCCGGCGATGATCATGACGTCGGCCTGACGCGGTGACGCGCGGATCACTTCGGCGCCGAAGCGTGAAATGTCGTGGACTCCGGTCAGGGCGGTCGCGAACTCCACGTAGCAGCAGGAGAGGCCGAAGTTGTAGGGCCAGAGCGAGTTCTTGCGGCCCCAATTGACGAGATCATCGAGCTTGGTCAGCACGATATTCTTCTGCACCGCCTGCTCGATGATGTAGTTGTCGTCGTGGTTGACGCCGGGCGGTGAGGGAGCGCGACCTCTTTTTGGGTCAATCCTGGTCAGCGTGTACTGCATAGGAAGTCCTTAAACTTTGTCTGCCGCTGGGTCGTGCGCCGGGTTCACTGGCTGCGGATGGCGCAGCCAGCGGTTGGCTTCGATGCTTGTGCGGGTCGGTGCCCAGTCAAGTCCACCGAGTCGCCAGATATAAATCAGACCGGCCAGCAGCACGAGGATAAAAATCGCCGCTTCGACGAAGCCGCTCCAGCCGCTCTGGCGTACCGACACCGCCCAGGCATAAAGAAACACGGCTTCTAGATCGAAGATGACGAAGAACATCGCCACCAGGTAGAACTTTGCCGAGATACGTAGATGTGCGCTCCCCACCGATACCACGCCGGACTCGAAGGGCTCTGTTTTCGCACGTCCGTGATTGCGGCCCCCGAGCACCCAGGAGAGGCCCAGCATGAGGCCGACGATGGCGAATACGGCGACGACATACGTGCCCAGCGCCCAAGTCTGGGGCGCAAAGCGGGTGATGTATGCAATCAATGAGTGCATGCGCATCCTTGGTCGAAACTTTAGCGGCCGTCCAGGCCGGTTACTGCGTGCTGATCAACTGCCTTGCGGCAACTTGTGCGCAACGCCCTGGTGGCAGTCGATGCAAGTCATGCCGTCCTTCGCCAATGATTGATGCGCGCTGGCCGCGTCCGGAGGCTGTTTTGCGAAGGCCATGGCGGCCGGTGTATGGCAGCTGCGACACTCGGCGGAGTCGTTCGCTTTCAGCTCCTTCCAGATTTTCTGTGCGAGTTCCAAGCGGTGTGCTTCATACTTGGCGGGCGTATTGAGTTCGCCGCCCAGGTGGCCCCACACCTCGGCGTACGCTTGAACGTGCCGCCACAGACCGGCAAAGAATGTCGGCGGTACGTGACAGTTGCCGCAGCCCGCCTGAATGCCGAATTCGTTGGAAAAGTGGACGCTGCTGGTGAGTTCTTGATACGGCTGTTTCATCTCATGACACGACGTACAGAACGCGTCCGTCTCGGCGTATTTGAGACCGCCGATGAAGCTCGCCCAAACGCCGATTCCGATGACAAACGCAACGACGCCGCCTGCCGGAATCCCTAACAGAAACCAACGCTGCGGGCGACGCCAAAGCCACGCGAAAAAGCCACGGCGCACGGGCTGCGGTGTATTCATTTGAAACTTTTGGGCGCGGGCATGAATACCTCGTTCCGAGATGATCGCATCGATTGCGTGCAGATTCAGTCCGCGAGCGACACGAGATGCTATGCGATCGTCGCCGACTCCTCTGTGCGACACCGAACAGACACCGCAGGATTCTCTGGATATCGTTCAATGAATCGCGGCGATCGCACCCAGTACGTTACGTGATTCTGATCGTTGGGATTCTCTAGGGAGAGTGCGGTATGTCTTGTACGAACCGGATTCGCCCGTCGCGGAACGACCGCCCACGTGCGCTCACTCTTTGTGCGTTGCTTGTGGGTGCATTGATCGCAGCCTGCAGTGGCACGACAGGCTCATCGGGCCCGGCCGGTACGACCGGCGCGACCGGCGCTCAAGGACCGACAACCACGGGCTCGGCCCTCAACATCAGTACCGCCGCCAGCATCACCGGAACGATCACCAGCGTGACCATCAGTGGGCCGCCGGTCGTGCAGTTCCAGCTCGTCGATGAGAACGGCGCGCCGCTACAAGGGCTGCCGGCGGCCGACCTCAGCTTCACCATCGCCCAACTCGTTCCCGGACAAAATGGCACCTCGAGCCAGTGGAATTCGTACATCTACAGCACCGTTACCCCATCGGGCTGCCCGACCGGCGTAGCGGCGTGCGACACGACGCCCAAGACGCAGCCCACCGTAGAGGCCGCAACGAGCGGCACGTTCGTCGACAATGGCGACGGCACCTATCAGTACACTTTCAAGACCGACATCACGAAGGTGCCGAACGTCGTCTATAACGCGGGCTTGACCCATCGCGTCGGCTTCGAAATCCGCAACCTCGTTCAGGCGAACAACGGCCCCTACACCTTCCTGCCGTCGACCGGCGCGACCACCGGCATCTTCATGCGCGAGATCGTCGAGACGGCCACCTGCGACAACTGTCACACGATGTTGACTGCGCACGGCGGCGCCCGCGTCCAGGTGCAGTACTGCGTGATGTGCCACACTCCGGGGAATACCGACCCCTACAGCGGCAATACGCTGGACTTCAAGGTGATGGTTCACAAGATCCATTCCGGGAACACGCTGCCGAGCATCCAGACGGCGAGCGGCGTGAACACCGCTCCGACTCTCGGCATCGGCTACTGGATCGTCGGCTTCGAGGCGTCGCTCAGCAATTTCAATACCGTGCTCTACCCACAGGACACGCGCAACTGTGTGACCTGCCATGTGCAGACTATCCCGGCTGCGACTCAGGCGGCCAACTACTTCACCGTGCCTACTGCGGAAGCCTGCGGCGCCTGCCACGACAACGTGAACTTTGCCACCGGTGCGAACCACAGCTCGGGAAACATCGTCGCCAAC
>Ga0116129_1001703_pt1 | contig 11846 bp, 5 predicted proteins | sample June2015DPH_17_2_FD_89732 | JGI IMG/M metagenome (GOLD analysis project Ga0116129, IMG submission 89732) | Peatland microbial communities from SPRUCE experiment site at the Marcell Experimental Forest, Minnesota, USA - June2015DPH_17_10 | ecosystem: Environmental > Terrestrial > Soil > Wetlands >...
CCCCCGCCCACGATCACCACGCGCCTTCCCTTGAAATGGTCCATCTTGCGCACGGAATAGAACACGCTTTGGTTTTCGTAGGCGTCGAGCCCCGGGATCGGCGGCCTCTTCGGCTGGAACGACCCCCCGCCCGCCGCGATAAATACCGACTTGGCTTCGATCGCCTTTTCGTTGTCGGTGCCGATGCGAAACAGGGGCCGCTCCGGCGTGCCCAGAACCTCCATTCGTTCGACCATCTCGGCAAGATGAAACTTCGGACCGAATGGCTCGATCTGCTTCACGAGATTATCGACAAGCTCTTGTCCGTTGATCACCGGAAAGCCTGGAATGTCGTAGATCGGCTTCTCCGGATAGAGCTCCGCGCATTGGCCGCCCGCTTTCGGCAGGATGTCGATGAGGTGCGCCTTGATGTCGAGCAGACCGAGTTCGAACACCGCAAACAGGCCGATGGGCCCGGCGCCGATGATCGCGACGTCGGTCGATAGCACTTCGGTCATTCAGATTCCTTCTGTTCTCATCCTTGTTTCGGGGGCGTGGTCACGGTGAGGCCATCCAGGGCCTCGGTGACCTTGATCTGACAGGAGAGCCTCGAGTTGGGGCGCACTTCGAAGGCAAAGTCGAGCATATCCTCCTCCATCTGGGAGGCTTTGCCCGTCGCTTCCGTCCACTCCGGGGCGACGTAGACATGGCAAGTCGCGCAAGCGCAAGCGCCGCCGCATTCGGCTTCGATGCCGGGGACGGAGTTGCGTAGGGCCGTCTCCATGACCGTCGCGCCAACCTGGGCCTCGACCGAGCGCGACTGTCCGGTCGCGTCAATGAAAGTGATCTTCGCCATTGAACAGAGTGATTCCTTGGAATACCGCGTCACGCCTTTAGGGCGCGTGAATTCGGTCGGCGAGCGCCGGCTATATAGAGCGCGCCTACATAGAGCAAGCAGGGCGGCGCCGAAAGGGCATTTGAGAGGCTCGACCGCGATCGGCGTGATTCGCGAAATGGCCGAAAACGCAACCAGGTTGCAGTTCGACGGTCGGACAGACTAACCGCGAAGGCGATCGATTTCCGTGAGGGCCTCACTCACCGCGGACAGGAGCGCGGCGATCGCGCGCGCCTCCGCCGAGCTTTGGTCGCCGCCAGCCGAGGCCAATTCCTCGATGCGCGAGGCCGCGCCGGCGACGCGACCCGCGCCCACGGCAAGCGCCGAGCCCCGCAGCGCGTGAGCGATTTTTGCCTTTGCTTCTAACGATAAGGGAGGCGAGCCGGACAGCCGCGCCGTCAACGCCGGGGCTTGCTGCCGGAATAGTTGAAGCAGCTCCGCCTCGAGCTCGTGATCGCCAAGGCATTGGCGCGCCAAATGAACGAGATCGAGAGGTGGGTCGAAGCCGGTCGAGCTCTCGAGCATAGCGCGCTGGTCCGTCCACCTGAAGCCGCGGCCCGTCCATGCCGCCGTTAATCACTGAAGACTATGGAAAAACATGGTAACCGAAGCGTTAACGACGTTTGCAAGTTGCGCGGGCGGCGTGGTTTTCATCTATGAGGCTCGGCGGTAGAGTGCAACGTGGTTAATTCAGCGTTTGGTTCGGCCGCGGCGAGCCCGGGGAAACGCTTGGCGCGCGTGTCGGTCATTTCAACGATCGGCGCCGATGGAGTGAGGCGGACGCAATGGTAAAGCAAAATCCGGCAACGGATCCGGTTTCGGCGGCGATGTCGGCGATCGAAAGCGCCTTGAACCTTACTGACGACGACGAGGCCGCAGCCGTTCCCGCAGACGCCAATGCCTCCGCGCCCCAGCTCGCTCCAACGAAGCCGATGGCCGCAACGCCGGTTCTCAGGCCGACCCAACTCGCCGGCGACGCGCCGACGCTCCTTCGCGCGGGGCCGTCGTCGCCGTTCGTGCCGGAGAACGAACCGAAACCGGCGATCCCCGCGGCGACGCCGGCGAATGATGATCGTGAAGACGTCGGCGCGATCCTGCAGGCGATGAATGCGCGCCCAGCGAGCCGGACGCCATTCATACTCGCCTCGGTTGCTTCACTCCTGTGGGCGGCGATCTGTGCGCTCTACGGCTACGTCTCTGTGTGGCCCTCGGCGCCGAGGCGGCCCCTCGATATGCTGCTGCGACCGGAGACCCCGTTATTTTTGTTAGCGGCGCTTGGGCCAATCATCTTCATGTTCGCGTTCGCCGCTCTATCGCGGCGGCTTCGCGAGTTGCGACAATCGGCGCGCGCGATCTCCCAGGTCGCCGTGCGTCTGGCCGAACCCGAAACGATGGCTGGCGAGCATGTCACGAACCTTTCCCAGGCCATCCGTCGTGAACTTACCTCGATGGGCGATGGGGTCGAACGCGCTCTGGCGCGCGCAGTGGAACTCGAGACGCGCGTACGATCCGAGGTGTCTACACTTGAGCGCTCCTATTCCGACAACGAGCGCAAAATCCGCCTGCTCATCGCCGAGATGGCCGATCAGCGCGAGTCGATCGTGACCAGTGGAACGCGGGTTCGCGACGCCATAGCAACAGCGCACGACAGCGTCGCGCAGGACCTCGTCGTCGCCGGCGGCAATTTGAGCGAGCGCCTCGCCGAAACTGGCCAAAGAATCACCGCATCGCTCGGCGCCGCATCGGATGAGATCACTGTCGCGATGGACCGGACCGGCTCCGCGACGCTCGAGCGCATCGTGGCGGAAGGCGCGCGAATGAGCATATCGATCGAGGCGGTCGGCGAAAGCTTAGCCGACCGCCTCGCCAACACGAGCCAAAAAGCCGCCGGCGACATCGTGTCGCGAGTGGGAGAAGTCGACAACCGTCTCAAGGCGGTCGGTGACAATCTGCTGTCGCGCCTCGGCGAACGGGGCGACAATCTGATCGAACGCATCCAGACTTCGCAGAATTCCGTCGTCGAGGCGATCGATGGGCATGGCGACCGGGTGGCGACTCGTCTCGCCGACGCAGCCGAATTCGCGCGGAGCGCCGTGGGGGCCCATGCCGACGATGTGGTCGGACGCATCAGCGGCAGCAGCGCGCGAGCCGTCGAAGCGATCAAGGGACACGGCGACCAGATCGCCGATCAACTTGCTGTCGCCTCGCTCGGGCTGTCGGCTGCCTTTGGCGCCCACACCGACGACGTCGTTGGCCGTATTCACGCCAGCAGCACCGAGGTCCTCGACGCCATTCGCTCCCATGGCGACTCAGTCGCTGTTCGCCTCTCCGAGGCCGCCGCTTCAGCGAGCGACGCCGTCACCGCTCATGCGGACACCGTCGTAAACCGCGTCTCCGCTAGCACCGGCGAAGCCTCAGAGACGCTCAGAGTCCATGGCGACACCGTCGCCGCGCGCCTCTCCGAGGCCGCCGAGACCGTCAACGCCCACGGCGAGTCGGTCGCGGCTCAACTGGCCGGCGCGTCAGCCGCGATGAGCGCCGCTGTCGCCGCTTACGCGGACGAGGTTGTCGGCCGCGTCAGCGCAAGCGGGGCGCAAACCGTGGACGCGATCCGCGTACAGGGCGATTCGGTTGCAGACCAGCTCGCCCACGCTTCCGAGACAACTCGCGGCGCCGTCGCCGAATACGCGGACGACGTCGTCGCCCGTGTCAGCGCAACCGGCGAACAGGCCGCAGCGGCGATCCGCTTCCATGGCGAATCCATCGTTGATCAACTTTCCTACGCCTCGGGGGCCGCGAGCGCCGCCGTCGGCGAATACGCGGACGACGTCGTCGCCCGAGTCAGCGCAAGCGGCGAACAAGCCGCCGCGGCGATCCGCTTCCATGGCGACTCGATCGCCGATCGACTTGCCGAGACTTCGGCGGCAGCGCGGAGCGCTGTCGCGGGGGTCTCGGACGAGATCGCCGCTCGCATCAGCGCAAGTGGCGAACAGGCCGCCGAAGCGATCCGCGTGCATGGCGATTCGGTCGCCGGGCGACTCGCCGAGACTTCGGCGGCGGCGCGTAACGCAGTCGGCGACTATACGGACGACGTCGTCGCCCGTGTCAGCGCGAGCGGCGACAAGGCCGCCGAAGCGATCCGCTTCCATGGCGACTCGATCGCCGATCGACTCGCCGAGACTTCGGCGGCGACGCGCGCAGCCGTCGACCAATACGCGGGCGACGTCGTCGCCCGCGTCAGCGCGAGCGGCGAACAGGCCGTCGACGCGATCCGCTTCCATGGCGACTCGGTCGCCGGTCGACTTGCCGAAACGTCGGCCGCGGCGCAGAGCGCGGTCGGAGAATACACCGACGACGTCGTCGCCCGTGTCAGCGCGAGCGGCGAACAAGCCGTCGAAGCGATCCGCTTCCACGGCGACTCAATCGCCGGTCGACTTGTCGAAACGTCGGCTGCGGCGCGGAGCGCGGTCGGAGAATACACCGACGACGTCGTCGCCCGTGTCAGTGCGAGCGGCGAACAGGCGGCCGCGGCGATTCGCTTCCATGGGGACTCGATCGCCGATCGACTTGCCGAAGCATCGGCGGCGACGCGCAGCGCGGCGGCAGAGGTCTCGGACGAGATCGCTGCTCGCATCAGCGCCAGCAGCGGACAGGCGGTCGAAGCGATCCGCTTCCATGGCGATTCGATCGCCGATCGACTCGTCGAGACCTCAGCGGCGACGCGCAGCGCCGCGGCGGAGCACACGGACGAGGTCGTCGCTCGCATCAGCGCAAGCGGCCAACAGGCGGTCGAGGCGATCCGCTTCCATGGCGACTCGATCGCTGATCGGCTTGCCGACACATCGGCGGCGGCCCGCAGCGCCGTCGACTTGTATTCAGACGAGATCGTGAGCCGGATCAGCTCGAGCAGCGAGCAAGCCATCACCGCAATCCGCGCCCAAGGCGACTCTGTCGCCAGTCAGCTGGGCCTCGCCAACGACACAGTCGCCCGCGACTTCAGCGACCGATCGAATTCACTGATCGAGCGGCTCCAAAGCGGCGGCGAGCGGCTCTCCGATACCATCGTCGTGCACGGCGACAGCCTGGTCGCGCGTCTCGGCGACGCCGCGGACCGTTTGCACGACACCGTCGTCGTGCGCGGCCAGGTCCTCGAAGATAGGCTCACCGGGTCGAGCGAACGGCTCAGCACTGTGATCCGGGATCGCGCGGAAGACGCGGCGGCGATCCTTGACGCCGCAGCCGCGCGATGGGGCGAACAATTCGACGTCCGAGAGAGCCAGTTGCGCGGCGCAGTCAACAACCAGAACGACGCGCTCGAGAGCCTGTTCGACGAATCGACGCGCCGCCTTGTCGGCGCGATCTCCGCCGAGGGCGCCCTCGCCCAGGCGCAGATCGAAGCGTCGGCGTCTCAATCCATCGCGACACTCAGCTCCGAGTCGGTGCAAATCAACGAGCGTCTGGCGTCGCTTGCCATCGACGCGGCGGCCGCAGCAGCGACCGGAGCGGGCGGCGTGCATGACGCGCTGAGCGAACGGATCGCGGCCTTTGACCACATCGTCAACCAGCGCGCCGTCAGCCTCGTGGAGGCTGTGTCGCAACAGACCGAGCGGATGCGCGAACATCTCCAGGCGTTGGATGGTCTCGTCGGCGAAAGCGGGCATAGCGTCATCGATCGCTTAGGGTCCCACTCCGACGTGTTCACCGCCCGCATCTCCGGACATCTCGATGCAATCGACGTGATGATGCAGGCCAGGCGCGATGAGTTCGACAAGCGCTTCGTCGACCACAGGGAGCAGCTGGACACGAAGTCCGCAGAGCGATTGGAGCAGTTTGAGATCGCCTCCGTCGCGCATCACAACGCGGTCGACCTCGCGCTGGCGTCGCACTCGCGCCGGGTCGACACTTCCCTTGGAGACGGGCTTGCGCGGTTCGAAGGCGCAATGGACGGGCGCGGCCGCGAAATCATCGGACAAATCGGCGATCGGTCGGCGGCTCTCGCGGCGGATCTTGGCGCCAAGCTTGCCGCCATCGAGGAGACTCTTGTCAACCGCGGCGGCGCGATCGATGAGAAGCTCGGCCAGCGAAACGAGGAGGCGGCGGCCCTGTTCGACCGTCGGCTACAAGCTGTCGAGGACCGCGCAGGCGCAAAACTTCACGAAGTGTCGTCGACGCTCGAAGGCCTTCTGGCGCGGATCGAAGACGCGCTTGCGCAACGCGGCCGGGCGCTGTCCGAGACCCTCGCTCGTACCACGCTCGAAACCGCCAAGGCGCTCGGAGACGGCGGTCGCGAAATCACGCAAGGCATGAGCGCCAAATCCGCGGAAATCAGCGACGCGCTGCAACGGCGCGCAGACGAGCTGACGCAAACGCTATCGACTGTCGCCCGGGACATCAATGCGACCCTGACCGGCCGCGTCGAAGACGTCTCGCGGTCGCTTGGGGTGAGCGTCGATCAGTTCAAGGAGCAAGTCGTCACGCCGATGCAGGACCTGAGCCGGCGCCTCGACTTGAGCCGTGCCGAACTGGGGGACAAGGTGGGCGAGCACGCCCAGCAAGTCACGACGATGCTCGACTTGCACAAGGCTTCGATGGGCGCCGCATTCGACTCCCACAAGGTCGTTGTCGCCGACGCCACACAACAGAGCGTGCAGATCTTTGACGCGCGCCTGGCCGCCCTGGCCGAGGCCGCGGACCAAAGCACGCGCATCATTGACGTGAGGCTCGCAGACATGGTGGAGGCGGCGAATCGAAACGCCGAGACCATCGATGAACGCCTTGTCGCTCGCATTCAGGCGATGAGCGAAGTTCTGACGAGAGCAGCGTCGGAAGCCGAATCGATCTGGTCGGCGCGCGGAGCGGCCGTCGCCAACGCGATCAGAGCAAAAGTCGATGACCTGCGCGAGGTTATCGAAGGCAAGGGCGCCGACCTCGTGACCGCCCTCGGTGAGCGCGGAGATGATGTGTCGGCGAGGTTCGTCGGGGTCGGCGAGCGCGCGATGCAGATGCTCGACCAGCAGATGGCCGGCCTTGCAACGCTTCTGACCCGGCGCACAGACGAGCTCATCGCGGCCGTCAACGGCAGCGCGGCGGACCCGGTGCGCGCGTTGAGCGCGCTCACGGGACAATTGCGCTCCGAGGTCGCCGATTCCAGCGAAGCGCTGCGCAACGTCGCCGCCGACGTCACCCACCGGTCGGCCGAGACGATCGAAGCGTTGCTCAAGCGATTGACCGAGCAGGTGGAAGCTTCCAGCGTCTCGCTCAGCGAAACAATAACCCGCAGCGCTGAAACTTCGGTCCACTCCCTCTCCGGCACCGGCGACCGGTTGCGCCACGAATTGACATCCGTGATCGACAACCTCGGTCAAACCAGCGCCGGCATCGATCAGGCGATTGGATCGGCGGGAGATCGGCTCGCGGCCGTCCAAAGCGGGCTCGCGACGCGCGTCGAGGAATTCCAACATGCGCTCGGCGGCATCTCATCGCAGGTCGCCTCTCTGGGACGCCTTTCGGCGACGACGCAATCCGACGCGAGCACGCTTGCCGGGCAGCTCGGCCAGCATGCGGAAGCTCTCGCGACCGTCGGGCGCGATCTTGCACAGCAGCAGCAGTCGCTCGACTCCGCTCTGGAACGCCGCCGCAGCAGCCTCCAAGCGCTCATCGGCGATATCTCGGGGCGCAGTGAAGCCTTCGAGGCGACACTCGGACGCTTCGCGGCCAATGTCGAAGACAGTTTCGCCCGGTCGCAGGCTCGCGCCCAGGAAATCAGCGCCGCGCTCGCCGCCGCCACAAGGGGCGCGTCGATCGCGGTCGCGGGTCAATTCGAAACCATTCGTGACACGGCGGCAAAAGAGCGCGAGCGGACGACCCAGACGCTGCAGGCGACAGTTGAACAGACCAATGCGCAGCTGACGGGCGCGCTTGATCACGCCGCTGACCGGTTCCGTCAGTCGGTCGCCGAAGTAAAGGACATGGCAAGCCAGGTTCAGCGCGAACTCGACCAGACCCGGCAGGAGCTCCGTCGCGGGGTGCTTGATCTGCCTCAGGAGACGAGCGAAACCGCAGACGCGATGCGGCGGGTCGTTTCTGATCAGATCCGCGCGCTGAAGGAGATTGCTGCGCTGGTGTCAGACTCTGGGGCGACTTACGACGTCGTCGAACCGACCGCGGTCGCAGGCGCGCGTTTTGAGAAGCCGCTGCTGCGCGCCGTGGAAAGGGCGCGTGAGCTCGAGGCCCCGGCGCAGTCCGAAACCCTCGCGGCCGTGGCTGAAGCGGTTACCGGGCCTGCAGCCGAGAGCCAGACGTCAGGGCGGATTGGCGCGTCGGAGCTGATCCCCCCGTTCGCGCGGGCTCAACCGCAGCCGTGGCCACCGTCGTCCGCCGGCGCGCCCCGGCCAGTTGCGGCGCCGACAACCTCGGCTTCGGCATCGGCTGCCGATCGTGGGCAACCCGGATGGCTCTCGAACCTGCTTGCGGCTGCCTCCCGCGACGAGCCGGAGGAGACCGCGTCCAAAGGCGCGGAGACGCTCGAGGCGCTGAGCCGGGAGATCTCCGGCCTCATCGACAATGCGGCTGCCATCGAAATGTGGGATCGATGGCGCCGCGGCGATACGGGCGCGGTGTCGCGCCGGCTCTACACAGAGGCCGGCCAGCAGGCGTTCGATGAGCTTCGGCGACGCTTTCGCACCGATCCCCAGTTCCGGGAGACGACAACCCGCTATATGCAGGAGTTCGAGCGCCTATTGTCGAAGATCGGCCAGAACGACCGCGACGGCGCGCAGTGGCGGGCCTACCTGTTGTCGAACACCGGCAAAGTCTACACAATCCTCGCGCACGCCTCGGGGAAGTTGGGCTAGGGCGCGAATCTCCAGTTTACGCGCCGGACCTCCGTGCGAGCCTTTGATCCTCATGCCTGCGAATTTGCTTGGAGTGCACCGGCAAACGCCGCCCGAGCGAGACCAACTTACTTCTGAGCTACCGGCTCTAAGCGACGCATGGATATGAACCTTCCGAGTTCGTCAGGCGTTAGCATTGCTGTGCAGAATTCATATGCGTCAACTGTCAAAAGCGCGCGATCACTTGCCGCAATTTGACCGTGAGATTGTACTTCTCTTTTTTAGAAAAATGTAGTAGAGGTGGCGGATGGTCAAAAAAGCGCGCCAAAGGGTGGATCGCAACGGATTGGCCGGGCTCAGGAGGTCGCTCGCGTATGTCGCGAAAAACGGCGAAACGAGAAGGGAGCTAAGTCGTTGAAAACAAACGATCGCGCGAAATGGCTGATTCGGTGCCCGTAAGGATTCCAATGACTTACGACATGCCCTGCGAAACGTTTCGTTTCGCCTGGCGAAATGAGCGCTTCGTCTTTGCCCGTTTTTCTGCTTCCTGCAGGCCCGGACGGTCAGACCGAACTGGAAGCTGGCGCGAAAAAGTTGCGCAAAAGCGCAGCCAAGGCCTTGGAATCGTTAGCGCGCGTAACTTTGTGCGCGCCATTGCAGCCGCAGCGGCCGGCGGCGCCTCTGGCCGCGAAGCGCCGCTGCGACCTCCCCTCAAGCACGGCGATAAATGTCCCTGTAAGCTTCACGCAGCGCCGCCTTCTGCACCTTGCCCATTGCGTTGCGCGGCAGAGACTCGATGAGGACGATCTGTTTGGGCGCCTTGAACTTCGCTAGACGGCAGCCGAGCGCCGCGAGAATTGCCGCTTCGCTCAGCGTCGCACCCGGATGTATGACGACGGCCGCTGTCACGGCTTCGCCGAAATCGGAATGCGGGACACCGAAAACAGCGCTCTCAAGCACGCCCTCGATCGCGTCGATCTCGGTCTCGACCTCCTTCGGATACACGTTGAAGCCGCCAGAAATCACGAGATCCTTGGCCCGCCCGACAATGTGGATGTAGCGATCGTCGTCGACATGGGCCAAGTCGCCGGTGATGAAATACCCGTCAGCGCGAAACTCCTGCGCGGTCTTCTCGGGCATCCGCCAATAGCCGGCGAAGACGTTAGGGCCCTTGACCTCGATGACGCCGATTTCGCCAGCCTGAACCGGCGCGCCAGTCTCGAGGTCGGCGATGCGCACGCTAACCTCTGGAAGCGCAAAACCCACCGCGCCCGGCCGGCGTTCGCCGTCATAAGGGTTCGATGTGATCATGTTCGTTTCGGTCATGCCGTAGCGCTCGAGGATTGCGAAGCCGGTCCGCTCCTGCCAGGCGGCATGAGTCTCGGCGAGCAGCGGCGCGGAACCCGAGACGAAGAGACGCATGTTCGCGCAGAGGTCGCGATCGAGGCCGGAATGGTCGAGCAGACGGGTGTAGAAAGTCGGCACCCCCATCATCGCCGTCGCTTCCGGCAGCGCCGCGATCACCGCTTCGGGATCGAACTTGGGCATGAAAATCATCGTCGCCCCAGACAGCAGCGCGACGTTGACCGCCACAAATAGCCCATGCGTATGAAAAACAGGCAGCGCGTGAATGAGTCTGTCGGCGGGGCCGAAGCGCCAACAGTCGATCAGAGTCAGCGCATTCGAAGACAGATTCTCGTGCGTCAGCATCGCGCCTTTCGAGCGGCCGGTGGTGCCCGAGGTATAGAGAATCGCGGCCAGATCGTCGCTTGCCCGCGGCGTCGTTTCAAACTCGGCCGGCGCGGCGTCGATCGCCGCAGCGAAAGTTCCATCGCCATTGACGCCGAGACTCTCGACCGAACGCAGGTTGAGCGTTTGCGCCAGCGCACGAATCGCCTCGAGCCGGTCGGGACGGCACAGGGTGAGCGAAGGTTCGGCGTCGCCAAGAAAATATTCGAGCTCGGCGAGCGTATAGGCCGTGTTCAGCGGCAGCAGCACCGCGCCCGCGCGGAGGCACGCGAGGGTGACGACAATCACGTCAGCTGACTTCTCGATCTGTACCGCGACCCGATCGCCGGGCTTCACCCCGAGCGCGGCCAGCGCATTGGCCGCCCGCGCGGAGCGCTTGAATAGTTGGCCATAGGTCAGCGCGGTGGCGTCTCGAGTTTCCAGAGCAAGCTTGTCCGGATGGGGCGCTCGCGCCGCGATGAGGTCAAACAAATTAGCGGATGGATGTCGCGACACTTGGTCTCCAGATTGAAGGGCGCGAGCCCGAGCTTCAAGACGGCGGACACATTATACGCCGGCGCGGCTCGTAAACGCGATAGGATAGGACCGATCGCGCCGACGGGTAGAACCTGCTTCGTAGCCTCAGCCACCGGCTCGCAACTTGATTTCCTGAGCGATCTTCTCTCAAAAGCGAACCCGAAACGCGAATTGGCGCTGAACGAAAGCGGGGGTCATGGCCACGACTGAGAAGGCGGTGCGTGAATCGATCATCGCACGTGGCGCAAACGTCGTTGCCGCTGGACTTGGCGGCGCTCTTGTGGGCGACATTTCGGCGCGCTTCGAGGATTCGCTGCTCATCACGCCGAGTGGCGCGAACTATGCTGACCTCCGGCCGGCGATGATCGCGCTCATGCCCTTAGTCGGCGAATATGGCGCCTGGAAGGGTCCGAGGAAGCCAACGGGCGAATGGCGCATTCATCTCGATATTGTGCGAGCCCGTCCCGATATCGGCGCGATTGTGCGTTTCCAGTCGCCTTACGCCACCGCCCTGGCCATGGCGCGCAAGCCCATCCCGGCTGCCCATTCGATGATCGCGCTGTTCGGCGCGCCGATCGTCAGATGCGCCAAATATGCGCCCGCCGGCACCAAGGAACTGGCGGGCCTGACGCTCGAGGCGCTGGACCAAGGCCATGCTGTCCTCCTCAGCAACTATTGCGCATTGACCACCGGCCCCACGCTGGAGGCGGCGCTGGTCCGCGCGCGCGAGCTCGAAACGCTCGCCCGACTCTACGCAATTGCTCTTTCACTTGGTCGTCCAGCCATACTTTCCGATGAGGAAGTCGGTCGCATCGGCGAGCGCCTGAAGTCAAACGGCGCCGATGTTCAGGCGCGCATTGCAGCGCTTGTTGAAA
>Ga0116129_1001704_pt1 | contig 11842 bp, 8 predicted proteins | sample June2015DPH_17_2_FD_89732 | JGI IMG/M metagenome (GOLD analysis project Ga0116129, IMG submission 89732) | Peatland microbial communities from SPRUCE experiment site at the Marcell Experimental Forest, Minnesota, USA - June2015DPH_17_10 | ecosystem: Environmental > Terrestrial > Soil > Wetlands >...
GAGAAGGTGAATCCATGCTTGGAGAGTGGCAACGAGCGCACGCGTGTGCCCGTGGCAGCGTAGATGGCATTCGCCAAGGCCGGTGCGATGGGTCCCGTCCCGGGTTCGCCGATGCCGCCGGGCGGCGCCGTACTCGGCAGAATGTACGACTCCGTCCGTGGCATCTCGGCCATCGTCAACATGGGGTAGTCGGTAAAGTTGCTCTGCTTCACCGCGCCATTCTCCAAGGTGATCTCGCCGCGCAGTGCGGCCGCCAACCCGTAGACCATGCCGCCCTCCAACTGCGCGCCGATGTTGTCGGGGTGCACCGCTACGCCGCAATCAATGGCGGTAACGACCTTGTGCAGGGTGATCGCCTTGTCCTTGACGGTGACGTCCACCACCGAACCGATGTAGCTGCCAAAGGCTTCAAACGCCGCGATGCCGAGCGCATGACCTGGCTTCGCCCTGCCCCAGCCGCCCTTCTCCGCGACGGCATCGAGCACGCCCAGGAGCCGCTCGGCCTGCGGATGCTGCAGCATCGACCGGCGGAACTGATACGGATCCTGCCCCGCCTGATGCGCGATCTCATCCATGAACCCTTCGAGCATGAAGGGGTTGTGCGACTCGTTCACCGAGCGCCAGAACCCGAAGCGCACGCCGATGTTCTTGTCGATGCCGGTTACGCGCAGGTTTGGAATGGCGTAGCTCAGGTTGTATACGCCTTCGGTGTAAAACGGCGGGCCAGGAGACGCAAAGCTCGGCTTCGACGACGTGACGATGTTGCACTCCAGCGCCGTGAGCTTCCTCTCGCGGTCGAGCGCCGCGCGGAACTTGATGGCCGCCGCCGGGCGATAGAAATCGTGTTGGATGTCTTCTTCTCGCGTCCACACCAGCTTCACCGGTTTGCCCGCGGCCTTGGCCGCCGCGGCAGCCTGCGTCACGAAGTCCGCCTCGCCGCGCCGGCCGAAGCCGCCGCCGAGATACTGCGTATTGACCTTGACCTTGTCCGGCGCGATGCCAAGCACTGCGGCTGCCGCGTGCTGCGCGGCCTGCGGCGACTGCGTGCCGCACCAGACCTCGGCCCCGGCCTCATCGGTGCGAACCGTGCAGTTCATGGGCTCCATACAGGCGTGGGCGAGATAAGGCACCTCGTACACAGCCTCGAGCGTTGGCACGCCGGCCGCCTGCGCCGTGGCCAGAAACCCCGAACCCCCTTTTGCAGGGCCGTTCGAGGCCACGTTGGCGAAGGCGGAATCGACGTTGCCGTCGTCGCGCGCCACTATCCCCTTTTCGTCGAACCCATCGTGCAGGCGCTGCGACACCGCAGCGCTGTTCACGCCGGCCAGCGCGCCCAGGTCGTAGTCCACGGTGACCAGCGCCAGCGCCTTTTTTGCCTGCCAGTAAGAACGCGCCACGACGATGACACCATCGGGGAGCGCCACAGTGCTGTAAAAGCCCGGGGCCGCCTTGGCCTTGACGTCGTCGAAGGACTTGAGCTTGCCGCCGAGCGTAGGGCAAGTTTTCACGGCGCCGTACAGCATCCCGGGTAGCTTGACGTCGATGCCGTACCGGGCACTGCCGTCAACCTTGTCGGTTATATCGATGCGCAGCGGCGAGGTCCCGATGAGCGCGAATCTGCCAGTCTTCAGCAGCGGCTGCGCCGGGACCGGCAAAGTGGCCGCGGCGGAGGCTACGCTGCCATAGGTGCAGGTGCGGCCCGAGGGTGCATGCGTGATTACACTGCCTGCGGCGGCACATTCCGCTGCAGGTACCCCCCACTGCCGGGCGGCGGCGGAAACCAGCATCTCACGACCCGCCGCACCCGTGCGGCGCAACTCGGTGTACCAGCCCCGCACCGAAAAACTTCCCGCCGTGATTTGCCTGCCGAACAGGGGATTGTTGAACATCGCGGCGGCCGGTGCATCCTCGACCTTGAGTCGCTCCCAGTCGCCGGCCAGTTCCTCCATGAGAATCATGGGCATCGCAGTGTGGCCTCCCTGCCCCATCTCGACGGTTGGCGTCACCAACGTAATCGTGTCGTCGGGAGCGATGCGCAGGAACGCCGAAGGCGGGCGCGGCGGCGTCACTTTGGCCGCCCACGCAGCGACGTTTTCCTGCCCGACTGCATTGCCGATGGGCAGATAGATTCCCAGCATCAGGCCGCCGCCGACGCTGGCGGCACCCCGGATGAAGTCGCGGCGGCTGATATCGGGCACTCGAATGGCAAGACGGGGCGTAGCGGTGCGAGGTCGCATGGAAGTCCCCCGGGTGTCGGAAGCTAAGATTCGGTGGCAGGCGCCGATTATAACCGGATGCGGGGCTTGTGCTCCAAATCGTCGGCGCCCGTGTCAGAACAAGCGTGACGCACTCCGCGTCATAGATAGCTCAGAAGGAGTAGTCAAGCCTCACGCCGACCTCGCGCGGTGGTGCAAAAATAACTTCGTGCGCGAACGAGGTGGGGAGGGCTCCCTGAACATATGCTTTGTTCGTGAGGTTCTTGCCATACAACGTATATTTCAAACTGTTCGCGGCGGGAGTAAAGCTGAGTTGCCCGTTCAACAGGTTATAGGCCCCGGTGTTTACGGTCCCCGTGTATTCCCAACGATAGCTGGCAGAGTGATAGACCGAAGCCGTTCCCTCGAATACTCCCGCGGCGAACTCCTTCGTGTAAGTGCCGGAGAGTGTGCCGGTCCAGACCGGCGTAACCAGCATGCGCGAGCCGGTCGCGTTGTAGTTGGAGTCTGTCACCAGGCCGGTCGCGGACAGCGGCGACAGGTAAACGACCGCATTCGGGAATGACTTGTATTTGGCCGTGGGAAGATAGGTCGTGTCCAGCCGCATCCGGAACCCATCGGTTAATTTGACGGTTCCGTCGATGTCGAGGCCGACGATCTCGGCCCTCGCCGCGTTGAGCGGCTCCGTGGCTAAAGTCTGATCATCAAAAACCTCCACTTGCAAGTCGCGATAGTCATAGTAGAACGCGGCGACATTGAGCGAGTAGTTCTCTTGCGCTGCCTTTACACCTACCTCGTACGCATAAATCTTTTCCGGATTGGCGGGCGGCGCGGTCGTGGATTGACCGGAGACAACGCCGGCCTTGAAGCCCTGACTGTACGTGAAGTAGGTGTTGACGACCGGGTTGATTTTGTAGATTAGCGAGACCCGAGGTGTCGTTGAAGTCCAGCTTTTGTCGGCGTATCTCTCTTCCGGCGCCCCAGAATAAGAGCCAAAGGCTCTCAGTATGTCCTTGTTGACACGCAAGCCGGCGACCACCGAGAACTTGTCGGTCAAATCCGCCGTTCCTTCCGCGAAAGCGGCATAGGAAATGCTTCTGATGGAGGTGTTGTCGATATACAGACTGGCGGAGTTGTAAACGTCCTGCTCTTGCACATCATTGTCCAAACCGAATACGCCCGCCACGTACCGGAACATCCCCATTTGTTTTGAGGCGAAATCAAACTCCTGGGAATACGCCTGATCGGGCGTCCTTATGATGCCGGCAATGCAATCAAACGCAGCGATGCACCCCGGCGAATAGGCCGCATGACCGTCGTCGACAACGAGAACATTGTAGTTCTGATAGGCCGTGATGCTGGTCAGCGTTCCAGCGTCCAGGTCGACCGTAGCTTTGATATTGGCGCCTCTTGAGTCCAAATTCGCTGTTGGCGTCGGTCCGTCGAATGCATAGTGCCAAGGCTGGGTTGGAACAACCGAAGGCGGATAGAACGAAGCGGTGGTGATCCCGCCTTGAGGGAAACCTGCCTCGGCTGCTTGATCGTCTCGATGCTCATAGTAGAAGGTGGTGAGCACTTTCACGGCGTCCGAAATTTTCCAGAGCAGCTTGCCTCGGAAGACCGCGGAATTGATCTCGCCGCCGCGGCCGCCGCCGACGTCATTCGTTAAATACCCGTCTGTTCGATCGTAGTATGCGGAAAAACTGCCGGCGAGCGTGTCATCGACCAGCGGCCCGGCCAGAAAGCTGGATATGCTGTAGTGACCCGACTGTTTACTGCCGTCGTAATCCCCAGCACTGAGGCTGAATTTGCCCGTTGGAGTGAACGAGGGGTCAAGGGTGTTGATGGCAATCGCACCGCCCGTTGCGTTGCGTCCGAACAGAGTGCCCTGGGGTCCCTTCAACACTTCTATTTGGCTCACGTCAGGCAAGTCCGCGATTGTGCCTGCCTGCATGGGCTGATAGACCCCATCCAGATAAATTGCGATCGGGGACGCGGCCCCGACCGCGGAGACGTTGGTGGACACCCCGCGAAGGTTCGGCTCAACCCACGCGCCTTGGTTGGACCAAACCAGTCCCGACACTACCGAGGGAAGATCTTGAGCCGTTTCAACGCCGTTGCGGGCGAGATCCTGCGCCGAAAGAGCGGTAATGGAGACTGGGGTGTCTTGGAGTCGCTCTGTGCGTTTTTGCGCTGTGACGACAATTTCAGCCAGATTGTCCGAGGCTGCCGTACTGGGATTTGTCCCTTGAGAATTAGTCTGTTGGGCGAGAGCAACATGCGCCGCCACAAGCATCAACACACAGCCCGAGACATTGACCAGTCCCTGAAGAACTGCTGAACGCATATTTAGATCCCCCTCATTGGTCCAATCGATCGCTAAGATTTATTAGATCGCGTCGCAATTCTCTTGCTTGTCACGGGTCAACCCTCTCGCACGCGCAGCCCTTCAATCGAGGCGCCGGTACCCATGTACTTGGCGAGGGTACGGTGCCGATTGATGACCGCGCCTTCCGCCTTCGGATTGGGCAGCGGTCCGCGGAATCCGCCGCTCTTCATATCCCGCTGGACGGCGGCCATGTTGGAGAAGTCCTGCGGCAGGACGCTGCCCCAGCGTGGATCGTTTGCCGGCAGATATTCCCACTCCGTCTTCGGCTCTTCCCCCTTCGGGTAAAGCTCATAGACGGCGGCTTCGAAAATGCATTTGTTGGGATCGTAGCCGTAGGGCCGAGCGCTGTAGCACAGCGAGTTGTTGACGGCGTGCCCGATTTGGAAATTGGGAAAGATCTGCCAGGCGGTACCGCTCTTGCCGACAAGCACAGGATCGACCGTGGGCCAGATCACGCCACGCGAGGCATCGTCGGCGCGGGCATACTCCTCGGACAGGTAGGCTTCGACCCCAATCGTAACCGGCTCGTAAGAGGCGTCATCGGACATCGCTTCATTCTGGACAAGGGTGCTCACAGATTTCACTCCCAGTCTGCGATCCATAATTTGTCCGGACAGATATCCAGGCAAGATTTATTGAGCTAAGTAGGTATCATAGGCCGATAATATGAAATTATCCATAAGGTGTCCGGACAGATTAACCTCTTGCGATCCCCGACTATAACTCACTATTTCAATCCACTGGTATCGCGCAGCAATGATTCCAATTGCGTATAATGTCGGCTGCGGGATCTATCGCGAAATCAATTGAATAGGTCAAACAGAGCGAGCAGGGATGTGCCAGCCAAAGCGAAACATGATGAGCCTCTCTATGTTCATGTCGCCCGCGCTTTGCGAGATGAAATAGTAAACGGCATTTATCCGGTTGGATCGCAACTCCCAACCGAAGACAAACTCTGCGCGCGCTTTTCCGTTAGTCGCCATACTGTCCGCGACGCGCTGCGGCGACTCCGTGAAGATAGCCTGGTATCTTCGCGAAAGGGGTCCGGCACTATCGTTGTGCCACCGCCCTCTTCAAATTCCCATGTTCTGCACGCCATGTCGATCGACGATCTGTTGGCCTATGCGCGCGGTATGCGTCTCGAAATCGATTCGATCGGGATGGAATTGGTTGGTGGAAGGCTCGCATCGAAGATTGGGGTGATAAGCGGCGATGAGTGGCTCGCAGTACGGGGGATCGGACAAACCAAGGGCAGTGATTTTCCGGAATGCTGGGCGGAATATTACATCAACCGAGAGTTCGCCTCGGTAGGGAGGGTCCTTCGGCGCCACGACGGTCCTATTTTCCCCTTAATCGAAGACATGTTCGGCCAAACCATTGTCGAGATTAACCAAGAAATTTCCGCGTCAGTGATTTTGCCGCCGCTGACCAAGACATTGAAAGCCAAGGCAAGAACCGCAGCGGTCGTGGTGCGACGCACTTACACAACGGCTGAAGGCAAAATTGCGCAAGTCACCATCGTAACGCATCCGGCATCGCGTTTTCGCCATTCGATGACCTTGCGGCGTGTAAAGTCTTCCACTTGACCCCTTTGCCGCGTGCCTACCAGTGCAATCGTCTGGCGCAGCGCTTTGTCTACGAATCGAAACGGGCAATGATCTCCTCGCCGAACCAAGCTACCTTCTCGAGATACGCCGCACGGTTTGGCGCAGACATCGGCAACCAGATCCAAGTGGCGCCATTTGATTGGAGGGTACGAGCCGTCTCGATGAATTCGTCTGCTTCGCTCCGGGTAGTGCCTTTAGGGCGAAACGGAGAGCCGAGCGCAATGTCGAAGGGCGTTGACTGACCGTATTGCTGGCGCAGTTGCCGCAGCCGGGCCAGTTTCCCGACAAACTGTTCCATCGACGCCAAAGCCGAGTGCTGCGAGTCCAGGCTGGAGGAATGCGCACTGAAATACGGTGACCACCCATCGGCCCATCGTGCGGCGCGCTCTAACGCCTGGTCGCTCGCGCCGCCGACCCAGATCGGCGGAGGCGGCTTGGGCACTGGTCGCGGCTCGTTGCCGATGGCGTTGAAGGTCTTCCCGCGCGCCACAACTGATCCGCCCTTCCACGCCAGCCTGATCGTTTCAAGAGCTTCGTTGGCAAGTACTCCGCGTTGATCGAACGAGACTCCCAAAGCGTCGAATTCCATTTTCTGGTACCCGACACCGACGCCGAGAATAAGGCGACCGTCCGATAAAACCTGGAGAGTCGCAGCCGCCTTCGCAGTCAGAAACGGATTGCGGTACGGCAGTACCACAACGTTGGTAATCACTTTCAAATGCCTCGTCGCGGCCGTCGCAAAGGCAAGGCCTACGAACGGATCCAGCGAGTCATGACCTGTGGGGTCGTTGTGCAGCCAATCGGATGATGGCGCAGGATGCTCGGACAGCGTGACGCCGGACAGTCCCGCCCGCTCCACCGCCACGGCGATTTCGCGAACCGCCTCGCCGGACTGGAACTCGCCGTTGGGGTTCACTCGGCTGATTGGTATCGCGGTCGCAAACTTCATATACGGCGCCTCAACTGGAAAGAATGCAAGACCCTGACCTTACCGATACATAGGTTACTTGGCATCAACGGATCATCGCAACACTTGTGTCGAGAATACACAGCAGCTCGGTTCCTGTTGAGCAGACAGCATGAATTACTGTAATGTTGGTCAAACAATTTCTGCAAGCGACGCCCGGTGCGCATCGCACGTGGCGAGGCACTCGCACATAACCCTGGTTAGGTAGCTCAATGATCGATCTTCATGGCTGCGGTAGCCCTAACGTGCTCAAGGTCCTACTGATGCTGGAAGAATTGGATCTGCCCTATCGCTTCCACAAGGTTGACGTATTTGGCGGCGAGCAGTACTCGGCGCAGTTCCTCGCGTTGAATCCCAACAATAAAGTCCCAGTGATCGTCGATCACGACCCTACATCTGGTGATTCGCACATCGTAATTGAATCTGGAGCGATTCTTTTCTATTTGTCCGAAAAGACAGGACGCATGTTGGGCAATACGCTCAAGGCACGCAGCGAAGTCGTCCAGTGGCTCATGTTCCAGATGGGCAGTGTTGGACCCATGTTCGGCCAGGCTTTGCACTTCCAATACGTTGCTCCCGCCGGCAACGACTATGCGCGCCGTCGCTATCTCACGGAAGTCCGGAGGCTCTACGATGTGATTGAAACACGCCTGTCGCAACTCCCCTGGATTGGCGGTGAGGATTACTCAATCGCGGATATCGCAACGTGGCCTTGGGCAGCGAAATACCACAAGGGCTTCGAGATAAAGCTCGCCAGTTATCCAAACCTGTCGCGATGGATTGCCGCCATCGAAGCGCGTCCCGCGTACTCCCGGATCCACGAATTCTACGGCGCCTTATTCAAGGAAGCCTTGCAGCGGCAGCGCGAAACGGACCGCGACCATCTAGACCGCTTCTTCGGAAGAGGCTGCTACTTTCGCGATTGACCCCGGGACCGGAGCCAAGGTGCACCTATAAGGGTCGCGTGCCGGACGAGCCTTTATCCATCAAGTCGCGTCGGCCTAATGGCGGGGGCATCGGATCCGTGAGGAAGCAGTGCGTTCAACGCAGTGCGCTTATCCCCTTCACATGAGTCTTTGGTTTGTACGCCTGACCTTTCGCAACTTGCTGAAAATCTGTACGCCTCGTTAGCCACAGCACCAGCTTTATAGAACGCGGTGCTCTGCGGGCGGCAGAGACACCTGGGCGTCTGCCTGTCTCGTGTAAACGACTTCCCGACTTCGGCCGGTTTCGATATCAAACGTCTCCACCAGTTCCACATCGTTCCGTGGGGCAGCGTAGGCGCCGCTGCCGGCCAGGGCATCGGCAAGGCGAGTGCGCCGCGTAGCAAGGGGGCCTGAATGCTGCGCGGAGACGAGCCTACGTGCCCGGATCTCATCGCGCCGTCGGCGCGTAGCTTCAGCGTCGTAACCAGGCGCGGCATCGCGAGTCACCACACCATACGCCGCCTCGGCGGCCCCCTCGCTAACGGCGCCGATGCGCACATCGTGGACCACGTGACCAGGTTCGCGATCGAGGGGGTCACCCCACCCGCCTCCGCCGGGATAACGCATGCACCAGATTTCGCCGCGGCGGAGCACGACATCTTTCGCCTTGGCCTCGATGGAATCGCCCTGCGACGGATCGATCGTTGCAGGCAAACTTCCGCCGGCGGCACCGCTGATGCGTCGTTGCTCCGTAGCACCACCTGGATAACCACCCTTAGCCCCCGGAACAGGGATCTGCCAGGCCGCTGCGTTGGTGATTCCTATCAAACTATCCGCACCCCAAGGTGTCCAGGCGGCTTCCAGACCCACGCCTCCCCGGCGTGCCGTTGATGATAAGCCGGCACCGCCTGAGAAACTCCCGATCCGAGAGGCCGAGCTTGCGCGATACAGATTCGACGGCCGCACGCACGCAGCGGCTGTAGTCGTCATGGGTGGAAAGGACCTTATCGGTCGTCACCCTGCCATCTTCGTCCATCACGACCGCGTCTAAGAAGGTGCCGCCGACATCCATGGCGAATACATACTGGCTCATCGCACGCATCTCCAATTAGAACGTCATGATGCATTCTGTCCGTAAACCGAGATCATGCCTTGCCGTATTTGGGCATCCGAACCTCCAGGCAAAACCGGCGCGGCTTCGAGCGAGGACGAGCGGAGCACTGCTCGAGGACATGAAGTCTCTAGCCTTTCTCGCCCGGCGCGGTGTATCCGCAATCTGAAGCGGCAGCACAGCACATGTTATTGCGGATCTTTGCCTAGGTTCTGCGCCTTGTCGGACTGCGGCCTGGCCTGATGGAACTCCCCGAGGCAGTAAAGTAATTGTAACATTACAACCATATAAGCATGGCGCACCTTTTCATATTTTGGGGGTATGGCATGCGGCGCTTTTTCATTTCTGTCGCGGTTATGGCGGCACTTCTCTGCAACCTGGCTGTTCCGCTTCCGGTTCGTGCGGCCGGCGGACCGACGACGACCCCGATCACGCATCTCGTGGTCATCTTCGACGAGAACAATTCCTTCGACCACTACTTCGGAACGTATCCTGTCGCGCAAAACCGCCCCGGGGAGACGCCGTTCCAGGCGGCGGCGGACACTCCCGCAATCAATGGGTTGACACCGACACTGCTCAACAACAACCCCAACCTGGCAAACGCCGGCAACCCGATGCGTCTCAGCCCGAGCGAGGCCTCGACCTGCGACAACATCAACAAATACACACCCGAGCAAGAGGCCTTCGATAACGGACTGCTCGATAAATTCAACATCACGAGCGTTGCAGCGGAGTGCGGCAGCGGCTTTTTTTTCGCGCCCAATCTCGCCATGTACTACTACGACGGGAACACCGTCACGGCGCTATGGAACTATGCCCAGCACTTCGCCCTGAGCGATAATTTCTTCGACACCGAGTTCGGCGGCACCGTGGAGGGCCACTTGAACCTGCTTTCAGGACAAACCAACGGGCTGGTCGTCATGAGCGGCGAGACGGTCTCCTCGACCGTCGTTTCGAACGGCACGGTGATCAACAACATCGACCCCATCGACGACGACTGCGCGCTGCCCACCAGCCCGACGGGGTCGTCTCCGAACATATCCATGACAGGCAACAACATTGGAAATTTGCTGAACGCGGCGAAGGTCACCTGGGGCTGGTTCTATGACGGTTTCGCGCGCACTGGATTCTCCGGCGGAGTAGCGACCTGTAACTCCCTCTACAACCCGCATTATGCGCCATTGAATTTCTATCCTTCGACCTCCAATCCACACCATACGCCTCCCTCATCCGCCGCAGCCATCGGAACCAGCGCCGATCCGGCCAACCATAATTACGATCTGTCGAATCTCTGGGAGGCCATCGATGCCAACAATATGCCGGCGGTGACGTTCATAAAGGCTTCCTCGCCCAACACCGGCCATCCGATGGATGGAACTCCGCTGCAGGAGCAAACGTTCCTGGTCAACACCATCAATCGGCTCATGCAAAGCCGTTATTGGAACAATATGGCCATCATCATTGCCTACGATGACTCTGACGGATGGTACGACCATGTCGCCGCGCCGATCGTCAATCACTCGACGGACGCAAAAAACGACGCGATTCAAGGAACGGCAGGCTCAAACGGAGCATGCGGCGCGCTCGGCTCCGGCGCCGACAATGACCGCTGCGGCTTCGGCGTGCGTTTGCCGTTCCTCGTTATTTCCCCCTACGCCAAGCACAACTATGTCGATCACAGCCTGAATGACACGACCTCGATCATGCGGTTCATCGAAACCAACTGGCGCTTGGGAACTCTCGGCAGTCTCGGGAACTCGAACGACAAGCAGTCGTATGATGTGCTCGCCAGCGGTTCCATCATGGGTATGTTCGACTTCAGTGTCATTCCGATTCCGCAGAACCGCACCGTGATTCTCAACCCTGCCAACGGCGAGGTGGTTCGCTCCGACGTATTTGGCTACTGATCCTGCCGCTGAGGTCGGTGAAGTGCAGTGACATTGCAATTGGGCGCGTACGCACAATTGCATCACTCGCCTTGCTGGCGGTACTCGGTTGTTTTCGGAGCGCGGCAGGAGTTGACGTGTGTTCACGTCCTCCTGCCGGCTCCGAGGTCCCGGAGCCGAAGGATCTGCGAAGCGAAAACGGTACGCTGGAGGTGGACCTTACGTACCTTAATGTCCTCGATCACGGCCGGATCCATTACTGCTATCTCTACGGCGACGGCGCCGAAGCTCCCACGCTGCGCCTGAATCCGGGCGATTGGCTGACCTTGAGACTGCGTAACGATTTGCGTCTCCTGCCGCATGCACCGGGCCATGCCACTGCGATGATGCATTTCTCGTCCATGCCTCTGGCGCCCTGCGGTGGCGGCACGATGGACGAAATGACGACCAACCTCCACTTTCACGGTCTCACCGTACCGCCTGTTTGCCACCAGGATGACGTCATCGGTACCATGATTCCTCCCGGAACACGCCCCTTCGAGTACCGATTCCAGATTCCGCCTGATGAGCCTTCCGGCACCTATTGGTATCACCCGCATGTTCACGGCTTCACCGATTCGCAAGTCGAAGGCGGCGCCTCGGGTGCCCTGATCGTCCAAGGCATCGAGCGCTCCAATAAATTCCTCGCGGGAATGCCCGAGCGGGTATTCGTCATTCGCGACGAGCCGTTGCTCAATCCC
>Ga0116129_1001706_pt1 | contig 11838 bp, 10 predicted proteins | sample June2015DPH_17_2_FD_89732 | JGI IMG/M metagenome (GOLD analysis project Ga0116129, IMG submission 89732) | Peatland microbial communities from SPRUCE experiment site at the Marcell Experimental Forest, Minnesota, USA - June2015DPH_17_10 | ecosystem: Environmental > Terrestrial > Soil > Wetlands...
CGCGAGTTCCTTGTACACCCGCAATCCCGTCTCCGTGATGATCCGAACAACATTTCGGAAATAATCAGGAGCATGGAATTCGATCAATTGTTGCTCCGACCACGCGACGTAATGTGGACGGAACAGACCTCTGATCGAGACAGGGAACTCGACACCTGCGCAGGGATTGGCCGGAAGCAATTTCTTCCGCACGGCGACACTGAGTGTCCGCCGAAGCACCCGAAACTCCTGATGCACCGTGGTTGGCTTCAAAAGATTGAGCTCTTTGAAGCCTGAACCAGTCCTTACCCTGGCGTGCTGCTTCAGCCGGCGACGAAGATACTGCTCAATTTCGTCTGTGGTGAGATCAGCCAGCCGCCACTTGCCGAAGGCGTGTTGAAGATGGCTTATCGCCCTCATATTGGCCTCGTGGGTCTTGGCTGCGCGGATCGGGGGCTTGGAATAGTTCTCCAGAAAAAACGCCGCCCAATCTTGAAATGACATCTGCTCGCCCCTGCGCACGACCTCCAGCGTGCGATCATCTCGGGCCGTGAGACGCTCACGCAACTTGCGTTGCGCCTCGTCCCAATCTTCAGTTTGCGTTGATTCACGACGGCGCTGCCCATTCCGGTTGCGATACTCGATCCACCAGATGTTGCTCGCCACGCGTTTGAATACACGACCATCATGCTTCACTGGCCTTGCCAATTCTCCACCTCCTGTTTGAACTGCGCGCGGAAAGGCTGCAAGTCCGATCTCAGAAACCGGATGTTACGACCCATAACGCGGAAATGGGGAATCTGCTTTCGCTCAACCCAAAGATACACCGTTTGCGGGCTGACGCCAAGGAAGACCGCAGCTTCCTGCACACCGATGGGCAGGTCGTCGACGACGATGGTTGGTGGCTTTTCAATCGCCGCATTCATGAAATTCCAGTCGCACCGCGAATGGTGCTCAACTACTAAGGTAATGGCGTAAGCAACGTGGGACGGTCGATTGCTCCATAAGACGGATCACCGCCCTCGCTTGACAGCGCCAAAACGAACGGTCCCGCGTTTAAATCGTCCCGCGCCCACAATAGCCCGGAGACCACGAAACGCTGGACGACCGGCGTCGCTCCGACCCTCGGTTCTTCCGAGTTGCTGGACAGTTCCAACCCAATAGCCGCTGCGCTGCTCCGTTCATCCAAATCCCGAATGCCGAAAAGGCGTCGTGATAGAGCATCACAGGATCTGACGAATGCAACAGTTTGTGAATAGTCTGCAACAGTTTTCGCCCGTGAAATGGATATGCAACAGTTTGTGAACAAAGTGCAACGGATTGCAACTTTCGCGGTGGCAAAGACTGCTTCCAGACAGCCAAAGACCCGGTAGTGGAACATAAAGGATCGTCTGACGATGTCGTTGATTTTGTTTTCTAGGTGGCTCACGTCAGGCCATTTTGGGTGTCCGACGACACCGGCAATTGTCTGCCACTTTGTCCGACGGCCTGTTTTTCAAGCGAAATCACGTCCCAAGGTGCCTTCGTCATCCCCTTTGAGGCAGAGACGCGATCATGCCAAGACGAACGATCCGGTTGCGCGATCGGAGCGGAGTTACATCCGCAGGCCTGCGAAGGCCGGATATGCTTCCCCCGCAGGAGGTAAAAGAAGGGGTCCTTCATGTGATGCGTAGGAACCTCGGGGGCGGTCAGGATGAAATTGCTCAGACGGTAGCACATCTGCTTGGCTTCAAGGCCACCAGCGCACAGCTTCGGGAGGTGGTCTATTCGGCAATTAGCGGTTTAGTTCAAGAAGAAATCCTGGTGCGGAGAGGTGAACTTTTGGCGCTAAAGGACATCGAATCGGGGCCGATTCGCCCCGCTACAGCGTCGACACCGCAATGACCTACCAAACCATAAATCTCGCACGCAAAATGGGGCCGCGATCAGGGATCGCGGAATAACGCTTACGCGCGACAGAGAAGAAGAAGCTAACTGAGCTTCAATGGGGACGAACGCCGAGATCGTATGTTTACTATTCTACCAGAAAGAAGCCGCTTCTCAAACTTCGGTTATCAGTGAGCTTCTCTTTATCTGTCCAACTCTCTTTCTCTTTCTCATAAAATCACTATTGCTTTTTGTTTTTACAACTGTTAAAAATGAAGAGGGCCCCAAGGAATAGAGATCCTGGAGCCCCGAATTAGCGTCCGTGGGAACACCTGTTACAAATCTAGTTTACCACGGGCGCGGAAATGAGACCAATAATGAACACTCGTAGGCCGCCCCGCTACTGCCGTTTCCCTCACCACCTCGCGGGATGTACAAAACGCTGTTGCACTCGCTCCGGGCGCACGACCTCGCCCAACTGCGTGGATCGTAAAAAGTCGCCGTTACTTTAAATCCAAATTATTTGATAAACTGCTCCGGTTGCTCTGCGGCGGCCGGAGCACGATTTATTGAGAGATTTTTTTGTCGGAAGCACTCTTGTGTAAATCCACAAATAGAGGCTTCTTGCGCCCGAAGAAAGAGATTTTATGGCTGAACAAATAACATTTTCGCTTTTACATCAGGCTGTCGGCGGCTCGGCCGCGGCTCTCCGATCCGTCACTAAGCTTCAGCCTGTGGGTGGACCGGGGGATAAATTGTTCCCTGCGACTTACTCGGGCGGCACGTATGCGACGGAGAAGCGGCGGCTGCCGGGAGAAGAGCAGTTGGTGGAGTGCGTTCTCGTAAACTCCGTCCAATCAGAATCCAATCATGCGGAATTGGCGTTAAAAGACGCCTACGACGCCGGTTCCATTCGCATTCCCGTAATCGAGGTGGACCTTTCCTCAACCTCCGATTTTGCGAAGCCGCTGGCGAATTTGACGAGCCTCGAAGTCCCTCACCGTCTGGCCGATGCGATCCTCCGCGATAGTGTTCTGCCGGATGGGACTCGATTCCAAAAATCGTCGCACGCGGTCTCATGGAGCCGGGCCAATCTCTGGAATGCGACCCCCATTTATGAATTATGCCCCACGGCGCTGCTGTTCGGCATGTGGGGTTCGCCCGATAAACCCGGCGGCCTCGGGGCGAAATTCGAGCGGGCCTATGTTTCGGAAATCGTTGCGGTGGACACCACGGAGCCGGAGCTTCGTTCAGGGTTTCGCATCGATCCGGTGGAAATTCGTAGCGCTGTCCTTTTGCGAAAGACCCAGAGCGGATTTGAGATCGCTACAGGCAAAGGATCGCGGCCGTCGGAATTGAATCATGGCAATATCCTTTTCGAGACCAAGAACGCCGGTGTCCGATGCCGGTACGTCGAGCAAACGACCGTGATTTCGCTCGGGGCGTTGCGCAAACTCCGCTTCCCTGATGGGGCCGCGCAGAATCCTGAGCGAGACCGGGCGGGACGAACGGTGTTGGCGGCGCTCGGGTTGTGTGCTGCGGTGCTCGCCACCGAACGTGGAACCAGCCTGCGGTCGCGTTGTCAATTATGGCCGGAAGCGCCGCGGGAATGGGAACTCCTCGAAACTCCCGGACAACTGCCGCGCGCCTTCACGATCACTGGAATCGAAGCGACGGCGCTGGTACAGGAAGCTGCGGCGGCGGCCAAGGCGTTGGGGCTTACCTGGAGGGAAGAAAAGCTCACGTTGACGCCTTCGCCGGAACTTCTGGAGTTGATCCGAAGGAGTCAGGAGGTTTCCGCGGCAGAGTCTGGGGAGGGCGAACCGGCGTGACCGCGATCGGGATCTGCTACTTAACCGGATACGCCGCGGCTACTGATCTTGCGGCCGATGCGGCGGAGTGGCCTCCTCACCCGGGTCGCGTCTTCATGGCCCTCGCGGCGGCGCATTTCGAAACGCGGGGCGGCGCGGAGGAACGCGCTGCATTGCTATGGCTTGAATCGTTGCCGCCTCCCTCGATATATGCCTCGGAGGCGCAGCCGCGAAGTAAAGTGGAGTCGTACGTTCCGGTAAACGATGGGTATGGGCGTCAGAAGCAGCTACGCGCCTTTCGCAAGACGCGCCCGGACTCGAATCGTGTAGTTTTGCGGTGGAACGTGGATCCACCTGATTCGATTGCCACGCCATTACGGGAGCTGTGCGAAAAGGTGACGCGCATCGGATATTCGGCCTCTCTGACGCAGGTGTGGCTCGCTTGCGCGGAAGCGCCGGAGCTCCCGGCCTCAAACTGGATTCCCGAGGAAGGCTTGGATTCGACCCTTCGGATGCGTATTCCCTCCGGCGGCACGCTGGCGAGGTTGGAACACAGCTACAACAAGACCGCGCTGGATGAATACGAAGCGTTGCAGGAAGCGCTTGCATCAGCCGCAAAGTCTGCGCAAGCTAAGATCCGCAAGAAGGTCAAAGAACGGTTTCCTCTGGGTCCGCCGCAACCGGAGCGTCCGAGCATGAGTGTGTGGCACGGATATCGGATGGTCAGCCTTGGCCCAGGGTCTTCGCCGGCGGTACAAGGTCCATTCGATCCGGGGTTTCTGGTGCTCGCTGTGCGTGAAGGATCCATCCTGGGGCTGGAGAGCACGCAGCAACTGACCGGGGCTCTGCGGAACGCGGCGATGAAAGCGGCTGGAGAAAATCCGCCAGAATGGCTGACAGGACATACGCCGGAGCGCCGTCCATCAGAGCAACCGCATGCGGCATTCTTTCCGTTGCCTTTCGTGGGACGGAAATATGCGGACGGGCACGTGATGGGTCTGGGAATCGCGCTTCCGAGGTGGCTTTCACAGACCACCGCAGGGCGCGTGGAGTTGCGCGAGAGATTGGGGCCATTGCTGTTCAACGTCGACGGTAGCGACCGTAAGGTGAAGCTGTGGAGCAAGGTGAAGCCGTGGAGCGACGCCAGAAAATGGGAATGGGAATTAAAGCGGGAGGTGCAAGAGAACGTCCCCTATTCCCTGCAACGGAAGAATTGGACCGGACCCAGCCGCGAGTGGGCGAGCGTAACGCCGGTGGTTCTGCATCACCATCCCAAGCGACGGGACGGACACGCAGAGCAGATTTTGGCCGACGCGCTGGTCACGGCTCAGTATCCCGAAGTAGAACAGATTCGTTTATCGCCGATATCAGTCTTCGAGGGCGCGCGCACGGTGAGCGAGATGCCGCCTTACACCCAAGGCGGTGAGAACCTGTGCCGATATCAGGCGCATGCGGTCATCCGATTTCGAGAATGCGTGGAAGGACCCGTATTAGTGGGCCGCGGACGCTATCGCGGATACGGACTGTTCAAGCCATACTCCGAGGCCCCGCGATGAGCATGCCGTTCGATCCGCAATTATTCCGGGAATATTTTACGGAACTGTGGGAGCATCGTCCGTTTCCCTGGCAGGAGCGGCTCGCCGCGCAGGTAATGGAACAAGGCTGGCCTTCGGTCATCGATCTGCCGACGGCGAGCGGAAAGACCGCGTGCATCGACATTGCCGTGTTCGCTCTGGCGTGTGGGCGCGGGCCGCGGCGGATCTTTTTTATCGTCGACCGCAAGGTGATTGTCGACGAAGCCTTTTCCCGTGCTAAGGATCTGGCGAAAAAACTGGAAGAGGCAGAAGCGGGTGCCCTCCGGAAGATCGCCGACGATCTGCGAAAGCTTTCCGGAGAGGATAAACAAGAGCCTCTGCACGTCTGCCAAATGCGAGGCGGAGTCTTCCGGGATAGGAGTTGGGTGGAAAGCCCTTTGCAGCCGACGGTGGTGGCGAGCACGGTGGATCAAGTGGGATCCCGGCTCCTGTTCAGAGGATATGGCGTCGCGCCGAGCAGCCAGCCGATCCACGCGGGTCTGATCGCCAACGATTCCCTTCTGCTGCTCGACGAGGCACACTGTTCGAAAGCGTTCGCACAGACACTGGAGAGCGTCGAGCGCTACCGTTGCGCGCCGTGGGGAACGGAGCCGGGCAATACTCGATTTGCATTCGTGGAGATGACGGCGACTCCTTCGCGATCCGACGCGGCTCGCTTCCAGTTGGATGCTACGGACCGGCAAAATTCGGTGCTCGCGGAACGGCTGAGGGCGCGCAAAATGATCCGGTTCGTGCCATCGAAAGCCAAAACCGACGATGCGAAGAAGCTGGCAGCCGACCTAGTGCGCGAGGCACGGATCCTTGCGGCGAAGCCCGGCGTGAAACGAGTAGCAGTCATGGTGAATCGGGTGCAGACCGCGCGAGAGGTGGCCGACGCCCTCCGTACCGGCGATACGCAAGTGACCCTGGTGATAGGGCGTATGAGGCCTGTGGACCGTGCAAGCGTCGAAAAGGAGTTGGGACCGGTGCATACAGGTGTCGAGCGCATGAGCGACGATCCTCTACGCTATGTTGTTGCCACCCAATGCCTGGAGGTCGGCGCGGATCTGGACTTCGACGCGCTGGTCACCGAGCTGGCCAGCATGGACGCGCTGCTGCAACGCTTCGGCCGTCTCAACAGGCTGGGACAATTTCCTGGCGGCGCGTTCGGATGTATTGTGGCCCCGGCCTCGGACCCCAAAGAGCCTGATCCTATTTATGGGTCGGCTCTGCCTGCCACTCGCTCTTGGCTGGAACCGTTGTTCGCGGCCCAAGCCGAACGCGATCTTGGACTGGAGGGTGCTGAGGATACGATTCCCTCCTTGTGGAAGGCCCTGCCTAAGGACGAACGGCGGAAAATGGTTCCACCGTCTCCCACTTGCCCGGCTTTGTTGCCGGCGCATCTCGACGCGTTCGTGCAGACGTCGCCGAAACCAGTACCGGAACCGGAGGTATCGTATTTCCTGCATGGGAAACAGCGCGGCTCCGCGGAGGTCGGCGTAGTTTGGAGAAGCGAATTAGACTCGATGGATAGGTCGCTGTGGGAGCGCATCGTTAACCTGTGCCCGCCCGTCGTCGGAGAAGCACTGCCGGTAAAGATCTGGGCGTTGCAGGCGTGGATACGCGGGGCCACTCCCGAGCCTCAGATGGATGTCGAGGGCGCAGCGGACGTGGAAGAGACGCAACGCAGACTGCTCAAAGACTCGCAGGAGTTTCTGATTTGCAGAGGGCGGGATTGCTCCTTGAGCCGCCGTCCAGGGAACGTGCGTCCAGGGGACACGGTGGTTGTCCCTTCTTCCTGGTGGCCGGCAACGGAGTTGGGCTATATGCCTCGGGATCTCTCGGATGTGGGCGACGAAGCGTTCTTCCAGGGACGCGACGCCGTACGGCTCCGCCTGCATCTGGCAGCGATGAAGAACTGGCCGCCGGCCGTAAGCGCTCATTTTAAAAAGCCAGACAAGGATGAACTTCGTTTGGCGGAGGCGGACGGCGTGCTTCGTTGGGGAGACCTCCAGGCGGCCGCAAAGTCGGCGCTCACGGAGATCGGCATTCCTGAGTGGCTGATGAAGTGCCTGGAATCGATCGAAAGGGGAAAGCTCCGTCAATTCAGACTTACCCCATATCCAAGACTTGCCCCATATCCAGAAGACCAGAAGGGCTGGGTGGTGGAAAGTAAGAAGACCCTCCGGCAAATACAAGAGGATGACGGCGAGGACGAACCTTCTCGCGGCGAACCGGTGAGCTTGTCCGATCACACAAGAGGAGTGGAAGACGAAGCGTACCGTTTGGCTGAGGCGGTGCTTCCTCCAGAAATCGCGGCGGCTGTGAAAACCTCGGCGCATTGGCATGACTCCGGAAAATCGGATGAACGATTTCAGGCGCTTCTGTTCGGCGGCGATACGATTGCCGCACAGCTTTTGCGAGTCCCACGAGCCAAGGGCGAGTTTACGCCGCGTCGTCAACGAGCGGAGCAGTCTCTCGACAGCGGGCTGCCGAAAAGATTTCGCCATGAGTTAACATCTCTGTTACTGGCCGAAAAAACTACTCTTGAGCCGGAGCATCGGGATCTGATACTCCATTTGATCGCGAGTCATCACGGCTACTGCCGTCCGTTCGCACCGGTGATTTTGGACGATTATGCCCCCGACGTATTTTATGGCGAGTTGACTTTGACGGGCGAGCAACGGCGGAGCCATGCGGCGCATGTGCTCGACCGGGGTGTCGCGGAACGCTTCTGGCGCTTGACGCGGCGCCATGGATGGTGGGGCTTAGCTTACCTGGAGGCTCTGTTACGAGTGTCGGACTGGAAAGCCAGCGCTAAAGAACAGAGAACGGCAGAGGAACAGCGCAAGAAAGCCGATCAGGAAAGCGCCTCAGCGGGAGAGAGTTCATGAGCAAAGCATTTCTGCTGCGAGGGATCGACGGCTCGAATCCTTTGGGCTTTCTCTCGGCCGTGGGAACTCTGCGCATGCTCCCTGGATCGAGGCTCGGCTGGCGTCTGAACGAAGGCATGTGGCGGCCCAGTCTGACGGCAGACGATGTTGAGACCGAGGAAAATCTGTGCGACCGGCTGGCCGAGCGGTCGCGCCTGGAGCCGCCGGAAATTTCGATGCTTGGCAAGAACCTGACGGTCGCTCCAAAGCTATTTGAGGAGTACGTTGACAAATGCGCGCGACGGCTGTATGCAGGGAATGCGCGCGCATCTGAGTACGTGGTGGCATTCGGAAGCGAGGTGTGCGTGGATCATAAGAAGAACCGCATCGAGTATACGAATCTTTCGTTTATCACCGGATCTGGCCATCAGGATTTCGTCACCACCGCGTTGAAGCTGAGTGAGAGAATAACGGCGGCGCATATCCGGGAAGCGCTGTTTGGTCCGTGGGAATACAAAGACCAATCGCTGTCATTCCGTTGGGATCCGGCAGATGCAGCGGAGTATGCGTTGAGCGCCAGCGACCCGAGCAAGGATGGGGCGTGGACGGTATGGGGCGTCAATCGTCTGGCTTTTGAAGCGCTCCCTCTGCTACCGGTACAGCCAACCCGGCGCGGCTTGCGTACGACCGGGTTTCGGGAGGAGCGTTATCCGGAGGAGTTCTCATGGCCGGTTTGGCATGCGGCGTTGGACTCAGATACGGTGAGGTCGCTACTCAGCCTGGAGGAGTTGCAGGAAGAATGTCCCCCGCGACCCGTTCTTGGGGCGATGGGAATCGGAGATGTATTCCGGTCTCCTCGGGTGAGGATCGGCCAGGGTGCAAATTTTAAGGTGAGCTTCCGGCCCGCGCGGTCGGTGTGAGGATATACGATGCGCTCTTCCTATTTAGTCTGCTACGACATCGCCGACGACAAACGCCTTCGCCGTGTGTTTAAGACCATGCGAGGGTGGGGCGATCATATTCAGTTTTCTGTATTCGAGTGTCAGTTGACTGCGGCGGACTTGGTCAAGCTCCGTGCCGAGCTTGCCAGCATCATCCATCATGACCAGGATCAAGTCCTGTTCGTTCTACTGGGGCCGACCGAAGGCCGGGGCGAGCGTGTCATTACCGCTCTCGGAAAGCTGTACATCCGTGTGGACGCCCCCTGTATCGTTGTTTGACCTGCATTTTGTTCGATAAAGAGACGATTGAATACATATGGCTACTCAACCCTTGGAATTCCCCCGCCAAGACGATCTGCCGGATTATCTCCCGGCTCGGATGGTCAACGAGTTTGTCTACTGTCCCCGCCTGTTCTTTTATGAATGGGTAGAGGGTATTTTCCGCGAATCCTCCGACACGCTGGAGGGCTCGGTTCAGCATAAGCGGGTGGACAAAGAAGGTGGCGAGTTGCCTCCCGCCGAGGAATTGCCTGACGACCTGAAGACGCAGGCCATCACGCTGTCGAGCGAACGTCTTCGTGTCGTCGCAAAAATGGATTTGGTTCAGGTTGAGGATGGTCTGGTCCGCCCCATTGACTATAAGCGCGGGCGTCCTATGGACACAGATGGCGGTCTGGGATTGTGGCCGGCCGATCGCGTACAGATCGTCCTGCAAGCGATCATTCTTCGGGAGAATGGCTATCGCTGTGAAGAGAGCATTGTCTATTACCGCTCGACCAACCAGCGGGTCCGTATATCCATTACGGAGGATCTGGTTCAGGAGGCGGAGGCTGCGGTGGCAAATGCCTGGAAAACCGCATTGCAAAAGCTTATTCCTTCGCCCCTTGTGGATTCGCCCAAATGTCCGGGTTGCTCGCTGAACCCCATCTGCTTGCCCGATGAAACCAACGCCCTCGAAGCGGGGGGCAAGGATGATGACGATGGTCAACTTTCTCTTTTTTCAAACGGCTCGCCGCCGCGCAAGGGTCCACAACGCGAACTGCGCCGCCTGATCGTCCCGAGAGAGGAGCGGAAACCCCTCTACCTGAACACGCAAGGACTGCGACTCGGGAAGTCGGGAGACGTGCTGCAGGTGAAAGAGAAGGACGCGGTGCGTCAGGAAGTTCGCGTGAACGAAGTGTGTCAGGTGAACCTCATGGGTAACATCCAGGTGTCCACCCAGGCAATTCAGTCTCTGTGTTCCGCAGAGATACCGGTGTGTTACTTCTCGCAGGGGGGCTGGTTCTATGGGATTACCAGCGGATTAACGACGAAGAACGTGTTCCTGCGGCAATCGCAGTTCAGGCTTGCGACCGAGGAGTGGTTCGCCCTCCGGCTGGCGCGGAAACTGGTTGCGGGAAAGGTCCGGAATCAGCGAGTGATGTTGATGCGCAACCACGAGGAACCACCCAAACTGGTTCTGGAGCAAATGCGCGAAATGGCCGAGCGCGCCGAAGAAGCTATGTCTCTCGAATCGCTTCTTGGGATTGAGGGTAACGGAGCTCGCTTGTACTTTGGAGCCTTTAACGGGATGATCAAACAGGAATCGGAAGAGAACGAGTTCAGCTTTGACTTCGAAACCCGAAACCGCCGGCCTCCAAAAGATCCCGTGAACTCGCTGCTGTCGCTGGCATACAGTTTGCTGTCGAAGGACCTGACTGTGGCTTGTGCCGCTGTAGGTTTCGATCCTATGATGGGCTTCTACCATCAGCCCCGCTTCGGGCGACCCGCTTTGGCGTTGGACCTGATGGAACCGTTTCGACCTTTGATCGCTGAGTCGGCAGTTTTGAATGCTATCAACACTCGCATGGTAACTTCAAGCGACTTCGTTCGTGCCGGTCGGGCAGTGGCGTTGACCCCGGCGGGTCGGCGCGGCTTCTTCCAAGCGTACGAGGCGCGGATGGATACCCTGGTGACTCATCCCATTTTTGGTTATCGGGTTTCCTATCGGAGGTTGCTTGAAGTGCAGGTAAGGTTGTTTGCAAAGGTTTTGGAAGGGGAGTTGGACGAGTATGCGGTTTTCGTCACACGATGACACGAGCGGTTGGTTGATGCACAAAACACTGGACCCGCTCGCGGCCTGCAATCGCCTGATCACAAGAGACTTATGCGGCGAATGCAATGGTATCGCTTGAGAAATCGACCATTAGCTTCGGGCCTCTCGTTGAAGACGGTTGAGATCATTGATAATAGAATAGTTCGAACGTTAGCTAATTCCGCGATCAGCTGATCGCGGCCCCATTGAAGCTCTCTAACCCTTGCGGATGGATCGCTCGGAGCCGCTTCAATTCCGCGATCAGCTGATCGCGGCCCCATTGAAGCGATTGCATCCCCAGCGTCCCCGGCACGCTCAACACCACAATTCCGCGATCAGCTGATCGCGGCCCCATTGAAGCTGTATCCAGCAAGCGATTACAGACGCGGTGAATTTCTAATTCCGCGATCAGCTGATCGCGGCCCCATTGAAGCTATACTACTCGCGAGCGGCCCGTTACAGTGAGGGCTAATTCCGCGATCAGCTGATCGCGGCCCCATTGAAGCTGAACGGGGTGCTGAGCATCGGCGGGACGGTGGCCGAATTCCGCGATCAGCTGATCGCGGCCCCATTGAAGCGGCGCCGGATACCCGCACTCCGATACCGAGGAGCTCAATTCCGCGATCAGCTGATCGCGGCCCCATTGAAGCCCGTCCCGCTCACCGCTGAGGTTCCGCTCAGCTCCACAATTCCGCGATCAGCTGATCGCGGCCCCATTGA
>Ga0116129_1001707_pt1 | contig 11835 bp, 10 predicted proteins | sample June2015DPH_17_2_FD_89732 | JGI IMG/M metagenome (GOLD analysis project Ga0116129, IMG submission 89732) | Peatland microbial communities from SPRUCE experiment site at the Marcell Experimental Forest, Minnesota, USA - June2015DPH_17_10 | ecosystem: Environmental > Terrestrial > Soil > Wetlands...
GGAAAGCGTTTTGAGTGTCCATCACTGGACCGATACGCTGTTCAGCTTCACTACCACCCGCAATCCCTCGTTCCGTTTTCGCAACGGCGAATTCACCATGATCGGCCTCAAGGTCGGCGAAAAGCCGCTGTTACGCGCCTACAGCGTCGCCAGCGCCAATTACGAGGACCAGCTCGAATTCTTTTCCATCAAGGTCCCGGACGGGCCGCTGACCTCGCGCCTCCAGCATCTGAAAGAGGGCGACGAGATCATCGTCAGCCGCAAGGCGACCGGCACGCTTGTCATCGACAATCTCGAGGACGGACGAAATCTTTACCTGATCGGCACCGGCACCGGGCTCGCGCCGTTCCTGAGCTTGATCAAGGACCCCGAAACCTACGAGCGTTTCGAAAAAGTCGTGCTGCTGCACGGCTGCCGCCGGGTCGCCGAACTCGCCTATGGCGAGATGATCACCGAAAGATTGCCGAACGACGATTTGCTCGGCGAGCTGGTGCGCAACCAGCTGATCTATTATCCGACCGTGACGCGCGACCCGTTCCGCAATCGCGGCCGGATCACCGACCTGATCACCTCAGGCAAGCTGTTTTCCGACGCCGGCCTTGCGCCGCTTGAATCCGAACATGATCGCGTGATGATCTGCGGCAGTCCCGCGCTGGTCCACGACACCCGCGCGCTGTTGCTGGGCAAGGGGTTTGTCGAAGGCAATCACGGCGAGCCCGGCCAGTTCGTGGTCGAGAAGGCATTCGCGGAGCGTTGATTGAAATTTGAATCGACTCCATCCACGTCGTCCGGGCCTTGCCGCCTTCGCTAAAGCTTCGGCGGCCCTGGACTGAAAGCCCGTCGAAGCCTGGGCGTAGACGGGAGCCGGGACCCAGACGCCGGCAGCGCTGCTTGACAGTGCCAAACGGCAGGATCACCCTCGATCGAAATTCCTGCGGTGCACCGTATAAAAATAACAGCGTTGGAGGCAGCCCATGCAAAGATCGCTGAGCAGCGATGAGGTCGCGGCCTATCGCAATCGTGGCTACCATTTTCCGGTCGACGCACTGAGCGCGAGCGAAGTCGCCGGCTTTCGCCGGAAGCTGGAGCACTATGAGGCCGAGAGCGGCGGCCCGATCAAGGCCGAGATGCGCCACCGCAGCCACGTGCTGTTCACCTGGATCGACGAGATGATCCGTCATCCCAAAATCCTGGATGCGATCGAGGACGTGCTGGGGCCTGACATCCTGTGCTGGAACACCAGCTTCTTCATCAAGGAAGCGCATGATCCCGGTTTCGTCTCATGGCACCAGGATGCCACCTATTGGGGTCTCAGTTCATCCGATGTTGCGACCGCCTGGATCGCGATGTCGCCGGCCAACAAGGTCTCCGGCTGCATGAAGTTCATCGCCGGCACCCACCAGCAGCAGGTCCGGCACGAAGACACCTTCGACCAGAACAACCTCCTCACCCGCGGTCAGGAGATCGCGGTCGATGTCGACGAGGACAAGGCCGTCTATGTCGAGCTGGAGCCCGGCCAGGCGTCGCTGCATCACGTGCTGCTGTTCCACGGATCTGAACCGAACCGTTCCGACGACCGGCGCATTGGTCTGGCCATCCGTTACATCCCGACGCACCTGAAGCAGGCGGTCGGACAACGGGACTGGGCAACGCTGGTGCGCGGCAAGGATAGGTTCGGTCACTTTCTACCCGCCCATGTGCCGAAGCGGGATCTCGAGCCCGAAGCGCTGGCCTTTCACAGGGAAGTGTCGGAAGAGCAGGTGCGTGTGCTTTATCGCGGCACCGACAAGACCGCCTATCGCGCGTGACTTCGGTACGGTACGGACGTCTAGGGCCGCACCGCCGGCGTTTCGATCGGCATGCCCCGCGCGCGCGACATCAGATAGAGTTCGAGCTCGACCAGTTCCGGCGCGCCGTAGTCATAAGCCTGGGCTCGGATGCCGGTCATGCAGGCTCGCATGCGCCGTTGCAATGAGCCCAGCGATTGCCATTCCAGCCGGTAAAGCGGATAGCCGGTCGGATGTGCTTGCGTGATGGCCGATCCCGCGAGGTGTTTGTCCCAATTGTCGTCGTGGCAATTGGCGCAGCCGAGATTGAGCTGGCCCTGCCGTCGCATGAAGAGGTCGCGTCCCCTGGTGACAGAGGGTTCGAGCTGCGGATCGGCGCCGGTCGTGATGGCGAGGCCGCGCGACTGCCGCGCGACAAAGACCGATAGCGCGAGCAGGTCGTGGCTTTCGTAAGCGAGCGGCGTAGCCCCTTGATATTGCGTGCGGCACAGATTGATGCGCTGTTCCAGATCGACCGGACGCCGCAGCGTCTTGTCGAAGGCGGGATAGCCGGCGGCAACGCCCTTCATACTGGTGCGCGCATCATTGTGGCAATCGGCGCAAGCCTTGCCGCTTGCGCCGGCCTTGCTGTTCCATAGCGCCTCGCCATCGAGCACCCACAGCATGCCCGGATTGGCGGTATCGTCATCCTGAATCTTGCCCGTATCGGGCGTCATGAAGCTGTAGCCGGATCGGCGCTCGGCGGCTGCGATTTCGGCGGCGGAAACAGGCAAGGCTGCATTACCGGCTGCGATCATCAGCCCCGCAAAAGCCATCGTGCGGAAAAATCTCATTCGACCGTGATCGATGCCGATGCGGTTTCGCTAAAACCCTGGTCGCCAATCCACTCGAAGTCGAATTGGCCGGTCTCGGTCGCGACCGTGAAGAAGGTGATGAACGGATTCGCCGCGATCGCCGGAAACAGGTCGGCACGAAATATCTCGACGCCGTTGTAGCGGCAGGCAAAGCTGGTGATGATATCGCGAGGGATCAACTCTCCGGCGGCGGTACGGCGGTAACCGGTCTCCATGATATGCGACATCAGCGTCTTGATCTCGATGATATCGCCGCGTTTCGCGCTGGCTGGAACGTTGATCAGCGCGGACGCCATCAGATCACCTCCTCGGTGCATGCCGCGAGCGTCACGACGATGTCCACACTGGCGGACCAGAACGAGCCGTCCGACAGCTGCGCGATGGCGACCACCTTTTGGCTGTCGGCAAGACGGATGCGGGTCGAGATCTGGGCGCGGCCCGCCCGGGGCCCAAGATAGAAATTGCCGATATTGGGCTGCGGGTTCTTCTCGTTGAAGACGTGAATGCTCTTGACGTGATCCTCCGAGGTCATCGGGTTCGATACGCTGACGGTCATCGGCACGGTGTTGCCGTTTTCGACCAGTGGCGGCACGTCGAGTTTGACCTTGCCGGTTCGCACCTCGGCCCCACCGGTAATGCCGCGGATCGCGCCGGCCAGGGTAGCGGGAGTCGCCCCGGCCGGCCGCAATGTCACCAGCGGAACCGCGCCGGCCACGGCCGCGCCGCCGGCGAGACCGAGGAACTGGCGGCGCGTGGAATTGTCTGATTTGCGCATCGCGGGCTCTACTCTCTATTCGCGCAGCGTTACGAGATACGCCACCATATCCTCGATCTGCTCGGCCGACAGGATTGGCTTGCCGCGCCATGCCGGGCCGACGCGATCGAGGCCCTCGACACGGTAGTAGGACGGCATGATCGTTACCGGATTGAGGCGGGAGGCGTCGACCAGCCGAAGCCGAAGCTGACCTTCGGACCAGCGGCTACCGGCGCCGGCGAGGTCGGGTGCCAGATCGCCCTGGAATTTCTGTTCCGGAAATGGTCCGCTGTGGCAAAGAATGCAAGTGCTGGTCCGATCGATCACCAGCGCGCGCCCCCGTGCCGCGTCACCTGGAACTCCCGTCAGCGACCGGGCGATGGCATCCCCTGTCACGACATAAGTCCCAAGGCCTTGGGTCCCAAGGCTTTGGGTCTGCGGACTTTGCGCGCTCGCGGCGCCTGGCAGCGCCAACGCCGCTACCATCAGGCACGCGCCGGCTATGGGGATGGCAGGCTTATCCAAACGCTTCCGCCGTGATCGTCTTGTACCAGGATTGGGCATCTTCCGCTTCACGCGCGCGAACCTCGCGCGGCGCATCGATCGGGCTTGTGCCGCCCTCCACCTCGGCGAACACACCGTCCCTGGGCTGATAGGTGCCGGACAGCGAAAACGCATAGCCCGGCGCGACCGTATTGTAGCAGGCGCCGAGCAGTTTTGGTGTTGCCGGCTCTTCGCCTGAAATCAGCTTCACTATCGCGGCGGCGCATGCCTTGGCTTGCGCGTTCGCCGCGGAGGCGGATTTGGGTATGCCGCCGGCAATGCAGGCGTCGCCGATGACGTGGATGTCAGGCGCGAGCTTTGAGGCAAAGCTGACCGGGTCGATCGGACACCAGCCGGTGTTGTCGACCGCGCCCGCGATTTCGGCAATGCGGCCGGCTTTCTGCGGCGGAATGACGTTTGCGACTGCCGCGGTGTAGTTGCCGAAATCGGTGACAATGGTGTTGGTCCCGGGATCGACCGATACGGCCCGGCCACCTTGCGATAAAGATACTCGCTCGATCATGCCGGGATAAAGTTCCTTCCAGGCATTCTCGAACAGCCGCTGCTGGGAAAAGCCGTCCTTGGCGTCGAGGATCAATATCTTCGAGCGCGGCTTCCTGGTTTTCAGATAATGGGCGATCAGGCTGGCACGTTCGTAGGGTGCCGGCGGGCATCGCAACGGCGCCGCGGGTACCGCAAGCACAACAAGGCCGCCATCGTCCATCGATTCAAGCTGTTCGCGCAGCAGCGTCGTCTGCTCTCCCGCTTGCCAGGCGTGCGGCATGCTTGCGGCGGCGGCCTCGTCGTAGCCGGGTAACGCGTCGAATCGCAGATCGATGCCGGGCGCCAGCACCAGGCGGTCATAGCGAAGCGGACTTCCGTCGGCCAGAACCACGATACGCGCTCGCGGATCGATTTTCGCAGCCGCCTGCGCGACCACCGTCACGCCTTCAGCGGCGATTCTGTCATAGGTGAATTGCTGCGCTTTGATTTCCCGCAAGCCCGATATCACCTCGTTGCTGAACGGACAGGCGGTAAAAGTCCGGTTCGGCTCGATCAGCGTTATCTGCAGCTTTGAATCAATCCTCCTCACGGCCCGTGCAAAGCTGGCGCCGCCAAACCCGCCGCCGATCACGATGACGCGCGCCGCGGATTGGGCGCGGGACGGGCAGGGGAAGGCAGGCGCCGCCGCCGACGCCGCGATGCCACGAACGACATTTCTCCGCGTCATCAGGCGCAGCGCGTTCATTAGCATGATCCGGAAAATTGGGCGACGGCCGTTGAGGCCGCCGCTGGGCTTTGCGTCAGGCGAAGGTGATGTTCTGATCCCTCAGCGGCACCGAGCGGATTCGCTTGCCGGTTGCCGCGAAGTAGGCGTTGAGCACCGCGGGCGCCGCCACCCCGATGGTCGGCTCGCCAACGCCGCCCCAGAAGCCGCCGCTCGGCATGATGATCGGTTCGACCTCCGGCATCTCGGCGATTCGCATCGAATTGTAGGTGTCGAAATTGGTCTGCTCGATGTAGCCGTCCTTGACGGTGCATCCGCCATAGAACAATCCCGACAGGCCGAAGACAAACGAGCCGGCGATCTGGCGTTCGATCTGCGCCGGGTTGACGGCGTAGCCGGGATCGGTGCCGGCGACGATGCGAAGCACCTTGATCTTGTTGCCGTCGGTCACGGAGATTTCGGCCGCCCCCGCGACGTAGCTGCCGTAGGCCTGGAGTTGCGCAAAGCCGCGATAGACGCCTTGCGGCGCCGGCTTGTCCCAGTCGATTTTCTCCGCGACGGCATTGAGCACGGCAAGGCCTTTTGGATTCGCGGCCATCAGCTTGCGCCGGAACGTGAGCGGATCCTGGCCCGCGGCGTGCGCCAGTTCATCCATGAAGCATTCGACATAGATCGCGTTGTGATTGACGTTCACGCCGCGCCAGAAGCCCGGAATGATGTGCGGATTGCGCATCGAATGATCAATCAGGAGATTGGGAACGGAATAGGCGAACCCGGCTTCTCCGCCTGGGTTGAGGCCGGCGAAGGTGGAGGGATCCTTGCCGCTGACCAGCGCTTCCGGGCGCAGGCTGAACAGGATCGACTGCCCCGATATCCGCATGTGCAGGGCAGTCAAATTGTTGTCGGCGTCGAAACCGCCGGTCATTTTGCATTGCGTGACCGGGTGATAGGTGCCGTGCTGCATGTCTTCTTCGCGCGTCCACAGCAGTTTGATCGGCGTGCCCGGCATCTGCTTGGCGATGGCGACCGCCTGCCGCACATAGTCGGTATGGCCGCGGCGGCCAAAGCCGCCACCGAGCATCAGCTTGTGAACGTCGCATTTGTCGGCGGGCAGGCCCGACGCTTCCAGGGTCGCGGCGAAGGCGGCCTCGCCGTTCTGCGTGCCGCACCAGACCTCGCATTTGTCCGCCGTGTAGAGCGCGGTGGCATTAAGCGGCTCCATCGCGGCGTGGTTCTGGTAGGGATAGTTGTATACCGCCTCGACCTTCCTGGCGGCGCCGGCAAGCGCCGCTTTGACGTCGCCATTCGCGTTGCCGACATAGGCGGGGCCGGAATCGAGACCTTCCTCGAGCCATTTCGCGATCGAGGCGGAGGAGACCTTGGCGTTTTCGCCTTCGTCCCAGACGATCGGCAACGCCTCGATCGCGCTGTGGGCGTGCCACCAGGTATCGGCCACGACGGCGACCGCGCTGTCGCCGACCCGCACCACCTTTTTGACGCCCTTCATGCCGGCGATCTTGGCTTCGTCGTAGCTTTGCAATTTGCCGCCGGTGACGGGACAATCCTTGATTGCGGCGTTGAGCATGCCCGGCAGCTTGATATCGATGCCGTAGGTCATCTTGCCGGTGGTCTTGTCGACGGTGTCGAGCCGCTTCAATCCCTTGCCGGCGATCTTCCAGTCCTTTGGATCCTTGAGTTTCACATCGGCGGGCGGCTCCAATTTCGCCGCGGCTTCCGCCACCTTGCCGTAGGTCGTCGTCTTCCCCGACGGGGTATGGGTGATGACGCTGTTGGCGGCGGTGCATTCCGCAACCGACACCTTCCAGTCGTTGGCCGCGGCCTGAACCAGCATCATGCGCGCGGCGGCGCCACCCTTGCGCACATATTCGTTCGAGGCTCGGATACCCCGGCTACCGCCGGTGGAAAAATCCCCCCAGACGCGCTTGCGGGCGACGCTCTGGCCAGGCGTTGGAAATTCGGTCGTGACTTTCGACCAGTCGCATTCGAGTTCCTCGGCGACCAACTGGGCAAGGCCGGTGAGCGTGCCCTGGCCCATCTCGGAACGGGCGACACGAACGACCACGGTGTCGTCGGGGCGGATCACGACCCAGGCATTGACTTCAGGCGAACCGTCGGCGGCACGGACCACGGTCGGGCCGCCGAAGGGGATGTCGAGACCAAGGACGAGGCCGGTGCCGACGGCGGCGGAGCCGATGACAAAGGCGCGACGGTTGAGTCTGGGCATATGGTTCATGGGCAGCCTCCTCACGCGTTCGCGGCGGCGTGAATTGCTTCACGCGCCTGCTTGAAGGTGCCGCAACGGCATATATTGGTGATGGCCTCGTCGATATCCTGGTCGGTCGGTTTCGGGTTTTCCTTGAGTAGCGCCGCCATCGCCATGATCAAACCGCTCTGGCAATAGCCGCATTGCGGAACGTCGTGGGCGATCCAGGCCTGCTGTACCTTGTGCAGGACGTCGCCGGTGGCCAGGCCTTCAATAGTGGTGATTTGTTTGCCGGTGGCCTCGCTGACAAGTATGCCGCAGGAGCGCATCGCGACGCCGTCGATATGAACGGTGCAGGCACCGCATTGTGCGATACCACAGCCGTATTTGGTGCCGGTCAGACCGACATTCTCCCGAATCGCCCATAACAGCGGCGTATCCGGCTCAACGTCGACGTCGAAAGTCTTGCCATTGATAATGAGGTTTGCCATCGCGTTCCCCTGATTAGTCCAATCCATCGAGAGGACTTCGGGGCCGACCTTGGACCGGAAACTGGAATGGTTCAAATCAAGAATCTGCGTTTGCGGCAGGGGAGATATTCGTTCGCGGCAGGGAAGATAATCGATTTATCTGTGTTGACTTGCCCTGGAAATTCGCCATCAGGCGTTGCCTTGCGGCGCCACGGCCAAACGCAGAAAACTCATCACGCTTCCAAGCGCGGCAAATCCGGCGCCGAGCGTATTGCGAGTGTATTACGGTGACAGTGCATTCAATTGACCCGGCGCGCCGCGCCGGCGGCGAGCTAAGCGCATAATCATCGTAGTTCAAGCGTAGTGCCTTGAAAAAAACGGCCGTCGCGCCATTGCCCACGCCGCGCGCCGCCCCATTTCGGGTAAGGCACCCGCTCAAATCAGGAGGCCTTTATGGCCAAGCTCGACGGCAAGATCGCTCTCATCAGCGGAGGTACCACCGGCATCGGTGCGGAGACCGCCAAACTCTTTCGATCCGAAGGTGCGACGGTGATCGTCACCGGCTCCAGCGAACGCTCGGTGGAGGCCGCCAAGGCGGCGCTGCCGGGGATCGAGGTGCTGGTATCCGAGGCCGGCGACGTGGCCGCCACCAAGGCCCTGGTCGATCAGGTCAAGGCCAGGCACGGCCGCATCGACGTTCTGTTCGTCAACGCCGGCATCGCGAAATTTGCGCCGATCGAGATGGTCGACGAGGCACACTATGACAGCCAGTTCAACGTGAACGTGAAGGGCGCATTCTTCCTGCTCAAACACGCCATCCCGGTCATTCCGGACGGCGGCGCGATCATCCTGACCGCTTCGGTGGCTGGCGCGGGCGGGGGCCTCGGTGGCAGCACGGTCTACGGCTCGACCAAGGCGGCGCTGCGCTCGTTCGGCCGCACCTTCGCCAGGGAACTGACGCCGCGCGGCATCCGGGTCAACACCATCAGCCCCGGGCCGATCGTCACCCCGATCCTCGACAAGGGCGGCCTCACATCGGCTCAGAAGGACGCCTTTATCGAGGGGGCCAAGACCCGCGTTCCGCTCGGCCGCACCGGCACCGCCGCGGAAGTCGCCGCCGCGGCTCTCTACCTCGCCGCCGACGCCACCTACACCACTGGCGGCGAGCTGTTCGTCGACGGCGGCTTGATCGATCTTTAGCAAGTAGCCGGATTGAGCGCAGCGAAATCCGGGGCCGGCCGGAGCAAGTTCCTCGTTTGCAAATGCGTTTCCTCAATCGCTCGCCCGTGCCCGCCGCGATCACCTCGACATGATCAAGGTGCTCCGTGGTTCGCGGTCGCCCCCGCATTGAACTTGAAGCCGGCTATTCGGCGCTGCTCACCAGCTTGATCCGCGGCTCCGCGGCTTCCAGCAGGCTGCTATAGGCGTCGAGATAATCAAGCGCCATGCGGCGTGCGGTGAAGCGCGCCTCGAACTGCTTGCGGATCGCGGCCCTGCTCAGGGCGGAAAGGCGATCGACCACGGCGACCGCGCTGGTTTCGTCCTCGACGATGAAACCGGTGAGACCGTCGTCGATGATTTCCGCGACCGAGCCGCGGTTATAGGCGATCACCGGGGTGCCGCATGCCATCGCTTCGATCATGACAAGGCCGAACGGCTCGGGCCAGTCGATCGGCACCAAAAGTCCGATCGCGCCGCTGAGAAACCCCGACTTCTCGTGATCGCCGATCTCGCCGATGTATTCGACAAGGGGATTGCCGTTGATGAGCGGGCGAATGATTTCGTCGTAGTATTCCTGGTCGGCCCGATCGACCTTGGCGGCGATCTTGAGTGGAATGCCGCACCGGGCAGCGATCTTGATCGCCCGATCCACGCCCTTCTCCGGCGCGATCCGGCCGAGCACCGCGAGATATCCGGGCCTGCACGGTTGCGGCATCAGCAGCTTCTCCGGCAGACCGTGGTGGATGGTACACACCCAATTGGCCTGCGGCACCGGTCGCCGCTGGGCGCTGGAGATCGAAATCACCGGAACCGAGGAGAAAGTGTCGAACACCGGCTGGTGCTCGGGCAAATCCAGCCTGCCGTGCAGGGTGGTCACAAACGGGGTCGGCTGCCTGGCGAACAGCGAGAACGGATAGTAATCGAGATGAAAGTGCAGAAAGTCGAACTCCTCGTCGTCGCATTTCTGCCGCACGCGTTCCAGCATCACCATATGCAGCGCATTGGGGTCCCGGACGGAGCCATCGAGGCGCAGCGCCTTCGGCCAGGTCGCGTCAAGTTTTGCTGAGGTCTGGGAATCCCCGCTCGCGAACAGGGTGACGTCGTGCCCCAAGGCCACCAGTTCCTCGGTCAACCAGTGTACCACCCGTTCGGTGCCGCCATAAAGCCGGGGGGGAACAGCCTCCGTCAGCGGAGCAACCTGCGCGATGCGCATCTATCCGTCTCCTTATTTTTGCCATGGATGAACAAGCCCCGCTTTGCGGTTGGCGCCGCATGCCGGACAGGGAACGTTTCTGCATCTGCGAAGTTCCCCAAGGGCGCGCACTTCTTCCACACCATGGTCTTGCTGATGCCATTACCCCCGATCAGGCTTCTTTCGCTGCCAATGCTGCAAGATTATTGCGCAGTGAAGGCATTGCGATTGGAACCGGGGAGAAGCTTCCATCATTCGATCGCACGGAACGAAGTCGGTTAGGTTTTCTTTCTCTTCCAGGGGGTTTCGCAGCTACATGGACAATCTCTCAGTATATGCCAATCGTCCGCTTGCATTCGTGCTGCGGTACCTTCGCAAGCGGCTTGCATCGCATTTCGTTATATTGACCGCCGTCGTTGCAGCGGTTGCCTGTTCGGTGGGCACGCAGTATGGCGTGAAATATCTGGTCGACGGTTTGTCCGCAGGGCCCGTCCGATCGGGAATCGTATGGCTGGCATTCGTTTTTCTCATGTCGCTGATCGCCGCGGACAATTTTCTGTGGCGGATCGCGGGCTGGACCGCGAGCTTCACATTTGTGGGAGTGACCGGGGATTTGCGGCGCGACATTTTCCGTCACCTCACCGGTCATTCGCCGGGCTATTTTTCCGACCGGTTGCCGGGGATGCTGACTAGCCGCATTACCGCGACGTCGAATGCGGTTTTCACCATCGAAAATATGTTCGTCTGGAATGTGCTGCCGCCATGCATCGCGACGTTCGCGGCGATCGCACTGATCGGAACCGTAAGCCTGCCGATGTCGGCTGGTATGATCGTCATCGCGGGCGCCATGGTGATTGCGATGTTTCATCTGGCGGCTAAAGGCAGACCCCTGCATGACGACTTCGCTGGCAAGGCCGCGGCCGTCGATGGCGAAATGGTCGACGTCATCAATAATATGCCGCTGGTGCGGGCTTTTTGCGGCTTCGGCTTCGAGCACGCCCGGTTTGACGCCACCGTCGACCGGGAATTGACGGCGCGGGGACGCAGTCTCCGTTATCTTGAAAAACTGCGGATCGGCCACGCCACGATCACGATCGTGCTGACGATCTCGCTTTTGGCGTGGGCCGTCGCACTTTGGCAGCGCGGCGAGGCCACCACCGGCGACGTCGTGCTGGTCTGTACGCTGGGGCTTTCCATTCTGAATGCCACACGCGATCTCGCAGTGGCGCTGGTCGATGTTACCCAGCATGTCGCCCGGTTGACCGAAGCGGTTGCCACCCTGCTGCTTCCTCATGAGCTGCGTGACCATCCGCAAGCCGAGCCGCTGGTACGGCGCGGCGCGGCCATCGCCTTCAACAACGTGTCGTTTCGCTATCCCGGCGGAGTTGAGGTATTCGACAAATTCAGCCTTCGTGTTCAGCCGGGGCAGAGAGTGGGGCTCGTTGGACAGTCCGGCGGCGGAAAATCAAGCCTGTTCGTGCTGCTGCAGCGGTTCTACGACGTGCAGCAGGGCAGCATCACGATCGACGGTCAGGACATCTCGGGGGTCACCCAGCAAAGCC
>Ga0116129_1001709_pt1 | contig 11830 bp, 14 predicted proteins | sample June2015DPH_17_2_FD_89732 | JGI IMG/M metagenome (GOLD analysis project Ga0116129, IMG submission 89732) | Peatland microbial communities from SPRUCE experiment site at the Marcell Experimental Forest, Minnesota, USA - June2015DPH_17_10 | ecosystem: Environmental > Terrestrial > Soil > Wetlands...
CCCGAACTCGGCATGGAGGCGGTGTACGAGTTCGAGGTCAAGGACATGCCGGTAACCGTGGCGGTCAGCGCCGCGGGCGAATCGGTGCACGAGACCGGGCCCAAGGCCTGGGCTGGAAAATTCGCCGGGATTCCGCTCGCCGTCGCGTGATCGCCTGGCTACCGACCCTTAGCTACCGGCGTACTTGACCGAGCAGCCGTAAGGTTTGGTCACCGCGTGCGGCGGCTTGTCGCCCTGCGCAACCGCCAGCATGGCTTCCTTGAGGTACGGTTCGGCGTGCGCGATGTCATCCATGTCGGCGGTGGCAATGCTGTCGATACCGCCCATGTATTGCAGAGTTCCATTCTTGTCGATCACGAACATATGCGGCGTGGTCTTGGCATTGTACAGGTGCCCGACCGTGCCGTTCGGATCCAGCAGTATCGCGGTCGGTACGGCGTGGCGCGATGCGGTCAGAGCGTCCGCGGCGGGGCCATTCACGTACCCCTGCTTGCCGGGTGCCGAAGAAATGACGGTTAGCCAGACGATGCCCTTTTGTTGCGCCAACGCCTGCACGCTTTGCATGTTGCCGCTGCTGTAGTGCTTGCGCGTATAGGGACAGTCGGCGTTGGTCCATTCCAGCACCACGGTTTTGCCCCGGTATTGACTCAAATGCAGTGTGTCGCCCTTGCTGTCCTGAACGTTGAAGTCGGGCGCCAGCTGACCGATTTGCGGCGCCGCATGTGCGGCCGATCCGAGTATTCCAACCATGCCGGCGACCAAAGCTACGATGGCGACGATGGCCATGATGCCGGTAAAAATGCTGCCACGGCCCGAGTCGGGTGCGGTTTCCGGGGATGAAGTTACAATCGTCATGGGTCCTCGCATTCCTTCGACTTAACCTGTGTTAGTGCGCCGGTCTGCGGCAATGGTTCCTGGTGCTTTTGCAAAGGTATGTTTAGAGTACCCGGCCCTGCTGCCCTTTGGATTGTACGGCAATGCGAATCGCGCGCGAGTATGCAGTCATCGTCATCGGCGGCGGTCATGCCGGCACCGAGGCTGCGCTGGCGGCCGCGCGCATGGGCCAGCGCACCCTGCTCCTGACTCATAACATCGAAACTCTGGGGCAGATGAGCTGCAACCCGGCTATCGGCGGCATCGGCAAGGGACACTTGGTCAAGGAGATTGACGCCCTCGGCGGCGCGATGGCGCGCGCCGCGGACCAAGCGGGGATCCAATTCCGGACCCTGAATGCCAGCAAGGGACCCGCGGTGCACGCGACCCGCGCCCAGGCCGATCGGCAACTTTACAAGCGCAGCATTCGCCGCATGCTCGAATCGCAGCCGAACCTGGAAATTTTCCAGCAAGAGGCCGCCGACTTGGCTGTGGAAGGCGACCGCGTGGCCGGCGTGGTCACCCAAAGCGGCATCGAATTTCGCGCCCGCGCGGTGGTGCTCACCGTCGGCACCTTCCTCGGCGGCAGGATCCACGTGGGCTTGCAAAGCCATTCCGGCGGCCGCGCCGGGGATCCTCCCTCGTTGCGCTTGGCCGCGCGCCTGCGCGAGCTGCAGCTGCGGGTGGGCCGCTTGAAAACCGGCACGCCGCCGCGCCTCGACGGCCGCAGCATCGATTTCAGCCATCTGCCCGAGCAGCACAGCGATGCGCCGCGTCCGGTGTTCTCGTACCTGGGGGCGCGTCACGAACATCCGCGGCAACTGCCGTGTCACATCACGGCGACCAACCAGCACACTCACGACATCATCCGCTCAAGCACGGCGCGCTCGCCGCTGTTCACGGGTTTGATCGAGGGCGTCGGCCCGCGCTACTGCCCATCGGTGGAGGATAAAGTGGTGCGCTTCGCGGATAAGCTCTCGCACCAGATTTTCGTCGAGCCGGAAGGCTTGGACACGCACGAAGTTTATCCCAACGGCATCTCCACCAGCCTGCCGTTCGACGTGCAAGTGGAGTTCGTGCGCACCATCAAGGGCTTCGAACACGCTCACATCACGCGGCCGGGCTATGCCATCGAGTACGATTTCTTCGACCCGCGCGATCTGCACTCGAGCCTTGCTACCAAGCACCTGCAATCGCTGTATTTCGCGGGCCAGATCAACGGCACTACCGGCTACGAAGAGGCTGCGGCGCAGGGCCTGTTGGCAGGCACCAACGCGGCGCTTGCCGCCGCCGGGCGCGCTCCCTGGTGCCCGAAGCGTAGCGAGGCATACATGGGCGTGCTCGTCGATGATTTGATCACGCGCGGCGCACCCGAGCCGTATCGCATGTTTACCAGCCGCGCCGAGTATCGTCTGTCGCTGCGGGAGGACAATGCCGATCTGCGCCTCACCGCCGCGGGCCGTGAACTGGGATTGGTCGATGACCGGCGCTGGGAGTTTTTCCAGCGCAAGCAAGCCGCCGTGAGTGCGGAGATCGCGCGCTTGAGCGCGGCCGTGGTGCATCCACGGAACCTCGACGCGGCGCTGCTCGAAAAATTGGGCGGAGCATTGACGCGTGAAGCACACGCGTTGGATTTGCTGCGCCGGCCGGAACTGGTTTACGACGACTTGCAACACGCCGCGCCGTCCGCGCCCGGCGCGGCTGCCGGCGGACTCGATGCGGACGACTCGCCGCGGGCCGAGGATTGGCGCGCCGACGAGCGTCTGTGCGAGCAGGTAAAGCTGCAAGTCGAGGTGCAGGCGAAATACTCGGGATATCTCAGACGTCAGAGCGAAGAGATCGATCGCCAGCTGCGACACGAGACCCTGCGGCTGCCGCGCGATATCGACTACCGCCAAGTAAGCGGACTATCCAACGAAGTGCGTCAGCGCTTGGGCGACGTGCGTCCGGAGACCCTGGGACAGGCGGCCCGTATCCCCGGGCTGACCCCCGCCGCCGTGTCGCTGCTGCTGGTGCATCTGAAGAAGCGCGACCATGCTGCTTGAGGCCGCGCGGCGCATTAGGTGGCAATTTGGGCTGCCAGTCTTTAACATCAGCGCTCCTGATTGAACCTGGTTGGTTCGGAGATGTAGATGCTTTCGCGATCGAATGCCCTGGCGTGGCTTGCTGGCACGGCGTTGAGTTTGAGTTTGTCGCTTGGTGCGCATGCAGCGGGCGACCCGGTCAGCGGCGAGAAGAAGTTCTACACCTGCTACGGGTGCCATGGCCTCGACACGTACAAGAATGCATATCCCGACTACAGCGTGCCGAAGCTGCGTCACCAAACCGCCGCTTATTTGATCTCGGCGCTGCAGGAATACCGCAGCGGCGAGCGTCCGCATCCGACCATGCATGCGCAAGCCGCGTCGCTGTCCGATCAGGACATCGCCGATATAGCGGCGTATCTACAGGGCGGCGAGCCCATCAAGCCCAGTACCGCGGTGGCCGGCAAGGCGCCGGCGCAGGTGGCCGTGTGCGTGGCTTGCCATGGCGACAACGGCACGGGCGCGGAGAATGCCATTACCCCGACGCCCCCGGTATTGGCGGGCCAGCATGAGGATTATCTGGAGCAAGCCTTGACCGCATATCACAACGGACGGCGCAAGAACGCGGTCATGGACAGCATGGCGCAGATGCTCAAGACCGAGGATGACATCAAAACGGCCGCCGCCTTTTTCGCCAGCCAGCCCTCGAGCTTGCACACGGCGTCCGAAGACAGTAAGTAGACGCAGACGCCGGATCGCACCACCGGCGCATGGCCCGCCGCTACTGGCGCATGGCCGTCAGGAATTGCGCGAATACGGCGTAGTAGGCGTCGCGATTTTGCTTCTTGCGGTAGCCATGTCCCTCGTCGGCGGCCAGTAAATACCAGACCTCGCCGCCTTTGAAGCGCAGCCGATTGACGAGCTGTTCCGCTTCGCCGACCGGCACGCGCGGATCGTTCTTACCGTGCACCACCAGCAGCGGTTTGGAGATGCGATCGGCGTTGGTCAGCGGCGATATGCGCCTCAGGAAAGCACGCATATCCACGTCGCGCTCATCGCCGTATTCCGCGCGCCGCTGATTTTGCCGGTACGGCGCGGTGCCGCTCAGAAAACCCACGAAATCGGCGATTCCCGCCACATCGACGCCGCCGCGCAACCGCTCGCCGTAGTTGACCAGGGCAGCAAGCGACAGGTAGCCGCCGTATGATCCGCCGGACACGACGATGTGCTTGGCATCGACGTTGCTCTGCAAGCCGAGCCACACGAGCAGTGCGCCGACATCCTTCACGGCATCCTCGCGCAGGGTGCCGTTATCCAGGGCCATATAGCTCTTGCCGTAGCCCGATGAGCCGCGCACATTCGGCGCGACCACCGCATAGCCGAGTTCGTTGACGACATACTCGAGCCAGGGCGAGAAGTCGGGGCGAAACTGCGACTCCGGACCGCCGTGCAACTCCAGCAATACCGGATGCGGGCCGCCGCTCGCCGGCTCATAAATATAGACCGGGATCAGCCGCGGCTTGCCGTCGATGCGGTCGAAAGTCGGAAATTGCGCCAGCCGCGGCGTGACGAACTTTTTGAGGTCCGCTTCGCCTGCTTCGCTGCGCGTCCACGCTTCGAGCTGACCGTTGGCGAGCGCGAGCACGTATGCGTCGCCCGGCTGATTGGGCGCGGAGTAGCCGAATGCGAGGCGCTGCCCCTGCGGGTCGAAACTCAGCGAACCGATGCTGCCGGCGGCCGGCAACCGCGGCGGCGTGAGATCCTGGTGCGCGCGCAGATCGAGAAGGTTCAATTTCGCCGCGCCGCCTTCGTTGCTGACGTAGGCCAGATAATGTCCGTCACGGGAAATTGCCAGCTCCTCGACACCCCAGGGCGAATTGCCGGAAATGACGCTCCTTTCGCTGGTGAACAGATTGGCGTAGCGCAATCGCGAGAATTCCGATTCGCGGTCCGAAATGTAGTACACGCCCTGACCGTCGCGCGCGAATTTGCCGCCCCTGATCGCCACCTTGCCCGGCGCGGGGTCCACTTCCTTTTTCTGTCCGGTGCTCAAATCGACGACATACAGATAGGCTTCGTCGCTGGCCACCGTTTTCAGCACCAGCAGCTTGCGGTCATCGGGCGACCAGTCGAGCGGTGCCCACACCGCTCCCGCGCCGTCCGCGGTGACGGCCAGCCGCGGCAGAGCCCCCGTTTCCGGATCGACCACATCGATGTCGAAGCTTGCCGGGTCGCGCGCGGTGCTGAAAAAAGCAACTTCGCGGCCGCTGTTCGACCACACGGGCGCGCCGTTCTTGGATTTTCCGTCCGTGAGCAGCTTTGCCGCCGCGCCGCTGCGCTGATAATAGAGCTGGGCGTTCTCATTGCCGCCCACGTCCTTGAGATACACGTAAGCGCTGCGCCCCGGGTCCGGCGAAAAGGCCGCTGCGGTGATGGGTTCTCGCTGAAACGTCAGCTGACGGCGTGCGCCGCCGGCGGTCTCCACCAAGTGTAATTGCGGCACGTCGCCGAAGCGCGTGGTGATGAGCAATTGCCCCTTGGGCGACCAGCCGAGCGGCGTCGCCTGGCGGGCATTCAAATACGTCTCCAATTTGTCGACGAACTCGGCCGACGCCGCCGGGATATTGTCGTAAGTCAGACTGCCGCGTTCGACCAGGGGTGCCGCCCGGGCGGCCGGCACCAGCAGCGCCGCCAGCAGCGGTAATAGATAAAATCGAATCATTGAGATTCCTATGTTCTTCAGCCGCGAGGATAATCCAGCTCATGGCAGGCTTCGAGCATCTGGTCAAATCCTACGACGTTCGCGATCTACTCGACGATATCGCGAGTTCGGATCCGCCGGCTTACCTCAAGCGCTGTTTTGCCGAAGGTAGCTCCGCGGCGCATCTGTCGTGGACCCGGGTGCAGCAACTTGCCGTGTGCGCGATGGTACTCGATGCCATCCTGAATGATCGAGACTACGAGTTCTTCGAGCGCGAGCTGATCTCGGACTGGCGCATGCATTACAGCGTCGCGTGCGCCAAACTCAAGGATCTGGCACAGCAGGCGCTGCTGCGGGTCTTGGAGCGCGAGAAGCCGGAAGATCCTGAATCCTCGAGCGAACTAGAGTCGCTCGAGCGGCGCCTCGCGGGTGCCTGAGTGAGCGCGATACGAAATCACGGCGGCGCAGTCTTGATGGTGATGCTGCTCGCCCTGTCCGCCTGCACATCCGCGCCGAAGAGCCCGCCCGCGCCGCCTGCGGTGCCGGTTGCGGCCGCTGCCGCGCTGGATGCGTCTTACGACTGGCATGGCTTGTTGCTGGTGCCCTTCGGCAGCTCTCTCAAGGATGTTCCCTTCACGCTGCATGAAGTGCTGCTGTTTCGAGACGCCGCGCACGCGGCGCAGAGCGATGACGCCGAATGCTATGCGATGGAGCGGGCCGCGCCGCGTTTCGTGGCGCGCATTCCGAGCGGATACTTGCTGTGCTTCAGGAACGACCGCCTGGCGCGGGTGGAGGCCACGGTGTATTTGCCGCTGAACGAGGCTGCCGGGATCTTCGGCGACGCCTGCGAACTGTGGCTCAGGAACACGGCAGCTGCTCCGGCAGCGACGCCGCCCGCCTGCGAGGGTCGCGATGGTGCCATCGGCTACAGCGGCCGGCTCGAGGAGAATGCGGATCAAACGCAGGTCCCGCTTACCATCCGTCTCGATGCGATCGCAGAACCTTAAAATCGTGCGCGAAACCGAACGTGAAACGCTTGCCGTGGGCGCTCGCGAAATCGGCGTCGAACTCGACGCGGCAAGCGGCGATCGGCTGCTCATGCTGGTGGACGAACTCGAGCATGCAAATGCGCAGTTCAATTTGACCGCGATCCGCGACCGGCCAGGCATTTTGGCCAAGCACATTCTGGACAGCTTGACTCTGCAGCCATATCTCTCGGGGGAGCGCTGCGCGGATGTCGGTACCGGCGCGGGGTTCCCGGGCTTGCCGCTGGCGGTCGTAAATCCGCAACGGCGCTTCACTCTGATCGAAGCCACCGGCAAGAAGTCGCGGTTCGTGCAGCAAACGGCCGAACGTCTGGGCTGCAGCAACGTGCAGGTGGTGAACTTGCGCGCGGAAAGCTATAGACCCTTCGAACTTTTCGATACAGTGGCTGCCAGGGCGTTGTCCTCGTTGGCGCATTTTGTCGCGTACGCCGGCCACTTGTGCGCGCCCACCGGGCGCTTGCTGGCCATGAAGGGCAAGCGACCGGACGATGAAATTTCTGCGGTGCCCAAGTCGTTCCGGATACTGGCCGTGCACCGTCTGGCGGTGCCCGGACTTGGCGATCAGCGGCACCTGGTGGAAATGGTTCCGGCCCGAGTGAATCCGAGAATGATATGAAGCGTGTCATCGCGGTGGCGAATCAAAAGGGCGGCGTGGGCAAGACCACCACGGCGGTCAATCTTGCCGCCTCGCTGACGGCCACCAAACGCCGTGTGCTGCTCATCGATTTGGACCCGCAGGGCAATGCCACCATGGGCTGCGGCGTCGACAAGAATTCGCAGGCGCGCACCAGCTGCGATGTGCTGCTCGGTGATTGCGGCGCCGTGGAAGCCTTGGTCGGGGTGGAGTACGGCGGCTTCATGCTGACGTCAGAAAATCAGGATTTGACCGCCGCCGAGGTTCGTCTCTTGAACATGACGGTAGGCCGGGAAATCAAGCTGCGCTCCGCCTTGAGCTCGGTACGCGAGGACTTCGATGTCATCTTGGTCGACTGCCCACCGTCGCTCAACATGCTGACTCTGAATGCGTTGGTGGCGGCGGACTCCGTCATGGTGCCCATGCAGTGCGAGTATTACGCGCTGGAAGGCTTGAGCGCGCTGCTGCAAACGGTCGAGCAGGTGCGCGACAGCATAAATCCGGCGCTGGAAATCGAAGGTCTGCTGCGCACCATGTTCGACCCGCGCAACAATCTGGCCAACGAAGTATCCGCGCAGCTGTTGGAACATTTCCAAGACAAGGTGTTTCGCACCGTGATTCCGCGCAACATACGCTTGGCGGAGGCGCCAAGCTTCGGCAAGCCGGCGCTGTTTCACGACAAGGAATCGCGCGGGGCGCTGGCCTATCTGGCCCTCGCCGGGGAGATGATTCGCCGCGACGAGAGCCCTGCGCCGCCCGTATAATCCATCGCTGGATCACTTGAGAACGCGCATGTCCGGCAAAAAGCCGTCTCTAGGTCGTGGCCTCGCGGAATTGAGTCCGCTACTTGCGCGGCGCGCTGCGCCGGGGCCGGCGGAAGCGCCGCCCGTGGCCGGCGATCGCATGGCGAACCTGCCCTTGGATCTGTTACAGCGGGGCAAATATCAGCCGCGCATCGACATGCGGCCCGAATCCTTGAGCGAACTGGCCGACTCGATCAAATCGCAAGGCCTGGTGCAGCCCATCCTGGTACGGCCATTGCCACGGCCCTCCCCGCAGGAATCGCAGCGTTACGAAATCATCGCCGGCGAGCGGCGCTGGCGCGCGGCGCAGATGGCGGGGCTCGCGGAGATTCCCGCCGTGATTCGCGATGTTCCCGACGAGGCGGCGGTTGCCATGGCCCTCATCGAGAACATCCAGCGCGAGGACCTCAATCCGCTGGAAGAGGCCCGCGCGCTGCAGCGCTTGGTCGAGGAGTTCGGCTTGACGCATCAATCCGCCGCCGAAGCCGTGGGCAGGTCGCGTGCCGCGGTGAGCAATTTGCTGCGGCTGATGGACCTGGCGGATGAAGTGAAGGAGTTGCTCGAAACCCGCCGTCTGGAGATGGGCCACGGACGCGCGCTCCTCGGGCTCAACGCTCGCCGCCAGCAAATCGAGGTGGCGGTTCTGGTAGCAAAGAAAGGGCTTTCGGTGCGGGAAACCGAGGCGCTGGTGCGGCGGCTGTTAGCTCCCGCGGCGGCCGAGAAGCCGGAATCGAAAGCCGGCGATCCCGACATTGGTCGCCTGGAGCGGGAATTGGCCGACAAATTGGGTGCCAAGGTACTGTTTCAGCACGCCGCGTCCGGAAAGGGCAAGCTGGTGGTGAGCTACAACAGCTTGGACGAACTCGAAGGAATCCTCGCGCACATCCAATAACTTGAAGCACCGATAAATGGTCTCTATAATGCGCGCGGCTTGTTTTGGCCGCGGCGGCCAGCCACGCGAGTGGAGTAGTTTGCTTGAGCGTGGCAGATGTAAAAGCGGCGCTCGCTTCTTCCCGTAGAGGGGGATGGCGGGCCTCGCCCCACGAGCGGGATATAACGTGATCGCGATCGACTTGCCCCTAGCGCGGCGGCTGGCTCTCAGCGTCGTCCTGGGACAGGCGGCCGTGACCTTGATCTGCACGCTCGCGGGCTGGCTGATCGCGGGTCGCCATGCCGCATTATCGGCCGGACTGGGAGGCGGAATAAGTACCGCAGCCAGTCTGGCGATGGCGCTGCTCGGCTTCGGCGGCCGAACGGCGGACAGCGCGCATCGAGCGATGCGCGCGTTCTTCGTCGGCGAGATGGCCAAGATTGGCCTGGTGATCGTGCTGTTCGTGGCGGTGTTGAAGACGATGAAGGTGGTTCCGCTGGCGATGCTAGGCACATACATCGCGACCTTCTTCGTGTTCTGGATTGCGCTGGCGAACGCCCTGCCCCCATTGGGCGGGGCGGCTTCGCGCGCGGCTGTGGATAAGTAGTTGAAATCGGTGCGATTGAGCGAGCAGACAAGACGTTAAATGACAGCAGAACAGCCCACTACCGCGAACGAATACATCCTTCACCACCTGACGTTCCTGCAAAACAAGGCACCCACAGGTATCGTGGATTTCTCCGTCATCCACTGGGACACCGTATTTTTCTCCGTGGTGCTGGCTCTGCTGTTTGGCGGCTCGTTCTTCTTCGCCGCGCGCACCGCGACCTCCGGGGTGCCGGGTAAGTTTCAGAACTTCGTGGAGCTGGTGGTCGAATTCATCGACGAGCAGGTCAAGGACAGCTTTCACGGCACGAACAAGCTGCTGGCGCCCCTGGCGTTGACCATCTTCTGCTGGGTGTTTCTGTTCAATTTCATGGACATTCTGCCGGTCGATCTTCTACCGGCGCTGGCGCACGGGGTGGGCATTGCGCATCTGAAGGTGGTCCCCAGCACGGATCTGAACACCACGTTCGCGCTGTCGCTGACGGTTTTCGTCCTCATCATCTACTACAGCATCAAGGTCAAGGGCCTGGGCGGCTTCATCGCCGAGTTCACGCTGCAACCCTTCGCGGCGAAGAATCCGCTCGTCAAGGCCTTGCTCGTGCCGGCGAACCTGATATTGGAGATCGTGCCCTTTTTGGCGCGGCCGCTCTCGCTGTCGCTGCGCTTGTACGGCAACCTGTTCGCCGGCGAAATGATTTTCATGCTGCTCGCGGCGCTGACGCTGCAGGGCATCTCGCAGCTGTCGAGCGCCGGCGGCTGGGCGCTCCTCATCGCGCAATTCCTGCTGGCGTTCATATGGGCGGTGTTCCATCTGCTGATAATCACGCTGCAAGCCTTCATATTCATGGTGCTGACCGTCGTCTACCTGGCGATGGCGCAAGAGCATCATTGAAGTCCCCGAGTCCGATAAACACCAATTTAGCGTCTGTTTCGTTTAGGAGAATTGAATGGAAAATTTCGCACACGTCCAGGCCATGACCGTGCTCGCCGTCGGCATCATTTTCGGCTTGGGCGCGCTCGGTACCGCCATCGGCTTCGGCGCTCTCGGCGGCCGCTTTCTCGAGGGTGCCGCGCGGCAGCCGGAGCTTGCTCCCATGCTGCAGGTGAAGATGTTCATCGTGGCGGCGCTGGTCGACGCGGTGGCCATGATCGGCATCGGCTTCGCGCTGTTCTTCACGTTCGCGAATCCGTTCACCGCCGGGCTGACGCACTAAGGGCGGACCGGCGACCGCGCTGGTCAGGAGACTACTGTGAACATCAATCTGACGTTGATCGTGCAGATGCTCGTGTTCATCATCCTCATCTGGTTCACGATGAAATTCGTGTGGCCGATGATTCTGGGACCGATGAACGAGCGTGCGCGCAAGATCGCATCGGGACTCGCTGCCGCCGAGAAGGGCAAGCAGGACTTGACCGAGGCCAACCAGCGCGCCGAGGTCATCATCCGCGAGGCCCGCGACCGCGCGGCGCAGATCGTCGACATGGCCGGCAAGCGCTCCAACGAAATCGTCGAAGAGGCCAAGGGCACGGCGTCCAGCGAAGCGCAGCGATTGGTGGCCCAGGCTCGCGACGAAGTGGCCCGCGAAAGCTCGCGCGCGCGCGAAGGCTTGTCTCGAGAAGTAGGCAGACTGGCCGTCGAAGGTGCGTCGCGCCTCCTCGAACGGGAAGTCGATCCGAAGACCCACGCCGAGCTGCTGGATAAATTGGCCGCCGAGGTTGCGCGTGGCTGAGCGAGCCACCATCGCGCGGCCCTATGCGAAAGCCGCGTTCGAATACGCGCGCGACGCGCGCGCCTTTGCCGACTGGTCGCAGGGACTGAAGCTGGCTGCGCAGATCGTGGCGGATCCGCGCGTCGCCGTGCTCACCAAGAGCCCGTTGTTGACGGCGTCCGATCTGGCCGGCGTCATCACCGACGTCGCGGGCGACAAGCTCGACACAGGCATGCGGAACTTCGTGCGCGTGCTGGCGGAGAATCACCGCCTGCTGTTGCTGCCGGAAATCGCAGCTCATTACGAGGAGTTGCGCGCCGCGGTGGAGAATACCGTCGATGTCGAAGTGATCTCCGCCGTGACGCTCAGCGCCGCTCAGGCCGACAAGCTGAAGCAGGCCTTGAGCACGCGGCTCAAGCGCACGGTGCGCATGCAGACTTCGGTCGATGCGTCGCTGCTCGGGGGCGCGGTGCTGCGCGCAGGGGATCTGGTGATCGACGGCTCCTTGAAAGGCCGCCTGGAACGGCTCGCCACGGATTTAACTGGTTAGAACTGATTCGCGG
>Ga0116129_1001710_pt1 | contig 11828 bp, 11 predicted proteins | sample June2015DPH_17_2_FD_89732 | JGI IMG/M metagenome (GOLD analysis project Ga0116129, IMG submission 89732) | Peatland microbial communities from SPRUCE experiment site at the Marcell Experimental Forest, Minnesota, USA - June2015DPH_17_10 | ecosystem: Environmental > Terrestrial > Soil > Wetlands...
CGTAGCGCCTCTTCGACCAGCCGCTTCTTGATGCCGGGGAAATGCACGTCGACGATCCGGTTCATGGTGTCGGCATCGGGGAATTTGATGTAGTGGAAGAAACACCGCCGCAGGAAGGCGTCCGGCAATTCCTTCTCGTTGTTGGACGTGATCATGATGATCGGGCGCTGTTTCGCCTTGATGGTTTCGCCGGTCTCGTAGACATGGAATTCCATGCGGTCGAGTTCGAGCAGAAGGTCGTTGGGAAACTCGATGTCGGCCTTGTCGATTTCGTCGATCAAAAGCACAGGCCGCTGCTCGCTGGCAAAAGCGTCCCAGAGCTTGCCGCGCTTGATGTAGTTCTTGATGTCGGACACGCGCTGATCGCCGAGCTGGCTGTCGCGCAGGCGCGACACCGCGTCGTATTCGTAAAGCCCCTGCTGGGCTTTGGTGGTGGACTTGATGTGCCAGGTCAGGAGCGGGGCTTTCAGCGCCTTGGCGACTTCCTCGGCCAGCACGGTCTTGCCGGTCCCGGGCTCGCCCTTGATCAGAAGCGGCCGCTCGAGCACGATCGAGGCATTGACCGCTACTTTAAGGTCCTCGGTGGCGACGTAATCCTTGGTGCCGGTAAATTTCATCGAGGAGCTGCCTTGTTGGTCGAGACGAGGGGACGCCTCTGGAAAGGGAAAGACCGCCAAAGGGGCGGTCGTTGTCGGTAATGTAATTGAAAAACCTCACAGGTCCAGACCGATACCGGCCTGCGATTCCGCTCTGATCCGCGTCTTCAGCCCTTGACGGATACGGCCAACGGGGCAATGTCAGGGGGCATGTTCCTCCAGTTTTTCACATCGCTGCGCGAGGCCCAGGTGCCGGTGACCTTGCGCGAATATCTGACGCTGATGGAGGCGATCGACGCCGACCTCGCGGAGCAGTCGGTGGAGAATTTCTACTATCTGTCGCGCGCGGCGCTGGTGAAGGACGAACGCAACCTCGACAAGTTCGACCGCGTGTTCGGCACGGTGTTCAAGGGGCTGGAAAGCCTGCTCGATGCGATGCTCAAGGCCGACATTCCCGAGGAATGGCTGAAGAAGCTTGCCGAGAAATACCTCACCGAGGAAGAGAAGAAGCAGATCGAGGCGATGGGCTGGGACAAGCTCATGGAGACGCTTCGCAAGCGGCTGGAAGAACAAAAGGGCCGTCACCAGGGCGGCAGCAAATGGATCGGCACGGCGGGCACGTCGCCGTTCGGCGCGCATGGCTATAACCCGGAAGGGGTGCGCATCGGCCAGGAGAAGAACCGCAACTTCCGCGCCGTGAAAGTGTGGGACCGCCGCGAATTCAGGGATCTCGACGGCAATGTCGAACTCGGCATCCGCAACATCAAGATCGCGCTCCGACGTCTGCGCAAGTTCGCCCGCACCGGCGCGCCCGAAGAACTCGATCTCGACACTACGATCAAGGAAACCGCCAATCACGGCTATCTCGACGTGCATATGCGTCCCGAGCGGCGCAACGCGGTGAAGGTTCTGGTGTTCTTCGACATCGGCGGCTCGATGGATTCCCATGTCGAGCAGGTTGAGGAATTGTTTTCGGCGGCGAAAAGCGAATTCAAGCACATGGAATATTTCTACTTCCACAACTGCCTCTATGAAGGGGTGTGGAAGGAAAACCGCCGCCGCTTCACTGATCGCACGCCGACCTGGGACGTGCTGCACAAATATCCTCACGACTACAAGGTCGTGTTCGTCGGCGACGCCTCGATGTCGCCTTACGAGGTCATGGTGCCGGGTGGCTCGGTCGAGCACGTCAACGAAGAAGCAGGCTCGGTCTGGCTCGAGCGCATCACGCGCACCTATCCGCATGCGGTGTGGCTCAATCCGGTGGCGCAGAAGCATTGGGACTATTCGGAATCGACCACCATCATCCGCCGCCTCTTTTCAAACCGCATGTATCCGATCACGATCGAGGGTCTCGAAAACGCGATGAAGGAATTGGTGCGGTGACGGAATATGTGCCCCGGACGCAGCGCAGCGCCATTGGCGCGTTCACGCGCGTCTTCGACGCACTATGGCGGTGCGCTGCAGAGCCGGGGCCCATGAAAATTGGTCGCGCTATGGGTCCCGGCTCTGCGGTGCATCGTCAAGAGCGCTGCACCGCGTCCGGGACACGAAGGCGCCGTTATGTGCGAGGACGTTTATGCCCCAAACCATCCATCGCGGGATCAAATCCCTCGTCGACGAGGCCAATGTCGAGATCGAAACCTTGAGCGCGGTGGAGGCGATCAAGGCTGCCGAGAGCGATAACGTCGTCATCGTCGATATCAGGGATCCGCGCGAGATCGAGCGCGACGGCAGGATTCCCGGCGCGTTCTCGTGTACGCGCGGCATGCTGGAATTCTGGATCGATCCGGCCAGTCCCTATGCCAAGCCGATCTTCCAGCAGGACAAGAAATTCATTTTCCATTGCGCCGGCGGCCTGCGCTCGGCACTCGCGGCCAAGACCGCACAAGACATGGGTTTGAAGCCGGTAGCGCATATTGCCGGCGGCTTTGCCGCCTGGCGCGACGCTGGCGGGCCGACCGAGAAATGGGAACCAAAGAAGAAGTAACACCACTTGAAGTCATCCTTCGAGGCTCGCAAGCGCTCGCACCTCAGGATGACGCTTTTTTCCGTCACCCCTGAGGTGCCGCAGCGAAGCGGAGGCCTCGAAGGGCGACGGAAACCAACAAAGGATCTAAATCGAAATGACCATCCCCAACGATCCCCTCGTCTCCAACGAATGGCTGGCGTCGCATCTCAACGACGCAAGGGTGAAACTCCTCGACGCCACGTTCAAATTGCCCGGCGTGCTGCCGCTGCCGAAGGACGACTATCTCGCAACCCATATTCCAGGTGCGGTGTATTTCGACGTCGATGCGGTGTCCGATCATTCCAATCCGTTGCCGCATATGTTTCCGAGTGCCGAACAGTTCGGCCGCGATGTCGGCGCGCTCGGCGTTTCAAATGGTGACACGGTCGTGATCTATGATGCCGGCGGCTGGGTTGCCGCGCCGCGGGCGTGGTGGATGTTTCTCTCCTACGGCCATCGCGATGTCCGCGTTCTCAATGGCGGCTTGAAGAAGTGGCGCGCGGAAGGTCGTCCCGTGCAGAGCGGCGAGGTGACGGCAGAGCCGGCCAGCTTCAACACCAGCTATGACGCAAAGCGCGTCCGCTCGATCGAACAGATGATCGCCAACGTCGCAAGCCGCGCAGAGCAGGTGATCGATGCGCGCGCGTCCGACCGTTTTGAGGGGCGTGCGCCGGAGCCGCGGCCGGGCATCCGCGCCGGTCATATTCCGGGCGCGCTCAACCTGCCCTACAACAACCTCTTCGATGCCGCGACCGGCACGATGAAACCGCTTGATGATTTGCGAAAAGCCTTTGCCGGCGCGGGCGTCGATACGACGAAGCCCATCGTGACGAGCTGCGGGTCGGGCGTTTCGGCCGCGGTGCTGACGCTCGCGCTCTATCGGCTCGGCGTCGAAGATACCGCGCTCTATGACGGCTCGTGGTCGGAATGGGGCAAGGCCGACGGTCCTGCGATCGCGACAGGTCCGGCCTGATACTTCGCCGGCCTGATCCTGTTAAAGCATGATCCGGAAAAAGCCTGCCCCGCACTTGATGCGGGGTGTGTAGCGGTTTTCCCTCGCGACAAACGCCAAAGGCGTTTGCGCGGAGATCATGCTCAATCAAAGAGCTAAAGCGCGATGACGATTCAACCAAATCTCATCGCGCTTTAGCGGCGGGGCGCAGCCGGCACGAGTTGCTGCGGCTGCCCGAACGGATAGGCCTGCAGCTGCAGTTGCGCCGCCAGCCGCGCGCGTGCGGCGAGCTCACGCCGGCGTATCGCGCGTTTGGCCTCCGCGCGTTTATTGATCGCGGCTTGATCGGGCTTGGCACGATCGGATGTCGCGGCTCGGGTCCCGGAGGCCGATGCGGCGTCCGTGATCTCAACCGGCGGACCGCCGAGGGTTGCGATTTTCGTCGAAGCCGCACTGGCCTCAGGTGCCGACGTCGGAGCGGCTGTTGCTTCCGAAGTTGCGGTCGCCACATTTGTCGGCTGCGGGACGGCGGGCTCAGGCTGGGCCACGGCCGGCTCGCTGTTGTCAGATGAAGCATTTGGAACTGCGACCGCCGCGGTCTTTGTCTCGCCGGTAGTGGTTGCCTCTGCGATGGCCGGCGCGGCCTCGGGAGCAGGCGGGTCTTGCGCAGCCGCTATGCCGACCGATGCGCTGTCCGGCTTCGCTGTCTCTGCCGACGAAGTTTCCGCTGGACTTGATGCGGCGAGCTGATCGCCGCCTGAGGGTTCTGCGGGAGACGGCGCTGGTTCTGCGGGGGCGGCCGCGACCTTGGCCGGATCGTTCGCTTTTTCCGTCGCGCTATCGACGCTCAAGGTGGCGAGCATGGGCAGCGTGGCATCATTGTGCTGGGCGAAGGTGACTTCCGGCGCGCTGTGCCAGGATGAATTGCTGGCGAACGATTCATGGGCCGCACGCAGCAACGCCGCCGCACCCAGTCCGAAAACGAGGAGCGACATCGACAACATGATCGCTGCGAACAGGAAACGAAAACCGGGGAGCATGGGCGCGCGGAAATCTTGCGAAAACTAGGGCAAACGGGAACGCGGTGGCCACTGGTGGAGGTGATTTGCCGCGCGCTAGTGTCCCGGTTCTGACATTCGTATCGTTTCGCAGCGGGTTCGTTTACGAATGTCAGAACCAAAGGGACACTAGAAGGCTATAAGCTCCGGTGTGGCTTTGGATTTGACATTCGCTCTTCGAGAACTCGCTGAGACCCTGAAGCGAATGTCAAATCCGCCACACCGAGAGCGACGAATCAGGCTTGTACAAGAATAGCGCAACGGATTTTCGGCGCTTGTGAAATCTCGACGCGGTTTGAAATCTGAAAGCGCCTGTCACCTTGCCGCCGCAGGTCGCGAGTCAAGAAGCTTGACCGTCCTGCCTCGGGAAGCGGTTCCCGCCGGCGGCCAAAACCGGTGAAAAACGAGGTATTTGGGCCTTCACAATATCGTCGAATCCGGCGCTGGAAGGGCTATTCTGTCTTGAATGCGCCGCGATCTTCCGTCATCTCCCCTTAACGATCCAGTGTCGCCTTCTGGCTATACAGGACTTGGGGCAATTCAAGAGCAATGATGACCAATCGCACTCTAACGATTTGTGCCGCGGTTTCTGCCGTTCTCGCGGTAGAGGCTATGGGAACCCCGCTTGCGTCGGCGCAAGGCTATCCGCCTCCGGGGACTGTTTATTCGCCTTCTCCGCAACCCTATCCGCCCTATCCGGGCGATTATCGCGCTGCGCCGCGTCCGGCGGATTTCGATGTGCTCGATGACGACGACGGGCCGAATGGTCCCGGCTCGACCGCGTTGCCGCCGCCCGGCCCGAACGCTCCCCGCTACGGCCGGCCCGTCTATTCCGACCAAGGCCCGATCCTTTCGCCGGATGATCCGCGCTATGGCCGGCCTGCCGGCCCGCCGCCAAACTATTCCGACCGCGGTCCTGTGATGTCGCCGGACGATCCGCGTTACGGCCGGCCCGCTGGGCCGCCGCCCACCTATTCCGACCGTGGTCCTGTGATGTCGCCGGATGACCCGCGCTACGGCCGCCCCGCGCCACCGCCGGGAGGGTATTCCGGCCCCGTGATGTCGCCCGATGATCCGCGGTATGGCCGCACCGATCCGCCGCCCGTGATTTATGCGGACCGGCCGGCCGGCGGCGCGCCGCAGCCTTACGGAGCCGGCGAGGCGTATCCTGACGATAGCCGCGGGGCTCGACCGCCCGGCGCTGTCGGATCCGCCAACGTCACCGGCGGCGTGCCGGAGAACCGCACGGCCAGCCTGTTGCCCCCGGAAGAGCAGCCGGATGCGGCGCCCGTCGACCTGCCGCCGAACCTGCGCCGGCAGGAAGTCAGCTTCCCCACCAAGGAGCCGCCGGGAACGCTGATCGTCGATACGCCCCACACCTATCTCTACTATGTGCTGGGCAATAACCGCGCGATCCGCTACGGCGTCCGCGTCGGTCGCGATGGCTTCACCTGGAACGGCGTGCAGAAGATCTCGCGCAAGGCGGAGTGGCCGGATTGGCATCCGCCGCCGGAGATGATCGATCGCCAGCCCTATCTGCCGCGCTTCATGGCCGGCGGCCCCGGCAACCCCTTGGGCGCGCGCGCCATGTATCTCGGCAGTACCGTCTATCGTATCCACGGCACCAATCAGCCGTCGACGATCGGCAAGTTCGTCTCCTCCGGCTGCATCGGCATGCTGAACGAGGACGTCTCGGACCTGTTCGATCGCGTCAAGGTCGGCACCCGTGTGGTCGTGTGGCCGGGTAGTCCGCCGCCGGGATCCACCACGACGGCTTCGGCTGCACCGCTGCCCGGATCGAACGCCGGACCGGCCATGGCGCCGCCGGGCGTCCCCGCCGCCCCAGCGGGCGCGGCGCCGCCGCTGCCACCGCCGGTGACGGTGCGCTGAAGCGATCAAGAAAAATGACGAAAGGCGCGCCATTGGGCGCGCCTTTTTGTTTTGGCCGATAGCTTACGCCAGCCTTCGCACCGGCTCGCCCTTGAACCAGCCGTCGATGCCTTCGACCATCTGGTTGTAGTGGGCGATGAAGGTCTCCTGCGTGACGTAGCCGAGATGCGGCGTCAGCACGAGGTTGTCGAGCTTGCGGAAGGGATGGTCGACCGGCAGCGGCTCGACCGAGAATACGTCGACCGCTGCGCCCTGGATCTTGCGCGCCTTCAGTGTTTCCAACAGCGCCATCTCGTCGATGATCGGCCCGCGCGCGGTGTTGACGATGAAACTGGTCGGCTTCATGCGGGCAAGATCGGCGGCGCCGACGAGGCCGCGCGAGCGGTCGCTCAGCACCACATGGATGGTGATGATGTCGGCGGTTGAGAAAAGCTCCTCCTTGGTGGCGTAGCCGACGCCGACTTCCTTGCAGCGCTCGGCCGTCAGGTTCGGGCTCCAGGCGATCACGTTCATGCCGAACGCTTTCGCAAGCCCCGCAACCTTGGCGCCGAGTTTGCCGAGCCCGACCACGCCGAGCGTCTTGCCCTCGATCTCGATGCCGACATGCTTCTGCAGATATTCGCCGGCATGCATGCGGGCACTCTCGCGGCCGATATTGCGGGTCAGTTCCAGGATCAGGCCCATGGTCAGCGGCGCGGTGGGATCGCGCGGCCACTGCGTGCCGCACACAACCACCTGCTTGTCCTTGGCGGCCGCCATGTCGATCGAATTGTTGCGCATGCCGGACGTGATCAGAAGTTTCAAATTGGGTAGCTGTTCGAACATCGCGCGCGGAAACGGCGTGCGCTCGCGCATCGCCAGGATGATCTCGAAATCCTTCAGCGCGCTGACCGCGGCTTCCGGCGAAGCAAAGGGCTGGTTGAAGACGGTGACATCGACGCGATCCTCGATTCTGGACCAGTCCGCGACCTTGAGCGAGAGATTGAGATAGTCATCGAGAATTGCACAGCGCAGCCGCGTCATGGGAAGGTCCGTTCATGGTGATGATGACGCGGCCAAATCGCGCGTCGTCCAAAGAATGACGCCATGGTCGCGCGCCACGTTGTTTCAGGCAAGCGGCGTCGCGATCAAAATTGCAGATCTCGCGGAGTTCAAGGGGACCCCAAATGAGGCCTTTAGGGCAAGCTCAGCCAGCGCGCCGCAGGGCCGCCGCCTGCTTGGCGCGACAGGCCGGACCCGGTCCGCGCATATAGTGCAGTTCCGGCCGGTAGGGGTTGAATGCCCTGGCCAGGAACTCGCTGAAGAAGGCTCGGATTTCGGCGAAGAGATTGGGCCGCCCGTCGCGGCGGTCTGCCGGGGAGGAGAGGGATGCCGAATCGATGAGCGCCATGACGAATCCTGTCTTTTTTCCGGCGTCTTCTGACGCGCCGAGCACTTTTTGGGGTGCTGGAGACGAGTTTCGGGCGGAAATTATTAAAAGAAGGTTTCAATTGTCGCTATCGGCGTTCCATTTGGTGAACAGATGGAAAACCGGGGGTGGTGTGTTGCCCTTTGGGGGCCGCGCCGCTACATCAGCCGCAAGCCGAAATCCTTAAAAATCTCTTGCTTTCAGGGGCCCCGATGGCGCGCCAATTCGTCTACTTCATGCAGGGTTTGACCAAGAGCTACCCCACCCGCAAGGTGCTCGATAACATCCACTTGCAATTCTATCCCGACGCCAAGATCGGCGTGCTCGGCGTCAACGGCTCGGGCAAATCGACCCTGCTCAAGATCATGGCCGGCCTCGACAAGGAATATAACGGCGAGGCTTGGGTCGCTGAGGGCGCGCGCGTCGGCTACCTCGAGCAGGAGCCGCAGCTCGATGCCACCAAAACGGTCCGCGAGAATGTCATGCTTGGCGTCGCCAAGCAGAAGGCGATCCTCGACCGCTACAACGAGCTTGCGGTCAACTATTCGGAGGAAACCGCCGACGAGATGACCAAGCTGCAGGACGAGATCGAGGCCGCCGGCCTCTGGGATCTCGACAGCAAGGTCGATCAGGCGATGGACGCGCTGCGTTGTCCGCCTGACGACGCCGATGTGACCAAACTCTCCGGCGGCGAGCGCCGCCGCGTCGCACTATGCCGGCTCTTGCTCGACCAGCCCGAACTGCTGCTGCTGGACGAACCGACCAACCACCTCGATGCTGAATCCGTGTCATGGCTGGAAGGCCATCTGCGCAACTATCCCGGGGCGATCCTGATCGTCACCCACGACCGCTACTTCCTCGACAACGTCACGAGCTGGATTCTCGAACTCGATCGCGGCAAGGGCATTCCCTATGAGGGGAACTATTCGTCCTGGTTGGCGCAGAAGCAGAAGCGGCTCGAACAGGAAGGCCGCGAAGATGCGGCGCACCAACGCACGCTCGCGCGCGAACAGGAATGGATCGCGGCCTCGCCCAAGGCGCGCCAGGCCAAATCCAAGGCGCGTTACCAGCGCTACGAAGATCTGTTGAAGCAAGCGTCCGAAAAGCAGACGCAGACCGCGCAGATCACGATTCCCGTCGCCGAACGGCTTGGCCAGAACGTGGTGGATTTCGAAGGGCTCACCAAAGCCTATGGCGACCGTGTCCTGATCGACAATCTCTCCTTCAAGCTGCCGCCTGGCGGCATCGTCGGTGTCATCGGCGCCAACGGCGCCGGCAAGACCACGCTGTTCCGGATGATCACCGGACAGGAAAAACCGGACTCTGGCACGATCACGGTCGGCGAGAGCGTGCATCTTGGTTATGTCGATCAGTCGCGCGACGACCTCGAGGCCAAGAAGACCGTGTGGGAGGAAATTTCCGGCGGCAACGAACTGATCCTGCTGGGAAAACGCGAGGTCAATTCGCGCGGCTATTGCTCGTCGTTCAATTTCAAGGGCGCCGACCAGCAGAAGAAGGTCGGCGCGCTCTCGGGCGGCGAGCGCAACCGCGTTCACATGGCCAAGATGCTCAAGTCCGGCGCCAATGTGCTGCTGCTCGACGAGCCGACCAACGACCTCGACGTCGATACCTTGCGTGCGCTTGAAGAAGCGCTGGAGGATTTTGCCGGCTGCGCCGTGATCATCAGCCACGACCGCTGGTTCCTCGACCGCATCGCCACCCACATGCTCGCCTTCGAAGGCGAGAGCCATGTCGAATGGTTCGAAGGCAATTTCCAGGATTATGAAAAGGACAAGATGCGCCGCCTCGGCCAGGATTCCGTCATCCCGCACCGGGTGAAGTACAAGAAGCTGACGAGGTAGGGGCGTCTAGGGATGGGGAGTTGATAAGCTCTTCATTCTACCTTTTCCGCCAACCACATCTTGATTAGCGATTGATAAGGTACGTCGCGCTTGTTGGCGGCGATCTTGATTTGCTCCAGCAAGCCCAATGGCAGGCGAATTGAAATTGCCGTGGTTGAAGGCTTCAGGTTCGGAAAGCGGACGCGCTCGGCCTTGCTCCAGTCGACGTAATCGGTGGAGTCATGAGTCTCCCAAAATTTCCGTTCTTCGGCTTCCGTCCTGAATGGTGGAACTGATTTAAGCTTGCTCATAAGCTTTTCTCTCCTTTCGGTGCATGTCTCGCGCCGATATCACCCGGATCATGGTTGCATTTTGCCGCAGGGTGAAGGTCACATGCAGCCAACGGTTCTGGGTTGTCTTTCCCAAAGCATTGAAGCGGCGCTCCGCCTCGCTATGCTTGGCGTCCTCAACAACGATCAGCGGATCGTTGAAGAAGATACTTTCGGCCTCGGCCTGACTGACGTCATGTTTATCCGCATTCTTGCGGCGGTTGCCATCGTCCCAGTCAAAACCGGTGATCTGGTCAAGGTCAATCATTGTTGTATATTATCAATATATACAAAAAGAGACACTGATGCAATATGGCTTCATACTCCGCCTGAAAAACAGGTTAGATGCGTTTGCGCTCGTGGTAATCTTGGTGCTGCCTCTTCCCGCCGCAGCCGATCCTGCTTTTACGCAGTTCGTTTCTTCGCTGTGGCCGGAGGCGCAGGCTCAGGGCGTGTCGCGCGCGACGTTCGACCGCGAGACCGCAGGCATCGAGCCCGACTACAAGCTGCCCGACTTGATCCTGCCGGGACGGCCCGCCACCGGCGCGCCGTCGCAGGCGGAGTTCGTGCAGGTGCCGGCCGATTACATCAAGGAAGCTTCGATCGCGCGGCTTGCGGCTGAAGGCCAAAAGCTGATGGAAAAATATCGCAGCTCACTCGATGGCATCGAGAAGCAATTCGGCGTGCCTGCGCCGATACTGTTGGCGATCTGGGGCCGTGAAACCGATTACGGCCGCTACACGCTGCCTTATGATGGTGTGCGTGTGCTGGCGACGCAGGCCTATGTCGGCCGGCGCAAGGACAAGTACCGCGACGAGTTCATACTCGCGCTGAAACTGATCAACGACGGCGAGGTGAGGCGCAAGGACCTGCGCACCTCATGGGCCGGCGCGACGGGGCTGACGCAATTCCTCCCCTCGGAATTTTACCAGCACGCGATCGATTTTGACGGCGACGGCCGTAAGGACATCTGGCATTCGGTGCCGGATGCGCTGGCGTCTGCCGCCGAGCAGCTCGTCAACAAGGGATGGCAGAAAGGCGTGCGCTGGGCCTATGAAGTGGCTCCACCTGCCAACACCGATTGCACCACAGGCGTGCCGGAGGTGACAAAACCGCTTCGTGATTGGTTGCGCGACGGCTTTGTGCCGGTGCGCGGGCAAAAATTGAGCGCGTCCGAGCAGGCGGAGGACGCTTCGCTGTTACAGCCCGAGGGCATTTACGGCCCGTCATTCCTCGCCACGAAGAACTACTTCGTGATCAAGGAGTATAATTTCTCCGATCTCTATGTGCTGTTCGTCGGCCATCTCGCCGATCGCATGGTGAGCCCGCTTCCCTTCGCGACGCCATGGTCGGCGTCGACGCAGCTGCGCACGACAGACGTTGAAGCCATGCAACGCGGGCTGACGCGCATAGGCCTCTACGCCGACAAGATCGACGGCAAGGCCGGCATGAAGACGCGCGCAGCGCTTGGCGCCTATCAGAAACAGGTCGGGCTGAAAGTGGATTGCTGGCCGAGCGAGGCGGTGCTGCGCTCGATCGAGGCCGCGCGATAAAAGTTGGCGTTTGATCCCTCTTCTGCAACGCGCGGGTAAGGATGGAGGATCGAAGCGAAGCGTCATCCTGAGGTGCGCGCCGTTTTGCGCGCCTCGAAGGATGCGCGGCACGGAATGGGCCGTCTCCTTCGAGGCTCGCTCCGCTCGCGCCTCAGGATGACGGGTCCGCAAAGGGAAATGAGAGAGAGCC
>Ga0116129_1001711_pt1 | contig 11812 bp, 8 predicted proteins | sample June2015DPH_17_2_FD_89732 | JGI IMG/M metagenome (GOLD analysis project Ga0116129, IMG submission 89732) | Peatland microbial communities from SPRUCE experiment site at the Marcell Experimental Forest, Minnesota, USA - June2015DPH_17_10 | ecosystem: Environmental > Terrestrial > Soil > Wetlands >...
GCTGGGCAGCGCCGCCGAGGCGGAGCTCGCCGGCTTCAATCGGACGGAGCGCGAAGATTGTCTCGAGAATCTCGGTGCGCCCGCTGCCGATCAGGCCGGCAAGGCCGTGGATTTCCCCTGTCCTCAGCGAGAGGTCGACGCCACGCAAGCGGTCGTTGACGATTCCGGACAGAGCGAGAAGCTCACCCGAGGATGTGGCCGCGCCATCTGGGCGCCGCCTCTCGTCCTCTCGGGGCTCTTTCGACTCAGTTTTCGCTTGCTTTGGCCCGACGATGGCCGCGACCAGTGTCCTCATGTCGGTCTCGGCGGTGTTGAACGTGCCGACGTTGGCGCCGTCGCGCAAGACGGTGACGCGATTGGAGATACGGAACACCTCGTTGAGGCGATGGGTGACATAGATGACGCCGACATTTTGCCTGACGACCGTTGCAACTGCGTCGAACAGGATCTGCTCTTCGTCGCTGCTCAGCGCGGAAGTCGGCTCGTCCAGGATAAGCACACGCACCCGCCCCATCAGCGCCTTACAGATCTCAGTCATCTGCCGGTAGGCGAATGGCAACGAGCCGACAGTTGCGCGCGAATCGAGTGGAATCTTATGCTGCTTGAGAAAGTCCTCGGCCTCGGCCATCAGCTGCCGCTTCTTGAGGAAACCGAAGCGGCTCGTGGGCTCTCGGTTCAGCATCAGGTTGGCGCCGACGGTCAGAGACTCGACGAGGCTGAGGTCCTGATAGACCACGGCGATTCCCGCCTTACGCGAGTCCGTGGGACTGTTGAAAGCGACCGGGGCGCCCTCGATCTCGATCGTGCCGCTATCGAAGCTGTGCACGCCGCTCAAGATTTTGATCAGCGTCGATTTGCCGGCGCCGTTCTCCCCCAGAAGCGCATGGACCTCGCCCGCCCGCACCTCCAAGCTCACTCCGCGGAGCGCTCGGACTCCCCCGAAGCTCTTAGTCACTCCCTGAACGCGCACGAGTGGCGTATCCAAGGATCCGGTCGGATCGAAGGCCGCAGCAGAAATCATGGCGAAGCGGGAAGTGTTCGGGTCATTGGTCCCACACGGTCGCCGATATTTCACGCTGGGGCAAAAAGTTCGTCAAGCTTTCGCTGGCGCGCCGGGAGCTTATCCTGGCCGCGCACGGATTAGTCGAGCGAACTTTCGCTCGGTCGCCGGTCTTCACGGCGATCACCGAGGCGCCATGGGGCGCATCAGGTCGTCGGCCTATCCAACGTTTCGCAAAACCGCTTGAATTCATCCGCGGACGCGTAGGCTTTCTGGGTGCCGCGCCGAGTGACTGAGTCCGCGGCGTAACGCGCCGCTTGCTTCAAAGCAGCCTCCAGAGGAACCCCGTCGGCAAAGAAGCGCGCAAAACTCCCGACGAAGGCGTCGCCGGCCCCCGTCGTATCGACGGCCTTTACCGGAACCGGCTCAATTTTGCGCGCTTCAGTTGGTGTCGTTAAAAGCGCGCCACGCGAACCGAGCGTGACGATGACCGTCCCGAAACCTTTGTCGAGCAGGCTGCGCGCGGCGGTCACGATGTTTGATTCCGTATCAACGGGCATGCCCGTCAGGATCGCAAGCTCGGTTTCGTTGGGGATGAAAAACGTCACATCGCGAATTCGATCGACGTCGAGCGCCGCCGTGGCCGGAGCCGGATTGAGGACTGTCTTCACGCCGTGACGCTTGCCGAAGGCGATGGTCGCGTAGACGGTTTCGAGGGGAACCTCGAGCTGCATGAGGATGAGATCGCAGGTCTTCAAATCATCCGCGGCGCGATCGATGTCGGCTGGCGAAAGATCGGCGTTCGCGCCTTTCACGATCAGGATCGAGTTTTCTCCCGACGGCTCGACCATGATCGGCGCGACGCCGCTGGGCTTTCCCTTGACGCGCCGGACATGCCTCGTATCGACCCCGACGGCCTCAAGATTGCGGATGGTCGCGTCGGCAAACATGTCGTCGCCGACGGCAGTGACCATCACAACCGAGGCGCCGAGCCTGGCTGCGGCCACAGCCTGATTGGCGCCCTTGCCGCCGTGTCCCATCTCGAAGCTCGGCGCCTCGACGGTCTCACCCTTGACCGGCATCCGATCCACGTAGGTGACGAGGTCCACCATATTGCTTCCGACCACGGCGATTCGCGGCTTGTGCCCCTCGGTCATTGCGCTGGTCTTTCGATGTTTGCGCCGGCGGCAAGCGCGCCACGTTCGGTGGCGTAAGTCGCGTTTACGTTTTCCAGCTGTGTGCCGCCAGCTCGCAAGTCGCCCTCCCGGATCGCCCTATCGCGTGTCTCTGCGCTCGACGCCAATTCAGCAATGAACTACGCTGAAGCCTGACATCGCGTCGGAAATCGCGTTGGGAGAGAAGAATGGCGTCGGTCGACGTTGTCAATGCACGCAAGGCCTATGGCGGCGTCGAAGTCATTCACGGCGTCTCGCTTTCGATCGCCGATGGGGAATTCGTCACCCTTGTAGGGCCCTCTGGCTGCGGCAAATCCACGCTTCTGCGAATGATCGCGGGCCTCGAGTCGATCACGGACGGAAAGGTCAAGATCGGACCTCGGGTGGTCAACAATTTGCCGCCGCGGGATCGCGATATTGCGATGGTCTTTCAGAACTATGCGCTCTACCCGCACAAAACCGTCGAACAGAACATGAGTTTTGGGCTGAAGCTGCGCAACACGCCCAAAGAAGAGATTCAGGCGCGCGTCAAGCGAGCGGCCGACATTCTCCATGTCGCTCCCTATCTCTCCCGCTACCCCAGGCAATTGTCGGGAGGACAACGGCAGCGTGTCGCGATGGGGCGCGCGATCGTGCGCGATCCCCAGGTCTTTCTGTTCGACGAGCCGCTGTCAAATCTGGATGCTCAGTTGCGCGTACAGATGCGCGCCGAAATCAAGGAACTGCATCAGCGCCTGAAGACCACGACCATCTATGTCACGCACGACCAGATCGAGGCCATGACGATGGCGGATCGAATCGTGGTCATGCGCGACGGCGTGGTCGAGCAGCTCGGCGCTCCGCTTGATCTCTACGATCGGCCCACGACCCTCTTCGTCGCCGGCTTCATCGGATCGCCCTCGATGAATCTGCTCAAAGGGTCTGTGGCCGTGAAGGGTAAGCCTGTTTTCGTCACCGAAGGCGGCGTCGAGCTTCCGCTCAAATCGGCGCCGCCGAACAGTGACGGGCGCCCTTGCATCTATGGAATTCGGCCCGAACATCTCGCCATCGGCGGCGACTTCAAAGCCGAGGTTTCCGTGGTCGAGCCGACCGGCTCGGAAACCCAGGTGTTCGCCAAGGTCGGAGGCCACCCAATCGTCACCGTCTTCCGGGAGCGCATATCGGCTCAACCGGGCGAGACCATGCTGCTCTCGCCAAACTTGGACGCGGTCCACCTGTTCGACGCCGAAAGCGGCAAGCGGCTGCAATAGAAGCGTGAGACGATTCTGGAGGACTCGTGCGCTACGAATTGATGCTGCCGCATCAAATTCGCGCGGCGATTGACGGCAACTGGCCCGTCGTCCTGACTTTGGGGGTGCTCGAATACCACGGCGCGATCACGCCGGTCAGGGCGAGACCTCGCTGCTTATGGCGCTCCTACCGGAAGGCGTCGACAAGTCGCGGATTTCGGAGGACGAATGGTATTCCCGATCCGCCCGCGAGGCGAGCATCGAACTTGGGATGAAAGGTCGGGACCGCATTCTCGCGCTCTTGCGTGTGGCGCTTGGCGTTGTGCGGGCAAATGCCCAGATTTCCCGCAATTGACTTGCCGCGAAGCGCCCGCTTAGTCTTCGCCTCCTGCGTTAGCTTAAGCGCTGGCCGAGTGCGAGCGCAGCGCCGCGCGGCGTCTGGGCTTGGGTCCGGAGCTACGCGGGGCGCAATAGGGAGGAACAATCCATGCGTGTGCACGTCTACGAAACGCTTATGGCGATGCAGAGAAGCCGGCGGGATGTCCTGAAAGGCGCGGCCGGCGCCGCAGCGCTGGCCGCAAGCTCGTCCGTCCTGTCGTCGACGCCGTCCTTTGCTGAAGACAGCATCGTCTCGCAGATCATGAAGATTCCCGGCGCAGGCAATGGCTCGCCGACCGACGCCGACTGGCAGAAGGTTGGCGCATTGTGTCTCGGTCCGACGAAGGCCAACGTGCAGCCCGGCGAATTCGCCGGCGTTGAATTCTCCTTCATGGGCCTCAACAACCAGAACCTGCACAACTTTCTGTTCCGCGGCTTCCTCACGCCATGGGAGGCCTATACTGGGGCGAAGATCAAGTGGATCGACCTCGCGCAGGCCGACTACAACGCGCGCCTTCAGCAATCGATCGCGACCGGCACAGTCGACTTCGACATCATCGAGATGGGCGCGCCGTTCGAGGGCGACATGGGCGTCAAGGACTTGCTCTCCGACATGCCGGACTGGGTGAAGACGCAGATCGACTTCGACGACATCGTCAATTACCTCAAGCCGCCGGTCGGCACCTGGAATGGAAAAATCCATCGCGTCACCATCGACAGCGATTGCCACACGATGAACCGCCGCACCGACGTCTTCGGCGACAGCGATCTCGCCAAGCAATGGGCGGATTGGAATGACAAGGCCGGCTTGACGGACTGGGGCCCGCCAAAGACCTGGCAGCAAGTGCAGCAAGTGACCAAGTTCCTCAAAGGCAGGAAGTTCAAGGGCAAGGAGGTCTATGGCTTCCTCGACCAGCCGAAGCCGTGGGGCGGGTTCCAGTTCTATTTCACCGCGAGCCGCTCGACGGCATACACCAAGTATCCCGGCGAAAAGAACTGGATGTTCGACGAGAACATGAAGCCGCTCGTCAACAACCCGGGCTGGGTGCGCGCGATCCAGGACGTCGTCGACCTCCTGCCCTACGAGCCGGCGGACCAGATCAACGCCGATCCCGGCACGACCGCGTTCCAGCAATTCCTGCCGGGCACGGGCGCGCTTCTGGAATGGTGGGGCGACATCGGCACAGTCGCCAAGACCAGCGACACGGCGACGATCGGCGACATGCTCGACTTCGATATCCTGCCCGCTTCGGACGATGTCTACAACTTCCGCAAGGGAGCGTGGGAGAAGCTTGCGAGCGGCCCGAACATCGCGCCGAACATGGCCTATCTCGGCTGGGGCATCTACGTGATGAAGTCGGTGGACGGCGACGAAAAGCGTCACAAGGCGGCCTGGAGTGCGGCGGCGCATCTCGGCGGAAAGGACTTGTCGATGTGGACGGCGGCTTATCCATCGGGCTTCCAGCCCTATCGCAAGAGCCACACCAACCTCGACCTGTGGGCGCTCGCCGGTTACGACAAGAAGTATATCGGCTCGTACATGGACTCGCAGTCGACCTCCTACAATCATCCGAATTCTGCGATCGAACCACGCATCCCCGGCATCTTCCAGTACTACAGCGTAGCGGAAGACGAGTTGGCCAAGGTGTTCGCCGGCAAGGAGACGGCGCAGCAGGGCGCAGACAATGTGGCGGCTGCGTGGGACAAAGTGACCGACAAGCTCGGCCGGGAGAACCAGGTCAAGTATTATCGGATCGCGATGGGTCTGACCTGAGCAGCGTTGACAGGAGACTTTGCGTCCACGACGCGCCTTCCGGGCATCGTGGGCGGAAGCTCGAAGGTTCTTCTCGACATGCGGACCGCCGGGTACGGGTAGCGGGGTCATGAGCAGCGGAAGACTTGAAGCGGCGCGCGAGGACGTCGCTCACGGAAGACCGTCGCTCGGGCGCTGGGTGTTTCGGCTGGCCTCGGCGCTGCTCGTGGTCACGGCGGCGCTGGAGGTCGCGAACGCAGCGGGGGTGTTGAGCCTCGGCTTTGTCGACTGGCGCCCGACGCTCTATGCGTTCCTCCTGTGGGGCGTCGCGTTGGGGATCGCCCAAGTTCTCGAGCACGGCGAACTCGGACGGCAGCGGCTGTTCGTGCTGCCGGCGCTCCTGTTCACCGGCGCCATGGTGATCTTCCCGACGATCTTCGGCCTCTCGATCGCCTTCACCGACTGGAACCTGAACGCGCAAGGCGGCCATCACTTCAACGGCCTCGACAATCTCCGCACGCTTTGGAGCGATTCCTATTTTTGGAACGCGCTCACCAATATGGTCTTCTATGTGGCGACCGTGATCGTCCAATACGCGATCGCCTTCGGGCTTGCGCTCCTGCTCAACGCCGATATTCGCGGTCGCAAGTTCTTTCGTGTCGCCTTCCTCCTGCCCTTCATGCTGAGCCCCGTGGCGATCGGCTGGATGATCGGCAAGTCGCTCATGGAGAACCGCTTCGGACCTCTGGCGAATTTCGCCCGATGGCTCGGCTGGTCCGACCCCGCCTTCTTCTCCGATCCCTGGATCGCCAGGACGACCATCATCGCGATGGACGCGTGGGTGTGGATCCCCTTCATGGTGATCCTGCTGCTCGCTGGGCTGCAGGCGTTGCCGCACGAGGTGAAAGAGGCCGCCAAAGTCGACGGCGCGACCGGCTGGCAATCCTTCTGGGAGATCACCTTTCCTCTGATGCTGCCGGTCAGCGTGACGGCGATCGTGCTTCGGATCATTTTCGAATTGAAACTCGCCGACATCGTCATCAACGTCACCTCCGGCGGTCCGGGCGGTGCGACGGACACGATCTCGAGCTTCGTCTTCCGCGAATACCGCGATCGCTCGAATGTCGGCTATGCGACGATGGTGGCGGAGGTCTATCTCATCATGATCATCATCTTCATCACGCTCATCCTGAACGTGGCCAACCGCTATGTACGGAAGGTGACATGAGGCGCGCGATCAGGGCGGAGAGCTGGCGATGACCGTCGATGCGGCCGCGGACGCCAATGCGCTCGCTGAGCGCGACGACACCGTCGCGCCACGGAGTTTTGCCCGCCTCGTCGGACGCTTCGCAATCTACGCGCTCTTGATCATCTGGACCTTCATCGCGCTCTTTCCCATCTACTGGACCCTCTCGACGTCGGTGAAGCTCGGGCGTGACGTCACGCAAGGCCACCTCATCCCTTGGGTCGACTTCATGCCGAGCTGGAGGGGCTGGCAGTCGCTCGGCCTTTCGCCCGACACGATTTTCAACACCTCGAACGTGCGCGAGGAGTTCCTAAGAAAATTCGTCAACAGCGTCATCTGCTCGGTCGGCGCATCCGCCTTCGCGATTGTCATCGGCTCGCTTGCCGCCTACGGGCTCAGCCGTTTCGACTACAAATTCGGGCCGATGCGGAACAAGGACATCTCCTTCTTCTTCGTGTCGCAGCTCATTCTTCCGCCCGTCGTCCTCGCACTGCCGTTTCTGGTTCTCTACAAGGGGCTGGCGCTGCTCGACACGCGGATCGGCCTCATCCTCATCTACACATTGATGGTTCTGCCGATCGTGATCTGGGTGATGCGCGATCAGTTCGACACCATCCCGATGGAGATGGAGCAGGCGGCGATGGTGGATGGCTGCACGATCTGGGGAGCGTTTCTCCGCATCGTCTTGCCCATCGCGCTGCCGGGCATGGTCGCGGCCTTCATTCTGTCGCTCGTCCTTTGTTGGAACGAGTACTTCTTCGCCTCGCTCCTGACCGGGTCCGACGCGCAAACCCTGCCCGTCATGGTGGCTAGCCAGACAGGCTCGTCCGGAATCAACTGGTGGACAATCGCGGCGCTCGCGACGGCGGCGATCACGCCGCTTCTGCTCATCGGCATTTTCCTCGAGCGCTACATCGTCATGGGGCTTACAGCGGGAGCAGGCAAATAGCCGAGGCTCCCATGTCCGGCGCCAGTCCGTCGCGTGAGCGCCTCCGGGCGCTCACGCTGGAGCTTATGCTGATCCCCGGCCTCAGCGGGCACGAAGGCCGTGTGCGCCGACGCCTCGCCGCGGAAATGGCGGGTTTGGGTCTCGCCACGACGACTGATCGTCTCGGCAACTTGATCGCCACCGCAGAAGGCGACCCAAGCCGGCCAAGCGTGATGCTGTTCGCGCATATGGACCAGCTTGGATTCGTCGTCCGCAAAATCGAGGGAACCGGGTTCCTCCGGCTCGAGCGTCTCGGCGGGGTCCCTGAACGAGCGCTCGCCGCGCAGGAGCTTCTCATCTGCATTGGCGAGGGCCGCGACATCCGGGCGGTCATCGGCAACAAGAGCCACCACGCGACCAGCCCAGAGGAAAAGTATCGCGTCGTCCCCTACCAGGAGATCCTCGTCGACGCTGGCTTCCCGAGCGCCGAAGCCGCCTTGTCCGCGGGCGTCAAGATCGGTTCGCCCGTGGTCTATGCGCCGAAAGCCTTCGCGCTCGCCGAGGACAAGATCGCTGGAACGTCGGTCGACGATCGCGCCGGCTGTGCGGTGGTCGCGGAGGTCGCGCGGCTTCTCGCGCCTGTTCGTCAGCGACCGACGATCCATTTCGTCTTCTCAACCCAGGAAGAATACAATCTGCGCGGCGCGATGCCGGCAGCCCAGGCACTCAAGCCCGATATCGCCATCCAGCTCGATCTCATGCTTGCGACCGACACGCCCGACATGCAGGCTCGCGGCGACCTTGCGCTCGGCGGCGGCCCGGGCATGAGCCTCTACAGCTTCCATGGACGCGGCACGTTGAACGGCACGATACCGCACCCTGCGCTCGTCTCGCTCTTTGAACATTCGGCGCGCGACGCAGGCCCGCCACTGCAGCGCAGAGCTCAAGTCGGGGTGCTGACCGACTCTTCTTATGTGCAGCTTGTCCACGGTGGCGTCGCCGCGATCGACCTCGGCTTCCCCTGCCGTTACACGCATTCCGCGCTCGAGGTCTGCGATCTCTCCGATCTCGTGGGCCTCGCGGCGCTGCTCGTCGCGGGAATATCGAGCATTGAGGCTGACTTCAGCCTCGATCGCGACGACTATCCGGAATGAACGCGACCCTCGGGATCGACATCGGGACCTACGAATCGAAGGGCGTTCTCGTCGATGGCGACGGCCGGGTGTTGGCAAGCGCCGCGCGCCCGCACGAACTCATTGTGCCGCGTGCGGGTTGGGCCGAGCATCGCGCCGAGCAAGACTGGTGGGGCGACTTCGTCTGGCTCTGTCGAAAGCTCCTCGCCGACAGCGGACTTCACGCTTCCGAGGTGAAGGCCGTTGGCGCGAGCGCGATCGGCCCGTGCATGCTGCCCGTCGACGCTGAGGGCGCGCCGCTCATGAACGCCGTGCTTTACGGCGTAGACACGCGCGCGGCCCGCGAGATCGAGGATCTGACCGCCCGCATCGGCGCCGACCGCATCCTCTCACACAGTGGCAACGCGCTGACTTCGCAGGCGGTTGGCCCGAAGATCCTGTGGCTCAAGCGCAACCGGCCTGACATCTACGCGAAGGCGCGGATGTTCCTCAACGCGACATCCTTCCTGGTTCACCGGCTGACCGGGCGCTTCGTGACCGACCACTACAGCGCGTCCAGCGTCGCGCCCCTCTACGACATCGACAGCCGAACATGGAGCGACGCGCTCGCGCAGGGCATCACGGACCTCGATCGCTTGCCGGAGATCGCCTGGACAACCGAGATCGCTGGCACGGTCACGGGGCCCGCCGCCGAGCAAACGGGTCTCGCCTCGGGAACGCCGGTCATCGTCGGGACGATCGACGCGGCGGCCGAGGCGATCAGTGTCGGCGTCCTCGATGCGGACGAGATGATGCTGATGTACGGCTCGACCATCTTCACGATCCGAGTCGGGTCTGAGCGCATCCGGGATCCCCGCCTCTGGCACGCGCCGTGGCTTTTTGCCGATCAACACGCATCCATGGCTGGTCTTGCGACCAGCGGGACGCTCACCCACTGGTTTGCCGATCAGCTTGCGCGAGACCTCAGTCCCGACGCGGCGATGGGCGCGCTCGCGGCGGAGGCTGCGAGGTCGCCGCCGGGCGCAAATGGGCTCGTTTTTCTCCCCTATTTTTCCGGCGAGCGGACGCCGATTCACGATCCGAACGCCAAAGGCGCGATCGTCGGCCTGACTTTGGCGCACACGCGCGCCGACATCTACCGAGCCGCGATCGAGGGCATCGCCTTCGCGACCAACGCCATCTTCGATACTTACGCCGAGGCGGGAGCGTCGCCCTCGACGGTCGTCGCCGTCGGCGGAGGATTGCGCAACCCGATCTGGACGCAGGCCACGTCCGACGTCTCGGGGCTCGGACAGGAGGCGCGAGAGACCAGCATCGGCGCTTCCTACGGCGACGCCTTTCTGGCCCGGCTTGCGCTCGGCGAAATCTCCAAATCAGCGATCAAGCAGTGGAACCCCGCCGCGTTCACGATTGAGCCGGACCCGCGCAACGCGCCGCTCTACGAGAAGCGCTACGCAATGTTCCGCAAACTCTATCCGCGCTTGCGAGACATCATGGCGGGCCTCAGTGCGGAAGGCGCCGCAATTGATTGAAGAGACGGCCACGCTCGCTGCTCATTGACGCGTCATTGCGAGCCATAGGGCGTCGAAAGACGCCCGTCCTTCCGGACGGGCTACGGCGAGAAGCAATCCAGAGGACGTAGGGCGCACCGGGATCTCTGGATTGCTTCGTCGTTGCACTCCTCGCAATGACGGACGCGCGCCCACGCAAATCGCGCTAATCGAACACCCTTTTAACCACCGATTCCGCAACGCGCAGAATGCGGATCGAGCCGAGCGGTCTTAAATACCCACCCGAATAGAAATGTTGGATCGCAGCCACTCTCGTCTTCAGCGTGTGGTTGAAAGCGACGGCGAACGTGTTCCCCTCTTGACGGACGATCTTCGCGGAAACCGAGAAGTTTGGTAGCACGAGCTCGACGGACTCGCCGGGAGGGCCGGGCGGAACGCCGAAGATGCGCGCGCCGGTAATGGAGACGTCAGCGAGTTGCATGAGCTGCGCGCGGTCGCCCGTCTTGACCGAAACCAGTTCGCGCGACGCGAACCGTTCAGCCGCGCGATGGCGAGGCCGCTCGACGCAAACAAAGCAGAGCACCACGAGGACAATCAAATTGTACCAGGTCCAAGCGAGCGCCGGGCTCGAGTAATGGATCTCGTTCGATCCCCCATTGACGTAGAAGGCCCAAATGACCGCGGCGAGCGACAGGACGAGGAGGATCACGAAAGGACGCATGACCGGCCATTCGACAAAGCCACGATTGCGATCGCCACCTTTTGCCGTAACCTCGAATTTTTGCCCCTGCGGCCGCGCGAGTCCGAACACTGCAGCCTTCAGGATCTGGGGCATCACGATGACCTGGCTCACGTCGAATAGGATCGGAATGACCTTTCCGCTCGAAAGCCAACTCACCACGAGACCGCACCAAAGCCAATACGGCAAGAAGCGCGTGGCGAGGTCGTACAGCGACGCGTGGAAAGGGTGGAGACCGAAGGCCAGCGACACCGGCGGAATGATGAGACCGACGGCCCGCGAAAGCGGCACCGCGGTCCAATTGAGGAACACCTCCGTCAGCGACAGGCGGTCGATGAACGCAAGCGGCGAGCCAAGGGAAAGCGGGCCGCTGCGGCCGCGCGCAATCTGCATGAAGCCAAGGCACCATCGGCTGCGCTGCGTGATGTATTCTTTCAGGCCTTCGGGAGCGAGCCCGTAGGTCAGAGGCTCGTTCAAATAGGCCGTGAGAAAGCCTTTCTCCTTGAGCCGCAAGCTCAAGAGATAGTCCTCGGTCACCGAATCCGTCGGAAAGCCGCCAATCTTCATCAGCGGCTGCATACGAATGATCGAAGACGTGCCGCAACAGAATGCGGCGGACCATGCGTCCTTGGCTGGGAGCACGATGTCGAAGAAAAAGCGCTGCTCGTCGGGCCAGAATTTCGTCGCGCCGAGATTGATCTGAATGGGGTCCGGGTTGAC
>Ga0116129_1001712_pt1 | contig 11809 bp, 6 predicted proteins | sample June2015DPH_17_2_FD_89732 | JGI IMG/M metagenome (GOLD analysis project Ga0116129, IMG submission 89732) | Peatland microbial communities from SPRUCE experiment site at the Marcell Experimental Forest, Minnesota, USA - June2015DPH_17_10 | ecosystem: Environmental > Terrestrial > Soil > Wetlands >...
ATTATTCCTTGAAAGAGATTGGACATGAGTTTCTTTCGATCATTTCTTTGATCCCAGCCCTATAAAAGCAGCCGAGTGCGGCGGACGCGCGACTCCGGCGAAAAGAGATTTTATTGTAGCGGAAGTGGCAGCGGCGGATGCGTTAATGCAACCGGCGCTAGTGCGACTATCCGCGCTTTGGGCGGTACACGTGGGTGCTGGTGCCGAGGAATACTTCGGCAGACTCCATCACGGTTTCCGAAAGCGTGGGGTGAGGATGGATCGTCATGGCAACATCGCTGGCAAGCGCCGCCATTTCGATGGCCAGCACTCCTTCGGAGATCAGTTCGCCGGCGCCGGCGCCAACCATTCCAACGCCCAGCACGCGTTCAGTCTTGGGATCGACAATCAGCTTGGTCATGCCCTCGGGACGATCGATGGTGATGGCGCGTCCCGAAGCGGCCCAGGGGAATCGAGCAACTTTGATTTCGCGATTTTCTTTCTCCGCCTGAGTTTCGGTGAGGCCGCACCAGGCTACTTCCGGATCGGTGAAGACGACGGCTGGAATCGCGTGAGGTTCGAAGGCGACCTTATGTCCGGCGATGGACTCGGCTGCGACACGGCCTTGATGCGAGGCCTTGTGCGCCAGCATGGGCTCGCCGACCACGTCGCCGATGGCGTAGATGGACGGGTCGGCGGTTTGCAGTTGATGGTTCACTTCGATGAAGCCGCGCGGGTTCACCTGCACCTGCGTGGTGTCGAGTCCGGGTATTTCCGAGTTCGGTTTCCGTCCTACAGAAACCAGCACGCGATCAAAAAGCTTTTCGCGATTTTTTTCCTGGACGGAAGCTCCTTCGAACGCGGCGCGGATACCGGCGCCTTCTTCTTCGAGGGAGGCGACAGTGGTGTTCAGCAGAATGGTTTCGAACATCTTCTCCAGACGTTTGTGCAGGGGAAGAACGAGATCGCGATCGGCGCCGGGAAGCAGACCGGGGAGCATCTCGACTACGGTTACGCGCGTGCCCAGAGCGGCGTAGACCGAACCGAGTTCCAGGCCGATGTATCCGCCGCCAACCACCAAAAGGCTGCCGGGAATATCTTCAAGATTCAGGGCGCCGGTGGAATCCATCATGCGAGGCGAGTCTATCTTCAACGCGGGAATGATTGCGGGGCGCGAGCCGGTGGCAAGAATGACGCGGTCAAAGCTGCGAACCACTTCGGTGGAATCTGTTTGGGTGATGCGCAAGGTTGTGGAATTGTTGAATGCGGCGCGCCCCTGGATGTATTCCACATGGCGCGCCCTGGAAAGCTGGCCCACGCCTCCCGTGAGCTTGTTGACGACGCTCTCTTTCCATGTACGCAAATGCGCGAGATCGATTTTGGGAGCGGGAAATTCGATTCCCCAATTTTTGGCCTGCTGGGATTCCTCAATCAGTTTGGCGACGTGCAGAAGCGCCTTGGAAGGGATGCATCCGCGGTAGAGGCATACTCCGCCGGGATTGGTTTCGGGGTCGACGAGCGTGACTTGCAAACCGAGATCGGCCGCGAGGAAGGCGGCAGCGTATCCGCCGGGTCCAGCGCCGACTACGGCGACGCGAAGCTTTTGTGCGGGTTGAGGATTTTTACCGGGAGTTTGATCGGGAGTTTGGTTCATGACTTTCCTTGGATTTCGTTCGCGCGCCGCAGCTGTCTTTATCGTTAGATCTTCACACTGGAGTCCCTATCCTTGAACCGAGAGCAGGAAGGGTTGCTCGAAGGCTTCCGCGACCCAGCGCAGGAAGCGCGCGGCGTCCGCGCCATCGATGAGGCGATGATCGTAGGACAGCGAAAGCGGCAGAATCAGCCGCGGCTCGAACTTTCCGCCGATCCATTCCGGTTCCATGCGCGAACGCGAAAGGCCGAGAATGGCGACCTCGGGATGATTCACGATCGGCGTGAACGCCGTGCCGCCGATGCCCCCGAGATTGGTGATGGTGAAGGTGCCGCCTTCCATATCGGCGAGGGTAATTTTCTTATCGCGCGCCTTCTGCGACAGTTGCGACAGCTCCACCGCCAGTTCGACGATATTTTTCTTGTCCACGTCGCGAATCACGGGAACCAGCAAGCCACGGTCGGTATCGGCCGCGACCCCGATATGGATGTACTGCTTGTAGATGATTTCTTCCTTCTCCATATCGATGGTGGCATTGAATTGCGGGAAAACCTTCAAGGCAGCGGCGCAAACTTTTAAGGCAATCGCGGTGATCGTCATCTTGCCGCCGGCCTGTTCGGCCTTGGGAGCGAAACGCGCGCGCAAGTGCTCAAGTTCGGTGATGTCGGCGCGGTCGTGCTGGGTGACGTGAGGGATTGTGTTCCAGGATTCGGTGAGATGTTCCGCGGTTTTGCGGCGAACTCCGCGCATGGAAACGCGCTCGATTTTTCCCCACTTGGCGAAGTCGGGCAGCTTGGGCGCGATGAAATGTCCGGCGCGCGGGGAAGCCTGCGATGTGGTAGCGAGGGAGGTGAGCGCGGTTTTGGCGTGAGCTTTTACATCGTCTTCACTGATGCGTCCGCTGGGACCCGTGCCTTTGACTTCGTAAATGTCGACGCCGATTTCGCGCGCGAGGCGACGGGTGTGCGGAGCGGCTGGAACGGCTTCGCGGTGTTCGGTTCCGGCGACCTTGCCGAGCTGGGTCGGCATCGAGAAGGCCGCTGGACGCGGCATGGGCTGATCGGGAGGCAGCGCCTGTTCTTCGGTTTTGCCCTCCGCGCGAATTGCCGCCTGGAATGCGAGGCGCGCGCCGTGCTGTCCGGAGACATGCTCGACGGGTTGGCTTTGCGGACGAGGCGTGTCGGCCTGTGCTGGGGCAGCGCCCTGCAGGGTGAAAATCAGCTGGCCAACTTTGATCTTCTCGCCTTCTTTTACTTTTACTTCATTCACCACCCCGCTTACTGTGGAGGGAACCTCTACGACGGCTTTGTCGGTTTCGAGTTCCAGCACCGGCTGGCCTTCGGAAACTTTGGTGCCGGGGGCGATCATCAAGCGCACGAGGTCGCCTTGCGAGATGTTTTCTCCCAGCTCCTGGAGGCGGAATTCTGTCGCGGTGGCAACGCCGGTCGGTTGGGGTTTCCGCGGAGCGGGCTGAGATTGGGGTTGCTGAGACTGGGGATGTGGAGGTTCGGGTTGCGATTGCGGTGGAGCAGGCGGTTGCGGTTTCTCAGCTTTGGCGGCTGGCGGCTCAGCCGGGCGTAGAGCTTCCTTCACAGGTGCAGCGGCAGATCCATTATTGTCGGCGGTGAAAACTACCTGGCCAACTTTTACCTTCTCGCCTTCCTTGACCAGAATTTCCTTCACCGTTCCAGTCACTGACGAAGGTACTTCGACGACGGCCTTGTCGGTTTCGAGTTCCATCACCGCCTGGCCCTCGGAGATCTTAGCGCCGGGGACGATCATCAAACGCACGAGGTCGCCCTGTTCAATATTTTCACCGAGTGCGGGGAGTTTGAATTCGATCACTGAGTTCATTCATTCCTTAATTTTGTCGAGTGGGGTCGCGACTCCGTTAGCTTATGGCCGGGTTCAATTTCTCCGGATTGATTCCCAGATCTCGAATCGCCTTCTTCATAACATCGACTCCGATTTTCTTTTCCCGCATCAGGGCGCCCAGCGTGGCCAGGACGATGTGTTTGGCATCGACTTCAAAAAAATCGCGCAGGGCCACGCGGTTTTCGCTGCGGCCAAAGCCATCAGTTCCGAGCGAGACGAGCTGTCCCGGCACCCACTTCGCCAGGGATTCCGGCAGCACCTTCATATAATCAGATGCGGCAATGAAGGGTCCGGGCGCATCTTTCAAAGTCTGAGTGACGAAGGGAACTTTCGCGGATTCGCCGGGATGCAGCATGTTCCAGCGCTCGCAATCGTTGGCGTCGCGGTAAAGCTCCTTGTAACTGGTTACGCTCCACACGTCCGCCGCCACGCCGTATTTTTCCTGGAGAATGGTTTGCGCCTTCAATACCTCGTACATAATGGTTCCGCTGCCGAGCAGTTGCACGCGCAGTTTGGTGCCGGGTGCGTCCGCCGCCTTGAAGCGGTAAAGGCCGCGCAACACGCCTTCGCGGATGTTGCCATGCTTCGGCATCTCGGGCATGGGCAGCGGCTCATTGGTGACGGTGAGGTAGTAGAAAATCGATTCCTGATCGACGTACATGCGCTTGATGCCATCCTGAATGATGATGGCAATTTCGTAGGCAAATGCGGGATCGTACGCCAGCAAGTTGGGAACGGGCAGAGCGAGTACGTGGCTGTGGCCATCCTGATGTTGCAGGCCTTCGCCGGCCAGCGTGGTTCTTCCCGCGGTGCCACCGACTAAAAATCCGCGGCAGCGCATATCGGCAGCAGCCCAGATCAAATCGCCGATACGCTGGAAGCCAAACATCGAGTAATAAATAAAAAAGGGAATCGTGTTGATGCCGTGATTGGCGTAGGCCGTGCCCGCCGCGATGAACGAACACATTGACCCGGCTTCCGTGATTCCTTCCTCCAGAATCTGTCCGTTTTTTGCCTCCTTGTAATACAGGAGCGTGTCCATATCGACGGGTTCGTACAACTGCCCCACGCTGGAGTAAATGCCCACCTGTCGGAACAAGGCTTCCATGCCGAAGGTGCGAGCTTCGTCAGGGATGATGGGAACGACCAGCTTGCCTAACTCGGGATCGCGCAGAAGCTTGGAAAGCAGCCGCACGAAGACCATAGTGGTGGAAGCTTCGCGGCCATCGGTGCCTTTGTAGAATTCCTCGAAGTAGGATTCCGGCACCGGCTTCAGCGGAGTGGCGCGCACCGTACGCTTCGGCATGTATCCGCCAAGTTGTTGCCGGCGCGCCTGCATGTACTTGATTTCCGCGCTGTCATCGGAGGGCCGGTAGAACGGGGCGTTGTGCAGTTCATCGTCCGGAATCGGAATGCCGAAACGCGAACGGAACAACTGCAGCTCTTCCTCGTTCAATTTTTTCTGCTGGTGGGTGATGTTCTTGCCTTCACCGGCTTCGCCCAGGCCGTAACCCTTGATTGTTTTGGCGAGAATGATGGTGGGAGATCCGGCGTGGTCGACGGCGGCGCGGTAGGCGGCGTGAACTTTGATGGGATCGTGGCCGCCGAGACGCATGCGGGCCAGTTGTTCATCCGAAAGATGCTCCACCATTTTCAGGAGGCGAGGATCGGTGCCGAACAAATTCTGGCGGAAATACGCGCCGCTCTCCACAAAATACTTCTGATACTGCCCGTCGCTGACCTCTCCTAGGCGCCTTACCAGCAGGCCATCGCGATCGGCGCGAATCAGGCTGTCCCAGTCCGATCCCCAGATGCACTTGATGACATTCCATCCCGCACCGCGGAAGATGGCTTCGAGCTCCTGAATAATTTTTCCATTGCCGCGCACGGGTCCATCGAGGCGCTGGAGGTTGCAGTTCACGACGAAGATGAGGTTGTCCAGATTCTCGCGCGAGGCCAGGGTGATCGAGCCGAGCGATTCAGGCTCGTCCATTTCGCCATCGCCCATGAAGGCCCACACCTTGCCGCCAGTCGATTGTTTGAGGCCGCGATTCTCCAGATAGCGGATGAAACGCGCATGATAGATCGCCTGGATCGGCCCCAATCCCATGGAGACGGTGGGAAACTCCCAGAAATTCGGCATGAGCCAGGGGTGAGGATAGGAGCTCAATCCGCCGCCGGGCTTCAGTTCGCGGCGAAAGTTCTCCAGCTTCTCCGTCGGAATGCGGCCTTCGAGATAGGCGCGAGAGTAAATCCCTGGGGCGGCGTGGCCTTGAAAATAGACGACATCGCGATCGCCGCTTTCGGTCTGCGCCTGGAAAAAATGGTTGAATGCGACCTCATACAACGTCGCAGCCGAAGCGAAGGTGGAGATGTGGCCGCCGATGCCTTCTTGAATCTTATTGGCCCGCACTACCATGGCCAACGCATTCCAGCGCACCAGGCTCTTGATGCGGCGTTCCATCTCCTGACTTCCGGGGAACGGCGCTTGTTGCGGAGCGGGAATGGTGTTCTGGTAAGGAGTGGTTGCGGAAAAGGGAAGGTTCACTCCGGCGGCACGGCGCGCGTGCAGCGACAGTTGCTGCAATAACCGTCCCGCGCGCACGGGGCCGCCCTTGGATAATACGTAGTCGAGCGAGTCAACCCACTCGCGAGTTTCCAATACCTCTTGACCGTCAGTTTCCGTCTGAGCCACGTCTCATCTCTCCGTCTGATTATGCTGGGTGACGATGCTGAACCATTTATGCGAAACGATTTAAGCTAACCATCTATGATATTCAATTATGAGAAATCGTGCTGGACAAAGGTCTTGCTGCAAAACCGTCTACAATGCTGAACGTCGCGCTGAGCGCCATGGGAATTCACGCTGAACTTACACTGAAAGAGCGGGATGAATAGGGGAGCCAGCGTCTCCAAGTTCGATGCCGGATGTTCTGGAGGACTTGAATGTTGAAGATTGTACTGCTTGTGCTGACCGTTGTGCTCATCATATTCGTTGTTCCCCGCGTATTGTCGAGTTCGAAGTCATTTGTTCCTACGCCGGGAAGCACCGCGCCCGATTTCACGTTGCCTTCGCAGGAAGGTACTTCAGTTAGCCTGAAGGATTATCGCGGAAAGTGGGTAGTGCTTTACTTCTACCCCAAGGACCAGACCGCCGGTTGCACGCGCGAAGCCCACAACTTTCAGGTTGATCAGGCAAAATACGACGCGCGGGACTCGGTGGTTCTCGGCGTGAGCGTGGACAGCGTTGGATCGCACAAGAAATTCTGCGCGAAGGAAGGGTTGAACTTCAAACTGTTGTCAGATACCGGCGGCAGAGTGAGCAAGGAATATGGTTCACTCACCAACCTGGGCGTGGCGAAATTCGCGACACGGCATACGTTCCTGATTGATCCCAATGGGAAAGTTGCAAGAGCTTATACCAACGTTGACCCGGGCCGGCACAGCGAAGATGTTCTGGCTGCGCTCGATCAATTTCAAAAGCGATAGGTGCAAACGCGGCTTCGCTGCCTCGCAGCGTAAACTGTCAGGATGGCAACGCCGGCGCGGGATTCGCAGGTGAAATCTTCCGGGGAGCGCAGCGACTATCGTTTTCCGCCCGGCATGCAGCGGAATCTCCTGTGGTTTGCGTTGCGCAAGTTCCGGCCAGCCAATCCTATCTTTCTATTTCAACAGCTCGCCGAGACCTACGGCGATATCGCGCACTACAAGATTGGTCCTCATCACATTGTTTTTCTGAACCATCCGGAGTACATCCGCGAAGTGCTGGTGGTGCAGAACGACAACTTCATCAAAGAGCGGACGGTGCGGCGCACCAAGATGCTGCTGGGCGAAGGCATGATCACGAGCGAAGGCGCAAAACACCGGGCGCAGCGGATGGCCGCGCAACCGGCATTTCACCGGCAGCGCGTTGGTGAATATGGCGCCATCATCGTGGAAGAGGCGACGCGTATCCGCGATTTGTGGAGGGCGGGCGAGAGCCGCGATATCGCCATCGACATGATGCATCTGACGCTGAACGTTGTGGCGCGAACATTATTCGCGACCGACCTGCGTGAGGAGACCGCCGAACTGGCGGAGGCCATCAACCACATCATGGGTCTTTACAATTTTCTGGTGATGCTGCCGGCCGCGGAATGGCTGGTGCATCTGCGCCCGCCGGGCCTGGCAGCATTCGTGAGAGCGCGAAAGCGAATCGATGCCGTGGTCTACCGGATGATCGACGCGCACCGGCGCAACGGGGTTGATCGAGGAAGCCTGCTCGACCTTATACTCGCCGCTTCGCCGGGCAATGATGAGGGGTCCCGGCAATCGTTGCGCGACCAGGTGGTTACCATTTTTCTTGCAGGCTACGAAACCGTTGCCAATGCGCTGTCTTGGACGTGGTACTTGCTCTCGCAGAATCCCGATTGTGAGGCCAGGTTGCACGGCGAACTCGACGAAGTGCTGGCGGAGAGGCTTCCGGTTGTCGAGGATATTCCGCGTCTACGTTACACAGAAAACGTGTTGGCGGAGTCCCTACGTCTCTATCCGCCGGCGTGGGCGATGGGCCGTTATGCTCGTCAAGACTTTGCTCTCGGCGACTTTTTTCTTCCGGCGAAAACCACGATGCTGATCAGCCAGTTCATTACGCATCGCGATCCGCGATTCTTCCCCGATCCTCTGCGCTTCGATCCTGATCGATTTACGGCGGAGGGTAAAGCGCGGCGAATCAAGTTCACTTATTTTCCGTTTGGAGCGGGGACGCGGCAGTGCGTTGGAGAATCGTTTGCCTGGATGGAAGGCGTGCTGATTTTGGCCACGCTGGCGCAAAAGTGGAAGCTGCGGCTGGTTCCCGGTCATCGAGTGGAGCCGCAACCACTGATTACTTTGCGACCGAAGTATGGGATGGTGATGCGGGTTGAGGCGCAGAAGTAGAGCGTCGGACGCTCTCTTTGGGAGATTGACCGGCGATGGCCCATGCAACAATCAGGATTACGAAGGGCGGTCGCTGGGATTGAAAAATCAAGTTTCCCGCCCTGGCCCTGACCCGTAACCGCCCCAGTAGGAGAAATCGCCGCTGCTATTCAAGCCGAACTTTGGCACGAGGGTCGATACGGCAAATCCTGTATTGTCAGCTAAAGACCACGGCCCGCGCCCGTTGCGCCAAACACGTTGACAATCCTGTGGTGTTCCGAATCCGGATACGGCGAGCAGCAAAGATTCCAAGGAGTGTTCAAAATTGCACAGACTGTCTTTGTTCAACTCGGCTACCCTGCGGCCATCATGGAAAAGCCTGCGTTCCCTATCACCGTCGAAGAGGCAATCGAGATGTGGCAGCGGCAAGCCGACAAGCCCAAACCTAAACATAATCGAAGATGGACGGATGATCTGATTGCTCTACCCCCATTGCAAGCGCCCAGAGAAGCAAAATCCGAATTCGACTCCTAGCTCGCACAATCCTCAGGCATCATGTTGGGACTCAAGCCCTGAGCCGCTTCACGTATTACCTTCCTGTTTTATTCCAACCTCTTGATGGGGGAATTTGAACGCTCGGGGATGGGGCAGAAGAGGGGCATTGTGTGGGCAATCGGAGATGTTTTTACCGGCGTTAATTTTGCAGTTGCCATAACGGCGGCGCTCATCGACTATATCCTTTTTGCATTTCTTGGGAAGAGATTCTAAACTTCGTATTTTGGCCATGAAAAAGAAAAAATCCGATGAGAAAAAGCCTCTTGCCATCCTTTGTCCCACTTGCGATGCTGCTCCAGGCGAGAGATGCAAGCTCACTGCGGGCCAACCACGCACCAAGCCACATCGGGACCGCCGCATGATAGCGAAAGACCCATCCTAATAGCTTGGGTTTCCACGAAGTCGAAAAAGGATTTTTGCTATCTCTGTCCGGCCCGTCTAGCCGTTCCTGCGTTCCTCTCCGGTGGCTGGAGGCGTGGCAAACGGCGGCTTGGGGTCTGCGATGGGAGGCTGAGGGCGGGCCTGTGTAAGATCCTTGACCATAGAAACAGCGTAGCTCAGTGGCGTGGATGTCAGAGCAATTCTCAACGCTGCTTGAACATACGCGCTTACCCAGTTCTGACGGAGTTCGGTCATGGCCAAGGCAATCGTAATGCGAGACCACGAAACGGTCTGATCACAATTGATCAAAGAAGACGATCAATGATCAATTCAATCCATCTTCTCTAGTCTATGAGTGTAAGAATAACGCCGAATCGACACCGAAATGGAGCCGCATGAGAGTCGTACCCATCGACACCGTAGCCTCAGTACTTGAGCGCGATAGCGACATGACAATCCAGCACTGGCTCACACTTGTGCTTAACGAGCCTGAATTGACTTCTATCCCCTTGAGCGCGGACGAACGCACACATCACCTATCCTTGGCTCATCCGCGACCTGGTTGATCGGCTCCGCCGACCTCACAAGCAACGCGCAGCGGTCTCGCCTTCTGCGCGTGGGCATGGAGTGGCTCGAAGGAAGAAAAGATACCGTTCCGATGCTGGTCGAGGAGTCGCGAATCTTGCAAGTCAGCATCTTTACCATCCTGCACCGTAGTCTCCCCACGCTAGATTCCAGCAGGGTGTTGCTGGACGTAATTGAGATCGCGGACGAAGTCGATTCACAGTTGAAACAGTCCACACTTTGCTACGTGTGAGTATGATGGGGTCTGATGCCGCGACAAAAGGGTGCACGTTCTCCGCACACCCCTCAAGATTATTCAACGGAACTCATGGCAGCACAAAACGGGGGAGGGCACGTCCTTGCAGAATCTTTCTACGCCGAATCGTAACCTCGAGACCAGGAAATAATCTGGTCAGAATTGACCATACATGCCCGATGCAGTTGCGGCACTCTATTTCGGCCATGCAGAACAAATTCGATGAGAAAAAGCCTCACGCCGTGCGTTGTCCCACTTGCGGTGCTGCTCCAGGGGAGAGATGCGAACTCACCAGCGGCCAACCGCGCATTACGCTCCATCGTGATCGCCGCGTGATCGCGAAAGACACGACGTTAGTAGCTTGGTTTTCCAAGAAGCCACCCGAGTCTGTTCGCTAGCTTTGCAGACAAGGTTTGTATCAAATTGATAGTGTGCGGTTGCGTTGCAGACAGGTTTTTCCTTCCCCTGATAGGCTTTTGTAGTCAAGTCCCACATCCATCCGTCGCGCCTTTTGGCGTCGGTTCTTTTGTGCAACCTGATGGCATAGGAGCCCAGCGACGGCGAAAAATTCCGTTATAAACAATCCGCTATCGAAAACGTGTTGGATGTGCGGGAACTCTATCCGACTGGACGATTGAACGATTGCCCAGTTGACGAACACGGGGCGTGCACGTAGCCATGCATTTGGGCAGGAAAACGGCGGTCGTGAGGGGTCAGACGTCTGTGATCGGCTGACACTAACCCATAACCGCCAATAGGTTTACGCTTGGACCCCAACGCTACCACTCAGGCAAGCGGCAGGTCTGCTCAAAATTGCTCACTTTTCTAAGATTCTGGATAGGGCAAGGCTACCACTTTTTGGCCCACGTAGCGGGAACGAGATTGTCTAGCCAAACAGAATGTGACAAATTGCGGGGTCGGTCTGGCGTTTTACTAGTGGTGCATATAAACGGCGGTCGTGAGATTAGAAATCAGGTTCCCGCTCTGACCCCGCACCACGACCGCCACTATTTGGAGAAAAACCCAGCCACAAGTAAAGCCGACTTTTGCGCTGAGCACCATACCCCAAATGTCGTAGCCGCGTACTGCGATTGCTTCCTGTGCCACGTAGCGGTAACGAGAATGTCTAGCCGGTCCTGCCGCTCTCGGCAGACCCGATTTGGCCCGGAGACCCCATGAGCGGGTATGATGTCGCAGTGGTTGGCAAAGTAAGAACCAGAGACAGCAGACTCCTCCAATCGCACGCACTCACGCGGTTGCTGTTCGCTTTCAGCGAAGGACTCTTAAGTTCAGCGCAAGAATGTTGTAGAGGATCTGCACGAAAAACATCGTTTTTCCGACAGACGTAATTTGAAGCAGAATCAAGAACGCGCCACGTCACACCGTGCTGCCTTCATGCAGAAATTTTGGTCGGGAGTGTAAGACTTTATGACCCACCTGTTCAATCCGCTTGCGATTCGGGACGTTGCGTTTGCGAACCGTGTAGTTGTTTCGCCCATGTGTCAGTACTCCAGTACTGAGGGATACGCTAACGATTGGCATTTCTTGCATCTCGGCAGCCGGGCAGTAGGCGGCGCTGGGTTGGTGCTCACAGAAGCGACTGCTGTTCTCCCGGAGGGCCGAATTACTCCGCAGGACTTGGGCATCTGGAA
>Ga0116129_1001713_pt1 | contig 11796 bp, 8 predicted proteins | sample June2015DPH_17_2_FD_89732 | JGI IMG/M metagenome (GOLD analysis project Ga0116129, IMG submission 89732) | Peatland microbial communities from SPRUCE experiment site at the Marcell Experimental Forest, Minnesota, USA - June2015DPH_17_10 | ecosystem: Environmental > Terrestrial > Soil > Wetlands >...
CTAGCCCACCGCCAGAGCCAAGATCTACGACAACCTCACCGGGGCGAAGATGCGCCGTCGCCGTTGGATTGCCGCACGATAGTCCCATGTTAGCCTCAGCCGGAATGGAGGTCAGTTCCTCCGCTGAATAGCCAAACGCCTCCGCCACGGCTTTTACCCCCGCATCATTGCTGGAAAGCGTACTCTCCGCGACCGCGCCGTACTTCGATCGCACCGATTCAAGAATCTCTGCCATGACATCACCTCGTGTATACACATTCGTCAAGGTGAATATAATCCTTGCCTTCACATTCGTTAAAGCGTATATATAAATCATGGCTCGAAAAGCTCAATTCGACATCGAGACGTTCTTCCAGGTACTCGGTGACAATACCCGCCTCCGGCTGCTCAACCTTATGGGAGAGCAAGAGGTTTGCGTCTGCTACTTCGTGGAGATACTCGGTGGCCCTCAGCCCAAAATATCCCGCCATCTTGCCTATCTGCGTAACGCTGGCATTGTCTCCGCTCGTCGTGAGGGCAAGTGGATGCATTATCGTGTCGTCATGCCTCCACATATCGGGGCCACGCAGATTCTGAGACAAACGCTGGGCTGGCTAAAGGAAGACGAGGCGATGCAGGCAGACCGTGCGCGTCTCGATAAGGCTTGCTGCGCTCCATCGAAATACGATCTAGACGGCGCTCCTCTTCCATCCGCCGTAGCGTGCTGCGAGGTCCGCCAGTGAACACAGCTTTATGCGCTCCGGCGGCGCGCATAAAGCTCTCTTTCCTAGACCGATTCCTTACGCTTTGGATATTTCTAGCCATGACGGTAGGAGTGAGCATCGGGCACTTCATTCCCGGTTCGGCCGCCTTTGTGAATCGCTTTCAAACCGGGACGACGAACGTCCCTATCGCAATCGGGCTTATCGTGATGATGTTCGCACCTTTGGCGAAGGTGCGCTATGAGAAGCTGGGCGAGGTCTTTCGCAATAAACGGATACTGGGCCTTTCGCTCGTGCAAAACTGGCTGATCGGGCCGGCACTCATGTTCGCACTCGCGGTGATTTTCCTACGGAACGAACCTGCATATATGCGCGGGTTGATCCTGATAGGGATCGCCCGGTGCATCGCGATGGTGCTGGTATGGAATGAACTCGCAGGTGGTGATACGGATTACGTCGCCGGACTGGTGGCAATCAATAGCATCTTCCAAGTGCTCTTCTACAGCGTCTACGCATGGGCGTTTCTGACCGTCCTTCCTCGCTGGTTCGGGCTGCAAGGAAGCGTGGTGCAGATTGGCATCGGCCAGATCGCGAAGAGCGTCGGACTATATCTGGGCGTTCCGTTCGTGGCTGGCGTTATGACGCGCTATGCGCTTATCCGGGCCAAGGGCGAGGAGTGGTACCGGACACGCTTCATACCCCGCATTAGCCCACTAACGCTCATCGCATTACTTTTCACCATCCTTGTCATGTTCTCTTTGAAGGGTGATTTGATCATTCGGCTGCCCCTAGACGTGGTGAAAATCGCCATACCGTTGGTTGTTTACTTCCTCGTGATGTTTCTGGTGAGCTTCTGGATGGGCAAACGTCTTGGGGCCGATTACGCGCAATCGGCTACGCTGTCGTTCACTGCCGCAGGAAACAACTTTGAGCTGGCGATTGCCGTTGCAGTCGCCGTCTTCGGCCTGGACTCTGGGGAGGCCTTCGTGGGTGTCGTTGGGCCATTGATCGAAGTACCAGCCCTCATCGGCTTGGTGAATGTCGCCTTCTGGTTGCGCAGGCAGCTCTACTACAGAGATTAGTACCGGAAAGCCCATTGCGCTAATATTCCAGCAAGGCTGCGGTGCGGGCTCAATGAGCGCACTTACCTGTTAACCGGCCAACTGAGGATCACTTCCGGTTTGCCCGCTATCCGCCGGGATAGCCGAACCGGCAGCAACAGTATCAACTTTCACGTCCATTCATCACATTGAGCCCCTTCGGCCGACCTCGACGATGTCGGCTTCGAATTGCTCAGACGGTCTAAACAGCCGACCGCAGTTGCTCGCGAAACCATTCGTGAGCAGGATCATTGGTGAGTCGTGGGTGCCACGTCATGAATTACGGAAAAGACCTGATCTGGCGAGGTGCTTCCACGACGTGCACACCAGCCATGACCGCAGTGATCTTTGCCAATCTACGCGGCACGGTAAGTACGCCCACCGGAGCGGCCGCGAGCATCTTCGGCTGTCGCAAAGGGGATGCCGCTGCGCCGCCGGGCTAAAAATGCTCTGGCGCCCTCGGCGACCGCCAAACAGTCCGCAAAGAACGGTCCACGCTGGCAAAGGTAGTGATCGGACATGGAAAGGCTCGCCGCAGGGCATTTCGCCTCGGCAAGATCAAGCATTTTGGCCTCGTCCGGTTCCCTGATAACTTTCTTTAAAAATACTATTTTACAAATAGCTATTCATCGAATATAGTTCTTTTCTATGGCGAGGATCTCTGAAAAGCGTGATCTTTTTCCCGGCGCTTTGGAGATGATGATCCTGCAATCGCTCCAGATGAAGCCGATGCACGGCTATGCTCTGGTCAAGCATATCAAGGAGGTTTCGGATAATTTCTTGCAGTTCGAGGAAGGCTCAATTGACCCCGCGCTCCAGCGAATGCTGCGGGAGGGTGGCTGGTATCGGAAGAAGGAGTCTCAGCCAAGAATCGTTCCACTCGCATCTATCAATTGACCCAAACGGGCATTCAGCATCTGGAGCAGGAAGTATCCAGCTTTGAAAAGATGTTTGCCGGAATCACCCGCGTGCTCGCCGCCGCTCAGGCTTAGGAGTCAACCATGAAATGGCCCAGACAACTCTTCTTCCGCCACCGCCGCTATGACGATCTTGCTGTATCGATCCACGAACACCTTGAAGAAAAGATCGATGAACTCATTGAAGACGGCATGTCCAGAAAAGAGGCAACACGAACTGCGAGGCGTGAGTTCGGCAACGTGACTCTTATTGAAGAGCGCAGCAGAGAAGAATGGCAGTGCCCTAAACTGGAGTCCATTTGGGAAGATTTGAAATATGCATTACGCCAACTTCTGCAAGCGCCAGGATTCACAGTCACGGTAATACTGACTCTCGCGCTCGGTATTGGAGCAAACACGGCCATATTCAGCGTGGTAAACGCGGTACTACAACATCCCGCCGGGGTGGACCATCCTGAGCGGATCGCTGTCTTGAATACGCACTACACTCAGTTTAATCTTGATATTCCCGACGTTTCCGTGCCGGTCTTCGCTAAAGCTGCTTCATTGGAAAACCAGGTGGAAGCAGCGGCGATTGAAAGTTCTACAAACTTCAATATCCTGCATGACGGCATCGCGGAGCACATCTCTGCAGCCCGCGTTTCTTGGAAGTGGTTTCAGGTTTTCGGCGCAACTCCGATTCTTGGCAGGACATTTGTCCCAGATGAAGACCAGCCAAATGCAGGACAAGTGGCTGTGCTCAGTTATGGAGCTTGGCAAAGCATCTTCGGAGGGCAGCGAGATGTAATCGGCCGAAGTCTGCTGCTCGACAGTAAATCTTACCGCATAGTTGGCGTGATGCGGAACGATTTTGCATGGCCGCGCAGTTACCAGATATGGGTTCCGATTGCTCTTCCGGAGAGTGCCTTTGCTCCAAAGCAGGTCTTCAACGAAAACTACCAAACTGTATTGCGCCTTCGGCCTGGGTTAACAATCCAGCAGTTCAATGCAGAAATAGCCACGAAGATGTGGGAAGAATTGCGCCAACAGGATGGCAGCCGTTATGCGACAAGTTCCGGGTGGTCAGTCTACGCCGTGAAGTTGACCGAATTTGCAGCCGGCTCGCTGCGGAAACCGCTCTACGTGTTGTTTGGAGTGGTTGTTCTAGTACTGCTGATTGCTGCTGCAAATGTCGCGGGGCTTGTCCTGGCGCGAGGCTCGGCGCGCAGCAGGGAGTTTGCGATCCGAGCGGCTTTGGGTGCCAGCGTCGGCCGCATGATGCAGCAACTTTTCATCGAAATGTTGTTGCTAGCCTGCCTCGCGACTTGTGTGGGGGTAGCTGCCGGTCCGGCTTTGGGCCGGTTGCTCCTGCTGATGGTGCCACAAAGGCTTGCAGAGGGATTCATAGTACGTACAGATCTGGCTGTGCTTATATTTACAGCGGGGATGGCTCTGATGACATCATTGATTGTTGGCTTGGTCCCGGCGTTCAGGATGATGCGGCAATATCGACGGTTGGAGTTGCATGATGGTGGGAGGAGCGCCACTGTTTCGCTCGATAAGCAGCGCATACGCAGAATCTTCGTGATAGGCGAAATAGCTCTCGCGTATCTTCTTCTGGTTGGGACCGGATTGTTTCTAGTTAACCTCGGTAAGCTTCAGCAAGGGAATACAGGATTCAATTCTCGCGGTTTGCTGGCAGGGAAAGTCCAATATGCCGGAGAAGAGTTTAAGAAGAATCAGCAAGCTCAAGCGGCATTCGTGCGTGGCACAGTCGATCGTCTTGCTCTGCAACCCGGCGTTCGCGCGGCGGCGGCGGTAGAGCCACTGCCGTTTGATCCAGAGCCGGGTGGATCAAATACCTTCGATATTGAAGGAAACCCCAAAAATGCAGATAATCCAGAACCACATAGCCATTTGACCTATGCGACTCCTGACTACTTGACGGTGATGCAGATACCTTTGCTTGCTGGGCGTTGGTTCACAGATGACGATCGGAAAACAGCACCGAGGGTCGTGGTCATCGACCAGCGACTTGCTCACAAATACTGGCCGAATCAGAATCCCATAGGACAGCATCTTGACTCTGACTCAGCAAACGGTTGGGCTACGGTCGTCGGCATTGTGGGCAACATACGCTCTGATTCACTCGAGACAGATACCACAGACGGGATGCGATACTATCCATTCGCCCAAGTTGATGACCTGATGGCAAACTTTCTTGTGCGTACAGACGGTGCCCCAGGCAGGCTAGCACCTGCTATTAAGCATGCAGTCAATTCTGTTGACCCATCCCAGGCTGTCTCTACAATCACTTCCGTTGAAACCCTGGTGTCAGACTCTCTAGCGGGCCGCAGGCTTATTGCCTGGATGCTTACAGCATTCGCTAGCTTGGCCCTATTGCTTGCTGTAATTGGTATCTATGCGCTAATTAGCTATGTGACTACGCAACGCACAAGCGAAATTGGTATTCGCATGGCCTTGGGTGCGCAACGCAGTAGTATCCTGCATCTCGTACTTTGGAACGCTCTGAGTTGGGTAGCAATCGGATTGGCAGTGGGATCGTTGATGTCGCTTCTAGCATCCGCGCTGCTGAACCGTCTTTTTGCAGGATTCGGTGGAAGTACGGTTTCTTCGCTTCTAGCCGCGGCAATGATCCTGATCATCGTAGGAGGGTTGGCCGGTTTGATCCCTGCGAGGAGAATGGCCTCCCTCGATCCGATGCGGGCCTTGAGAGCCGAATAAATACCAAAAGGCTTATGGCAGCTCACTTCGAAGAGTTTCTCGATGGACTCCGTCGAAAGTCAACTCCCGCCGGATCGACTCGATTTTCATCCATATGGGTGGGCCGCAGGCCCATGTCAACTCCCGGAAATGTCAAACTGCTATGGACCGTGGAACGTGTTGGCCCCCGGCTTGGTGGTAATTTCAATGACCCCACCAGAAAAGGAGGCCGCTGATATTTGTCCAAGAAGAGATCCTGTTTGATGCGAATCGATGCGACCGAATTCTTCGCCGGGAAGGCGCTCGGGTTCTCGAAACCGTCTACCATAATGATCGCCTGAGTTGGATCACCACCGTCGTCTGCAGCCAGCACCTGCAGCTGGCCAAGAAAATCATCCGGGTCATCGGCAAGGCTCTGCACAGCTTTCGTGTTCAGCGTCGTTGCGTCACGGTCGTTGTGGAGGCCTGAATCTCCGCTCACCTGAACATCCGACTGAACGTCTGCAGCACCTCTCGCAAAGCCGTCGGCGGGCGTGACCTGCTTTTACTCCGCCACGCTGGCCCGGTTTTACTTCGCCCTTGACTCCCCTTTTGGGAGAAGGTATTTTCCCTCAGCCTACACTGCATTCGGTGGAATTCTTCTTAGTTTCGCAGTAATCTTTTCCGCCTCGCATTCACCACCAGGCGTACCTTCGTGAAACATAAGCGCTCTTCAGCCGGAGGCCTATGCGATGTGGTGCCGTCCGAAGAGGCAACTTCGTTCGAACTAACCCGACTAGTACTCATCGTTGCCTCCTGCGGAAACACTTTCATTGGCACCCCATAAGGGGGAGCTGTTGCTTGGACAGAATTTATCCAAGTCATTTTGTGTTTACCGATGTAAACATTCTTGGTGCGTCCCGGCTCAGTGGTCGCCAACAGCCAGGGCGATGCCTTCATTGAACCTTGAGCAGGAAGCTGTAAAGTATTATCGATGATTGACCAGCTATTCAGGAGTTGACCCACTTCAGCCTGACGTCCCGACCCGACTGTAGCTCTCTGTTTGAGGCCGGTTGATCAGACTGAAAGGATGGGCGATGATGCTGGACAGTAATGAGCAACACGCCCTCCATTCCGCCAAGCAGTTCTCCCTTACCACCGTTTGCGCTTTGATGAGTGTTGATAGTACGAGCAACTCAAACTTGAAATCTTTCAAGAAGTGCGAATGCCGGGTTCGTGAAGACACGCCGGAGTCGGCGGTGTCCATGGTTATTTCCTAGCTTGCAAAGGATGCGAAGCGCGCCGGAGGCGGGCTTCAGGTGGTTGATGCCCGGGCGACTTCGCTCTTCAACGGCCCCAGGATCAGATTCGCCCGATCCAGGGGCCGCCTGTCTGCATCTCGCAACAGTTGCTGCCGCGGTTAGAACGGCAGATTATTGATTGCCCTGAGCCTCGGCCTCAGCCTGATCTGCCTGCTTGGTTTGCGCCTGAATGTCCGCGGCGTCCTGTGGGCTGGGCGGGGGAGCCAAGGCCGCGAACTGTGCAGGAGCCGGCGCGGCCTGAGCCAAAGACGGGGCTTGCGGCAATCCGCCGTGGCCCTGATTGGCCTGCAGCTGCTTGAGCCCGACGTCGATGTTTTCCCGCATGTGGTTCTGCATCTCCTGAAGGTCAGTCAGGTTGACTGAAACCATGCTTCCGGGAGTACACTCCACTCCGCCTTTGCTGGCCCTAACCGCCAGGGTGGCCGCCGTGGCGTCAGAGGCTGGAGCGGTCGTCAACTGAAGCGCATCGCCGTCGCTGACATGACACTCCTGCCCGGATGAGGCATCGGTTACATCCAGTCCCCCTCCAACGACAAACATGTGCGGCTTGCCGTGGGCTACCTCGTCCAGAAGGCGCGCAATACCGCTCGAGCCGGCATCGACGTCCTGATTCTGCGCGGTCTGAGCTGCTTCGGCGTTTTCAAGGGCCAGCTGGCTCCTCACCTCATCGGCGATCAGCTGCTTGACATCGGGAGAAAGGGGCGTGACTCCGGCTGCATCGGTCGGCTGCGGGGCCGGCGCAGCAACCGGAGTGAACGATGCGCTCCAGGTACCCATGTGCGGCTCGCCAGTCGGATTCCAATTCACGGTTCCTGCGATTCGTCCGTCGCCGATAAATCTTCCGTTGTAGACGGCCTTGAATCCATTGAAATCCGCGCGGGTGAGAACCACTCCGTCGGCGTCCCACTTCACCACGGTGAGATTGCCGCAGTGAGCGCCGTTGAATGTCATCTCGTATTGGTTGCCATTCCAGGCCCAGGTAGAGAGGTTGTGCTCATTTGCGGGACCGGGTCCACCTTCCTTTTGATCCACCAGCTGAGGAACGGAGGCGCTCGAGGCCGCGTCCCGGGCCGCATAGGCCGCCTGCAAATCCTGGGCGATGAGGTAGTCCGTCAACCAGAAGGCGGCAGAGGGATACACGGCATACGGCGTGAAGAAGCCGCCGTAAAAGCCGAACCAGGGATTACCTGCCCATCCCCATCCGAAAGCGATTGGCGCCGCCCAGGGGTTATAGGCCCAGCCGTAGAACGCAGACGCAAAGTAGAACCCCGGCGCATACACATCCAGCGCCAGGCCACGATACCCGTAACTACGATAGAAGCGGTCATATTCCCGGCCGTTGAAGTAATACGAGCGCCGTGCGAATTCATGGCCGTGATAGCTGAATCCGCGCTGAACATATCCTGCACGGCCGCGCTCAGCCACCAGTCGACTTCCATCCCGGCGCTGGACCGAGACCCGGCGGCTGCCGTCCAGTCCATGGTGAATTTCCATGCCGCGCTTGGCGTCGTGTACGTCGCTCACCCGGCCGTCGCGGCGCATCGTTACGCGCGCACCATTCTTGGCAGTCTCGGTTTTACTGCCTGAGGCGGCGCGCGGCCCGGCACCTCTTGCTGCGCCGGTCGACGCCCCCGCGGGCCGGCCCGCAGTCGTCGAGGGCCTGGCGGCCGTGCCGGCGCCGTTCCCCGTGGGTCGCGCCGCACTGGCGCCGCCGGCAGACGGCGCATGCGCAGCAGAAGCTCCGCCAGCGGCCGGTCTTGCCGGCGTGGCCGCTGGTTTGGCAGGAGCCGCTGGCCTGGCAGGAGCCGCCGGCTTGGCGGCAGCTGCGGGTTTTGCCGGAGCAGCGGGTTTGGCAGCCGGCTTGGGCGCTTGTTTTGTGGCTTGCCCGGCACTTGCCAGGGCGCACGCTCCCAGCAAAATACCTGCCAGGACCATGGCGGCGCGGCCGTTGCCGCCTGCCTTCCAACTTAGTGTATTCATCAGACTAATTCTCCGTTGCATATTTGCTGCTCCTCGTGGCATTTTGATCAATCGGCTACGTTCTGTTGAAAAACGGGGTGAGATCCGGTGTTGAATAAATCAGTTCCCTCGGTCATTGCGTGACGGTCAGGTCGACCGACGACATTTGTGTGACGCCGCCTCCGGTTGCGGAAATGGTGACGGTGTAACTATCGGTCTTCAGCGACCCACCGCATCCAGCCAGGGCGAAGGCTCCGGCAAGCAGGACCAGTATGGCGAGGCGATAGGAATTTCTGCGCCTGCCGATTGGCCAAAGAACGAGCGCCAGTGCGAGTCCGGCGCCGGCTTGCTTCCACGGGAATGATCGCGAAGCAGTGGCACTGGCATTTGAAGAGATGGTCATTGTCGAGTTGACGGGGGCGCCCGCGGGCTCAACCGTCGACAGAGAGAACGAGCACAAATCGCCGGCGGGAAGGCCGGAGCAGGTGAAGCTTACCGACTGGGTGAATCCATTTGCCGGAGTGATGGTGAGAGTAATTGTTGCCGACTGGTCCGCGCTGATCGTTGCGCTGGCCGGCGAAGACGCCAGCGTGAAAGAGGGCGGTGAAATATTGATAACGTACGCCGCCGTGGCGACGGCGCTGTTTGCATAGCCAGGTGCAATCGCGATGGCCTCAATGGTCTCGGCGGTGTTGACCGGGATCGCCGCGGTGTACTTGGTTGAGCCAGATGTTGGCGTCGAGTTGCCAGTGCTATAGTAGATGGTCGCTCCAGGCGTTGTGTCGCCGATGGCGACGCTCTGCGCCGAGGTGTATGTGCCGGCGGCAGGTAGGAACGTCGGCGTTGCCGAGGTCCCAAGCGAGTTGATGGTCAGCGATCCGTTGACGAAGGTAAACGTGTAATTGACCGCCGATAAAGTTCCTGCCGCGATGGTGATCGGATAGGTCCCCACGGCGGATCCCAGGGTAGCTGAGGTCGATTCGATGGGCGAACCGCGCAGCACGCCCGACGTATCGCCATTGACGAATCCGGTGACGGTGTATGTGAGCGCCGGAATCGGCTGATCGTAAGCTACCCCGGCATTGGTTGCCGTGACCGTGAGTGAGGCTTTTGTTGCCGTGAGAGAGAAGCTTGCCGTGCCGGTGACGCCACTGGTGCTGGCCGATGCTGTCAGATTGCCCAGAGCGAGTGCCGTTACCATCACCGACGCTTCGCCGTTTGAAGCCGTAGTTGCTGTTGTGCTCGAAAAACTTAGTCCAGCGCCGGCGAAGCTGACTACCTCGCCCGGGATGGGGTTGCCGTTGGTGTCCTTCACCAGCACGACGAGCGGATTGACAAAAGCCGACCCGTAAGCGGTCATCTGGCCAGAGCCGGAGACAGGCGTGACACTGCCCGGAGTGATGTTGACGACATAAGCCGCCGAGGTGGGCGCGCTGTTGTTGTACTGGCTGGATGTTGCGATAGCGGTCAGCGTCTCGGCGGTGCTGACGGTTATCGGTGTCGTGTACACGATGGACAAGGTGGTTGGCGCGCTGCCATCGGTGGTGTAGTAGATGGCCGCGCCTCGATTGCCATCGGTGATGGTGACGGTTTGCGCCGAGGTGTACGTACCGGCGGCCGGGGAGAAGACCGGCGGATCGGTCTGGTACTGCACCTTGCGGATGCGGTTATTGTTCGAGTCGGCAATGTACAGGGAGCCATAGGGGTCGATCGCGAGACCCTGGGGATTGGTGAGTTCCGCGCCGGTCGCCAATCCACCATCGCCGCTGAATCCTGCAATCCCGTCGCCTGCAACCGTTGAGATAATGCCGGCGGTATCAACCTTCCGGGTGCGATTGTTCGCATAATCGCCGATGTAGACATTGCCCGCGCTGTCGATCGCAAGGCCATTTGGCGCCCATAGTTCTGCGCTGGTTGCAGCGATGCCGTCCCCGTTGTAGCCGCCAACTCCAGTGCCTGCGAACGTGCTGATGATTCCGGCAGTGGTCACCATGCGAACGCGGTTGTTGTAGTAGTCCGATATATAGAGATTGCCGGCGGAGTCCAGCGCCACGCCGTTGGGATAGTAGAGTTCAGCAGCAGTGGCCGGGCCACCGTCTCCGCTGAATCCGTTTGTCCCATCGCCCGCTACCGTCGAGATAATGCCTGAGGTGTTCACTTCACGGATGCGGTTATTGAAGAAGTCGGAGATGAAGATGTTGCCGTTGCTGTCCGCAGTAATGCCGGCAGGGTAGTATAGTTCTGCGTTGGTTGCCCCGATCCCATCGCCGTTATAGCCCTGGGTGCCGGTACCCGCAAAGGTGGAGATGACACCCTCTGGAGTCACCCTCCGGACACGCTGGTTGTAAGAGTCGCCGATGTACAGGTTGCCGGCCGTATCCAGCCCAATCCCCAGCGGGCCATTGAGTTGGGCGCTGGTTGCAGGCCCGCCGTCTCCGCTGAAACCCGCAGTTCCATCGCCTGCGTAGGTGGAGATGACCCCGGCCGGCGTGACTTTGCGGATTCGGTTGTTGGTTAAGTCAACGATATACAAATTGCCGGCCGCGTCCATTGCGGCGCCGACCGGATAAGCGAGTTCGGCGCTGGTTGCGGCTCCGCCATCGCCGCTGTAGCCCTTGGTGCCGTCTCCCGCATAGGTCGAGATAATGCCGGAGCTGGCTGTAGCTATGGAAGTAGTGGTCGCGGTAAGCGTGAAGGCCGCCGATGAGGCGACGCCGGTGGTCGATGCCGTGGCGGTCAAAGTACCGGCGGCCATGGGCGTAACGGTCGTCGATGCTGTTCCGCCGGAGCCGGTTGTAACCGTGCTGCTCGAAAATCTGAGGCTGGTTCCGGTGAAGTTGACGCTCGCTCCGCTGACGGGGTTTCCGTTCAGGTCCTTCACCACCGTCACCAGCGGCGCGGTGAAGGCCGATCCGACCATGGCGCTCTGGCCCGACCCGGAAACCACGGCAATACTGGCGGCCGGACCGAAGATCGTCTCCGTGTACGAATCGCTGCTCAGGGTGTAGCCGGTACTGCCGGAATAGCTCGCTGCGATCGAATGCGTTCCGGCCGTCAGCGTGTTGATGGAATAGCTGGCCTGGCCGGAACCATTCAGCGTGACGGCGGTTGCTGC
>Ga0116129_1001714_pt1 | contig 11787 bp, 11 predicted proteins | sample June2015DPH_17_2_FD_89732 | JGI IMG/M metagenome (GOLD analysis project Ga0116129, IMG submission 89732) | Peatland microbial communities from SPRUCE experiment site at the Marcell Experimental Forest, Minnesota, USA - June2015DPH_17_10 | ecosystem: Environmental > Terrestrial > Soil > Wetlands...
ATAATCCGGCCGAGGAACGGCAGCTCGACCACAAGGCGATCACCGTCAAGGAGTTGTGCGAACTCTATCTCAAGGACTTGGCGGCGGGCCTCGTGCTCGGCAAGCGCGGACGTCCGAAGAAGGCGACGACCATCGTAACGGACACCGGCCGCATCCATCGGCACATCATCCCGTTGATTGGCTCGCGCCGCGTCAAGGATCTCGTCAAGGCCGACGTAAGCGGGGTCTTGAAGGACATCATAGCCGGGAAGACCCGTGTCAGCGTCAAGACGAGGAAGCTTCGTGGCAAAGCCAATGTGCGCGGCGGCGCGGGCACCGCGACACGGACCATTGGTCTCCTCGGGGGCATCTTCTCCTTTGCCGTCGAAGCCGGAATCATCGAGCACAATCCAGCCCACGGTATTCGCAAGCCGAAAGACAATGTCCGCAATCGCCGCCTGACTGAAGCGGAATATCGAACGCTGGGCGAGATGCTGCGCGCGGCGGCCAAGGACGAGAAATACACCACCACGGTCGACATCATTCGCCAGATCGCTCTGACCGGCTGCCGACGCAGCGAGATAATTGGTCTCAAGTGGTCCGAGGTAGACGCCGAAGCAAGCTGTCTACGCTTGGTTGACAGCAAAGAGGGAGCTTCAATTCGGCCGGTCGGGCTTCCCGTGGTGGAGTTCCTGGAGGCGAGAAGATCGCAGAAGCTCGGATCATATGTCTTTCCAGGATATCGAGCCGACAACGCCTTTGGCAGCTTCCCCAATCATTGGGAGCAGCTTTTCCGAAAGTCGTCTCTTTCGGATGTCACGCCGCATGTCTTGCGCCACAGCTTCGCGAGCATCGCTAATGATCTCGGGTTCACCGAAGTGACGATCGCCGCATTGGTTGGTCATGCGAAGGGGTCGGTTACCAGCAAGTATATCCACACACTCGACACCGCCCTCATCATGGCGGCCGACACGATCTCCGGCTATATCCAAGGCCTGTTAGATGGAGTCACTTTCAAGCAAACTGCTTACGCGTTGGACCGCGACTCGCGAAAAGTTGCTCTAGCCAGCTTTCTGAGCAAGGCCATTGATGAAGTGTCCACGGTGCGCGAGAACCCTCAGCAAATAGCTGCTTGAACGCATTGACGCATTCGACCACGTGGTGCCATCAACCGTTGACCAGACCGTTATGAGCGGCGTGATAGCGATCAGCTTCGTTGAATTTCCTGCGTTTTCGTTTGATTTTGATCGTGTTCGTTGCGCTTCGCTCACACCATTTCTGGTGCGAAACTGGTGCGGCCGAGGAGCCCTTGTTTGGCCGCATAATTCTCCTGTTATTGAGTGTGAAGCGGAAATCATTTCATCGAGTGACACTTTCAATTTCTGGACCCGAAGCGAACATTCACATCGTTAACTTGGGCAGTGGCTCAATTTGAGTAACCGGCGGATTTTTTTCTCCGCTATGCCGGCGTATGCTTCACACATCACCGCCCGGATCTTGGCGACTATCGGTGACTGAGAGACCCGATCGCGCTCCCGCCGCAATGGGAGCTACCGCGTGGCTAAACGCGACCAAGAAAATCAACAGTGGGAGAGATGAGCGCATTTCCCTGCCCCTCTTGTTCGCAAACCATGCGACTTGTGGGCCGCGAGCGCCCCGAGACAGCATCGAACGGCTACCTACTGACTTTCCAGTGTGATTGCGGCCAAATCTTCTCGACGAGAAATGACCAGTAGTCCGGCTTGACCGTAGTGCCTTCTTTTAGGTTTGCGGGTGGTTTTAGGTTTGACTGCGACCTAGATGTCAGCGGCGTAAAGGGCGCCAAATGGATCAATGCGCACCAGCAGAGGGGAGGCGTATGGTAACTCGAACTCCGCCCATCGGGGACCGGTCCAAAGTGAGCGACCCAGCATAGAGTTCGGTGAGCTCTCGCGTGATCGATAACCCGAAGCCAAAGCCGGCGGCATTTTCGTCCAATCGCTGACCGGCTTGCACTGCTTTTGCCACCTGCTCCGGCGACAGCCCGGGCCCGTCATCCTCGGTAATGATCGCAACACTCGTGCCTTCCAAAGCTGTACTGACAGCAACCCTGCTCCGGCACCAGAAAAAAGCGTTCTCCAACACATTGCCGAGCATTTCGTCGAAGTCTTGCTGTTCGCATGCCACGACGTGGTCGGCCGAAGCGTTCTGGACGAATTTCATTTCCTTCTCGGCATTCACCTTACTGAGAACCAGGCCCAAATCCGCGATCCGAGAGGCGATTATCGTTCTGGTGCGGACGGGGCCGCCGAGCGCAGCCGATCGGGCGCGGCCCAAATGATGTCGAATACGGCGGTCCATCAGCACGACGAGGCTGTGCAGGTCGTCAGAACTGGGCGGTTGATTTCGCAGCGCCACCGCAAGCGTTGCCAATGGAGTCTTCAGACCATGCGCCAAATTCGAAACATGCCTGCGCGCGCGTTCAAGATTGGCGGCGTTTTGCACCAACAGTGCGTTCAGCTCGGCGGCTAACGGCTGTACCTCACTCGGCTGAGCGTCTGGGATGCGTTCCCGAATTCCCGATCTCACGTCAGCAACTGCTTGACGCAAGCGCTCGAGCGGCCGCAGTCCTAGCCGGATTTGGATCAGGACCGCTGAAATCAAGGCTATGGCAAGGCCGACCAGCGAAATGGCGAGGGTGCGCATCGCCTCGCCAAGTGGTCCTAACACTGCGTCTCTAGGCGAAGTCGCCACGATGGTTACGGGTGTGCCGGAAACCGAAACGCCGAGGATGCGGTAATGGAGCCTCTGATCGAACGGCCCGATGCCGTCGGCCGGAGCCGGACGCCGGCTTGACGGACGATCTTCGCCGGGAGGGGGAGAAGGCGGCGGAGGTGGCAAAGGCCTGCCGCTAACATCGGGCGGATCGAGATCGGCCCCGTCGAGTGAGCGTGAGAGTAAGTTGTTCTTCGGTCCCGACACCTTCCAGTACCAGCCGCGTCGGCGCCGATCAAAAGGCGGGCCGTCCGCGGCTCCGGCAAGCCTCAGATGACCGTCACCATCGAAGCTCAACATCGACGACAGGAATAAGATCTGCGAGTCGAGCCTCTGATCGATCTGACCTTGCACGAAACGATGCAGAACGAAGGAAATCAGAATCGCTGCTATAACCAACGCCGCGGTGATGAATACGCCAGCGCCAATCATCAGACGTCTGCTTAAGGAGGCGTTCCTGAAGTTCATCGGGGGCCCGCGGTAAGCTTGTAGCCACGACCTCTTTCGGTTTCGATCAACGTCTTGCCGACCTTGCGCCGGAGCCTCGCGACGATCACTTCGATCGAATTCGAGTCCGTTCCGACGTCGCCTTCGTAGACCTTCTCCGACAGAAGGCCGCGCTCGACCACGGTATCCCTGCGCAAGATCAGGCATTCGAGAACGCGCCATTCCAGCGCAGTCAGCTTCAAGGGCAGTCCATCGAGTTCGAATACGCCGGTCTGGGTTTCGAAGCTCAGAGACCCGCAGGAGATACGCGATGCGCCATGGCCGGAAGCGCGACGAACGAGCGCGCGAAGACGCATCACTAATTCCTCGATCCGGAACGGCTTCGTGAGATAGTCGTCGGCGCCCGCCTTGAACCCGTCGACCTTGTCGGTCCAGCCGTCGCGCGCGGTCAGGATCAGGACCGGCAGATGCCGGCCGTGCTTCCGCCAGCCGCGCAGCACCTCGACCCCGGGCACCCTGGGCAGTCCGAGATCGAGCACGGCTGCGTCGTAGGCTTCCGTTTCGCCGAGGTGCTGCCCGTCCTCGCCGTTCACCGCGACGTCGACCGCGAAGTTTTCCTCGCGCAGCGCGCGGGCGATCTCTTGCGCGAGCAGGCGATCGTCTTCGACCAGGAGGATTTTCATTCCGCTTGCACCTCGGAGGGGACCTATGCCCGCGAGCTTAACCCAACCTGAACGGAACGGTTCAGCTTGGGTTCGGGACGGTCGTCTAGACCTCGGACATCACAACTCGCGACCCGAGCGCAAGACGACTAAGCGCGCCGACCGGTGCCCGAGCAACTCAGGAGACGGAGCATGAGAAAATTTATCATTGCGAGCATTTGCCTTGCACTGATGACGACGACAGCCCTTGCCCAGATGCCCCCACCCCCTCCGGGCGGACCAGCCGCGTCGGGGCAACAGGTCGATCTCCAGGGGACGGTCAGGGTATTTACGATGACGCCGGTCGGCGACCTGGAAGGTATGGTTCTGACGGACGGAACCGAAGTCCACGTACCACCTCATCTGTCGGCGCAACTCGCCAGCGCGGTGCATCCCGGGGAGACCGTTCGGGTCTTCGGCTGGCGCACCAACGTCCCAAACTTCGTCCTCGCAACCGGCCTCACCGGGCAACGCGGTCAGAGCGTCGTCGACCAGGGTCCACCGCCTCCAGGCAGGAGGCCGCCTCCGCCACCGCCGGGCTTTGCAGGGCCGGGGGCACAACAGTCGACGATACGTGGAAGGATACAACAAGCCCTTCACGGTCCGGCCGGCGACGTGAACGGTGCGCTGCTTGAGGATGGAACGGTCCTGAAACTTGGGCCCCCGGTTGCTTGGCAGGCATCAACCACGCTTCAGCCGGGCCAGTCGGTGACGGCGCAAGGCTGGATCATATCGAACGGCTACGGACGGGTGATGGAAGTTCAGTCGGTCGGAAGCGACATGTCGCAAGCCGCCCCGCCGCCGCCCGGCGCCCCGCTCCCTCCGCTCGGTGCTCTAACGGCTCCCAGGGCCGATGCACCGGCACCGCCGCCGCCTCCCGGGGCGCCTCCGCCCCCGACAGCCGATGCTCCGTCCGCGGCAAAGCCGTTGTGAGCGCCGAGAAGACATTCAGACCCAGGAGAAAAACAAGTGTCTCACGAACGATCCAGATTGTCCGGCAAGATCACCAACGTATTCGCTCACCGCTTCGTGGTTCAGACCCCGAATGGCGCGGTGCTCGCCGATCTCACGCCGCACGGAGCCGACCTCGTCGATCTCCGGGTCGGCGCAGAGGTCGCGCTTGAGGGCGAAATGAAGCCTTCCGAACTCAAGGTCACGCGCTTCGCATGCGACGGCAAGAGCGTGACGATCGAGCAGAAGAAGAAGCACGATCATGACCATCATGAGCCCGCAGATCCCGAGGTCGCGATCGAGGCCGCGCGCGAGGCCGGGTTCGAGCCGACGGGCACGCCGCGTCGCAAGCCCAAGCATTTCGAAATTGCCGGCCGGCGAAACGGACAGGACTACGAGCTGCACGTGGAATTGGGCGGCCGGATCCGGAAAACCCGACTGTTAGGTGACGCGCACCGAGCCGCCTAAAGGCCCGGCTTCGCTCACAGGCCGATAACGAAGAAAAAACAGGCCGGTGCCGGAACTCGACCGGCTCCGGTTCCATTGCAAAAGCGTCCGACAGACGGCCTGCTCGAGATCATTCGGAGACGACGTGTCGAATTCATCCAATCCACCGCCGTTGCGTTTCGTGCAAATCGGTGACCTGCACCTGACCAAGCACGGACTGCAGAACCACCGCGACTTCATCAGCATCGTCCACGAACTCAATCGACACGCCGGTGGATCGGCCGATTTCGTCTATCTGCCGGGCGACAACGCCGACGACGGCGCCGACGATCAGTTCGGCCTGGTGCGCGGCGGACTCGAGGAACTTCGTCTTTGGTGGCACGCGATTCCCGGCGATCACGACTTCAAGCCTCGCTCGCTGGACAACTTCTATCGTGGACTGCGCGTCCCGACGTTGCCCTATGCGGAAGAAATCCGAGGCTGTCTGTGCCTGTTTCTCGACGTCGTATCGCAGGGGACGGGCGGCCCAGACTTTAGATTGGGCGCGGCCCAGTTCGACTGGCTGAAGGATCGGCTCGCCGGCGCAAAGCGCGGTGGCCAAGCCTGCGTCGTCTTCATGCACGCCTATCCGGCGGATCTCGGCGAGGAAGCTGGGCGGCTGTCGCGCCTTCTCGACGAGAGCAACGTTCGTCTCGTTGCCATGGGCCACACGCACTACAACGAGATCGCCCACGATGGACGCACGATCTACACCGCGACGCGCTCGACAGGGCAGATCGAGGAAGGGCCGGTCGGTTTCTGCTTCGCTGCGCTCGACGGCGACGTCGTTAGCTGGCGCTTCAAGCCGCTCGATTCTCTCTGGCCCTTCGTCATGATCACCGCACCTGCCGACCGGCGGCTGGACCTCAATGAGGCCGATGCGGCGCCGCCGCGTCACGTCCGCGCGTGCACGTGGGGAGCCGCTCCGGTTTCGGACGCCGAGTTTCGCGTTGACGGCGGTCCCTGGCGCGCGATGTCGCTCGAGGATCGCGGTATCTTCTCGGCGCCTTTCGTCACCAGCCAGAAGACTTTCCGCCTCGAAGTGCGCGTAACTGACGAGAACGGTGCCGTAGCCACCGACGCGATCGAGTGCGACACGAACAGCGCTCGCCGGACCTCCACCGGAAGCGACGCGGGCTCGATCGGCGCGTGGCCCGAGCGCCATCTTTTCGGAACGCAACTGGGGCCGAACCGTAACGGCCGGAAATGGTGACGATGCACAACCTCAACGCCGTTTGGCTCTATCCGATCATCCTCGTCGCAGGCGCTCTGCAGGCCTGGGGCCCTCCAATGAACAACGCGTTGCGGAATGCGATGGAGAACCCGTGGCTGTCGAGCATCGTCTCATTCCTGCCGATCGTCGCATTCCTGTCGATCATATGGATGTGTCAGCCGCATCCATTTCCGACCCGCGAAAGTATCGCGGCGATGCCATGGTGGGCACCTCTCGGCGGGTTGATCGGCGCGTTCGCCGTCGTGGCAGGTCTGCTCTTCGTTGGACAGGTCGGCGCCGGAACATTCGGCGGCCTCACCATCACCGCGAACATCTTGATGTCCCTGCTCATCGACAAGTACGGGTGGTTCGGAATGACGGTCCACGAACTCTCCGCCGGTCGTGCCGCAGGTGCCGCCTTGATGGTGGCCGGCATCTTCCTGATCTCGCGCTTCTGAGGAGGCGCCGGTGACGACGCACGACGCAGGTCGAGCAAGAACCCTACGCCCGCTGCTCGCGCTGAACTTCTTCATGGCGGACATGCAGGCCGGCATCGGCCCATTCCTCGGCGTGTTTCTGCTCGCTCACGGCTGGCAGAGCGGCTGGATCGGAACGGTGATGACGGCGGGCGGTGTCGCCGGGATGCTGATGACGACGCCGGCGGGTGCGTTAATCGACGCCACGCGCAGCAAGAAGCTGTTCGTCATCATTCCCGGCATCTGCACCGTCATCGCGTCCGGCATCGTGCTGCTGTCGCAGGAATTCTGGCTGGTGGCAGCCTCGCAGGTCGCGACCGCCATCGCAGGAGCCGCGATCGGTCCCGCCGTTGCGGGCATCACGCTCGGCATCGTGCGCCAGGCCGGCTTCAATCGTCAGATCGGCCATAACCAGGCTTTCAACCACGCCGGCAACATGGTTGGCGCCGGGCTCTCCGGTTTGGTCGGCTGGATCTATGGCTTCACGGCGGTGTTCTGGCTTGCCGCAATGTTCGGCGTCCTCTCTATCGCTTCTGTACTCATGATTCCCGGCGGGTCAATCGACGATGATGCGGCACAGGGGCTTGAGTACGAGACCGGCAAGGAGAGGCATGCCAGCGGATTGCAGGTGCTGGTTAGTTCGAAGCCGCTATTGATCCTCGCTGCCGCGCTGCTGTTCTTCCATCTAGGCAACGCGGCGATGCTTCCGCTCTACGGACTGGCCGTCGTGGCGGACAAGCAGGCCGACCCGGCGAGCTTCGTCGCTACGACCATCGTCATCGCCCAGGGCACCATGATCCTGACCTCGCTCTTCGCCATGCGGCTGGCCGAGAAAGAAGGGTACTGGCTGGTTCTGCTGGTGTCGTTCGTCGCTTTGCCGATCCGGGGCGTGGTCGCGGCGTGGCTTCTGAGCAAATGGGGCGTCTATCCGGTCCAGATCCTCGACGGTCTCGGAGCGGGCCTGCAAAGCGTCGCAGTGCCAGGTCTCGTCGCGCGGATCCTCGACGGCACTGGACGGATCAACGCCGGTCAAGGTGCGGTCATGACGATCCAGGGCGTCGGAGCTTCGTTCAGTCCGGCGATCGGCGGCTGGATCGCACAAGAGCTGGGTTATGGACCAATGTTCCTTGTCCTTGGAGGATTCGCGGCGGTCTCGGTGGCGCTATGGATCGTCTTCGCTCCGTTGCTGAAGCCCGCTTGCGCGGCGAAAAAGCCTGTGTTCGAGCCGAACAGAACGGCCTCCGTCGCTGCGGGTGTTGCTTGATGTTCGATACCCACGCTGCGACCTGGGGCATCGCAGGTCTCGCCACCTTCGGCGTCATCGCTCGTCCCTGGAATCTGCCCGAGTACGTCTGGGCGGTCGCCGGCGCCATACTGCTCGTCGCGTTCGATCTCATGCCGTGGCGGGACGCGATGACGGCGGCTGCCAAAGGCACCGACGTTTATTTCTTCTTGATTGGGATGATGCTGCTGGCCGAGGTCGCACGGAAGGAGGGCTTGTTCGACTGGCTCGCGCAGGAGGCTGTGAAGCACGCACGAAATTCGGCATCGAGGCTATTTTCGATCGTCTACGCGGTCGGCACGCTGGTGACAATTTTCCTGTCGAACGATGCCACCGCGGTCGTGCTGACGCCGGCGGTCTACGCCGCGACCCGCGCCGCGAAGGTCGAGCCACTGCCATATCTATTCGTTTGCGCGTTCATCGCCAATGCTGCCAGCTTCGTCCTTCCGATCTCGAACCCGGCTAATCTCGTCCTGTTCGGCGAGCGGATGCCAACGCTTCTTGAGTGGCTGCATTATTTCGCATTGCCTTCGGTGGCGGCGGTGGCGGCGACGTTCGTCCTGCTTCGCATGAGTCAGCGCAAGAGCCTCCGTGGCGGCGTCGACAGCGCCGGTGAGGAGGCAGTCGTGCTGACGAGGAGCGCGGCGATCGTCGCCATGGGCATCGGCGCGACCGCGATCGTTCTTCTCGCCGCATCGACATTTGGTGTGGATCTCGGCAAGCCGACATTCGCCTGCGGCGCCGGCGTGACGGCCATCGTCCTCCTGATCGGACGTAAATCGCCGGCATTGGTCGTTCGGGACATCTCATGGTCGGTTCTCCCGCTCGTCGCCGGACTCTTCATCCTGGTGGAAGGCCTCAATCGGACGGGCGTGCTGCCCGCACTCGCCGAGGAGCTGAAGAAAGCGAGCGTCCTGTCGCCTCACGCCGCTTCGTGGGGAGCGGGCATCATCACGGCGATCGCATCGAACCTCATCAACAACCTACCGATGGGGCTCATCGCGGCGACGACGACGCAAGCCGCGCAGTCGTCTCACCAAATCACGGGCGCGATCCTGATCGGCGTCGATCTCGGGCCGAACCTTTCGGTCACGGGTTCGCTCGCGACGATCCTGTGGTTGATCGCGTTGCGGCGCGAAGGCGAGCACGTCGGCGCGCTCCGCTTTTTGCGGCTGGGCTTCGTGGTAATGCCGCCGGCCCTGATCCTGTCGCTACTTGCTCTCTCGCTGATTGCGCCGTGAAGTCTGTGGCGCGTCGTCAAATCCGAGCCGCCGCAAGAATACCGGTTGCAGCAACATTGCTTGTTATCTTTCCAGGGCAGCCGCGACCCAAAAGACGTCCAGGCAAAATTATGCTTCCACTGGAACTTACGTACACTTTTGAACTTAAGCTTCGATGGCATGGTGTGGGAAGCAGGATCTTGGAAAGCCCATTGTTGCTGATTTTGGTCGTTGAAGATGATGCCTTGATCAAGGAGATGGTCCAGGATGCCTTGTCTGAGGGCGGCTTTGATTAAGAGGTTGTGTCCTCAGGTGAGGAAGCCATGGCGCTTCTGCAAGACAAGCACCACGAATACCGCGCTCTGGTGACTGACATCAATTTGCAAGCTGAGCTAAGTGGGTGGGATGTTGCCAAGCGTGCTAGAGAACTCAGTCCAGAGATTCCGGTAGTCTACATGACCGGCGATTCCGCGAATCAATGGTCGTCACATGGTGTTCCTAATAGCGTTCTACTGCAGAAGCCCTTCGCGCCAGCGCAGGTCGTGACGGCAATTTCGCAGCTCCTCAATCAAATGCCGCCCCCAGCATAAATGATGGCCGCTGAGCTTCCGTTTCATATATTCAGGCAGCTACTTCTGCTGTTGGCTCGAAGTGGCCGATCTAGTGGAGCGACGTTCACCGGGCCATCGACATCTATACATAATACAATTCCTTGGTGGTTTCTCCATCAAATAACCCGCGCTATTGCCGCTGCGGTCCGCCTCTTTGAGTTGGCGGCCATTCCCGATCGAGCGTCACGGCCTTTGGCAAGCGGTAAGTGTCGGCATCAGCCATTGTCGAACTCGCACTTCGGTCGCCATGAGACGGGATCGGCAATCCAGCGGTTGACGTCGGATTCATGCCACCCAGTTCCGTTGGCGCTGATCTTTAGCTGAGGCGGGAACGTGCCCTCGGCGATCTTGCGGTAGATGGTGGACCGGGACAGTCCGGTCCGGGAAAGGACAGTTTTCAAGCGGATGATACGGTCTGGTTCGCGCATGGCCGCACTGCTTCCTGCTGGCTGTTTCTGACTGCTGCTGATCCAGACAGGAAGGTCCGTTGCGGCCGCGCAAGAGGGCTTTTCGCGTCGGCGTGCTGTGGCGTAGAGCCAGCGAGAAAAAGGACAGATCAAATTTCGAGCCCCCGGCCTCGGCCAAGATCGATGCCGTGGGCGAAAGCGAGTTCGATACCGAGCTGGCGGCCTGTTTCGAAGGTGATGCCAAGCTCCCGCTTGCGGTTTTCGAGGAGGGATTCCAGTTGCGGATCGCGTTCGAGGCTTCTTGCCATGTCGCCCATCGCCGAGCGGGTAGCCCTGTAGCCGGAGAAGTCGCCTGCCTGATACTGGCGAAGGCTAGCCTGGTCGAGCTTTTGCCAGTGCTCGACGAAGCGGTCGGCGTAGCGATCCGGATTTATACGCAGTTCGGTTTCGAGCTGAAGCGCGCGGATGGCACGGGCGTTGACCCGGCCACTGGCCACCTCGCGGGCAAGGTCCGGATCCTTCTTGTAGGCGGCTTCGGCATCGACCGGGCCATAGGGCCGCACCTCCTCGAAGACCCGGCGGGCCTTTTGGAGTTCTTTCACCTGCTCGGGACTTGCCTCGCCGCCGATCTCCTGCGCCTCGAAGATTGCATCCACGGCGCGGGCATGGCGCACGAGCATCCGGGTGCGGAAACGGCGCATTTCTTTTTCCAGGTCTTCCGCTACCTTTGTTTCCGGCGCTCCGGTCTCGCGCCGCGGGGCTTGCATACCGCTCCTTTCCCTTTCCGGCGTTTCCCGCTCCGGCCTCCGTCCGCCATCCAGGCCGGGCGCATCTGAAGGAGAGCGAAGGCGATCGAACATGTTGCGCACCTTCTCAGGCACGACCTTGCGCACGATTTCGGTCACGCGCTCGCGGAAGGTGATCCCACGCCGCTCGGCGTAGCTCTGGACCGGATCCGCACGGTCGTAGTCCGAGGCCATATCCTTCGCGCGATCGCGCGACAGGGTACGGACAAGCCGCGCCTCGCCGGCAAAATCGTCGCGGGCATAATGCAGCTCCACGCCGTCACGGTGCCGCGACAGGGCGACATAGCTCGCATGGGCATCCATCCCCGGCGTCGCCAGCACATGGGTGCGGTCGACCGTCATGCCCTGCGCCTTGTGGATGGTCGCGGCATAGCCGTGGTCGATGCGGTTGTAATCCTTGAGGTCGAAGCGAACGGATCGGTCATCGTCGGTCTGCACGGTCATGGACTGCGCG
>Ga0116129_1001715_pt1 | contig 11782 bp, 7 predicted proteins | sample June2015DPH_17_2_FD_89732 | JGI IMG/M metagenome (GOLD analysis project Ga0116129, IMG submission 89732) | Peatland microbial communities from SPRUCE experiment site at the Marcell Experimental Forest, Minnesota, USA - June2015DPH_17_10 | ecosystem: Environmental > Terrestrial > Soil > Wetlands >...
AACGATACAGCAATCCAATGATCAACCAGCCACCGAAGGTATGGTTCGGCACCCAAAATAATTGCGTGGTCATGGACGAGTACTGATAGGAGCCCGCCCACCATTCCAAGTGCATGGGGAGATCCCACTGGCTGCGGAATCGAGGGCCGTCGTTCAGAAGCTCGCCGACAATGTCGGCGCCACTGAAAAACACGACCACCGCCGCAGCAAGCAATGCCGCGCTCGCTTTATCTTCGACGAGAGACAGAACCTGGAGCAGAAACAATACCGCGCCGATAGCAGTCCATGCCAACAGAGCAACGTAGGCAAACGACAGACTCGTTGCCTTGCCAATGAGGGCAGCGGTCAAATAATAGCCAAGAGGAGCACGCAACATGGTTTCCTGTCCATCGTGCAACCCATATCCCACCGGCCAATGGGAGACCACTAAATCATGGAGCACCGCGTCGCGGACATGCCAATCAACATTCGCAAAGAACAGGTGATCGGTGCCGCCCAATACCGTCCACACGCACCCGATGCCCACGGCGATCGCGATCTGCTGCGCTGTCAGCGGTGGACGGGACGGCCCATCCCAATTGAAGAACATTGGGCGCAGCGCATATGCAGAAAGGACCACGAAAACGGCCGCCGCCCACCACTCGAACCAGCCGATCAAAAAGATGAACAGCGGCAGAGTCAGATAACCGATTGCGAGACGATCGAGCGCAGTCAGCGCTCGGCGCCCATCTGGGTTGATTGCTTTCGGCTCGAACATCGCTGAAAAACTACCAGATTATGTCGTGCCGTGCCGTGCATAGGTCTCGCACCAACCTCCGCACGTGTGAACTGCCTAACACAACGACGGCATGTCGTTCAGGCCCTTGGCGCCCAACTTCCAGGCCGCCGCGAGCGTTAGTCCGCGAACTCGGACGTCAGCTCAACCGTTCGCTTGCTGCAAGGTGCCGTGGCAATGCTTGTACTTGCGCCCCGAACCGCATGGGCAGGGTTCGTTGCGTCCCACCTTGGGCACCGCCCGAACGAAGGGCGCCGCCGGCGCCGCGGGGCCGCGGGGCTCCATTTCCATGACGTTCTGGCCGGCAGGAGGCGCAGGCGCCAGTCCTGCCGCAGCTTCGGGGCCGGGTGCCTGGATCGGCGATACCGCCTCGGCATGCTGCAGCTGCAGCGCCTGGGCGAGCCGCTGCTGACGCTCCAGGGTTTCGCGCTCGATTTCCTCCTCGTTGCGCACCTGGATCCTCGACACCGTGGTCACGGTATCGAATTTGATCCGGTCCAGCATCGCCGAGAACAGCTCAAAGGCTTCGCGCTTGTACTCCTGCTTGGGATTCTTCTGCGCGTAGCTGCGCAGGAAAATGCCTTGGCGCATGTAATCCATCGCCGCCAGATGCTCGCGCCAATGTTGGTCGAGCGTGCGCAGCGTCACTTCTTTTTCGATGTAGCGCAGCACCTGCGACCCGACGCTGGCTTCCTTCAAGCCATAAGCCTTTTCAAGCCCTGCCACGAGCTTGCCGCGCAAGTTCGCGCCGTCGGGGGCTTCTTCCTCGGCAGCCCACTCCGCGATCGGCAGGGTCACCCCGAAGTCGCGTTCCAGCGCCTGTGAGAGCCCAGCCGCATCCCATTGAGCCTCGGCAGCGCCGCCCGGCAGATACTGGTCCATGAGCTGGGCGACCACATCCTCGCGAATGCCCTTGATCGCCTCCGCCACATCCTCGGCGGCCATCAGATCCGTGCGCTGCTGGTAGATCACGCGCCGCTGGTCATTCGCGACGTCGTCGTACTCCAACAGCTGCTTGCGTGCATCGAAGTTGTGTTGCTCGACGCGCCGCTGTGCCCTCTCGATCTGGCGCGTCAGCAGGCCGCTTTCGATCGCCTCGCCGGCTTTCATGCCCACCCGGGTCATCAGCGACTTCATGCGCGTCGGGTCGCCGAAAATGCGCATCAAATTGTCTTCCAGCGACAAGTAGAACCGGCTCGAGCCGGGATCGCCTTGTCGGCCCGATCGGCCGCGCAATTGGTTGTCAATGCGGCGCGACTCGTGGCGTTCCGTGCCGATGATGTGCAGCCCGCCCGCCGCCAGCACCTGATCGTGACGCTGCTGCCAATCCGCGTGCACCTGCTTGAGCTGCGCCTCGTCCGGATTCTCCAGTGCGTCAATTTGGGTCTGCGGGCTGCCGCCCAACACGATGTCGGTGCCGCGGCCCGCCATGTTGGTGGCGATGGTCACCGATCCGGGACGTCCGGCCTCGGCGACGATATGCGCCTCGCGCTCATGCTGCTTGGCGTTCAGTACCTCGTGCAGAATCTTGGCGCTCACCAACAGATTGGCCAGTCTTTCCGAGGCCTCGATGGACGTGGTGCCGACCAGCACCGGCTGGCCGCGCTTCACGCAATCCTGGATGTCTTCGAGAATGGCGTTGAATTTGTCCGCCTCGGACAGGAACACCAGATCCGAGCGGTCCTTGCGGATCATGGGTTTGTGGGTTGGAATCACCACCACTTCCAGGCCGTAGATCTGCTGGAACTCGAAGGCTTCCGTGTCCGCCGTGCCGGTCATGCCCGAGAGCTTGGCGTACAGCCTGAAATAGTTCTGGAAGGTGATCGACGCGACGGTCTGATTTTCCTCGCGAACCTTCACGCCTTCCTTGGCCTCCACGGCCTGGTGCAGGCCGTCGGACCAGCGCCGGCCCGGCATGGTGCGTCCCGTGAACTCATCGACGATGATGACCTCGCCCTGGCGCACGATGTACTCGACGTCGCGCTTGTACAAGGCATGCGCGCGCAGCGCCGCGTTCAAGTGATGCATCAGGCGGATGTTGGTGGCATCGTAAAGGCTCTCGCCTTCGCGCAGCAATCCGATCTCCGCCATCAGTTCCTCGACCTTGGCGTGACCGTCCTCCGTCAGGGTGGCCTGTTTGGTCTTCTCGTCGATCGCAAAATCGCCCGGGCCGTTTTCCTCTTTTTGCCGCACCAGGCGCGGGATCAGCGTGTTGATCTTGATGTAGAGCTCGGTGCTCTCCTCGGCGGGCCCGGAGATGATCAACGGCGTGCGCGCCTCATCGATCAGGATCGAGTCGACCTCATCGACGATCGCGAACGACAGTTTGCGCTGCACGCGATCCTCCAGCCGGAAGGCGAGATTGTCGCGCAAATAGTCGAAGCCGAACTCGTTGTTGGTGCCGTAGGTGATGTCGCAGGCGTAGGCGGCGCGCTTCTCGTCGGGCGACTGCGCGTTCTTGATGACGCCGACCGTGAGCCCTAAGAATTCGAATACCGGCCGCATCCAATCCGAATCGCGCTGCGCCAGGTACTCATTCACCGTGACGACGTGCACGCCCTCGCCGCTCAGGGCGTTCAAGTAGGCGGGCAGCGTGGCCATCAGGGTTTTGCCTTCGCCGGTGCGCATTTCCGCAATCTTGCCGGCGTTGAGCGCGAGACCGCCGATCAGCTGTACGTCGAAGTGGCGCATGCCAAGCTTGCGGCGCGAGGCTTCGCGCACCATCGCGAAAGCTTCGGGAATGAGCTCTTCCAGCGTGGTGCCCGCCGTGAAGCGGGTCTTCAGTTCCTGCGTCTTGGCAGCGAATTCTTCATCGCGCAGCGCAGCGACGCTGGTCTCGAAGCCGTTGATCGCCGCGACCTTGCGGCTCATCTCCTTGATGACGCGCTGGTTGCGGCTGCCGAATACTTGGGTCAATAGCTTCCACACGAAAGAACGTCCTCGAGAAAACTGGTTATTGTACGGATAGACTGGTGGAGCGGGAAATCGTTTCCGCGCGGCGCAGCCGCAATCTCAAGGCAGCCGAGGGATACCGGCCCCTATCGATCCTCGCCGATGAAGCGCAAGGGATCGACCTGCGTGCCGTTCTTGAGCACCTCGAAGTGCAAATGCGGGCCGGTGGAATGACCGGTGGAGCCGAGCAACGCCACATCCTGGCCCTTGCGCACCATGTCGCCCTGCTTCACCAATAGCTTCTCGTTGTGACAATATCGCGTCGCCAGGCCGTTGCCATGATTGATTTCCACCATCTGGCCGTAACCGGTCCGCTCGCCGGCGAAAGTGACCAGACCTGCCGCAACGGCTGACACCTTACTGCCCTCGCTTGCGGCAAAATCAAGGCCCTTGTGCATGGCGGTATAGCCGGTGAAAGGATCAGCGCGCCGCCCGAAATAGGACGAGATGAAGCCCTCCTGTACGGGCCGGCCTTCCGGGTAGACCTGCTTGTTGAGCTCGCGGCTCAAGATGAGGTTCTCGAGCACGCTCAATTGCGACTCGCGGCTCGATAACTGGTCTTGCAGATCGTCGACCATCGCCGTAAGGCTGGGTATTTGCGCGGGTTGGCCATCGGCGGCGTTTTCGGCGCCTCCCATGGCGGGCGGGTGACCGAAGTCGAACTCACCGTCGTCGAGATTCGCCATGCGCGTGAGCCGCTTGCCCAGGGCATCGAGGCGGATGACATTGGCATTCATTTGCCCCACCCGCATCGCCACTGCGTTGACCTTCTCCTGCAGCACGCGCTTGACGTCCTCGATCTGGGCCTTCTGGCGCAGCAGTTCCGCCGACCAGTCGCCCAATTGATTGATTGTGTTGGCGCCCTTGTGGCGCGAACCCAAGCTCAGTCCGACGGAAAAAGCACTGCCGACGATGCCCAGCACGCACAGAATGGCAGCCGCGATGATGATAGGGTGACGCAGGTCAAATTGTTTCACCCGGCCCGATTTACGGCCGACAAGGATGACATTCATTCGGTTGATACTTCCAACGCCGACGTCATGCTTAAATTCCGGAGGCTAATCCTCAAGGAGGAGATCATGCCCCGGGGCGGTGCACGTAGACTAAGCAGTAAATTCACCCAAAACAAGGATTTCCGCACAGTTTAAGCATCTGGATCCGTCCTGCAAACTGTCGCCAAAATGGAAAAATCTAAAAGTATCAGCGAGTTACTAAAAAGCGGCGGTCGTTTGGTTAGGCTCGATGCAAGAGCCCGGCAGCGCTCCAAGGTTTTGGATCAGGTACGCGCGTCCCTACCCGACCGTCTGGCACAGGCCGTGGTCAGCGCCGGGGTCGAGGAAAACCGTCTCACCATCGGCGTGGTCGGCTCGGTATGGGCGTCGCGGATTCGCTACTACTGCGAGCCCACGCGCCTCAAGGTCAGTGAAATGCTCGGCATTCAGCTGCTCGTGGTGCGGGTGCGCGTCCTGCCCGCAGCCGCCAGGACCTGAAGATCCGTTTCGCGCGATTGCCCCTGCTGCTGCTGTGCATCGCTACCTGGATGCTGGCGCACCCCTTCCGGGGGATCTTTCACGACGCGAACCTGTATGCGCTGCAGGCGCTCTCGAGGCTGTACCCTGATTCGTTGGCGCAAGATGTCTTCCTACGCTTCGGCTCGCAGGATCGCTTCACGGTGTTCAGCCCAGCCTACGCGGTTGCCATACGGCTGTTCGGCCTCGATCACGCCGCGGCACTGCTGACGCTGGTGTCGCAGCTGGCACTGTTTCTCGGCGGCTGGTGTCTGGCGCGCGCGGTGATGCCGGCGGGCTACGCGCTGCTGGGCGTAGGCTTGGCGGTCGCCGTGCCCGGCGACTACGGGCCGGGGCGCATATTCACCTGCGTCGAGCCGTTTCTCACCCCGCGCATGGGCGCCGAGGCCCTGGTGCTCCTAGCTCTGGCCGCCGCCTTTTCCGGACGCAAGCTGTGGTGTCTGGTGCTGCTGGCCGCGGCCGCTGTGCTGCATCCCGTCATGGCAGCCGCCGGCGCCGCCGCATTGCTTGCCGCCTTGGTGCTGCCGCGGCCACGCTCGAGTGTCCCGCTGATTTTGCTCACCGGCGCCTGGCTGCTGCTCGCCGCATTCGCATTGCCGGCAGGTGAGTGGGGCCGGCTCGATGCCGGCTGGCTGGCGCTCGCGTCGCAGCGCAGCCCCTATCTCTTTCTTTCTTTTTGGCAGCTCGACGACTGGAGCCGAGCCGCCATCACGCTGGCCACCTTGATACTGGGCTCCTTCACCTTAAGCTGTCGCGCACGCCTGCTGTGCCGCGCGTCGGCATTGACCATGATCGGCGGATTCGTGCTGACCTGGCTCGCCTGCGATGTACTGCATCTGGCCCTGTTCACGCAAATGCAGCCCTGGCGCTGGCAGTGGCTGGCGACGCTTGTCGCCGCACTCACCTTGCCCCTGATACTCATCGGCAGCTGGGATCGCGGCGGCGCCGGACGCGCGACCGCGCTGTTGTTGGCCGCCGCCTGGATTTTTGGTGTGAGCGAATTCGCCATCATCACCTGTCTGGCCGCATTGCTGTCCTTGAGCTGCGGCCAGCTTCGCTGCAGAGAAATGCGCCTGATATTCTGGGGAAGCTGCGCCGTGCTAGCGCTGGCGCTGCTGTGGCGCATCGGGTCCAATCTCGAATTCACCGATGTGCATTACATGGACGCCACACTGCCGCTGTGGCTGCGCCGGGCCATGAGCTTTGCGCACGACGGCTTCGTGCCCGCCGCGTTGCTCGGCTTGAGTCTCTGGAGCAGCCGTGCACCGCGCTTTAAATTCCTTGCGCCGCTGCTTGCCGCGCTCGGCGTCGCAGCGATTGCCGTACTGCTGCCCTTTACATGGACGGCTTGGACCGAACAAGAATTTCCGCAAGCAGAGATCGCACGATTCACAGCCTGGCGTGAGATCATCGCGCCAGGCGCGGAGGTGTTCTGGGCCGAATCGCCCTTGTCGAGCTGGGTGCTGCTAAACCGGCCGAACTACATTTCCGGATTGCAAACCTCCGGCATGATCTTTTCGCGAGAAGCCGCATTACAGCTGCAACGCCGCGCGCTCGCGCTGCGCGATGCCGTCGGACCGCCGACTTTTCTTTCTTGGGATAACGCCGGCGCGCATCTGTCGCTCTCGCCCGAACAGCTCAAAGGGATTTGCCGGCTGGCGGCGTTCGATTATCTCGTGACTACCGTCGATCTCGGCATGCAGCCGGCGGCGGTGCTCAATAAACTTAAGCTATACCGCTGCGCGCCTCAGGCGCGCGCCGCCGCCGCCGCGACATAGGAAATCGGCGCATCCGCCAGGCTCTCGAAGGTCACTTCCTGCCACGCGCTCTGCGAGGCCGTAAGGGCGCGCAACAATTTGTTGTTGAGTCCGTGGCCGGACTTGTAGCCGCTGAATTCGCCGATGAGGCTGTGGCCCAGCAAGTACAAATCGCCGATGGCGTCCAGAATCTTGTGCTTCACGAATTCATCTTCGTAGCGCAGTCCGTCCTCGTTGAGCACGCGGTAGTCGTCGAGCACGATGGCATTGTCCATGTTGCCGCCGAGCGCGAGATTGCGCGCGCGCAGGCTTTCGATCTCGCGCATGAATCCGAAGGTGCGGGCACGGCTGATCTCGCGCAGGAACGAGGTGGTCGAGAAATCCATGGAAGCCACTTGCGAGTGCTTCTTGAAGATAGGATGGTTGAACTCGATTTCGAAATTCACCTTAAAGCCGTTGTACGGATCGAAGCGCGCCCACTTGTCGCCCTCTTCGACGCGCAGGCTTTCGAGTATGCGGATGAATCGCTTGGGCGCTTTCTGCTCCTCGATCCCCGCCGACTGCAGCAGGAATACGAAGGGCCCGGCGCTGCCGTCCATGATGGGCACTTCGCCCGAGCTCAGTTCCACCAGGGCATTGTCGATGCCCAATCCTGCCAGCGCGGACAGCAGGTGTTCGACGGTGGACACCTTGACCTGGCCCTTTTGCAGGGTGGTTCCCATCATGGTGTCGCCGACATTGCCCGCACGCGCCCGGATGTCCACGGGATCATCCAGATCGGTGCGCCGGAACACAATTCCCGTGTCGGGCAGCGCAGGCTTGAGCGTCATCAGCACCTTCTTGCCGGTGTGCAGCCCCACTCCCGTGGCGCGAATCGTGTTCTTTAGTGTTCTTTGATTCAACATTGAGCAGTCAATCGACCGTATAGATGCGCAAAGGTACCACAGGCCCTCCGGCTGCGTCACAAGCGCTTAAATTCGCGGCACCGCGCCGTGGCCCCTCTAGCCCCAAAACCGGCGTTCTTAAGCCTTCTTTGCACTAGTTGGACTTTACTGCGCGGTTTGCAATTCTTTCACTAACCTTTGATAGTCGGGATCGGGCTTAAGATCCATGGCGATTTTCGCCTGCACCAGCGCCTTCGGGCGCTCATTGAGTGCCATGTAAACCTTTGCGAGATTGAAGTGCGCCTGATCCGAGCGGGGCCGAACGCGAAGCGCGTGCTCGTACGCTTCGGCGGCGGCGGTGTAGTCTTGACGCCGTACGGCGAGGTAGGCTTGCGCCTCCAAAATCGGCGCATTATCAGGTTGATCGCGGGCCATGCGTTCCGCGGTGGCCTCCGCCTCTTTTGGCCGTCCCATTTTAATATAGCCCCAGACAATTTGGTCCCAATGCAGAGGCGGCGTATTCACGCCGACGCCGAGGGCGAAAGAGGTGCAGAGCAGCGCGGCGGCGGCGGCGGCAAAGGCCGCGGCAGACCTGAATTGCCGCAGCTGAACTCGGCGCAGCATTGCATCCAGCCAGATGCCCGAACCCAGGGCCAGTATGCCTAAGGCGTGAAAGCGAAACCGATCCTCGGCCCAGAACAGGGCCGAAGTCAGCAGCGCGATCGCCGGCGGCGCTGCAACCAAAATCCAGCGCCGATCCTCGAGGCCCAACCAGATGAGCCCCACCACCCCGAACGCCAGCAACCACGGTGCGGGCGTGGGTAGCCAGGCGATGACCGATGAGAACAGTCCTTCTTCCTGCAGTGAGCGGTTGATGGGAATGTCCGCGGATGCAAAGAACTTGAGTCCCTTGCTGACGATGGCCGCGATCACCGCGCCCGGATGCCCGCCCATGAACTCCATGGCCTGCGATTGCCAGTAGCGGTCCACCTGCGGCGGCGTGAGCTCATGTCCTGCGCGTCGCTCGGCTTCCCGGGCATAGCCGCGCCAGATTTCGCTGGGATTCAGGTAGTTGACGAAGTCCGGAATCCAGATCGAGGACGCAGGATTTTGCGCATTGTAGGCCTGGTGCAGCACGATGCCGCCGTTGTGCGGCAAGGGCGAGAGACTGTGATAGGCCTGGAAATTCCGCATCGACCAGGGCGCCAGCGCGAGCACCAGGCCGGTCGCAAACATCGCGGTACGCACGCCGCGCTGCGCGAGCGGCGCGTCGAAGAATCGGCCGCCGAGCCAAGGCAAAGCGAGCGCGGCCAGCGCCAGCAGCAGCAGCGTCGATCGGAACGCCACGGCGGCGCCGCAGAAAACGCCGAATCCCAGCCAGGCGAGCTTGCGTTCGCTGCGCAGCAAGTGCAGTACGATGACCACCCACCAGGTCATGAACGCCGTCACCCATACCTCCTTGAGCAGCGAGCAGGAAAACATGATCGCGCTCGAGGTAAGCCCGTACAGCACGGCACCGATGATGCCGGCGCGCGGTCGGTCGAGTTGCCGGCCCAGCAGCACAATGGCGAGCGCCGTGAGCGCATCCACCAGGCACTGCAGCACGAAAACCGCGAATACCCCTGAGCCGAACAGTCTGAAAACAGCGCCGAGCAGATAGCCGTAGCCCGGATCCATGAAGGTGAATTCCGGGGTGTCTGCGCCGATACCGGCGGCCACTGCGCGGCCGAATCGGAAGTAGTAGTCCTCGTCCGGTCCGAGCTGGAAGGTCAAGGGACTCACGACGGCACTGGACAAGTGCATCAAGCGCAACATCAGCGCGAAGACTATCGCACCAAAACAGGCGCCCTTAACCCTACTTTGCAAAGGCTCTAAGGGCGCCAACATCTGGAATATCCGAGAACCGAGTCGCTAGTCCGCCTGCCGGCGCAGGAAAGCAGGAATATCCAATAAATCCTCGGAATCCGGTTCATTGCGTAGGCCATCTCCTACGGCGCGCTGGCGCTGCACGGTCGGCTTGTCCAGCATCGCATAGTCGGTTGGCGCCAGCGGCGATTTGGGGCGCACCACCCGCATGGTGAGCGGCGGCGCGTGCGCCGCTGCGGATACCGGCTGCGGTGCCGCACGCGGCACCGGCTTGCCGAGACCCGTGGCCACCACGGTCACGCGGATTTGATTCGCCATCTCCGGATCGATCACGGTGCCCACCACCACGGTGGCATCATCCGATGCGAACTGTTTGATGACGTTGCCCACCTCCTGGAATTCGCCGATCGACAAATCCATGCCGGCGGTGACATTGACCAGAATGCCCTGGGCGCCCGACAGGTTGATGTCCTCGAGCAGTGGACTGGAAACGGCGGCCTCGGCGGCTTCGCGCGCGCGATCGTCGCCCGCCGCACTGCCCGAGCCCATCATGGCCATGCCGGTTTCCGACATCACGGTGCGCACGTCCGCGAAGTCGACATTGATCAGACCCGGCCGGGTGATCAATTCGGCGATGCCCTGTACCGCGCCCTGCAGCACCGTGTTGGCTGCCTTGAAGGCATCGAGCAGCGTGGTGCTGCTGCCCAGCACCGTCAGCAGTTTCTGATTGGGAATGGTGATCAACGAATCGCAGTACTTCGACAACTCCAGCATGCCTTGATCGGCGACGCGGGAGCGCTTGTTGCCTTCCATCTCGAACGGCCGGGTCACCACCGCCACGGTGAGGATGCCGAGTTCCTTGGCCACCTGCGCCACCACCGGCGCGGCTCCGGTGCCCGTGCCGCCGCCCATGCCGGCGGTGATGAACAGCATGTCGCAGCCCTCGATCAACTCGATGATGCGGTCGCGGTCCTCCATGGCTGCCTGTCGGCCGACCTCAGGATCGGCGCCCGCACCCAACCCCTTGGTGATGTTGCAGCCGATCTGCAGCGCGGTGCGCACCTTGGAGTGCTTCAGCGCCTGCGCGTCGGTGTTGATGCAAATAAAATCCACGCCCTCAAGGCCCGCTTGGACCATGTGCGAGACGGCATTGCCGCCGCCGCCGCCCACACCCAGCACTTTGATGATGGCGCTCTGGCTATATGTATCCATCAGTTCGAACATTCCAGTACTCCTCTTCGCTTGAATTAGAAATTACCTTGAAACCACGCTCTCATGCGCTCAAACATATTCTTCATGCCGCCCGCGAGCAGCGGCGCCTCGATGCGCTGCGCATCGAGATTGCCCTTGGCGTAGAGCAGCAGCCCCACACCCGTGGCGTGAATCGGATTGCTCACCACCTCGGCGAGGCCGCTCACGTACTGCGGTACCCCGAGGCGCACCGGCATGTGAAAAACCTCTTCCGCGAGTTCGATGGCGCCTTCCATCTTGGCGCTGCCGCCGGTGAGCACGATGCCGGTGGCCACCTGCTCCTCGAGCCCGGCGCGGCGCAGCTCGTCGCGCACCAGTGCGAATAACTCCTCGTAGCGCGGCTCGACGATCTCGGCCAGCGTCTGGCGCGCCAGGCGGCGCGGCGGCCGGTCGCCGACGCTCGGCACCTCGATGGTCTCGTCGGGATTCGCCAGCTGCGACAACGCGCAGGCGTACTTGATCTTGATGTCCTCTGCGTACTGCGTCGGCGTGCGCATCGACACCGCGATGTCGTTGGTCACCTGATCGCCGGCGATCGGGATCACGGCGGTGTGGCGAATCGCGCCGCCGCCAAACACGGCGATGTCGGTGGTGCCGCCGCCGATGTCCACGACGCACACCCCCAGATCCTTCTCGTCCTCGGTGAGCACCGCGTAGCTCGACGCCAGCTGCTCGAGCACGATGTCATCCACCGAAAGGCCGCAACGCTGCACGCACTTGACGATGTTCTGGGCGGCGCTGTCCGCGCCGGTGACGATGTGCACCTTG
>Ga0116129_1001716_pt1 | contig 11780 bp, 10 predicted proteins | sample June2015DPH_17_2_FD_89732 | JGI IMG/M metagenome (GOLD analysis project Ga0116129, IMG submission 89732) | Peatland microbial communities from SPRUCE experiment site at the Marcell Experimental Forest, Minnesota, USA - June2015DPH_17_10 | ecosystem: Environmental > Terrestrial > Soil > Wetlands...
CATTTGCGCAACGCCATTCTGGGCGACACCTTCGTCCGCCTGCTGCGCGCCGCCGGTCAGAAGGTCGATGTCCAGAACTACATCGACAACACCGGCGTTCAGGTGGCCGATGTTGTAGTGGGCTTGCTCTACCTGGAGCGTAAGTCCGCAGCCGAGGTGCGCCAGCTGCTCAATGAACTGAACAGCGAAGGGCAGCGGATCGACTACTACTGCTGGGATCTCTATGCCAAAACCTCGCAGTGGTACGAGCAGGGAACTGAAGAAGAAAACGCATTGCGCAGGAAGCTCCGCTACGCCACGCTGCATGAGATCGAGCAGGGCGGCAACCAGACTGCCCAAATTGCCGAGCTGATCTCGACCGAGGTGCTGCGCCGTCATCTTGAAACCATGCTCCGGCTCGGCATCGAATACGACTTGCTGCCGCGGGAGAGCGAAATCCTGCACCTCAAGTTCTGGGACGCAGCCTTTGAACAGCTCAAGCAGACCGGTGTGCTCTACTTCGAGACCGAAGGCAAAAACAAAGGTTGCTGGGTGATGACCCGGCCCGGCGCTGAGGTGGCCGCAGGCGAAACCAACGAAGAGGCAAAAGTGATTGTTCGTTCCAACGGAACCGTCACCTACGTTGGCAAAGACATCGCCTATCACTTGTGGAAGTTCGGCCTGCTGGGCAAGGATTTTGGCTATAATCCCTTCTTCACCTATCCGTCTCATGAGTGCTGGATTTCGGCCGAACATGGCCAACAGCGCCATCCCCACTTCGGCGGCGCGCAGGCCATCTACAACGTCATTGACGCGCGCCAGAGCGATCCCCAGTCCAACGTGGTTCAGGCCCTGCGCGGCATGGGCCATGTCGAGCAGGCCGATCGCTACACCCACTTCAGTTATGAAATGGTCGCGCTGACGCCGCGCTGCGCGGTCGATCTGGGATACACGGTTTCCGAGGAAGATCTCACCCGCCCGTACATTGAAGTCAGCGGCCGCAAGGGCTTCGGCGTCAAGGCCGACGATCTGATTGACAAGCTCATCGGGGCCACCCGCGCCGAGGTCAATGCCCGCCAGACCGGACGCGACCAGGCCGAACGCCAGCGCATTGCCGAACAGATCGCGATCGGGGCCTTGCGCTACTTCATGCTCAAGTTCACGCGTAATTCCGTCATCGCCTTCGACTTCAAGGACGCCTTGAGCTTCGAAGGCGAAACCGGTCCCTACATCCAGTACGCCGTGGTGCGCGCCCGCAACATCTTCCGCAAGTCCGGCACAACGGCCCAGGCCGTCGTCGCCCGCTTAGCCGAGATCGACCTCGCCAAATATCTGGCCGGCGATGAGGCTGAAGACATCTGGGCGCTTTGGCTGCGCGCCGGCCGCCGCAGGCTGGTGCTCGAACAGTGCATCAGCACATCGGAGCCCGCACATCTGGCCAAACACGCCTTTCAACTGGCCCAGGAGTTCAACAACTTCTACCACAAGCACCATATCCTCACCGAAGAAGACCCGGCGCGCAAGAGCTTCCTGCTGGCCACAGCCGCCGTGGCGCTGCGCGAGCTGATCGAAGTGCTGAGCTGGCTGGGCATCGAAAGCCCGGAGGCGATGTGAGGCGAGTTTTTTTGAATCGAACAGGGCCGAAAGCCGCCGGTTCGCTCCCTTGGCTGGGCGGCGGCCCGAAAGAATATTTTTCAAATGAACAGCTTACGATTCATCCGGCGTCTTTTCAAGAGCTTAGATTTGACCCTGATATACAATCGCAACATGGGTAACCAAATTGGCTTTGACGCCGGACGAAGTTTCATACGTCCAATTCCCCAGGGGGCCCGATGACTGCATCCCGCGACAAGAACGAACCGCGCAAGCTGCCCATGATGCCCATCAGGGACATGGTGATTTTTCCCTACATGATGACGCCCTTCGTGGTGGGACGCGAGTCCAGTGTGCGCGCTCTGGAAGAGGCGCTTACCGGCGATCGCAAAATCTTTCTCGCCACCCAGCATGACGCCTCGATCGACGAGCCAAAGGCCAAGGACATCTACCAGGTCGGTTCGATCTGCAACATCGTGCAAAGCGTCAAAATGCCCGATGGCAACATCAAGGTTCTGGTCGAAGGCGTCGAACGCGCCAAGTCCCTGGAAGTGAGTGACCGCGACGGCTTCTTCGTAGCCACCGTGCGCGTGGGCAAATCGCAGTTCGAAATGACGCCCGCCGCCGAACAGCTCATGCAGCGGGTGACCGGGCTCTTTGAGCAGTACGTCAAGCTGCAGCAGTCGTTGAATTACGAGACCATCATTGCCACCGTCCGCATGGACGAGCCGGCCAAGCTTTCAGACACCATCGCGGCCAACCTGCAGATGGGCATTGAAGAGAAACAGGAACTGCTGGCCATCTTCGATCCCGCCTCGCGCCTGGCTCGCATCGCCGATGTGCTCGATATCGAAATTGAAAAGCTGGACCTGGACCGCAACATTCAGTCGCGCGTCAAGCGCCAGATGGAGCGGGCGCAGAAAGAGTACTACCTCAACGAGAAGATCAAGGCCATTCAAAAGGAGCTGGGCCGGGGTGAAAAGAGCGAGTTTGACGAGCTGCGCAAAAAGATTGAAGCCGCCGGCATGCCTAAGGACGTGCTCGACAAGGCGATTCAGGAGCTTAAGAAGCTCGAAGCCATGCCGCCGATGTCCGCCGAGTCCACCGTCAGCCGCAATTACATTGACTGGCTGCTGGCCGTGCCCTGGAAGAAACGCTCCAAGGAAACCCGTTCCATTGACCACGCGGAAAAGGTGCTCAATGCCGACCACTACGGCCTGGAGAAAATCAAGGAGCGGATTCTTGAATTTCTGGCGGTGCGTCAGCTGGTAAAAAATCCCAAGGGCTCGATCCTCTGCTTCGCCGGGCCTCCGGGCGTCGGCAAGACCTCGCTCGGCATGTCGATCGCCAAGGCCACCGGACGCAAATTCGTCCGCCTGTCGCTCGGCGGCGTGCGGGACGAAGCCGAGATCCGCGGTCATCGCCGCACCTACATCGGTGCGCTGCCCGGCCAGATCATTCAGCATATGAAGAAGGCCGGCACCAAGAACCCCGTATTCCTGCTCGACGAAGTCGACAAGATGGCATCGGACTTCCGCGGTGACCCGGCATCGGCACTGCTTGAAGTGCTCGACCCGGAGCAGAACACCACCTTCCAGGATCACTACCTCGACGTCGATTACGATCTTTCGCAGGTTCTGTTCGTCGCCACGGCCAACGTCATGCACACCATTCCCGCGGCTCTGCAAGACCGCATGGAAGTGCTGCGCCTGCAAGGCTACACCGAGCAGGAAAAGCTTGAAATCGCACGCCAATACCTGGTCAAGAAGCAGCGCACGCAGACCGGACTGAGCGATAAGAATATCGTTTTCACCGACGAGGCGATTCTCGAAATCATCCGCTACTACACGCGCGAAGCCGGCGTCCGCAACCTGGAGCGCGAAATCGGCAATGTGTGCCGCAAGGTAGCCCGCAAGGTGGTTAAAGCCGGCGCCAAGCACAAGGAAGAACTCACCGCTGCCAACATCAATGAATTTCTCGGCGTGGCAAGGTATCGCGATTCTGAAGTGCACGAGAAGAGCGAGATCGGTCTGGTCACCGGCCTGGCCTGGACCGAGGCCGGCGGGAGCATTCTCACCACCGAAGTGCAGGTGCTTGACGGCAAAGGCAAGCTCACCATTACCGGCCAGCTCGGCGACGTGATGCAGGAGTCGGCCCAGGCGGCGCTCAGCTACATCCGCGGCAAGGCTGCGGCGCTCGGGCTCACCCGCGAATTCTATCGCAACGTTGATCTGCACCTGCATGTCCCGGAGGGCGCAATCCCCAAGGACGGTCCTTCTGCCGGTATCACCATGGCCACGGCCTTGGCCAGTGCCCTGGCAAAAATTCCTGTGCGTCGCGATATCGCCATGACTGGCGAAATTACGCTGCGCGGCAAGGTGCTGGCCATCGGCGGATTGAAAGAGAAGCTTCTCGCCGCACTGCGCGCCGGCATCTTTGAAGCCATTCTGCCCCGCGCCAACGAGAAAGACGTCGCCGAGCTGCCCGATAACATTAAAAAGTCCATGAAGCTTCACTTCATCGATCAGATGGACGAAGTGCTGGCCCTGGCCCTGGAAAGTCCGCTGATTGCTCTGGCGCCCGAAGAAAGCGGCGTGCTCGCCGCTGTGCCTCCCGTAGATGTCGTAAGCGGACAGGTGTCGCGGCAGTAGCTTGGATCGGAAACAGGCTTCGGCTTGTTCCCGATTCATGCACCCCGGTGGCCTATCGGTACGGACGGGTCCTGCTGCCGGCGATTCCCATCGTCCTCTCCAACCTGACCCAGCCGCTGCTCTCTAGCGGCGGACACGGTGGACACGGGCGTGGGGAAGAGCTTCCACATGTTCCCTCCGCCGAGCCCGCCATCGGCCGAGAGCGATCCTTGAGACCAATCCTTGAGACCAATCCTTGAGACCAACCTCTGAGACCAACTTGAGTCGGGTTCAAATGCCGGGCTCCTGTATTCTCTAGACAGATGGCTTCATCCAGCCTGCCTTTCCCCCGTCTCGGCATCGAGATCCGGATCCGGAGAGATGATCAGGAGAGACGGATGAGGGGAGACATCGATTACCCACCCACTCGCTCTACCGGCAAGCTGATCCGCTATCCAGACTTCCTATGCGCTATACGACACAGTTCTTACTTTCGGCCATGGCCGTCGAGCAGTTCCCGCCGCCCGACATGCCGGAGATCGCCTTTCTCGGCCGCTCCAACGTCGGCAAATCGAGTCTCCTCAACGCACTGGCCGGGGAGAAGGCTGCCAAAGTTTCCTCCACCCCCGGCCGCACACGCGCCATCAATTTCTTTGCGCTGCTTGACTCCAGTCAGCGGCGCCGGCTGGTCTTCGCCGACCTGCCCGGCTACGGCTATGCCAAAATCTCCAAATCCATCTCTCAGGGATGGCCGGCCTTCATTGAGCCCTATCTCGCTATCCGCTCTACGCTCGCGCTCTCGATCTGCCTGGTCGACTCGAACGTTTCCCCGCAGCAAAGCGATTGTCAGCTGATCGACTGGCTGCGCGCGGCCGGACGCAACTTCGCCGTCGTTGCAACCAAGATTGACCGCCTCAGCGGCAACGAGCGCACCCGCAATCTGCTGGCCCTCAAAAAGGGTCTCGACCTGGACGAGATTCTGCCCGTTTCCTCGAAAACCGGTAGCGGAATGAAGGAACTGTGGACGCGGATTGAGGCTGCCGGCACCGACTCATCGAACTGATCCCATCGAATTGATCCCGCCTTCACCCAACTGAGATATAAGCCTAAAAACCGCAGTAGATGCCATTTCTTGGCCGTTAAGTGCATGTTATGAATGCGCTAACAGCTGCTCCGCAATACACCGAATGGGTGAAATCCCCAACAGCTGTAGGTATTTGTGGATTCAAGCAGATCGAGAACTGGCAAGGGTTCAACTGCTGCTTTTAGGATAAGCGAGACTGGAAGTCGAAAGCGGTGCAGCAGGACAATTCTGAAGTCCCTGAGAATCAGTTGGCTGGAACAGATCGTATTCCAATGCTTGAGTTCCGATCGTATTACCAGACCGGACAATGGGCGAAAAAACGGGGTTACTTCCCACCTGGCGACGATCCAAACACTACGCACTCCCAGCTCTTAAGAGCGAACTCCTTCAACCTTCCTCAGGTCAGCTCTGGGCACCCATTCCTTTATGGATCGGTAGATTCCGGCCCCTTGCATTCAGCACTAATCTAGAAATGCGTCCGGATGCTGCATCGTTTCCGAGGACGTACTGTGACAAGGCTGAAAAGTCGCGATCAGGCTGGTCAGGGCGCTAACTTGAGTGTTTTGCGGAGGAAGTCATCACGATCAACGCCCGCTTTGGCGTTCAGCGCATGATCCGCATCATAAAACTGGACCGTCTTCGGCCCTGAACTCATGGCGATGTAGTCCTTTGCATCTTGTAAGGGCACCCAGTCTTCATCGTGCAGGCCGTACTGAAACAGCGCGGGTGCGGGGCCGAGCTTATCTGCATAGGATCCGGGATCAGCCCATGCGTTCGTCTTCATCGTCTGTTCCACCTTCGCCATGTCGATCGTCTTTCGCATCGGCGCGTATCGCGGTGAGTCGGAGGAAAGAACGAGCTCCTTTGTGGATTGGGGACCACTCATAAAAACGAAGGCAGCAAATCTTTTATCGACAGCATCGAGAATCGCTCCATTGCCTGCGTCCCAGCTATGTCCAACGTATGCGATTCTGGTCGGGTCGACATCGGCTCGGGAGAGAAGGAGATCCAGACCTCGACGCAAGTCCATGACCTGCTGGGCGACAAGGACTGGATTGGGCGTGGGCTTGAAGTTGGGGCGGGCTTGTGGAGCATCGATCAATAACGAGACCACGCCTGAGGGTGCGAGCGAGATCGCTTCCTTCAAAAATTCCTGGCGGTTAGAATTTGCAGCTCCCGGCATAAGCCAGTGACCCCAAATTACGCCGGCAAACTTTCCTCCCCCTTTGGGGATGACCAGGTACGCAGGAACACTATTCCCGTTGCCTCCCGTGTAGGTAAGGTCTTGGACCGTTACCCCGTCCTGAACCTCAGCAGAAACCTGCTTGACCTCGAGAGCAGCTCGGTTGTCGTACGCGAAGTGTGGAGCGTCATCCAAACTGGGGGCCTGCGCCAAAGCTAGGCAGAAGTGGAAGATGAAGCCGAGGAGTAGAATTCCGCCACCAACGAGTCTGGTACGAAGCCAGTCCAGACGCGTGAGGTGCTTTACCGTGGTCCGCATCCATGTCCTCCCAAAAATTCTCAGAGGCAAAACCATGAGTCAATACGTTTGTAGGATGCGTGGAGAAGGCTATGAGACGCAGCCCGTTTAACTTGCAGTCGGATGACCCCTGAGAAATGGGCAAGTGTCTGCCGATCGGAGTTGGCATGACTTTCAGCGGACGCCAACAGGTGGATAACTGGACAATCATGCATGATGCCCGTGCGTATCTCACTAACTAAAAGGGAATCAGTAACTTATGGGAACATGCAAAGGTTGATGCAATTATGGAACGGTCCAGATCCGCGCACCCTTGTTAACGAGACCATCTCCGATCCGGTCGGAGACGAGGGAGCTGTTTGACAGCCAGCGAAAATCGTAGGTCTCATATCGGACGGTTTCGTGCTGGCAACTGCCTTGCCGCCGCCACTGGGCACAACTGACCGACAATTCTGACATTGCCCACTTGATGTGAGCAACGTTCGACTGCATTCGGATTACCCCAGTCCCTGTAGAGTCAGCGTTGCCCTTGTTCGCGGCTAGTCCGCCTTCCACTCAGATTCTCAGGTGCGGAGTGACTCTTTGCTTGAGCAAATCGACGAGAACATCGTTCATGTAGTCATACTGATCAGGTATTTCGAGGACAACGATCTGCTTATCACGAAGTACCGATGCAAATCGCCGGCGAAGTCTTCGGCGATGTACCCCTTCCATCGCAAAAATGACATCTGCCCAGTCGATTAAATCTGCGGAAACGGAGATTTCGGCATCGGGATTGGTACCCGCCGAAAGTGCTTCGATCCCATGATAAGACGAGAAAACAGCTTCGGCGGTTGGACTACGAAGACGGTTCCTGCTGCAAACGAAGAGCACTTTCATCGATACTTAATCCTACTCATAATCCCCGTTTCCCTTGAAAGGGCCACATAGTTGTATTATTGGGCCGCCTGAAATGTCTGGCTTACAGTGATTTCGCGGGAGGGGAGGCATTAAATCGCGCTGGGTTGGAGTTCCGAGCGAGTGACCGCCCAACTGTACACGACACAGTTCGCAGACAGCCTCCAATGGTTTCCGAGGCGAAATTCTGGCAAAGGGGAGAGTGGCCGACCAACCGACCGGAACCACGCAAGATGCAGCGTACTTCTGTGTTCGGAGTACCAAATGGTGGTCCAAACGATTATCGCGGATCATCTGGGGCACCGTACTCATAACCTTTCGGAGTGCGACCAAGAACACGATCACACCGAAGACTATCGCGGCGGCGGGGGCCAGAACGAGCGAGGATTCAGTGGCCTCTCCGTGGAGAAGAGCCTGACAGAGGAATATAGCGCCCACAAATCCGACGATTGCTGCAAGGACAGCGGCGACGCCTGACATGAATAAAGCGACGGTGATCTCGCCTACAGTGGATTTCATTTCTAGGAACATCCTAGCCCTTGCACTGGGGTCGTGGTTACTTCCAAACTGGCAACTACTCGCCCGGAGTACGATCAAGCGATGCGAAGGAACGATAAAGCTCGGCGAAAGACGGTGAAGCTATCGCTCACGATGATCCTCATTGGCTGCGTGCACGCCGGAATGCTTTTCGTTGTGTACGGCAGAAAATGGTTGGCATACTGGCCGTACTACGGAGGGCAATACATATGGCTGTTACTGCCATCGTGCGCCGCGTTCTATCTGTATTACTTTTCGCTTCGGAGGGCAGATTTTGTGGCGGAGCCTTACAGGCGAGGGAAGCCGGTGACGATTGCCACTGCCGCGACTCTAGTCTCCCTGTATGTGGGCGTTTTCTGCAGCTTGGATACGTACGGTGAATAGCAAATATCGGTCATACACGAAATGAAGACAAGACCCGGTTGTATCACCGGCTAACTGGACACGACCCCGTTTTTTGCCCATCAAGGGGATTTGGCAGGTATCCGTCAGGGTTGGGGAAGGGTGGCCGACGACCCACTAAGAACTGAACTTTCCGCCATGTGGCGACGCCTCCGAGAAGGCAATCGACATGGATTTCCTGCTGGCAGAAAGGAGACTGACAGTTCATGGCACGTGGGTTACAACGGGACAGAAAATGACCGCGCCGCCGGGCAGCTTTTGCGAGCCGGTGTGCAGAATGCGCGTTGCCTTGTCGGACTGCTCAATGGTCAGCTTGGCACAGAAGTATCCACGGCTTGAAATCTCGTCGGGATTGTGGCCATCGTCGCCGGGGCGGCGATGGTTCCGCATGAATAAATAATCTTCGCGGTTGATCTCAAGATTGGCCCAGACAGGCATGGTCTGGATGTACTGGCTGCTACCTTTACCATGTGTCTGATAGGCGCGCGAAATCTGGAACAGCACTTGGCGCGTATGTGTTTTGCCGGTAGGGAAGTCCAGCCATCCCTCCGCAATGGATGCAGCGTGATTGGCCATCATGAAGATGCCGATCGCAGTTTCCAGCACAATGACAAGCGGCAGCATGATGCGCTGAATGATAGTGAGCCTTCTGGTGAGAAAAATACCCGTTCCGCCGGCGAGCAGTCCGCAGAGAGCGGCGATCGCAAAGCAAGCTTGATCGACTTTTTCGTGCCTGGGAATCAACTCAGTGGTGGTATCGAACCAGCCAAGGGCTATGGAGAGGGGAATCAGCAACACAGAGCCGAAGAACAAGGCCCATATGCTTTTCACGGGAACTGCATGTTGGTTTTTGAGAGTTTGAGGCATGGTTGACTTGTCCCAAGCATACCGCTTGAAGCCAAAGTCCTTTCGTACAATCAGAGGCTTACTGGGCGATCCCGCCCTCAGGAGTGGCTCAGCGGTCGAGTGACCGCCATTCCGGAGATTGAGATTTTGTCGGATCATGGCATGTTGGCACGGAGGCCACACGCCATGAAGCATGATCCTCTTTCCAGGGTCAACCGCAAGAAGGCCAAAACCGTTTTACGCTTGCCCGATCTTGAGTTCGCCAAGACCGCGGTCCTCAGTAGTCTAACGAGCGTCGACGCGCAGAGGGGATATCGTCATGCCATCGTCGAGCGGCTTGACGGCAAAATCCGCCACGCCATCGCGAATGGCCTGCTCGTTTCGCGCAGCATCGGGAGTCGCGGGGAGCGATACTGCGCCGACTATGTTGACCGCAACCAGCCAGCAGCGTCCGCGTATCGGCATTGAGCTCGGAGCCATGGAGCAGGCTGCGGTCCGGGCTTGTCTCAGCCGGACTCGGCTCAGTCAGAAGCTCCCGCTCTTGGCCCCAAGGAGAACGCGCAGCCCGCACCGGGCTCTTGAAGAGCCGTTCAACCTGGAGCGTGAAAGGGAGCGTGACAGGGAGCGTGACAGGGAGCGTGAAGGGGAGCGCGTCGATCGGAATGGTCGAGAGGACAATGCCAGACTCAAGGCTAGTTAAAGAAATGTTCCCGCGAGTTCATCGGGCGCACAAAGAAAACATACTCACCCGGCTTGGCCACCACCTGGAGTTTCTCGGGAATCTTCCTTCCCACGCAGTTGTTGGGTGCCACCACGCCGGTGGAGAGAATCGCTGCCACCGGATACCAATGCACCGGGGAGGGGGCATGATCGGCCGAACCGCGATCCTTGTCGGAGTCGCAATTGACGTAGGTAAGCGTGGCGCTCTCATAGGTGGCGTGGACGGTGAGCACATCCGCCTCTGCCGGCAAGGTCAGGCTGCCCGATCCGTCTTCATTTTTCTTCACCCAGTCGCCGTGCTCCTCGGACTGATGGTTGACGCGCACCAGGTAATTGGAGGAGGCGATCAGCAGGCCGGTCCGTGTATCCAGCATGCGGATGGTGATGGTTTGTTCGGTCTGCGCGGAGACCGGTGGCCAGAGTGCGGCGAGCAGCATCAAGAGCAGAAAAACGCCACGGCTTCGGGCAACCAAGCTGGCCTCCGGGGTAGGTTGGACGCAACCCTGCCCGGTCCAAAGCTGGCTGAACAGTTCAGCTCGTGCCCGGGGTGGGTGCTTACCATGTATTGTACGGTTGTCCGTCGGAGCCCGTGTCGTCAGAGCCGGAATGAATGTCGTCGATGCCGGGGTCGGTCTGGTCCAGCGAGTGCATCGTGTCCGTTGAGTCTGTGACCCAGGTGGTATTGCTCTTGGTCATTGGATCTTCCGGCACCGACTTCAGATACCCGTCCTGAAGCAGGTCGTCGAGCGACTGCGGCGCCTTCTGCTTGTCCATGGTGTAGGAGTCGATGGCTGCGCGCAAGGTGTGCAGGTCTTCTTTGAGCACCGCTTCGCGCGCGTGCTTGATGGCACTGATATAGCTGGGCACTGCCACCATCGCCAGGACGCCGATGATGGCCATGACGATCATCAGCTCGACCAGCGTGAAGCCCGCGTCCTGTCTTTTCGTCCTGCCCACTGTGCTTCCTCGCCGCGCCAGCAACCTTGACTGCGCTCGCCTGCCTACCAGGTCGAATACTTTGTTCCGTCCAGCCCCGTTCCGTCAGACTTCGAATACACATCGAACACGCTCTGCCCGCCGTAGGAGTTCGAATCCGGATCATCCTGCATGGACCGCAAGCCCCACTCGGCTTTGCCGGTCATAGGATCGATCGGGATGCGGCGCAGAAACTTGACCTTCTTGCTCTGCACCTCCACCCCGTTGACAAGCGTATCCAGGTCGGGCGGATAGTTCTGGCTGTCGACCTTGGTTTGAAAGGCGTGCATGTCCGCTGCGTCCTTGTAGTGATCGATGGCGTCGCGCATCTCCCACAGATCGCGGCGCAGCTCCCGTTCGTTGTTGCGCTTCACCGTAAACATGGTCACCGGCACGGCCGCCCCGGCCAGGATGGAGAGAATCGCCACGGTCACGATCAGTTCGATCAGCGTGAGCCCGCGCTCTTCTATCGGGACCACCCGGATTGGCGTTTCTGCTTTCATCGTTCGACCGATTTAGTGCACCACGATGTTGACCCGCGAGGGCTGGGCCTGCGACCTCTGTTGTGCGTTGCTGATCGCCGCGCCGTTGTTGAGCGCGAGCACGCTCTCGCCTGCGGTCTTTGCCTGGAACGTGA
>Ga0116129_1001718_pt1 | contig 11775 bp, 9 predicted proteins | sample June2015DPH_17_2_FD_89732 | JGI IMG/M metagenome (GOLD analysis project Ga0116129, IMG submission 89732) | Peatland microbial communities from SPRUCE experiment site at the Marcell Experimental Forest, Minnesota, USA - June2015DPH_17_10 | ecosystem: Environmental > Terrestrial > Soil > Wetlands >...
GATGCAGTTATTCGCGTCCACAGCTGAACATGAGGCAGCCGATTGTGCAACCGCGGTCTTCAGGAAGCTCCGGCGGTTACCACGGCTCGCCGAGTTACAGCGGGGGCACTCATAGCACGCCGAGTTCGGGGGGTGGGCACGCCGGCGGCAGCGGGCATTCAGGTGGCGGAGGTCATCGCTAAGCCGCTTGCGCTTGCCGCAATGTTTGTTCGAGGAGAATAGTTCAGTGGTCGGGTAGGTGATGTCAAAACTAGAGTGAAGGTCAGAGGCTGAAGAGGGCGTGCTAACCGGCACGCCCGCTTCATTTCTAATTCTTGGTTTTTCTTTTGAAGCGCAACCGAATCGTTAAGGTCGCGCATAGGCGGGGCTATCGGGATCGGGAGGATCATAATCGCGGCCGTATTTATTTTTGTGGGCGAGTCCGAGATCGGATTCAGCCAGGACGAAAGCTCCCAGGAAAGTATCGGTGGGAGTGATGGTGATTTCACGTTCCTCGGCGTGCAGCGCATCGGGCGAGACCGAGGGATGGAAGACGTGCATCTGATAGCGCCCGGGTACGACGTCCTTGATGATGAGATCGCCGTGTTCGTCTGAGATTCCGTAGTACGAAGTATTTAAAGCGATGACTACCGCGCTCATCTGCGCGTGGATGCTGCAGAAGATGAAAGAAATTCCCGGCTTGTCGAACTGAACGAAACGAGTGGTGCCGCTCTCGTAGAGTCCAAGGTCGAAGCGCTTTCCATCGAACAAGGAAAACACATTGTGAAAAAAAGGATCGTGGTTGGGAAACTCAACTTTTCCGCCAGCTGGAATTACCAGCAGTGAAGGTCGGAAACTCTTGTCCTTCTGGACGAGTTGAGGGACTTGCGACGGTTGCTGCGTCGGGGGGGCAGCGGCAGGGGTATTCCCCAAGGGGGTGAGCCAAACCACCAGCTGGGAATCGTTCTTTAAGACGTGTCCGCTTCGGGTGAGTTGTACTTTGCCTTTGAGTTCAACCTGCTGTCCCAGGGCGAACCTGCACGGAAGCAACAGGAGAAATAGACAAGGGGCCGATTGAGCGAAGCGGTTCATCAAAACAGGATCCCGATGGCGAGATTAACCTGATTTGTCACACTGCTGCTGCTATAGATGGGGAAAGTGTGCAGCCGTCTGAACTCGGCGGAGAGCAGCAAATCGGAGCGCAGACGATAAATCAGATTGCCGAGTTCTCCGTGATTGCGCCCCTGGATTGTGTCGAAGTTATTGGCATCAATAGCGAAGCCGCGAACGTCATTGGCAAAGGCATTATCTTCGGCGAAGACGCCGTTCAGTTCCAGCTTGGGGGTGAGCTGGAATTTGAGTTGGCTCCATCCTCCGGCGGAGTCGAGCCCGCGAATGGGGGTCGATCCATCGGCCGGATTGCCACCGAATAAAACGGCGCGGCCGATGCCGGCACCCAGGCCGCCAACGCCGCGTCCCCGATAGAACTCACCGGAGAGAATCAGGCGGCGAAGGATCGGGATCTGCCAATCCGTCATGCCGGCCCAGGCGTCGACGTAGCGGCCCCACGACCAATTCTGGCGGCCGTAGTAGCCTGCCGCGCCAAAGCTCAAGGGATGGCCGAACAAGGGGCGCGACCACGCGCTGCGCATCGCGTAGGCGGGTTGACCTGAGCTTTCTCCAGCTTGCGCGGAGCGGAAGTAGGTGTACTGGTTACTGGGAAGTTGCCAATCCAGGTTGTCCAGAATTCCGCCTTGAAGCGTCAGGGTTTGCTGGTCGGAAAGGTTGAAGCGGTGCTCGATGCGAAGCTGAGGTGTCCAACCCCAAAGATTACCCGCATAGGCAAAGGCTGGAGTCGCAAGGGACGCAAAGGATGTGGGTGAGAGTGGCGAAATGAAAAGGGAATCCTGGCCGGCGACTACGGATGTGTCTTTCCAATCGAGACGCAGGCTGGCGGTCTGCAGGCGAACAATGCCAAAGTTGACACCGTTTGGAGTGGCAGGAAATCCTCCAGCGAAATCGAGCTGCACGTTGCCGGAAGTCTTTGCTCCCGCCAGGGTTGGACCGAAAAGTTCCAGGCCAATCTCGGTCTGCCGCAAGGTAGCGCCGAAGCTGGCTTGTGACGTGCTGCCCAGGGCGGGCGGTAGGGCGTAGTCAGGGAAATCTAAATTGTCGGAAGTTCCAACATTGCGAAACGCGTTCATCAAGACAATTCCGGAAAGCCGGGCGCGATACTTGGTGGCCGTCTCTACTTTGGTCTGGTATTGCTCGTCAATTTTGGAGCCCAGCAACTGCGTGGATTCTTCGAGTTTTTGAATTCGATCTCCCAGGTTGGCAGTGGTCGATGTGCCGGAGGCTGCCGGAACTTCTGGCGTCGAGGATGTCGAAGTGGGATTGGCAACCGATACCGCGGGTTCAGAGGTTGCAGCGGGATGATTCATCGAAGCGGCGAGCGGGGCGAGGAGCTTGCGAGTATCCTGCAATTCCTCACGCAGTTCCCGCATCTCGATGCGCGACTGGGCATTTTCGGCGCGCATCTCTTCCATCATGGCCCGCAGTTCGCGCACTTGCGAATCGAGTTCGCGCACACTAGCGCCGTCCTGCGATGCGGCACCTGAACCTGCCTGGGCTGCGGCGACCGTGCTTAAGAGTACAAACGACGCTATGGTTATGGCACTTGAGCGCAGCGCGAGGGTCAATGGGCTATTCACAAATCCTCCTGGGGGACATCGAATCGTCGAGTAATCCGGCAAAACGAAAGTGAGGAGTACGGGTTGAAACGCCGTTATGAATTTTCATGCGATCGGGAGCTCTTCGATCACGTCACGGGATGAGCCATTCTATGCCGATCGTTTTCTTCGAGTGAACCTTGCGGAGAACGGCCAGGGATTGTGATGCGAAAAACGGTGCGAGCGTCCATCGTACGTTCCAGCAGGACACTACCCCCGTGATCCTGCACGATTTTTTGCACAATCGTCAGGCCCAGGCCGGTGCCGTTCTCTTTGCCATAACTGACGAAAGGATGAAAGAGCCTGTTACGGATGGGCTCTGCGATGCCCGGACCGTTATCGGAAACCGCGATGGTGACCGATGCATCGGTATGGCCGATCATGATCTGCACCCGGCCGTCGGTGCTGGGCGCAGCCTCGCAAGCATTGAGCAGGAGATTGTAGAGAGCTCGTTCGAGTTTGCGAGGATCGAACCAAGCCAAGCTTTGGCCATCGCTTTCCAGATGAATCGCGGTTCCCTGATGGCGTGGATGCAAGCGCACGGCCTGGATGGCGCGCTGCACACTTTCTGCGACGCTGGCGTAACTGGGATTGAGAGATTCCCGGTTGCGAGCGAATTCGAGCAGGGAATCGATGAGGTCGGTCATCTGGTTCACGCCGATACGGACTTCCTGATATAACTCTTCGCGCTGCGCAGAAGACAGGCGGCCGTCGCAAAGGAATTCAGAGTTGGCCACGATCGCAGCCAGCGAATGGCGCAGGTCGTGAGAGATGGAACTGGCCATCCGCCCGATAGTAGCCAACTGCTCAGATTCCAGCAGAGCTTGCTGGGTCTTGAGCAGACTGGAGCGCATGCGGTCGAAGGCGGAGGTCAGTTCCGCCACTTCGTCGCTTCCCCGGGCATCCAGCGGATGATGGAAATCGCCATGCTCCAAGGCGCGAACGCCATTCACCAGGCTGGCCAGGGGACGGGTGAAGGTATGGGAAATCAGAAATACCAACCCGCTGCCTATCAATACGGCCGTGAGACCGAGCAGCAGGAGCAGCCGATTTAGGCTGCCGAGGAAGTTCGCGGCTTGATCGTAGGATCCCAGTACGGTCAAGCGCACCGCGGGGGTTTCCTGTTGGCTGGAGAGGTCGAGTGAAGTGGCCAGGAAAAGTTCGTGACCGACTTCAACGTCGCGAGGGACGTTCTCCGACGATTCCGTGGAAAGCGCATGGACTCCGGGACTGTCCGATTGCAGTGGAGTGAGCGTGGTGGCCACGATTTCCTCTCCGTAGGAGAAAGCAACCTGACTGGCGGAAACCTTGCTTACCTCTTGGGCCAGGTCGTCATCGATTTCGTAGCCGATAATCAGAAAACCAAGCAACCGGCCTTCTGTCTTAGAGCCGAAATAAACCGGCTGCACAAAAGTTTGATAGAGATGGTGGGCGCCGAACCACCAGTGGCTGGAGTCATTCTGGGTTAAAGACTGCTGAAAATATTGCTGCGCGGTTTCGCGAGTAAGTCCCTCGGATTTTGTGTGGAGAGCAACCACCGTGCCGTTGCGATCGGCCAGCACGAGAAGATCGCTGCGGGTCAGTTGCCAGACATCCCGGGAAGCGTCCTGGATGGTGGCGGGGTCGTGGGCCGTCATAATGGCTCGGGTGATGGGAAGGTCGGCGACCAATTCAGCGGAGCGGGTCAACATGACTTCGCGGTCATGCCGAAAATTTTGAAAGTTAGTGACGGAGTTCCGCAGGTCCTGAACAATTCCTTCGCGGACCTGGTGTCGCACACTGTTGCGAACCACGAGAAGGCTCACCGCGGTGAGGCCCGCGGTGATGAGCAGCATGGAGAGCAGAAAACGCGTGCGCAGGCGGGTTCGGGGTACAAATGTCGTAGCGGAATGGATTCGAATGGCGTGCGACGCGGGTTCTGATGAAGGGTCCAAGGGATTTCAGCGGACGAACTTGTAGCCCATCCCGTGCACCGTGCGGAAGTGCACTGGACTGGCCGGATCGCGCTCTAATTTCTGGCGAAGCTTCAGAATATGATTGTCCACGGTGCGGGTGGAAGGATAATTCTGGTATCCCCAGACCTCGTTTAGCAACTCGTCGCGTCCAATGACACGGTCGGCATTTTGCACGAGAAATTGCAGGGTCTTGAATTCCTGCGCGGTCAAAACCACGACCTTGCCGTCCCGCTGGACTTCCATCTTCTTGAAGTCCACGGAAATGCCATCGAAACTAACCAGGCTGACGCTTGCCGTGCGGGTAGTATGGCGCAGAGCGGCGCGCACCCGGGCCAGGAGCTCTCGCGGGCTGAAGGGTTTGGTTACGTAGTCGTCGGCACCCAACTCGAGCAGCAGAACCTTATCGGAGACGTCGCTGGTGGCGCTTAGCACAACGATGGGCAGCGTTGGAGCCTGAGCCTTCACTTCCTTGCACAGTTCGCTGCCGGAAAGCTTGGGCAGTCGGAGATCGAGAACAATGAGTGCTGGAGGGGCGGCTTGAAAGCTTTCCAGCGCCGCGGCGCCATTGCCTTGCACCTCAACGGCGTATCCCTCGGTCTCGAACATGCGCTTCAGTGCCTTCTGGACCGATGGATCGTCCTCCACTACAAGAATTCTCCCCATCGGGCGAGTAGCGTCCATCGGATCAGCTGACCCGGCCGTGCTTAGCGGAGTTGCGATTTGACCCATGGGAAACCTTCCTGACTTTATTGGGGCCAGCCTTCAAGGGGTGCGGCTGATATCCCGGTACCCGTGACAACTGAAGCTTACAATGTTTTCCGCCTAATTGTTGGGGAGGAGGCGTAGTTTGACAAATTGTTTACAATTCCACTACCGGGTAAAACCGCTTTACGGCAGAGGGCTTGCTGCGGATGGGCTCTGAGGCAGGTTGGTTGTGGCATTCGAGAGGAGAACATAATCGCTGCGGTGACGGCTACCGTAGAATAGAAAACGTTGCCCGTTCCTGCCGAATTCGATAGGCTGCGCGTTGTGCTGGTGGACGTGCGCAATCCTCTCAACATTGGCGCGGCTGCCCGGGCGATGAGCAATTTTGGATTTCATCGTCTGCGATTGGTGAATCCTTACGATGTAGCGTTCCAGAACGCGCGTTCCGCTGTGGGCGCGGCAGCCACTCTGGCGGCCGCGGAAGTGTATCCCACTGCGGCCGAAGCGGTGGCTGACTGCTCGCTTGTGGTTGGAACTACCGCCGTGGGCCATCGCGACCTGCAACATTCCCTGGTCCGGTTGGAGAATGGCGCTGCCGTTATTCGAACGCATCTGGCCACAGGTCCTTGCGCTCTTCTGTTCGGCTCAGAAAAATTCGGGCTGTCGAATCTGGATATGAGCCATTGTCATTGGCTGATGCGTATTCCCACGCGTGATGAACACGCATCGATGAATTTGGGACAGGCTGTGGCCGTGTGTCTGTATGAATTGATGCGCGACCCGGGAGCGGTAGCCAAGCCGGGGGACGGAGATTCGGCGTTGTCGGCCGATGTAGAGAGGATTACCGATACATTGCTCGACGCGCTGCGAGCCAGCGAGTATCCCAAGCTGAACACTTCAAAATCGTTTCATGCTGCCGTCCGGCGTGCGATACGGCGGCTGCATCTGCAAAAGGGCGATGCGGAGTTTTTGCTGGGCATGCTACGACAGATGATTTGGAAGATGAAGAAAGATAAAAACGAAGACGCAAAAGGTTGAGGCGGCGGTTCAGGGTTTTATCTCTGTGGGAAAAACCTGGGTCGATGTCCTGCCAAACTGGAATCGCAGGAGCCACTCACTGAGTGCTGGACGCCCGTCCGTTACGGGCGCTTTGAATTTCCAACTGCGCGCCGCTGCGAGCGCATGATTCGCGAAATACCGGCTTGGCCCCGGTGAGATCAGCCTTGCCTCAGAAACGTTCCCCGAGGCATCCACCGAAACCTGAACGCTGACTTTTATCTTGCCGTGAATGGTATTCTGCGCGCCTCGCGAAACCGCGGGCAGAATTTGCTGTAGCACGCTTCCTTGAGTAGTACCCGTTGTCGTGGACTTCGCCTTGTCAGGAAACGGAGCGGGGGATTGAGCCGCTGGAGGGTTCGCAGGAACAGTTTGGGATTCTACAGGATGAGTTTCGGCTGATGGAAGCTGCGGTGCTTGAGATACAAATTTTCGGCCAAACAATATTGCCAGGAGCAACAAAGCGATGGCGATTGGAAGTAGCGTCCAACGCTTGGTACGCTTCCCCGTAGGCTCAACCGGTCTGGCCGGTTCGACTGGTTTCGGCGATTGCTGTCCTTTCTGTCTGCTTAAGACTTCGCTGAGAGTGCCGCGTTGCTGCGGCTGGAGCTGGAGGCAGCGCCTCGCGATTGCGTGAAAGGGCTGAGGAATCGCCTCCGGTATGGCAATTTGACCCTGGTCTCGGTTTCTTAGATTCGGCTCGTGCTGGGTCAGGATGGCAACCAGCATCACGCCAACGGACCACAGGTCGGCGGCTTGAGATAACCCCGTGGTGGCGATTTCGGGCGCGTCATAGACACCATTGTGCGCCGGGGCACTCTCGCCATTTTTGCCAAGACTATCAGCAGAAATTTTTAGTTGGTTGCCCACGGCCATGATATTCGACGGCTTGAGGCGACCATGCACGAATCCGGCGCGGTGGACAAAAGTCAAAGCGTCGACCGTGGGTGGGAGCATCTCCTGGACTTCCGCCGGCGAGAGCGGACGCTGCGGAACAACCTGCCCCAAATCTTCTTCGGCAAATTCCATCACGACGTACAAGAAGTTCGTTTCATTGATCCGGCAACGGCCAGATTCAAACAGGCGCATCAGGTTTGGATGAGAAAGCTTGGCGATGTCAGCCCAGCGGAAAAGTTGAGCATCTTCTTTGAGCGTGCCGGAGGCATAGGTCTCGACTGGGATGATCTTGATGACCGCTTTCTGCGATCCGTTTAAGCCGCGGTCGGTGAGAAATACTGCGCTGTGCTCGGATCCTCCAAGCCACTTCTGGAGGCGGAGTTTTCCGTCAACGACGCGACCTTCCCAACTTTTCGAAACCTCGATCAAACCGTTCATAGGACATGACTTGCCGAACGGCTATTCTATGCCAGCCGGGGGCTGATTCTCGCCAAAATTGTGCCCTTTCCCAAGGGAGGGGTGTGGAAATCTCCAGCCGTCTTTCGGCCCTCCGCTTGCGCTGGGGCGAAATGACGAGTTCTTTTGGGTTACTCACGCCTTGGCGACTTTTGATTGGGTTGTATGATTCAAGGGTTGCTATGCGGCGGCATACTTGTAGTGTGGATGATCGCGGGCTAATCCAGATTGTGGATTCCGCATTGGCCGACGTCACTCGACGAAGCGGTGAATGGCTGGTCTGCCGCCCCGGATGTACGCAATGCTGCGTCGGAGCATTCCCTATCAATCAGCTCGATGCCCAGCGAATGCGGCGGGGATTGGATGCGCTGGAAGCGAGTTTGCCGGAACGGGCAGGACGCATACGAGAGCGGGCGCGGGATTCCGTGGCCCGGCTTTCAGCGGAGTTTCCGGGCGATCCGGTCACTGGTTTACTTGATGAGGGAGATGAGGCGACGGGGCGCTTTTCTGATTTTGCGAATGACGAACCGTGTCCCGCCCTTGACCCGCTCACCGGCCATTGCGAGCTTTATGAATCACGTCCCATGACGTGTCGCGTTTTTGGGCCGCCGGTTCGGTCGGAAGATGGACTGGGTGTGTGTGAGCTCTGTCTCCAGGGGGCAACGGATGAGGAAATTGCCAGATGCGAGATGAAGCCTGACCCTGACCATCTTGAATCCGGCCTGGTTGAACAGGTTGAAAGTACGACAGGAGTTCGTGGAAACACGATTGTGCCTTTTTGTCTTGTGTCCTGAAGCGAGCACTAGCAGGAGGTAGACGAAAGGTTCGCTCCAGTTCAGGTTTTCTTTTTTTCCAGCTCCGCCCATCGCGCGTATAAGGTATCGACGGTTTCCTGGGCTTCTTCCATCTCGGCGTGCGCTGCGATCAGACGGTGACTGTCGCTGACTATTGCAGGATCTTCGAGTTGGACTCGTTTCACCTGGAGGTCCAGTTCGGCCTCGGCAACGCGCTGTTCAATGGTTTCATATTCGCGCGCCTCCAGGTATGACAGTTTCTTCTTGGTTGATTCCTTGCGCTCCGGCTGACCGTCGACGTGTCCGGAAGAACTCGCACTGGACTTCGATGCCGCGGTCCGCGCCGTTCTCTGCCGTTGCTCCAGCCAGGTCTCCCACTGCGAATAATCGGCGAATAATCCCACGCCGCCTTGGCCGTCGAGCCCAAGGACCACAGTGGAAACGCGGTCCAGCATGTAGCGATCGTGCGTGACCAGGACCAGAGATCCGCGAAACTCCAGCAGGCTCTCTTCGAGAATGTCCAGGGTCGGGATGTCGAGGTCGTTGGTGGGCTCGTCGAGCAAAAGGACGTCGGCAGGCTGCAGCATCAGCTGCGCGATAAGAACCCGCGCCCGTTCACCGCCGGAAAGCTTTCCTACGGGCTGATTGAGCTGCTCGCCGGCAAAGAGAAACTTCGCTGCCCATGACGCTACGTGGGTTACTCGATCCTGATAAATCACCGAATCACCTTCCGGAGCCAGGGTTCGGCGCAAGGTTGTATCCGGATCGAGTTCACGGCGCTGGTCGAAATAAACAATGCGCAGCCGGTCGGCGCGGCGAATTTGTCCAGCTGCCGCGGTAGATTCTCCCAGCAACAGCCGGAGAAGGCTGGTCTTTCCGCTGCCGTTCGGCCCTACCAGGCCCACTCTCATTCCGGCAGTGATGACGCAATTGAGCCCGGTAAATAATTCGCGGCCGCCCACCTCGCAAGTGACATCTTCCAGTTCGATGAGACGCTTGGTCTTTCGATCGGTCGCCGAAAAATCGATCTGCGCGGTCCCGGTGCGGCTTCTGGCATTAAGATCCGCGAGTTCGCTCATCAACTCACCGGCTTTATCGATACGCGCCTTGGACTTTCTGGTGCGCGCCTTGGCTCCCCGGCGAAGCCATTCGATCTCGCGATGAACCAGGTTTTCCAGTGCCTCCTGCCGCTTTGATTGCGCGTGCAGGAATTCTTCTTTTTTCTCCAGAAACCGGCTGTAGCTTCCGGCAACTCGCAGCAGTCCATCGGGATAGGTCCGGTTTAGCTCGGCCATGTCGGTCGCGACGTTTTCAAGAAAATAGCGATCGTGACTGACCACGACGCAGGCGAAGGCGGCTGCCGCCAGCAGCGCTTCCAGCCACTCGATTCCCGCCAGATCGAGATGATTGGTAGGTTCGTCGAGCAAGAGAATATCGGGCGATTGAACCAGGGCCTCTACAATCGCTAGCCGCTTTTGCCAGCCGCCGGATAGCGCGGAGGATTCCGCTTCAAGGTCTTCAAAGCCAGCACGGCCCAGGATCTCGGCAAAAAGGGTGTCGCGTTCCGACTCCGGGATGGCGGCACGCTGCATTGCGCTTTGGGCTACGGACCGGATGGTATCGCCAGACTTGAACTTTGAATCCTGCTCCACATAGCTGAGCCGAATCCGTTTGCGTACAGCGATTTCTCCAGTATCCGGACGTTCGTCGCCGGCGAGAACGCGAAGCAGGGTGGACTTGCCTGAACCGTTTGGGCCGATCAGCCCAATGCGGTCGCCTTCGGAAACCGTAAAGGAAACGTTCTGGAAGAGCGGGTTGGCTCCGAAAGACTTCGAGATTTCTTGCGCATTGATGATTGGCGCCAAAAGGTTATGCTCTCCTAAACATTCAACTTGAGATTATCAGCAAAACGCGGATGACACGCCTCGGGGCTGTCTAAGTTTCTATTCCAGCTTACTAAGGCCCTTCTATTTTTTGCCGATGTGCCAATGACGGGAGCAGTAGGGCTAAAGCCGCGTTTCTGCAGATTAGCTGTGAGCCCCATTTTGGGAAGGCAATGGTGCACACTAAGAGTCTCATTCCAGGCCCGAAGAGCTGCACAAGGAGCGGTCTCCGGTACTTGAGTTGGCGACCCGCGAAGTCTTCGAAACCATGCTTGCCTGCAAACTGGAAGCATCGCCAACTGCCCCGACCGATCGGTTACACGTTACCGCCATGGTGGGACTGGCGGGGATGCTATGCGGCGTAATGACGGTTCGTTGTGACCAAAAGGCGGCCGCACTTATGGCGTCCAAGATGCTTGGAATGGGGGTGGACAAGGTTGGCCCGGAGATAGCGGACGCGCTCGGCGAAGTCTGCAATAGGGTGGCGGGAAATTTCAAGCACAAGATCTCCGGTTCAGGCGATGGCTGCATGCTTTCTCCGCCCTCAGTCATCCCCGGCGGCGACTACTGTGCACGCCGACCCTGACTGCCCGAAGATCCAGGGCAATTTTCCATTTGAGAAATTGCCCATGCTCATCTCTATCAATTACCCATAGCGAGGCGCAAAATGGGTGTCAGCGGGGGGTGCGGCGTCAATCTTTTCTAAATCCTGTGAGTTCCGGACGCTATATCCGATACTTCACCCTCAGCCCATCACCGCGAAACTTGCTGGCGATAGAAAACCAGCCGTCAAAGTGCGCAAATCTTGATCGAAATGATAGATAGTTTGGATTTCTAAAATGCCTGCAGGCGATAAAGTTAGCGCGATCCAATTTGTGCTTGTGACTTCGCTAGTGGCATTGGCGATTGCGGGTAGGTTTGCGAGTTTCGAAGGCGCGGAAAGGCGCGGACCTGATGGTTGGGAGTTGCGGGATGGTTGGGGCATAATGTTGATGCTGGCTTAAGAGGGAAATGCAAAGGTAGCGGATTCGTGAGAATCAGGGTTTGAGAAGAAAAACATGACGAAAGTGGAAGCAGTCATTCAAAATTCCAAACTGGAAGCGGTGAAGGGCGCCCTGCAGGAGATTGGCGTCGAGGGTATGACAGTGATCGAAGTGCGCGGCCATGGCCGACAGAAGGGCCACACTGAGGTCTACCGGGGGCGCGAGTACAGCGTGGATTTAATTCCCAAGACCAAGCTAGAGATGGTGCTGGTGGATACGATGGTGGAAAAGGCGGTGCAGGCCATTGTGACGGCGGCGCGTACGGGCAAGATTGGTGA
>Ga0116129_1001719_pt1 | contig 11770 bp, 15 predicted proteins | sample June2015DPH_17_2_FD_89732 | JGI IMG/M metagenome (GOLD analysis project Ga0116129, IMG submission 89732) | Peatland microbial communities from SPRUCE experiment site at the Marcell Experimental Forest, Minnesota, USA - June2015DPH_17_10 | ecosystem: Environmental > Terrestrial > Soil > Wetlands...
CCCGCGGCGACTACGATTGCATTGGCTTCAACGATTCCTTTGGGCGCAGGCATTGGGCGCCGCGTCAGGACATCCTCACTACCCTTCCGCACATCCGAGAGGCCTGCGCCAAATCGGGCAAGGATTGGCGCACCAAAAATTAAAGCGGACGAGCCGGAGTGACGGCCACCATTGGGGAAAGCGGAAGCTGATGCGGCAACAGAAAATCAACTTCCAAAATGTGAGGATCCGGCACGCGCTGCTGGTCCCCTTCTTTTTGTTCACGATTTCGAATGGTGATCAATATTGACCACTGAGCGGGTGGTGGTTCGCGCAATAACGAACTTATCACCGCTCCGCCCCAGGCAATCATCGGTGACTGCGAGTTCGGTAATGCTTGCGCCTGATCAGCGTGAGCAATTATGCCAAAGAACCCTCCGCCGCCAGCTTGCCACAGGTGCCGCAAGCCGATGAGATTCCTTCCCGCCAAAACAGGCGGTCGCAAATTCCAATGTCTTGACTGCCAGGGCGGCGACCCAATGAAGTCGCCGGACGTGGCGAAACTGCTAACGGTAACGGGCGAATAACCTTTCCCGTGAAAAGCAGATTGAAGTTTATCGCGGCCCTTTGCGAGGGCGTCGGCATCCGTATTGCCGGCCCGGCCGTCGCCCGCCGCTTCATCGTCACTTTAACGCTTGAGCAGAACGCCAGCGATGTGTTGTTCTGTATCTGATGGACGACGCCACCGATTGCCGCAAGCGAGCCAAAGAAGCGGCCGACATAGCCGAGAAATTGACCAATCCGCAGGACAAAGCGGTATGGCTGAAGGTTGGCTCAGAATGGCTCAAACTCGCGGAGACAGCAGAGGCGCAACGAAAAGTGAAGGTCTCACGGTGATCCGCAAGCCCCTCGATCTGCCGCCCGCCGTCGCCCGCGGCTTTGTCGATGCCGTGCGCGCGTTTTTTTGGGAAACCTGCGTGGGATCCCGGCACGACTTAATCCATTCATTGCGATCCCCGTTGAGTTGAAACGCGATACCCGACACGTCGCCTAAACCTCGCCACGAATCGGCAGCCTTTTAAGAACCGCGCTTAAGAACCGCGCTGGATTTAATCGCCCCAGCGGCCTAGCTCCGTCTCGCTTTCCGACCCCCCCAGACACCCCAGGCGAGACGGAGCGTTTAACTTGGAAACGCTACGCAATACTTCGACTTCGAATGGCCCGATCGGCTTCACGATCCAGCCCAAATCTGAATCGTACGCTTGCGCCGATCAGCGGCTCGCCCTGCCGAACTCCAAAGAGCCTGCTGAACTCCAGAGAGTGTGACTTCCGCCTCGCTCCTGCTTCGCCCCGATGCTGGAGTGGGGCGGCTTTCGCCACAGCGCGCACTCATCGGTATTTACCGCCGCGTTTTTGGCTGACGTGCACGATCGTCAACGAAAGCGGCCCAGGAGGCTCTGGAGGCGCTGCCAGCAGCTTTGGCGTGAGCCGCGACGTGTTGCCAAAGCGCTGCTGGTCAGCTTCGAGCCCTAGCTCCCTGATGATCAACATTTTCTGAGATATTCCGCCCGGATTTCGACATTTTACCAGCCAAACATTCTCGTCGTTGAATCAATCACCAGCGGGTGAGCCATTTGTCGTCTCATCAGATCGTCGGCTGTATCGCAGCGTTCGTACTTTTTCTTTCTGGTGGGACTTCTGCGATCGCTCAAGGGACGGACCAGGAGCGTCAAGCCTGCACGCCGGATGCATTTCGGCTCTGCGGGGCCTACATACCGGATGTCGATCGCGTCACCGCCTGCCTCAGAAGCAACGGACCGCGGCTGAGCAAGCCCTGCTACGACGCATTCTTCCACGGCCCGACTCGGAGAGAATGATACGATCTGGGTCACCCTCAATAGTGCTTAGGGTGCTTTTTTCGCCATCTACGGGATACGTGGATATGACGCGCGACGGGTGCGCAGCGAAATCGGCAGTGCCGCGCTTTCTTTCCCACGCCTGCCGCGACAAATTGGAACGAGCCCGTTTCACGGCAAGATTAAGCTGGGCCATGCCGCCCTTCTTGGTCGCGAGGTGGGTTAAAACCTCGTCGACTATCTTATTGCTTAAGTTGGAACGATTTCCCGGCCGCGCCTGGGTGGCTTGGCGTGGGAGGAAGTTCTGCTCGATGCGAGCCCGCATCTTCCGCGTCTGCTCTGGATCCTCCTCGACGCGCAGTCTGAGACCTGCCGCGCGCAAGGCATCGAACGCCTTGTCGATCGCTAAACGCTTGACCTCGGCCGCGCCGAAAACCTTGCCGGATAGCCCTTCGGCCCAGTCCGCGAGCTTGTCAAAATCGAGGTACCGCACGCCGAGCTGGCCGACGCGATCGCGCAAGCTTGCGATCAACTCGCGATAGCAACTGACCTCGGCGGCCTGAAATTGCGTCTCGGCCGGCGTGGCAGGTTCGATGTCCGCCGACTGCGGTACAACGATGGCCTTAGGACGAGCAGCGGACGCGCGTTCGATGTTTGGCGGGATGGACCATCCGAAGCCAGGCCGGCCGACCATGCGAGCGATGGTTCGCTCGGCAAACTGCTCGAGATCGTCGAGATCGCTCATGGGCAACCATGATCCTTATCGACGGGGCGAAGGCGTGCGCGCCACGAGGCGAGGTCCACCACCTTGGCAGCTTCTTCTTTCGCCCGCTCAGCAGCGGCCCAATCCGCCAAGGATTCGAGCGGCTTTCCGGCGAGCATCGCGCTGGCCGCTTGCCGGACGTAGAAATCTCGATCGGCGATCGACATGCCTCAGCTCGTCGCTACGGGGGTATAGGTCCAACTGCCGATTAGAGTGGCGCGGGTGTCAAGGATATTGCCGGAAGTCTGAGCGCCGCCGGCACCGCGGATAGATTGCGCCGCGAGTTCGCAACCGCGGGCGACCAAAGCAACTTCCTGCGCACGACTACTGAGTGACGGGCTCGGATCGTTGATCGTGATGACAGCTAGAGCCATGATGCTGGCCTTCCTTGTTCAGAGATTTAGCGGCGGCGAGCGGCGTTCTGGTCCTGCGCTTGGCGGCGCTGTTCAAAAGTCATGGTTTCGTAACCGGGGATGCCATTGGTATCCGGCGCCACGCGGTGCGACTGCGAGAAACTCGCGGCGCCCTGGGAGGTAAGCTTGGTGATCATGCGCTCGTGATATCGGAGCATCGAGTCCGTGACGATCAAGGCGTTGATCTGCCGGGCGTCCTGTTCGCCCATTTCGGCCGTGACAAATCGGCGGACGGCATCGACGCGCGCTCCGGCGTTGGCCCCCGCTTTGGCTATCTCCAGGGCCGATCGTTCGGCAAGCATTGCTTGCTGCTGGGCGTGGTGCGAAGCAAAAATTCCCAATGCGTCACTGAAATCCGCCTGCGACCAGCCTTTGGCGTGCGCCATTCGTCGAGCGTCGGCGAGGGACGGGTCGTTCTGATCGAACGTGTATTCTTGGCCGCCCGGAAGTTTGAGATCGGCAGGCAACCTGGCTTCATACGCTTCCGGCGCCGACGGGAGTGTCAGCCGGCGTTGGTCCTCGACGGCCTGGCGCTGCATCATTTGGCCGAGCGTTTCGGGATCGATCTCATATTCTCCGACCTTGACCTTCCCCTGTGCGGCCGGTGGTGCCGCGGGCTTGTCGGCAGAAGCCGGCGGGGCGTCAGCGGCGGTTGCTTGGTCCTGCGCTTGCCTGCGCTGTTCGTAGCTGCCCCTGGGGGCATCGGGGGGCGCGGTTGGCTTTGTGGCAGCCGGCGCTACTGCGGGCGCTGCTGATGGTCCTAGCTCAGGTTGGCTGGCAAGCGTTGGCATCGATGGTGCGGTGGGTGCGTCGGTCATGCTGCGGTCGCTCCGGTCTTAATGGGAAACTTGGGTTGCGTCGGGCCGCCCATTCCATCGTCCATAAAGACCTGACCATCGCGCCAAGGTGTGCGCGACATCCGGCTTTTCTGGCGCGAGGTGAACCATTCCATGACTTGTGCGGCGCCGTAATTGAGAGGGATCATCGTTGCTGGGTTCGGCCACTCGGTGGTCGCGATAACTTCTCCAGCCTTGTGGACACGCTCTCCGTACTGCCAGGTCGAGGCGTCGCTTTGCTGAGCGACCGGTGTTTCGTACTTAAACCTTTCCTTCGGTGCCGGCATGGTGTCGCGACTGATCCGGTACAGCGGGATTTCCTTTCGCCAGCCGAGCGGCGGAATCGCGGGGATGGGCTTGAGGGGATCAATTCCGGTCGTGGTCGGCATGTCGGGTCCTTTCGGAAGATTTCAGGTCTCAGGATATTTCCGGGCCAAAACAAAAATCGGGTCCGGGTGTTTCTGGGTGTCTCCCGCGGGAGGGGAATACGAGCTGGGCGGCTGAGCGCACTTTTACCCCTACCCGGCCCCGCTGGCGCGATTTCCAAGGGATGGGCAGCACCCCCCTCGTCCATCCGTCGAGCGGCCGGGCGCCGAGCTCGCGCGTGCAGGCTGGTGCGCACACATGGGCAGGCGCGAATACTGTTCGATCCTTCCTAGGTCAAAGGTTAGATACGCGCGCGCTAGTACCTTCCGGCGGATCAAAGTGCGTCGCGAGTAAGGAAACACGACGCGGGCGATTTGCGAATGGGCCTCCATCGACAACCGAACACATCCGCGTACTTGCCGTGTAGATCGACGAACCGGATTGCCGAACCGGTGCCTGCAATGACGCAACGCCGCGCAAACATTGATCTTTCCAATTGGCTGCAATCTCACTGCTACCGCGTTTGCTACCGCTAGGGCTTATTCTGGGTTACATCGATAAGATTCTCGTCATCGATCACCCGGCCGGCGGGCTGCTCCTCGGTGACGTGATGAATCACGATTTGCAAACCGGGCTTCTCGGCGTCAGAACGCAGGTCGATCATGTACCCACTTCGCTGACTGCCTGGCGCTGATCGCCCACCTTCGCCGAACTGCTCGGATGTGAGGCCTTCCAAGGCGCGTGCTGCCTGCACCGCCGCGGCTCGGTTCTCGTCCTGATCGCGTAGCTTTTGGAGGGCTCGGAGATTCTGGCCGGATGACGACGCGAGCAAGACACCTCTCTCCACCCTCAAATACTTGAGCACTACTGGTCGAGCCAAAGCCAACCGCATTGCTCTGACTGTCAAATTCGCTTTCGTGGCTGCCTCCTCCCACGGCGTTCCATTCCACGTCATGTCGTCCAAAGCAGCCTTCAACCGGCCACTAACCCCACCGGCCTTGGTCTTTCCGATAGCTGCACGCTGTTGGGTGGTGAGTTCTTTCGACGGTTTATCGATCGCGTCTGTCATGGTCAGGTCCTATCGAGAGGGTTTGAACGTAAGCGCAGCGTCAGCGGAGCGTCGTTCGAAGCCGGGTGGAATGCGCGCGCGAGGGCGCTTCCATCGGTCAGGGGGTTATAGGGGGATCGAAGAAGACCGATCGAAGGGCGTTCGAAGTCGTTCGAAGGGGCGATTGCATGCCCGATCGGAGGGGCGATCGAAGTAATTTCCGACCGATCGAAGACCGATCGAAGGGGCCATCTGGTCATGATCCTGGCACCCTTTCGATGTGTTTGACCCGTTTGCTGTCCGGCCCCGTCTCGACGGCGATGATCTTGCCCGCAGTAAAGAGGCGCTCCATCGCTGCCCTGAAGGCCTGCGCCGTGATGCCGTTGGCCTCTGGGTCGTCTGCCAACTCCGCCGGCGCGCTGCCTCGGCCGGAGCTTGGGCGTAGAGGCCTGCGTTGAGCGTTGCGCTTGTCGAGGAGCTTTAGGAACAGGTCGTCGATGTCACGCTCAGCCGCGGCACGATATGGCGAAGCCATCGCCTGAGCCTCAGGAACGAAGGTCAGGCCGTTCCAGCGCAATGCGACTTTCTCGCCGACGCGACCGCGGTTGTTTTTCTTCACCTCGAGCTCGCGGGCGTCGGGGTCGTCCTTGTCGGGGTCCGAAAGGTGGAGCATGGACCGCACCGAGTTGCGCCAGTCGACGGAGTTGGCAGTCCCGGTCCCATCGGCCATCCCGCGGACTGACGGGTGATCAAGCAACAGGATCGCCACGTCATGCTGACGTGCGACCTTTCGCAACAAAGCAAGGAATGCGCGGACTTGGCGTCGAGCGATCGCATCGCCATCGAACACTGCCGCGACGGAATCGATTACCACCAGGCGCGGCTTATGCTGCTCGATCCAGGCTTCGACCTGCACGAGGAGCGGCGTTTTGCTGATCCGGCCAGTGCGTGGTTCGGCGCTGCCAAGCCATGTTGCGTCTAGCTCAGGGAAGAACAGGTACAGATCCCTGATCGCGTGAGGGTCAATATTGCGGTGCTTGGCGATGCGCTCGACGCGATCGCGGACATTCTGCTCGTCCTCCTCGCAGGAGATGAAAAGGGCGGGCCCGGCCTCAACGACGCTGCCGAGCCAGTCGCCGAGGTCGGCCGCGACCGACACAAGCAGGCTGGTCGCGATCTCAGTCTTACCGGAGCCGCCGTTGCCGGCGAGGATGGTCAAATCCCCTGAAGGGACGCGCGCGCCAGCAAGCCAACGCTGTTTGACCGGCTCGGTCCCTTTCCAGGCGAGTGGTGTGATAGGCGCGAAGAATTCTACGCTCGCGGAAGAATGCTCGGGCTCGACTAAGGGCTCGCCGTCGGCATAGTCGGGGATCTCGGTCGGACCCTGCCAATCATCGGCCGCCGGCGCGTCGGGCACGGACGAACCAATACCCAGCCGCGCAAAGGCGCTCTCTACTTCGCTGCTGCGGTCGAGCATTTCTGTTTCCAAAGTTTGTGCAGGTGTTGAGCGTCGCGCGGATGTGCAGCAAGCCAATCAGCGATGCCCTCGGCGTCTTGGGTGCGAGCGACATAGAAAAACGCGTCGATCGTCGCTTGCGGCGTGCGGGACTGCTGGCGGATAGGGGCCGGACCGCCGGCAAAGTCAGCGTTTCGAAAAGCTACTGGCGGCGGCGTCTCACCGGTGTGGCGCCATGCGTCGCGCGGATCCTGCATCTCCCATTGCACGACAAGATTGGCGGCATAGGGCGAGATGTCCTGGCAAAAGAATTCAGGCCCCTCCCCGTCATCAACCATGATGTGCTGATCGATCGTTAGACCGCACCATTCACACGGCCGGGGATCGATCTCGATCGGATACGGTTCAAGCTCGGCAATGGCCTCGATACTCATTCGCCGCTCCCGTCGAGAAGGCCGAGCTCGATCGCCTTTGTCAGCGCCTTGCTCACTGCCTTTGCGAGGTCAGGCAGACGGGTGATCTTCAGCGCGAGCCCCTTCGGGGTCGGCACCAATTTGCCGAACCGGTCCATCGAATGCTTGCGGATATCGACCAGGTTTTGATCGCGGAACGTCGAGAGGGTTACATAGACGGCGTCATGCTGCCTGTTGGCCCAGAGGCGCTCGACGATCACCGGCTCGGTAAGCTGCGGCTTGCGCGGCATGGGATGCGCTCCTCAAGCCGCTTGTTCGTCAAGCTGCTTCAGCTTCGCTGCAAAGTCAGCAGTAACAGCTTTCAGTACCTCGGGATCACCGCCGGCGATTTTCGCAAGGGCGGCGCGTACCGGCACTTTGACAAGCCCGCCCACCCGTATTGTCGGGAAGTCGCCTCGGATGGCGGCGGCGTAGGCGGCATTCTCGCTCAGGTTAAATGCGGCTCGGGCAAACGGTCGAACGGGCAAGGTCGTCGGAAGCGTCAGGTCTGTGTCGCTCATGCGGTCCTCTGGTGAAGGAGATTTTTCACGCTGAGTTCCACATACACCCACAAGATTCTTGCTAAAACCCACTAACTCCGTTAACTTGGGTTATCCGTGTTATTGGGGAGTTCACGATGATCGACATAAACTTCGAATGGTCCCGGTCGCTTGCGTATGAGATCACAGGCGCCGGCAATATGCGGAGGATCCAGCCCGTTGGCAAAAATCGGCAGCGGTTTGAGCCGTTCAAGATAGAGGGTGATACACCTCTCTTTCTGCGCTTCGCCCAGTTGGATAGATCAGAAGAATCTTTGCTCCGGTTCGCGCGAGCCTGGGGGCTATTGCGTTGCGAAAAGCAGTCGCAGGGCGAATTTTTGCGGGACTGGGAGAGCAGCATCGACGCAATTAAAACGATGGCCACAGCCTTCGGCGCATTCGATGAACAGCCCGGGGGCGAATTACAACGTGCTTCCCCCGGCACGTTGGCCAAGGTGTCAGAATTGGACGTCGTCTTAAGAGCGGGCCCTGGTCGACCAACACTTGTTTTCAAGCCGCCTCGCCTTCTAGAGGCGATGCACCTTCAGCTCTCCACATTCATTGCCGGTCATGGCTCCTTGGGCGCATGCAAAAGCTGCGGCACTTGGTTCGAGCGCGGTGGTCGCGACTCTCGGCGCAGCCTTGCCGTCTATTGTTCGGAAACCTGCAAGAACCGTTTCAACAACCTAAGAAAGAGGGGCAAGCAATGAAGGGGCACGTCAGGGAGCGCGGTAAGGTTTGGTACGCCGTCATTGATGTTCGCGATCCGATGACGGGAAAGCGCAAGCGCAAATTTCACTCGTTGCCGGACTGCAAGGGAAAACGAGAGGCGCAAGCTGCTTGCGCCCGCTTGGTCTCTGAACTGAAATCTGGTGGCTACGTCGAGCCGACAAAACTAACTGTCGGACAATGGGTCGACCAGTGGCTGGACGCTGGGGCGCCGGGTCGCAAGAAGAGGAAGGTCGGTCAGCGGACTTTGGAGCGCTACAGTCAGCTGCTGCGCACCCACATCAAGCCGGTGCTCGGTGAGCGGCCGCTGCAGAAGCTCCAAGCGACCGAGATCGACAAGCTCTATGCCGACATCGACGCCAAGGGCAAAATCGCGCCAAGAACGGCACACCACGTCCATGTCGTTTTTAGCGCCTGTCTCGCGACTGCCCACCGCAAGGGGCTGATCGCTGCCAATCCGATGCTGCGCGTCGAGCAGATCCCCAACCCGGAGGGGCATCTGGACGATGAGAAGATCGAGGCCGACGACATCGGCGAGGGCCTGGATGAGGCCGAACTGTGTCGGCTAATAGCGGGGTTCCAGCCGTCGAGCCTCTACCCTGTCGTTGTGCTCGCCGCGGCTACCGGTGCTCGCCGCAATGAGCTACTGGCGCTTCGCTGGACGGATCTCGACCTCGAGAAGAAGACCCTCCGCATTGAGCGCGCATGGGAGCAGACCAAGAAGTTCGGGCTACGGCTCAAGCCACCCAAAACGAAGCGCGGTCTGCGCACTATCGATCTGGACGATGCCGCGATCGCGATGCTCCTCAGGGTGAAAGGACAGCAGCAGCGGATCGTTGCGGGGATCCCCGACGGGGTTGAGGTCGATCTATCGCTCATCAAGCTGGGGCCCGGCACTCTGATGTTTCCTGCGGTTGCGGAGCCCGGCGAAGACCTTGACTTCACCCAGCCGCGCAACCCGCGCAACTTTTCAAAGGAATTCGCCCGCCGGGCTGACCATCTCAGGGAGACCGCCCGCAAAGCTGGGCTGGCCAGCTTCGGCAAAACACGGTTTCATGACCTGAGAGGCATTCACTCGACCGCCCTTCTCGATGCCGGCATTCCGGTGAACAGGGTCGCCGAGCGGATCGGCGACGACCCGGCCGTCCTCCTTCGCAACTACGCCAAGCGGAAGCGGTCAAAGAAGGCCAATGAGTCGGTGGCATCAGCTATTGCGGCATTCTCTGCTGGCTTTCTTAAGAACCCTGGTTGACGGAGTGATACTCGGCGCCTTAGACAATCGCGCTGACGTTGGGTAGCAAAGCGGTAGCAGAGTCTCGGTATGTTCTCTGCGACGGTCGAAAAAGATAAACAATTTCAACGGTTGGAAGGGTGGCCGAGTGGTTTAAGGCACCGGTCTTGAAAACCGGCGTGCCCGCAAGGGTACCGTGGGTTCGAATCCCACCCCTTCCGCCAATCTAATTTCCTCGCATATCATTGATTAAATTAATTTTTTTATGATTTTTTCGGGTGTTTTCCGGCGCTGTAGCCAGGAAAGTATCCCGAATGAAGCAACCTTCTTTCTTAAGCCGTCGGGGACTACATTTTCTGGTTTCAACGTCGCGTGCCAGCTCAGGCTGCGGACGGCGTTCGGCCCCTCGCCGCTGCGTCTCCGGCGTCCGGCCGCCCTCTACGCATGATCGCTCGCGACAATCACGGACATCCGTTTTCGCATGCATGACGAAGGTTCGATCGACAACCAGCACGCTCGGGAAACGCTCCTCGACCAGTACCGCGTGGCGGCGGACCAGCCGTTCAGCCATTTCTTCTCGGCGGCGAGCGTTACGAGCGCCGAGTCAGTCGCCATCGCGGCTCCGTTGACGACGAAGCTTGCGCCGGACAGCGACTGAAAGGTGGCGCCGATAGAGCAGCTGGGATCGTCGTCATCCGCCCAGGCAAGCTTGACAGTCATCGTCCCGCCCGAACAAACTTCCTTCCAACGAAAAAAATATCGGAAGGACGATCGCTATGACGATCAATGAAATATCGCGTCGGCTATTCGGCACGTTCACGCTCGCCGCCGGCACGGCGATGGCATCGCAAAAGGCGGTCGCCCAATCCAACGTGCAAGGAGGCTTTAGCCCCATGAAGATGCGAAGCATCATTGTGAATGAACTAACGGTCACCGATCCCGTTCGGTACAAGGTCTATCAGGACCAGGTACCGGCAACGCTCGCTCTGTTCGGCGGACAATATGTGTCACGCGGTACGCCGGAACCGATCATCGGCGAAATGCCCAGTCCGCGCATTGTCGTGCTTGAATTTCCGAGCCGGGAAAAGGCCCTGGCGTGGTTTCATTCGCCAGAGTTTCAGAGAATTCTGGCCATCAGAAACGAGTCCTCAACATCGCGGGTTTATTTCCTCGAAGGCCAGTAATCCTCGCGCAAAGCGCGTTTGACATCGTTCCGACGGGATATCGAAGTGCCTTTCGACATCAGCTTTTGCATCGTAGCAAAGCAGTAGACATGACCACCTGCGGAGCGATCGCCGGCGTCGCAGGCTTGAACTCAAGCATACGAATTGTGAATAGAACCTATAAACGAAATTCGATTGCTGCATGCCGAGTGCCTCGCTAGGCTTTGAGATGCCAGGATGGCATTCCAGCGCGCTCTCGGCGGGTTTGTCGCTCGATATGTCAGCCACCTCCAACCGATGGCGGGACTTTCGAACAATGTCGTCCAGCGTCCAGATCATTGAAGCCCTCAACAGATCCTCGTTCACGCGCCAGCATCTGGCCTTCTACCTGACTATCGTTTTCTGCCATTTCTTCGATGGCTTCGACATCCAGATGATGGGGTTCACGCTCCCGGGCATCGTCGGCGAGTTCAAACTGACGCCTGGGCAAGCGGGATTTCTCGCATCGAGCGTGTTTTCCGGCATGCTGCTGGGGGGCATCGTCGTCGGCACGCTGGCGGACTCGATCGGGCGCAAGAACGCGCTGATCTTCGCGATCGTCACTTACGGACTGATGGGGCTTTGCGCGGGCTTCGCGCCCACCTACGAGTCGCTCATCACGATCCGCGTCGTGCAGGGCTTCGGCCTCGGAGCCGAAGTACCGCTGGTGTTCACCTATCTGTCGGAGTTCTTGCCGGCGCGCCGGCGTGGAGTGCTGATCGCATCGATCGTGGCGTTCTGGCAGGCATCAAGTTTTGCCGCGGCACTGCTCGCGATCTACGTCATCCCGATCTACTCATGGCGGGGCATGTTCTGGATAGCTGCCGTCCCGGTCGCCATTTTGCTGATTTTCATCCTGCGGATGCCGGAGTCGATCCGCTTCCTTTTGCTGCGCGGACG